>JACCDW011797070.1_pt1 | contig 22252 bp, 46 predicted proteins | sample 7449781 | NCBI WGS metagenome assembly JACCDW01 (sample SAMN15323449, study PRJNA562643) | freshwater metagenome | isolation source: river surface water | place: USA:Blue River Watershed | collected 2017-08-18
ATACATGACGGGCACCTCTGGCATTGCGATGTTGAACACCACGCCCACCGGCAACTTTGAAGTCAAGATGACCATGCAATTTACTGGCGACTGGGGTGGAAATCCCACCACCATCATCAAGGCATATCCCGTGTCTGCATCGGCATCGGGCACCTATCTCTACACCCAGGCATTTAAACGATGAAAACCTACGTCTACGTCAACGAGCAAGATTTCGTCACGCAACGCATTGTCAGTCCCGTCGAGCAGGTGGGGGCGATCGAAATCGACTGGGACATGGGCACGTCGCCTGGCGATGGCTACCAGTACAACATCAACACACGCGAGTGGGTAGACACGCGCACCGAGCAGCAGAAATACCAAGACGCCGCGATGACTGTGCTGCAACAGCGAAACAAGATGCTCTACTCGACAGATTGGACGCAAATCCCCAACAACCCGCTTACTTCCGAAAAGCAACAAGAGTGGGCGACGTATCGACAAGAATTGCGTGATGTGCCCGAGCAACAGGGCTATCCGTACACCGTGGTGTGGCCAGTGCCACCAACTTAAAATTTGGCGCACCAATGCGTCCTGAAAGGTAGTAGATGTCTGAGCAGCAAATTTCCATCGCCGAAGCCCGGCTCAACGCACATGAGGCCGTGTGCGCCGAACGTTACGGGCAGATGTGCAACTCGCTGGATAAGGGCGACAAGCGCATGACCAAGATCGAGTACTTGCTGTACTGCGTGATGGTCATTGTGCTGTTAGGCCCAGGCGTCGGCGCGGAGTTTTTCAAAAAGCTATTCCACTTCTGATGTGCTTGACCCGCTCACCCTTCTTGCGATGGCTAACGGCGCAGTCGCGGCCGTCAAGAAAGGGTGCCAGCTTTACAAAGACATCAAGAGCGCAGCCGGTGATGTGTCGGCTGTACTGAAGGACATCGATAAGCAGTTCGCAGGTAGGAAAGTCAGCAAGGAGCAGGCGCAAAAAATCGCAGAGAAGAAAGCGGAAGTGAAAGCGGTCGGGAATACCGACCCACACGATGTGATCTCGAACATCGGAAACCAACTCAGCGATTTTTTTGATGCCTTCGACAAGATCGAGCAACTGTTTTACGACGAAGAACGCAAGGCGATGGAGGTTTACGAGGGCGAGGACTCGGTGAGCAAGCGAGCATTGCAGCGGGTGTTGATCCGCTCGCGCTTGCAGATCATGCAGCAGGAGATCAAAGAGCAAATGATCTACCACTCGCCCCCGGAATTGAAAGACTTGTGGTCGCGCTTTGAAATCATGCGAGAGCAGATTGGCAGAGAGCAACGCGCGGCGTGGGAACGGTTGCGAGTCAAACGTCAGCTTGAGGATGCGGAGCGGAAACAGGCGGCGGATTTTTACTGGGGCATTGGCGCATGGCTACTCGGGGGAACAGCGGTTTGGTTGTACGTGATGGCGCTGCTGTGGGCCATCGCGCTACACAGAGAAAACTCGTTTTCTCTATGGTGGGCAACGTGATCATGATGACCGCGCTGGTGGCCGCGCTGACCTTGGGAGGGTTCTTGTACCTCGACTACAAAACCGAGCAAGGCAGAGCGAAGAAGATGGACAAGCGAGTGATCGAGTTACGCAGGCAGTTCGAACAGGATTGCAGAAAGGATTGAAATGCGGTTCGTAGTTTTTTTTGTGATCGTGTGGGTGCTGTTCGGGTGTGAGGATCGGTATCGCTACCCGTGCATGGATGCTAAGAACTGGGACAAGGCCGAATGTCAACGGCCTGCCTGCACCGTGACGCAGACCTGTCCCGACATGCTTTTGAAACCAGAGGAAATGAAAGGGGATGTGCGATGAATTGGAGTACTGAACACGTAGAGGCAAAGATCAAGCTGACCATTGCGGTGAGCTTCTGCATCACGATTGTGGCGATGGTGTTTCTCTCGATGTACTCGCTGGTGTTTGTGCCCCAGCCGATGAACGGCATCGCGCCCGCCGACAAACAGTTTTTCTTCCTGCTCTCGGACATGAGCAAGTACATCCTCGGCTCGCTGGGGACGCTGCTCGCCATCAAAGGCAAAGACGCCATCACCGAGATGCTGCCACCGAAGAAACCCGACCCCACCGTTGAACAAAAGGTGGAGCAGCAGCAGGTCACGCCCGTCGTGATCAATCAAACCATCACCGACACAACCTCGGTGGAACAGTCCGATGACAAGAAAGGTAGCACGCCATGAACTTGACGCCCCACTTCACCCTGGAGGAGTTGACGCACACCGATCACCGCGAGATCGACAACGTGCCAAACGATGCCGAGATCGAGAACCTCAAGCGCCTCGCTGATTTCTTAGAGCAGCTTAAGGTCGTGCTCGGCGGCAAGCCGATCATGATCAACAGCGCGTTTCGCTGCAAGCGCCTGAACGATGCCGTGGGCAGCAAAGACACCAGCCAGCATCGCATCGGCTGCGCCGCCGACATTCGCGTGCCTGGGATGACGCCGAACGAAGTGGTGCAGGCCGTCATTGCGAGCGACCTGCAATTCGATCAGGTGATCCGCGAGTTCGACCGCTGGACGCATATCAGCGTGCCCAACCACGCAAGCGATGCACCGCGCCGTCAGGCCCTGATCATCGACAAGCAAGGCACGCGCGTCTATGCCTAAGGCATCACCCCTTCAGAAATTTCCTGATGGGGTGTAAGTCTTACAGAACCGATGATGTTGACATTCACGCAGATCAAGCTGGCAGGCTTCGGCCTTGCGCTTATGGCGTCCGCATGGTTCGGGCGCCATTACACCGTTCTGAGCTACGAGGCGCAGATCGCGGAACAGAACCGCCAAGTGGCCGAGCTACAAGCGGCGAACGAAAAGAAAACGGTGCAGATCGTCACCCGCTACGTTGACCGCATCCAGGAGGTGAAGGTCGCAGGCGAAACGATCATCAAGGAGGTTCCGATCTATGTCACCAAAGAGTCTGATGCTCGCTGCGTCATTCCTGCTGGCTTCGTGCGCGTCCACGACGACGCGGCTGCAAACCGTGTGTCCGAACCCACCGGAAATGCTCATGCGGCCCCCAGCGGAGTTGCGCTCTCTGCCGTCGCCGAAACAGTCGCCGGAAACTACGCCACCTGCCACCAAAACGCCGAGCAACTGAAGGCGATACAGGACTGGCTGAAAGCCACCCATGGGGCGCAAGTTCAGAAAAATTGAGGATGTTCAGATGCCCAACGACGAGCCGGTTCGCAAGATGCGCTACGTCGTTCGGGACTACGACACTCGCAAGCGGGAGGAGCGCGAGCGGTTTGTGCGCGAGAAGCGCCGCCAGCGCAAGCGATGAGCACCCCGCCTCTTTCGCGTTGCGAGCGCCTGGGGGTGTGCCAGTCCCGCGCCGCGCCAAGCTGCCCGACCGGCGCGTGCCGGTGGCGCGAAATCCTTGTGCGAATCTGGTGCGAATCCAATCTCACCGAAAGACCACCAGAGACAACCTAGCACGGGGCAAGTGCTTGTTTTTTTTTGCCTTTGCTTGTCTTGGCTGGCGGAGAGGGTGGGATTCGAATGCTCGGTGCCATTTCCCGCAAAGGCCCGCCATCAGGGGCGAGCGCGGCTCTCGCCTTTTTCTTGGTGCGATTCTTGTGCGATTCAAACAGATCGCGCGTCCGGTGATCGTTCGGGTCTTGCATATTCGGGCATCCACTTCGCGTAGTGCTGCTGGATCATCTCAAGGGTTTCGTGCCCCATCTGGTCTTTGAGCCAGTATAGGTTTGCCCCCCTGGAAACGTGCGCCGAGGCGAAGGTGTGGCGCATCTGGCCTGGGCCTCGGTAGCGAAGCGCGGCGGCGGTGAGCGCGGGTGTCCAGACGCTCTTGCGCACCTGTTGATCGTGGTTGTACGGCTCGCCGGTGACGGGGTTGTGGAACACCCTCGCCCGTTGCAGAACGGTCCACTGACGCTGTGCTACGAGCGCGGAAACGGCCTTCGGGGTCAGCTCGACGTAGCGGGTGCTGCCCTCGGTCTTGGTGGTTTTCTCCACGCCATCGACCACGGCGCGGCAGACGTAGACCAAGCGGCGCTCCAGATCGACATCTTCCCAGCGAAGCGCGATCAACTCGCTGATGCGCAGTCCGCTCTCAAAGCCGAACTGAAAGAGGTTTCGCGCTTGATCCTTGGCCGACTTGAGCAGGGCGTCGATTTCCTCAGGGGTGAAAGGGTCGATCTTGTAGGTGGAGGGCCGCGCGTTCTTCTTGATGAGTTGCTTGGTCTTGACCCTGGCCATAGGCGAGCTTTCGATCACCTCGTCGTTGACCGCCTCATCGAGCATCTGCGAGAGCGGCACCAGGATGTTCTTGATCGTCTTGGCTGTAAGGTCCAGGCCGCGAATGAAGTCTCGGATGTGCGCGGCGGTGAGTTCGCGCAGGAGCAGCTTGCCGAATGCTGGCTTGAGGTGGTTCTCGATGTTCTTGCGATAGCTGTCCACCGTCGTGTGCGACATCGACTTGTTGCGCACCGCCTTGTCGCACTGCTTCTTGAACCGATCCAGCATCGCGGCCACCGTTGAGCCTTGGGGCGCGATCTGCGCGGCGGGCGACCTGGGGAAATAGTCGGCGTAGATGAAGGTGCCGCGCTCGATCTTGCCCAGGATTTCATTGCGCAGGCCCGTGGCGTAGCGCACGTTGGCCGCAGTCGCATCGAGCTTGAGCAACTCCCGCCTCGGCCTGCCCTGCCATGTGAAGGCGACCTGGATGCGAGTGCGCCCTCCAGACTCGCGCGTGCTTATGCCTGTTGGGAGGTCGATTTTCTTCCCTGCTCTACCCATTCCTGCACCTTTTCGAGATTCACCCAAAGGTTGCCGTCGTCGGCGATCTTCGTGTGGACTCCGTCAATGAAGTGACCGGCGCGGCGCTTCGCGTGAACACTATCTCTTGTTTCACCGGACAACTCAACGTACTTGCACAGCTTCACCCACTTGAGCATTTGCCTTCCATCAGAAAAATTGAGTTACCTGCTTTTCACCGCAACCCACAGCAGAGCGAGGAAAGCGAGCAGAGGGATGCCCACCACCAGCAGCACGATCATGACAGCCGCCTCGCTCATGGCTTGTCCATCTCCTCAATCGCGCGGCGCAGGTAAACCGCCTTGTCGAGCGTTTCTTCGTAGGCGTGCTGGAGCCACTCGCGCAATGACAGCGGGTTTGCCTCCACGCTGGTGCCGTACTTGGCGAGGCCGACTTGCTGGCGCTTGGCGATGTCCTCGCACACGCGGGCCTCGGTGCCGCTGATTCGCACGTCGATCATGGCCACAAGCTCACCGCACAGTTGTCGCGCCGCTTCGTTGCCGCCTTTGACCGAAGCAATCACGGTGTCGCCATCGACGCGCACACCTTTGATTAAGTCTTTCATGGCGCCACCTTATCCAGCAGATGCGCGGCGCTCATTGCTAGGGCGATGGCCACGGTCGCCAGCCAAATCCAAACGTGTTTCTTCATCTTCAGCTTTCATTTGTTGAATTAACTCTGCGGCCACCCGCTTGGTGAACTTGTCGTTGTAGAAACGCACCCTCTGAATGTCGGTCACCAGGGTGTCGTACCCGGCCTGCCCGCGCGCCTTCAGCACGCCATCTAAATACCGCTTGGTGTCGCGGCACTCGCGCAAGACCCAACGGGCCTCGGTGATGCGCCGCCACTCCTCGCTGTATGTGTCGATCACAGGACAAACTCCACGCCAAGCTCCTCGGCTGCAAACCGCTCGACCTTGGTCATGTAGTCGGCGAATTCGGAAACGGTGAGAGATGTCGTTGAGATGCCAATGCTCCCGCCGCCTGGGATTTCCTCCATGCCAATCAGGCGGCGCTTGAAGTATTCGTGCCATGCTACGGCGCTGAACTGCACACCTTCGACCCACCCCTGCGCGGCGATCTCGTTGAGAACGGCCCAGTAGCGTTTGTTCTGCTCGACCGATCTCTGAGCCTTGTGCTCGGTGACGGTGACTGCCAAGGGCTTGCCCGCCTGCGCGAGCGACTCCCAGTTGGCTTTGAGAAACGCCCAGAGCATTCGCGCCTGGGGTTCTCCGCGTAGGACGAAGGTGCGCAGCATGGCTAGCCCACCAGCAAAGACGGAGGGCGCGGCATTTCCACCGCAACGGCACGCCACAGGTGCAGACAGTTCGGATGCACGTTGACGTAGTCCGATTTCGGCGGGTGGTACTGCACCACGCAGTCCTCGTCGTCCCAGAACATCGCTTTGATCTGGCACATTTCCGACCACAGCGGAGGCCGGTCGCGCCGACTGACGCTGACGTGCTCCCATCCAAGGCCATCCCCGGCGATCACGAAAACGACTTGGCCGTGCTTCAGCGGGATTTCGAAAGCCCCGTTGTTGCCCATGCCGTCATCGCTGCCCATGCGCCCGGTGCGAATGCGGAATTTGTTGGGAACGTGGAACATCAGACGAACCCGCTCAGGTCAGGCGCCACCCAGCCCTTGGGCTTGCCGATCTTTCCGCCTTCAAGGATCACCGGCTTGCCGTCTACGAGCTTGCACTCGTTGGCGTGAAGCACCGCTTTATCGGCAGGCGGTTTGTTGAAGCCCCCGAGATAAGCCACTCCGTTGCCGGTAACTTCCATATCGCACAGTGCATCAAGCGCGTGCACGCGGCGGCTTGGGTGAATCATTACCATGAATCGCCCCTTCTTAAGTCCGTCCGCAAGGATTGCCAAGCCAGCGCGGTAGCTTTCCTGAATGTTCTCCAGAAGCTCTTGGTCGTCCTCGTTGGCGATCCAACTCAGGGTGCCCCAGAACTCGGTGAATTCTTCGATATGACATCCGATCTGCAAAGACAGATTCCCTGCGTTTGGTTCTTTGCCGCAGGCTTTTAACCAACCGGCGGCGCGTTCGTAGTTCTCGCCCATGATGTTGTCCTCAGAATGGAATGTCGTCGTCTATGTCGTCAAATCCGGTCTTGCCGCCGTTGCGTTGCGGCACGGGTGTTGCCCCCTGGCGCGGTTGCTCGGAGCGTTCCCCCGAGCCTTGCTCACGGCCACCGAGCAGTTGCAACTCGGTCACTACGATGTCCACGGTGCTTTTCTCCGCGCCCGACTGATCGGTGTATTTCCCGTACTTGATGCGGCCCTCGACGTAGACCGGCTTGCCCTTCTTGATGTACTCGCCTGCGACATCGGCGAGGCGCTCGTAGAAGGTAAGCCGATGCCACTGCGTGTCCTCGACCATCTCGCCCGTGCTCTTGTCTTTGCGCTTCATGGTGGTGGCGATGCTGACGTTGGCCACCGCCTGCCCCGAGGGCAGATAGCGAACCTCGGCATCGCGCCCTGCGTTGCCCATGAGAATGACTTTGTTTACTGATGCCATGTGGCGTGCTCCTTATGCGACTGAGAGAATTTTGCGAGTGCCGTTCGGTGCCATCGCGCTGACGATCCCGTTTTTCTCCAGGATTTCCATCACGCGCGCGGCGGCGTTGTAGCCGATCTTGAGGTTGCGTTGCAGATAGCTGATGCTGGCTCGGCCATCGGGCGCCGTGACAAGCGCCATTGCAAGGCTCACAAGGCTCTCGGGTGTCTGTTCGGCCTTCGCCTTGATGTCCAGAAGCACTCGCTCGCGCTCTCCCTTTGGCGCAGGCGCCGGGGTGGAGAACAGATCGGGCGGGCCTTCGATGTCCACGCGGCAATCCTCTTGCACATACTTGGCGAGCAGTGCCACCTCGTCGGCGTTCGGGTAAGCGGTGACGCTACACACCAGATTGATAACGCCCCCATCGCGCGGCTGGATGGCGAACTTGTCCACCTCGCACCCGATGAAGTTGAGCGAACCGATCTCGGCGCTCGCGCTGGTGATCGTGTGGATGTACTTGACGGGGTCGAGGTATGCGTTGCGCACGATCATCGCCTCGGTGTCGCCGCGCCAGAGGAATTGCGCGAGCGCATCGTCGAAGTAATCGCAGAGCCGGTAGTCCAGGCCGCGCACTTCCATCTTCACATCCACCGCGATGATCTTTTCATCCTCGGGGCCTTCTTTGCGCACGTTCAGGTGCTTGATCGTGGCAGGGCCGCTCGCGCGGAAGCGGGGCCGTTGTTTCTCTTGGTTCATGGTGTTGGGCTTTCAATTTGTTGCTTGAGTCTGCGCACATCGCGCCAGAACTGGCGGTGTGCGTTGTGATCGCCGGGTGATGTGGAGAAAGTCACAAACCTTCCACTGGGGTGCGTCACTCTCCCGTGCGTTGTGCCTGAGTAGCTGAACGTCCAGCCTTCGCGGACAAGATCGACCACGATCCTGTTGGCGTCCTTGCTCTTGACGTAGCGCATGGCAAGGGTCGGGGTACTCACCGGCTGATACATTGAGACCAGGGTCACAAATCCGGCTTTCCCCCGAATCTTTCAGATGCCGCAACCGCAGATCATCTTGCCGTTCATGCCGGGGACACAGCGATACGGCTGATAAGTCGGGCACGCGGCGGCGGCGATGCCTGATGCTACGAGCAATGCGATGGCGATGAGTTTTTTCATGGTGATGTCCTTTCAGGGTTACAGGTTGGTGATCCAGATAGCGACCTTCGCAACGACTCCGATCCAGGCGCCGCAGATGACGGCGGCTCCGATCACTCCAATGGTCGTTGCGAGCAAGTAGGCGATTGCGTTGTCTTTCATTGGAGTGATGTGTCTGCCGGGGTGTCCGGCTGTTGTTCTTCGGGCGTGTTGGCCTTGATGTACGCATCGACCTGGGCATCGCCCTGGGCCTTGATGTGCTTGGCCAGCGCATCGACATCGCGGTGGGGCAAGTAGCCCAGGCCCGCGAGAATTTTGTTCACATCAACCAGGGCCATCGGCCCCAGTTGCACCGGAAAGTTGGCCGGCACTTCGATTGGTTTTGTCATGTGAGTGATCTCCTTTGGTTTCGGGGTTGGCGGGAAATTAGAAACGGCTCGATGCCAGTTGCTTGTCCTCGTAGACGCGCACGCCACCGATCTGCATCGCATCCTTCATGGCCTTGGCCATCTGGTTGAGCGCGCTGGTGTTGGCATCGAGCAGGTTGGCGAACTGCGGGTTGGCCGCTACGAAGGCAATCAGCGCCATCTTGTCGGTCACCTCGGCTTTCCAGACGGTGCGCATGGAGACACCGGACACCTTGGCGACCGGCTCGGCAACGGCGGGGGCGGTCATCACGGCGGCGGTGGTGGAGAGGCTCGCGGCCTCGATAGCGGCCTGGGCCTGAACCTCGGCGGCTTTCTCCTCGTTGCCTTGCGCGAGCAGCTTCGCGGCCTCGGCGGCGGCGGCGGCTTCTTTCTCTGCGACCTCACGGGCGATTCGCTCCTGCTCGGCCTTGATCGCGGCCTCGGCGGCGCGCCGCGCCTCGGCGGCGATTCGCTCTTGCTCGGTGGTGTAGGCGATCATCTTGCCCTTGATGATCTTCTCGGCCTGCGCGAGATAGTCGCTCGGCGCGCGGAATAGATCGTTCACCGCCTTCAGCGCCTTGTTGATCGGCCCGGTGATCGAAGTGCGGTCGTCCTCCAGTTTCTTCGCCTTGCTCTTGATCGCCTTCAGCTCGTCGGCGGCAAGCTCGTAGGTTTCGTGGGAATCGATCACCATCGACTCCACCATGGAGAGCGCGGATTGCGCCCGGGTGGTGAGTTGCGATGAGTCGGGCGTGGCGATGTTCGCCAGGGGTGCGAGGATGGATGTCATTTGCTTTGCTCCAGAAAATTGTTGATGGTGAGAAGGGAAACGAAAACAGACCAGTCGGAGCGGTCCGCCCACTCGATGAAGCGGTACGTTCCGTCTGGTCGTAGTTGCACGCTCGCGCGGAGCGCATCGGGCATCTTGATCGCGTTGGCATAGGCGGCGATCTGAACACCCCAGAGGCGGGAGGCGGCGGCGCTGGTCTTGATGTCGAGCACATAGCGTTGGCCTCGGATCAAACCGGCGCGGTCTAGCGTCCCGGCATAGCGCAGGGCTTCGTGGTAGCACTGGTGCTCGATGTGCGTCCATTCTGGTTGCATTTCAGAGCGAAACTTTCTCCAGGCTTGCACATAGCCCGCGATTGCCGGGTCTATGGACGCTTCGTCCAGGATGCCCTTGTCGTCATACTCACAGCACAGGTGAACGGCTGTGCCGCGCTCCCCAGCGGCCTCAAGGATGTGTTTGGGCACGCCCTTGAAGTTGCTAAGCGGGGAGAGCACGCTGGTCACACCCGGAACCTGCTTGCCGTTCCAGAAGTAGGTGTGCGTGGCGTCGTCGAAGGTGAGCATTACAGGCTCATCAGGTGGGCTTTGACCGCATCGAACTGCTCGGGCGTGATCGTGTCGAGCGACTCCACTTTGCAATCCGCGAGCACTTGGTCGAGGGACACATCAAGCGCCTTGCACTTGTTCTCGATCCACTTGAGTTGCCCCGCGTTGACCGGCTTCGCTTGTGGGGGCGATGTGGGGGCGGATATGGGGGCGGATATGGGGGCGGCTTCGCCTCGGGGCTTGGGCATGGCCACTTTCGTGGTTTCGGCCTCGATGACGTTGCCATCGTCGAATGACTTGCCCTCCATCTCCTCGGCGGTGGCGGCGGCGCCGATCTCGGGGAATGCCATGCGAAGGGCCTGGGCCTGCGCGCACTTGGCCAACTGGCCGTAGGGGCGCTTTTTCCACATGGCGTTGGGCGTGGCTACGTTGCGCTTGGCGGTGGCGTAGTTTTCTTTCCACCTCTCGACGGCGGTGAAGTCGGCCAAGCTGCCATCGGGGAGGCGGCGCTTGACGGTGACTTTGCACCACTGGGGGAATGTGACTTCGACCTCGCCGAGCCTTTCGGTGATGTCGGGGCCGAACTCCGGCTCGGTGATGCCTCCGTAGGCGTTAGAGCGTGCGGCCTGGGTGCGGTAGAGGCCGATCCCTGGCATGACCACATCGCGCATCTGGTCGGCCTTGCTGTCCCAGATCGGCACGATGTGCACGGGCTTCTGCATGGGGTCGAGGCCAGCGGCGCGGCAGTAGCCGAGCACCATCTTGATGGAGTTGACCGTGGCGCCCGGGTAGAGGCTGGTGGCCAGGACTTCGACGAGTTCGCCTTCGGTCATCTGCAAAGCGGGGAGCATTGCTTTCTCCGTGGTTGTGATTGCGTTCATTGGTGTTTCCTTTCGTGGTGGTGGAACTGTACTGCCACCCTATGGGTAGCATTGTGAGGGAAAGTGATCGGTTGTCTTTGCTCCTTTCGGGTATCTTTTCGGTAGTATAACTTGAGATCAGAAGGTTTCCACATCCCAGCCGCCGCCATCGCGCTTCGCCTTCTTTTTCACGGCGTAAAAGCGAAACGGGTAGAGGCTCGCGGCGATCTTGATCTTCGCGCGCGCATCGTCTTGCCAGAACCCTTTGACCTCGTGGCACTCCAGGACCATGTCCTCGGCGAGCACGGCATAGTCGGGGGTGTAGAAGGTGTTGTCGGCCAAGCGCAGCTTCAGGCCTTCGAACTTGTACCAGTGGACGCGCCCGAGGGTTTTCAGCGTTTGCAGGTGGTTCTCATACGCCGTTTCGGTGGAGTTGCGCTCCCCCGTTTTCAGTCGGCCCAGGGCATACATCCGGTGATTCATCGAGCTTTCCTTTCGCGGATTCGCGCGGCGCGCTCCTCCAGCACTTTGCGGAATGTGACCATCCACGGGTCGGGGTCGGTGATCGCGGCGCAGGCCTCGCACTCGGCGTTGGCGATGACCTTGGCCACGCGCAGGTTCATCGGCGTGATCGTGGCGCCCTCGCCCGCCTCCGCCTTCCAGAGCGCGATCAATTCCGCCTCGGTCATAGCGCAACCCACACGGTCTTGGGAGCGCAGTGCGCGTTGGTCGCCTTCTGTGGCGCGTATCCAATCGAGCGAATGAGGCCGCGCCGCTTGGCGATGTTCGCAATCGCTCCCCAGGCCCGCTTGTCGGGCGGCTCGGGCAGGCCGCTCTCCTCGGCCCACCAGCGGACGTCCTCGGTCATGAAGCTCTCGTTTCGGTGCTCCAGGCAGTAGCGGAAAAAGAAGGTGAGCGCCTGCACCTGCCATTGGTTGTTCACCGCGTTCGCGTGATCGAGGGCTTGCTTCATCCCGTCGTCGCGGCGCTTGCGGCCAAGCTCAAGGTTCAACTGGGTTGCCATTGGGATTTCCTTTCGTGGTGTGGTGGGTGAGCTTTGCCTTGATCGCGGCGATGTGCGCTCGCACGCGCTCGGGGTCTGCCGGTGGCGAGGGCAGCGCCTTGAAAACGGGGGGAGGGGCTTTCTGTGCGATCGCGCGAAATTGCAGGACGTTCGGCGGGCGATCCGGCGGGAGGGTGAGCAGCGCGTGCTTGATGCCCTCGGGGTGGTTGGCGAACCCGGCGAGCTCGTGCGCCCAGTTCGCTTTCACCACATCCATGGCGATTCCCTCGTACTGGTTCCAGAAGGCCCGCCCGTAGGTGACGGAGAGCTTTTCGAAGATGCGTTCAATCCAGGAGTCCGGGAGCGGGAGCATCGATCACCTCTGCTTCGTTGATGGTTTGCGGCCGGGAAACCAGGCGCGGGGAGATTTCGGCGACCCGATCCCGCGCGGCTTGCTGGTACGGTGTGGCCGCGCTTCGGTTTGCAACCCACTCGGCTTTGAAACCCTGCCAGCCTCGCGCACAGCACTCGGTGAGCACCTGGGCCAGGGTTAACCCTGCCTTGTCTGCTTCGCGCTGTATGCCCTTCAGGGCGGTGGTGGTCAGGGGTGCGCGCTTCTTGACTCTGAGCGCGGTGAAGTCGGCCCAAAGGTCTTGCGGGATGTCATCGGGGCGGGATACAGGCGCCGCGCGCGAGCGTGGTGCTGTATTTACTCTTTGGTTATTGGTTATTGGTTCTTGGTTAGTTGACGGACGTTCAACGAGCGTTGAACCAACGTTCAACGGCTGTTCAACATCCGTTGGAAACGCTTTGTTTATGCGGCTTTGCGCGCTTGCCTTCCCTGCTCTTGAGGCCGCTTTCTGCTTCTTTTTGAACGCTTGCAGCTCGGATTCGACTCGCGGGTGGACCCAAGAATCGCCCTCGCGCACGAAATATCGGTTCAGGATGTACTCGACCGCCGACTCGTGTGCGGCCATTCCGATAAGTCGTGCAACGTCTGTTGAACATCCGTTCAACGGTCGTTCAGCGAGGTAGTACTCGTCGATCATGCGGCGGTAGGCCAAGTCCTCCAGCAGTTGGAGGCCGCGCGTGTGGCTGGCGTAGTCCCCGATGTGGAAGGGGTAGTAATTCATAGGCAAGCTCCCTCGGCGCGGCCCGAAGGCGCCCGGATGGTGGAAGGTGCTGCCATTACCCCGCTGCCTCGGCTACCGGTTTGGCATCGGTAACACGCATCTGCGACCGGGGTGGTAGCAGTTCGTCGAGAGTTAAAACGCCCTCCGTGTACTCGACCATGCGCCGCGCGAGATCGACCGAGGGTCGCTTTCGTCGGTTGGCGATGTGTTTCCAGTACGAGTAAGTCGTCCCGGTGGCCTCGCAGAGTTGCTTCACCTGCTCGGTGCCGCGCTCGCGCCAAAAAGTCATTGCATCCATGTGAACTCCAAGTAGAAAAGTGCCAAATGCTACCAAACTGGACACACATCGGCAAACCAATTGGGTATTCTAAGGTGAATATCGCTACCAAAAAGGAGGCTGGAAAAATTCGCTGGCCCCAATACTTGCCCAGCGAATCTGTGACCTGCATGGACACATCGGAAATCAGACACCGCAACTTCATGGCGCTGTTCAAGCGGTTCAAAGAGCAGCGTTCGGAGTTACCCAACCGAGGGATGCTCAAACTGTTCTCCGAGAAGATCGAACTCTCGGATCGGTATCTCTCGCATATCAAAAACAACCGGAAGAACATCGGAGCGGCGACCGCGCGGCAGATCGAAAAGCGGCTGAAGCTACCCCACGGGTATATGGATGTTCCCCATGATTCAGCGGACCCGACAAACGAGTTGGAGCGCAATTTCATCGATACCGCACTTGCGCTGTACCGTTCTTCGCCTGCCGATGCGAGGGCGCTGATGGTTGAGCTACTTCGTAAGCGGCTGGGCAAAGCGCGGGAATAAGAAAATGACACGGAAATGGACGATGAGTCGGAGTTTCTTTTGTTGCTTGCCTTGGTGCCACCCGAGGAATGGGCCAAGGTGCTGGAGGAATTGATCGCGCTACACGATGGCTTTTTGCTGGAGTTTGACGAACCGGACGACTGTGGATAGGATCGGGGCGCCGATGATTTGCAGTTGTCGGTGCTCCTTTTATGGTGGAAGGGCTCGTCGCTAGCTCCAGCGACTGGGAACCCCCGGTAGTGATCCTGCCGGGGGTTTTTCATTTGGGTCAGAGCAGTCCGGCCCATACGCCCATCGCTTTCTTGTGATCGGGGAATCGCTTGGCGGAAATGATCGCCTTGTATCGCTCCCGATGCCGCTTCTGGATGTCCTTCGTCGGCCGCGCTGATGGCGGTGTCGCATCTCGCTCCAGGCCCACGCCGTAGACGGGGATGAAGGCTCCCTGCTTTCCATCGGGTTGGCGGTCGTAGCGCGCGATGCGAAGCACCTCGTACTCGCGCAGCTTTCTGATCTGCTTGTTGATCACCAAGCGGCTGATACCCAGGTGCGCCGTGATCTCGGCGGCGCTCATCGGCCCGATGTTCTCCAGGGCCGTTACGATTTCATTCATCGCCATCGTCATCCTCCATGCAGTCTTCGCACCCAGGATGGTCGGGGTCGCGGCAGTCGGGGTGCTGGCCGTACTGCGCGAGATAGCGTTTCTTTGCTCGATCCTCGGCGATCAGCTCGGCGCGGTCGTACTCGTCGATCTGAATAATCATTTCGCTTTCCTTATTGTTCCGGCTCCTTTGGTTACGCCCCAGTCCGTTGCTCGATTGCGCTGGTAGTATTTTGTTTGGCGCAACTCCACGATCTCGCGGTTGTTGCGATGCTCTTTGTTCAAGGCTTTGTACTCGCTGTCATAGATCACATTGGTCTTGGCAGTGGTGTAGGTGGATGTGGCCAGCTTGCGCAAAAGCAGCACATCTTTCTCTGGTGGTTGATTCCACAGGCGATCATTGATCTTGTGCAGATACCCGGCTACAAACGCACGCACCCCAGTTTTCCAGCGATAGCCGTCATGGGGGATACGAAGCAGCTTGCACTCGCTAAATTTCATCCCGGTAATGGACTCGAACATTTGCACCGTGGCAAACAGCGTGGCGTTCTCGCGCCACGTCTTGATGAGGCAGGCGTCCCAGTATTCTTGGGGCGTGCTCATGCGGCCACCTCGTCGGTGATGAATGACAGATCAAAGCCGCGAGAGAAAAATCCGTACTTCTTTTGAATCGCCGCCTCGATCTCTTTCTTGATCGTCGCGGCTCGCTTCACCTTCTCGGTGAAAAGCGTGTAGCTGACACGGGTGCCGTAGACGTTGTCGTTGGCGTAGAGACAGATGCTCGGCTTGTCGAGGCAGGTGTCCCAGTCGCATTTCTCTTTTCGTATCGAAGTGAAGTTGTAATTGTCGATTGCGATGTATCGCTCGTTCTCGCCGATGACGTTGTACTGCATCGCCTCAAACTTCTTTTCGTTCCCGAAAACTCCGCCATTCATCGGGTCGGTGACTTCGACTCGGTAGTAATTGATCTGCTTCATCTCGCGCTCGCTTTCTGCATTGCCGTAGCTGCTCTTTCGAAATACTCCAACGCTTTAAGGGTCGGCATCACGAACTTGGTGCGCATATCGCCGCCTTCGTGAACGTGCTTGATCAAACCTGCGGTGAGCAAGGTGTTCAAGCGTCGGTGAAGCGTTGCGGGAGAGGCCAGGACTGCAAGCTCCATGACCCCGCGCACGCACAGCGGCATCCCGTTGTAGGCGAATGCGGCGATGACCTCCAGCAGTTCCCGCTCCTCGGCGCGCAGGCCCAGCTCAAGATCAAGAAACTGGCGATCCAGCAGAAACTCGATGTAGTTGTCGGTGCTCATGCTGACCACCATTTCACAAGTGCTGCTGCGAGCAAGATGCCGATGACCAGGGCCAGCAAATAGTTGAGGCCCGCTTCAGCGCGGCGGTTGATCTTCTCGCCTCGCTCCTCGGGGGTGAGGACTGCGTTCTGTCGGAATTGACTCATTGCTTTCTCTCCTTCGGTTTGGGGGCCGAAGCCCCCGGGTTGATGATTAAGCGGCCAGCGCAAGGTTCAGCGCGTTGGTCTTGATGTCGTCGCCTCGGCCGAACCACGCGGTGTTGAGCCGAGTCTCGCTACTGCGCGAAAAGCTGTGGTGGTCTACGAACTCGGTGACGGCGTTGACCATCCCCCAGTAGGTGCCGCTCACGCCCAGCATGTCGGAGCCTTTGCCCTTGCCGTTGAACAGATCGAGCACCTGCCGGTATGCGCGCATCTTGCGCACATCGACCACATCGCCCTGGCGCAGATTGTCGGAGTACGGCGCCCAGAGGTTGTAGAGAAACTGATCTGCCTTGTCCTGCGTGATCTGCTTGCGTGCCAAGTCGCGTGCGTTCTGCATGAACTGGTCGAAGGTGCTGACCTGGATGCCCAGTTGCTTCTTGACGTTCTCGGGGATGAACTTGGTGTTGTGCGCCACGCTGATGGCGTTCTCTTTACTGCGCTCGGCAATGGCCAGGGTGTTCGCGCAGACCACGCGCACAGAGGTGAATCGCGCGGTGGTGGCTAGGCCGCGATCGCATGAGGTGGCCAGGAGGAGGAAGCCACCGATCGGGTCGTTTTTGACCACATCGGCGATCTTTCCGGTTTCGGCCAAGGCCCAGATGCGGCGCCCGCCTTTGAGCGACCCGGCCGTGTGGAGCCGATAGCCCTGCGACTCGACCAAATCCTTGAAGAAGTGAAGCACCTCGTCGGGCTGCACCTCGTGGTACTTGTCGGACACCACCGAGAGCGCCTTGTGGTTGTCGCTTCGGAAGAGCACCCGCTGACCTTCGGCGGTCTTGAGGGATGCCTCGGGGGTCATCGGCTGATACTGAACCGGCGCGGAGAGAATCTGCCAGTCGAGGCCAGCGGCCTTGCGCCACTCGGTGAGGTTCGCCTCGCGCGGAAGCTCCTGCCCTAAGCCGTGCCAGGGGGTTTCGCCGACAAAGGCAATCTCTGCCTTGCCATCTTCGCGGATCGTGATTTCGTGTGCCATGGTGTTTTCCTTTCGGGTTGGTGGTGGTGAGGGGAATTACTTGGGAACGTAGGCGGCTTGGCTGAGTGCGTAGAGCGCCTGTTCGATAAACGGGGAATCGCTGGCGATTCGCATGGTGTCGGAGTCTTGGTCGTACTCCAGCGCGGTCATAACTGCGCGCAGTGCGTGGAATAGCTCGGGGGTAGCGGCTACGAAGGTCGCCAGGGCTTTGCAGTCTGCGGTGAGGCCGTAAGGCAGAGCGGCTACATCGCCCTTGGTATCGCTCCTGACTACCGAGTAGCGGGTGCCCTTCTCGGTGGTGCTGACTTCCCATTTCTGTTCGCGGGTGGCTGGGTTGTATGACATCTGAGTTTCCTTTCGTGGTGGGTTTCTATAAATGACAACTGCATTCTAGAATATCTTTTCGGTAGCAGTAAACACGTATCGCACAAATATCCCACCTCTCAAGTGGGACATTACCAAATAGGTGCTAGGTGACTGTTTTGGTAGTTTTGCTATGATCGCGCGCATGAGCACACTCAAAATCACCTACCGCCCTTTGGACGAACTCATCCCCTACGCGCGAAACAGCCGCACGCACAGCGATGCGCAAGTGGCCCAAATCGCGGCAAGCATCCGTGAGTTTGGTTGGACAAACCCCGTTCTGGTCGATGACGAGGGCGGGATCATCGCGGGGCATGGCCGTGTCATGGCCGCGCGAAAGCTCAATCTCACCGAGGTGCCAACGATCCTGCTCTCGGGGTTGACCGAAACCCAGAAGCGGGCCTACGTCATCGCCGACAACAAGCTGGCGCTGAACGCGGGCTGGGACGAGGAGATGCTCATCCTGGAGCTATCCGACCTGGAGGTGGAGGGCGTCGATCTCTCGCTGCTCGGGTTCAACGATGCGGAGATTGCGAAGCTCAAAGACCTTGGCGATGACGTCGATCCCGATGCCGAGTGGGAAGGGATGCCCGAGTTTGACCAGGGCGACAAGACCGCGGATTTCACCCTGCTGGTTCACTTCGAAAACAGCGCGATGGTGCAAGCCTTCGCCAAGCTGGTCGGGCAGAACATCACCGACAAAACGAAATCGATTTGGTATCCCGCCCAGGTTCGCATGGACACGGAATCGAAGCGATATGGAGATTAACCCCCGCTTCCCGCTCTACATCCCCACGAAGGGGCGAAGCCAGTACATGATCACCAGCAAGGTACTCACGGAACTGAAGGTGCCCCACTTCTTGATCGTGGAACCCCAGCAGATTCCCGAGTACGAGGAGGCAATCGCAAAGTGGAGCCTGCTCGCCACCATAGTGCCGCTGGACATGAAATACAAAGAGCAGTACGAGCTGTGCGATGACCTCGGGTTAACCCGTAGCACCGGCCCAGGCCCAGCGCGAAACGCCGCGTGGGATCACTCCATCGAGAACGGCCACGAGTGGCACTGGGTGATGGACGACAACATTCAGTCGTTCCGCCGCTTAAACCAAAACGAGAAGGTGAAGGTGTCTAACGGCGCCGTTTTCCGCGCCATGGAGGATTTCGTCCTGCGCTACAAGAACGTGGCGATGGCCGGGCCGAACTATTACATGTTCGCCCCCGCCCGGGTGAAGATGCCCCCGTTCATCCTGAACACGCGCATCTACTCCTGCAACCTGATTCGCAACGACGTGCCCCAACGCTGGCGCGGCCGCTACAACGAGGACACGATCATCTCGCTGGATATGCTGAAAGCGGGCTGGTGCACCATCCAGTTCAACGCTTTTCTCCAGCAGAAGATGCCCACGCAGATGATCGGCGGCGGGAACACCCAGGAGTTTTACCACGCCGAGGGCAAGCTGAAGAACGGCGCCCGGTACGCCGACAACGGCACCCTGGCCAAGTCCAAGATGCAGGTGAAGGTCCACCCCGATGTCTCGCGGCTGGTCTGGAAGTTCGGCCGCTGGCACCACCACGTCGATTACCGGCCCTTCCGCGCCAACAAGCTGGTCAAGAAACCGGACGCCGAAATCCCAACCGGCGTGAACAACTACGGCATGAACCTGACGGTGAACACCGAGTTCGGCAAGAAGTAACACCTATGACTACCAAACAGAAAGCCGACTGGCTCATCATCAAAGCGGAGTACGTCAACGGCACCGAGTCCGTGACGGATGTCGCAAAGAGACACAATGTGTCTCAAGCGGCGGCAAATAAGCGTGCGACACGCGAAAAATGGTCCGAAGAACGTCTTGAGAAGTCCAAGATTGTCCAGAAAAAGGCCGATGAACGTCTTTCTGCTGTCCGAACCGAGGAGCTTGCGAAGTTCAACGAGGACGATCTCCTGGTAGCGCGCACGATCCGCTCGCAGGTAGCCGCCGTCATCAACAAGGCGCGGGAAGCGAAACGCGACCTGGATGCCAAAGAGCTTCGCTCCCTTGCTGGTGCCGCTGAAGCCGCGCAACGCATCGGGCGCTTGGCGCTGGGCGCCTCCACACAGAACAGCGAGGTGTTCGGCAAGGATGGCCAGCCGCTCGCCCCTCCGGTCTTCAACTTTGGGTTTGGTGATGGCGGACCAGGGGCATGATGCGTTTCTCGCCCCAAAGATTCGGGATTTGTTTTTTCGCCAAGGACCAGGCGGGCAAGCGATCTACATCCCGAGTCGCTATAAGGTAGCGCACGGAGGCCGAGGCGGCGCAAAGTCTTGGGGCTTTGGCCGCACGCTGGTTACGCTGGGGTCGATGCGCAAGCTGCGCGTGCTCTGCGCCCGTGAGTTGCAGGCCTCGATCCAGGACTCGGTGCACAAGCTCCTGGCCGACCAGATCGACGCCCTGGGCCTCTCGCGCTGGTATGACGTACAGCAGCGGGTGATCCGCTCCACCTGCGGCACCGAGATCATTTTCGAGGGCTTGGCCCACAACGTCACCAAGATTAAGTCGATGGAGGGCATCGACATCGTGTGGGTGGAGGAAGCCGAAAAGGTTTCCAACAGTTCCTGGGAGGTTCTCATCCCCACGATCCGAAAGAAGGCCTCGGAGATTTGGGTGACGTTCAACCCGAACGATGACGATGACCCCACGAACCAGCGATTCGTCGTCAACCCGCCGCCCAACGCCCGGGTGGTGGAGATCAACTGGCCCGACAACCCGTGGTTCCCCGAGGAACTGCGCGCGGAGAAAGATTACCTCTACCGCGTAGACCCGGACGCCGCCGAGCACGTCTGGGGCGGGAAAACCCGTAAGGTGACCAACGCCCAGGTGTTGCGCGGGAAATACGTCATCGATGTTTTCGAGCCTGTCACCGGCAACGCCGATCCCGAGAAAAACTGGGACGGCCCCTACTTCGGCGCCGACTGGGGATTTGCCACCGACCCGACCGCCGCCGTCAAGCTCTGGATCAAAGACCGGCGCCTGTATGTCGAGTACGAGGCCTACGGCGTCGGGGTGGAGATCGACGCCACGCCCGCGCTGTTCGATAAAATCCCCGATGCGCGCAAATACATCATGCGCGGCGACTCGGCGCGGCCCGAAACCATCAGCTACTTACAGCGCCACGGGTACGGGCGGCTCTACTCGGTGGAAAAGTGGCCTGGGAGCGTGGAGGACGGCATTGCCTTCCTGCGCTCTTTTGAGACAATCGTCATACACCCCCGATGTGTAAACACTCAGCACGAGGCCCGCCTGTGGAGCTACAAGACGGACAAGCTGACGGGTGACGTCTTGCCGGTCGTGCTCGACGCGCATAATCACATCTGGGACGCGGTCCGCTACGCATTGCAGCCGCTCATCAGAAACAAGAACACCGGCCTGCTGGCGTTCTACGCCGAAGAAGCGGCGAAGGCAAAGAGAGAAAAGGAAAACGCTCATGGCTGATGCAATCAAGACCCCCGTTGACCCTGGCCTCATCGACCGCGTTGTGCGTGGCGTGAAATACATCGTGCGAGGCGCATCGACCACCGACTGGTTCAGTCCCCAGCAACCGCTCCCGCCTTTCGCGCAAGACCAAGCGAAGGGGCGGCAGTTCGATTACCCGGTCGGCTACAACGTCAACATCACCCCGCGCGTGCACGAGCCGATCAGCTTCGCGCAACTGCGCGGCTTGGCCGACAACCTCGACCTGCTGCGCTTGGTGATCGAGACTCGCAAAGACCTGATGTGCAAGATGAGCTTCGAAATCAAGCCCATCGACGCGAAAAAAGAGAGCGATGCCCGCTGTGAGCAGGTGCAGAAGTTTTTTCGCTTCCCCGACCAGGAGCACACCTGGGACGAGTGGCTTCGGATGCTGCTTGAGGATTTGTTCGTCATCGACGCGCCGACGATCTACCCGCGCATGAACCTCGGCGGTGGACTCTACGCCCTGGAACCCGTGGACGGCTCCACCATCAAGCGTGTGATCGACGGCACAGGGCGCACGCCCCAGCCCCCCGAGGTGGCTTACCAGCAGATTCTGAAAGGCTTGCCCGCCGTCGATTACTCGCGCGACGAGTTGATCTACAAGCCGCGCAACCTGCGCACCAACAAGGTGTACGGGTTCTCGCCCGTGGAGCAGATCATCATGACGGTGAACATCGCGCTGCGCCGCCAAGTCTCCCAGCTTCAGTACTACACCGAGGGCGATGCGGTGGATCGCATCATGTCGGTGCCCGCCGAGTGGAACCCCGACCAGATGCGACAGTTCAAGCAGTGGTGGGAGGACACGCTGGCCGGTAACACGGGCGCTCGGCGCGGCACGATGTTTGTCCCGAGCGGCGTGAACTCGGTCAACACCAAAGAGGCGATGCTCAAAGACGCCTACGACGAGTGGCTCGCGCGGATCATCTGCTACGCCTTCAGCCTGCCCGTGCAGTCGCTGGTGAAAGAGCAGAACCGCGCCACCGCCGAGACAGCCGCCGAAGCCGCCAAAGAGGAAGGGCTGGAGCCGATCATGATGTGGGTGAAGAACCTCGTCGATTACATCATCTGGAAATACTTCGGCTACCAAGACCTGCACATGACCTGGGTGGATGAGAAAGACCCCGACCCGTTGCAGCAGGCGAACATCAACAAAATCTACATCGACGCGGGCGTGCTCTTGCCGAACGAGGTGCGCGAGGACATCGGCCGCGAGGCGCTCACGCCAGAGCAAGAGGCGGAGATCGCCGCGAAGAAAGCGGCCGCGATGCAAGCGGCCATGGGCCAGGGCGGCGAAGATGAGGATGGCGA
>JACCDW011142419.1_pt1 | contig 22249 bp, 15 predicted proteins | sample 7449781 | NCBI WGS metagenome assembly JACCDW01 (sample SAMN15323449, study PRJNA562643) | freshwater metagenome | isolation source: river surface water | place: USA:Blue River Watershed | collected 2017-08-18
AGTGTGAGTGAACTGGCCAGCTTGCTGGATGTCAACTTTGCTGAAATCATTGGAAAGTGTATGAGCCTGGGTATCATGGTTTCCATCAACCAGCGTCTTGATGCAGAGGTCATCGAACTGGTTGCCGGTGAGTTCGGATACGAAGTGGAATTCATCGACATGGAAAAGCAAATGGAGATGGAAGAGGAAGAAGAAGTTGATTCTCCTGACCAATTGCTTCCCCGTGCGCCAATCGTTACCATCATGGGTCACGTTGACCATGGTAAGACTTCTTTGCTTGACTATATTCGCAACGCCAATGTAGTAGCCGGTGAGGCGGGTGGTATCACCCAGCACATTGGTGCTTACCATGTTGATCTTCCTTCAGGAAAATCAATCACCTTCCTGGATACACCAGGTCACGAGGCCTTTACGGCGATGCGTGCCCGTGGTGCCAAAGTCACTGACCTTGCGGTTATTGTGATTGCAGCGGATGATGCGGTGATGCCTCAAACAAAAGAGGCCATCAGCCACGCACAAGCGGCGGGTGTACCGATGATTTTTGCGATCAACAAGATTGACAAGGACGGAGCCAACTCCCAGAAGATATACGAACAACTTTCACAGATGAACATCCTTGTGGAAGAGTGGGGTGGAAAATACCAGAGCCAGGAAATTGCCGCCAAATCAGGTCTGAACATTGACAAGTTGCTCGAAAAGATTTTGTTGGAAGCTGAATTGCTCGACCTGAAAGCCAATCCTGACAGGGAAGCCAGCGGTACCATCATTGAAGCAACGCTCGACAAGGGCCGTGGATATGTGGCCACCATTCTGGTGCAGAACGGAACACTCCAACAGGGTGACCTGGTGGTGAGTGGTCAGCACTATGGAAGGGTCAAGGCCATGATGAACGAAAGGAACAAGCGTGTAGACGCCATTCCGCCTTCATCACCCGTATTGATTCTTGGTCTAAATGGTGCGCCACAGGCCGGTGAGAAATTCAAGGTTTACGAAGACGAATCGGATGCCAAGGAAATTGCAGGCAGAAGGGCCCAGATCATGCGTGAGCAGGGTATCAGGACCAAGAAACACATTACACTGGATGAGATTGGCCGCAGGTTGGCACTCGGAAACTTCAAGGAACTCAACATCATCATCAAGGGTGACGTGGATGGATCCGTGGAGGCATTGAGTGACTCCTTGCAGAAGCTTTCCACGCAGGAGATTGCCATCAAGGTGGTACACAAGGCAGTCGGACAGATCACGGAAAGCGATGTATTGCTTGCCACTGCATCTGATGCCATCATCGTCGGTTTCAACGTTCGTCCTTCTATCCAGGCCAACAAGATTGCCGAAAACGAAGGCGTACAGATCAAGCTTTACTCCATCATCTACAACGCCATCGAGGAAATCAAGAGTGCCATGGAAGGTATGCTTGAGCCGAAGATTGAAGAGAAAATTGTGGCCAATGTTGAAGTACGTGAAGTGTACAAGTTTGACAAGGCCACCGTTGCCGGTTGTTATGTACTCGATGGTAAAATCAGCCGGAACAACAAGATTCGTATCATCCGTGATGGTATCGTTGAATATCCCAAAGGGGAAGGTCAGAGCACAGAACTGGGCAGCTTGAAACGCTTCAAGGATGACGCGAAAGAGGTCAACCAGGGTTATGAGTGCGGATTGACCATCAAGAATTTCAACGACCTGAGGGTGGGTGATGTGATCGAAGCGTTTGAGGAAACTGAAGTGAAGAGAACATTGTAATTTCTTCCTGGGTAATCTTTTACAAGAGGATTGGCCCTATGCCCCGAAAGGGCATGTGATGAGAAGGAATGAACTGTTTTGTGAAAATTTTAAGTCAGGAGATTTTATCATAAGGCCGAATTCAATCATATTTGGAAACAGGAATTGCAGCATGAAAAGAATATTGATCGTATTGATTTTGGTGATCTCGGCTTTCTCAGGCCAGGCACAGACCGCAAAATTGTTGGCGGACAAGATTGTTGCCATTGTGGGAGACAAAATCGTATTGAAAAGCGATATTGTCAATTACATCGAAGACCAGAAACGCCAGGGCAATGAAATGCCTGAAAATGCAGAATGTTTTCTGTTGGAAAGGATGATGCAGGACAAGGCACTTATTCTTCAGGCAGAAAAGGACTCACTTCCGGTTTCAGATGAAGAAGTGGAAGCAGAACTCGACCAAAGGGTGCGTTATTTCATCATGCAGTACGGTGGTAAAGAGGCTTTTGAACAAATTGCAGGCCGTACCATTTACCAGGTAAAAGAAGATTTCAGGAAATCCATTCGCGAAGGAAGGCTTGCCAAATCCATGCGCGAGAAGATCGTCGAATATGTGAAAATCACCCCCAATGAAGTAAGGGAGTATTTCAACAAGATTCCTAAAGACAGTCTTCCGTTTTACGAAACCGAACTCGTCATCGGACAGATTGTGATTCATCCCAAAGCAGGAAGGGAGTTGGAAAAATTTGCCCAGGATGAACTGGCTGATTACCGCAGACAGGTCGAGGCCGGACAAAAAACCTTCGAAACCCTTGCCAGGCTTTATTCTGAAGATCCAGGCAGTAAGCAGAACGGTGGTCGTTATGAAATCAACAAAACCCAAAAAGACTGGGATCCTGATTTCAAGAATGCAGCATTCAGGCTGAAAGAAGGCCAGATTTCTCCTGTTATCAAATCCAAATTCGGATATCATATCATCCAAATGGTCAGCAGGAATGGTGACGATGCCGTCATTCGCCACATTCTCCGCATTCCAGCTCTTCAGGAAGAAGATGTTCAGGCCACCAAGTTGAAACTCGACTCTATCAGGACCAAGCTGGTGGCTGGTACAATTACATTTGGCGAGGCTGTAGACAAGAACAGTGACGACCAGAACAGCAAGTTCAGTGCGGGCATCATGAGTGGACAGGGCGGTGCATTCGTAACCATTGATGAACTCGACAAGAACCTTGTACCATATCTCGACAAACTGAAGGTGGGAGAATTCTCCCAACCCATGGTCTACAAGGATGAGCAGGACAAGCAGGCGGTAAGGCTTGTCTATCTCCAAAGCAAAACCGAACCCCATCGGGAAAATATCCGCGACGATTACGACAGGATCGCACAAAGGGCATTGGCAGAAAAGAAAGAAAGGACCATTGACAAATGGTTCCAAAGCAAATTGCCTACCTATTACGTAATGGTCGACAAGGATTATCAGCAGTGCGAATCTTTGCGCAAGCAGTTCCCCAATTACGTCAGCAAATAACAGCTTCAGCAAGCGGGTTAAATTTTAAGGTTTTGTTTTTTAACCTTACATTCGCTGTTCTTATTTCGCTATATGAGTGATGCCATCAAACACGAATGCGGTCTTGCATTTATCAGGCTGCTCAAGCCTTTTTCCTACTACCAGCAACAACAGGGTACGGCTCTTTATGGCCTGAACAAACTCTATCTGTTGATGGAGAAGCAGCACAATCGGGGGCAGGATGGCGCTGGTATTGCTTCGGTGAAACTCAATGCTGAGCCTGGTTATCCATTTATGCACCGCCTGCGCAGCGTTGCCCAACAGGCCATTGCTGATCTGTTTTCTCAAGTGGGAAAGGAGATCAATGAGCTGGAAAAATCTCAACCAGAAATCAGGAAGCATCCTGGCCTCATGAAAGGGCATCTCAATTTTATGGGAGAGCTGTTGTTGGGCCATCTTCGTTATGGCACACAGGGAAAGAACAATGTTGAGTTCTGTCATCCCTTCATCAAAAGAGATATTATTCCTGCAAGGAACCTGGCTCTGGCAGGCAATTTCAACCTGGTCAATACGGAAGAGCTTTTCAACCTGGTGGATGTGAAGCCTGGTGATTTCCAGAAGCAAAGTGATCTGGCTGCGATGATGGAAGTGGTTCATCATTTTATTGTGAAAGATGATGCGGCCAATCCGGGAAATATGTCCATTCCTTCCATCTTAAAAAATGCATTCCAACATTTTGATGGTGGTTACAACGTATGTGGACTGATTGGCAATGGTGATTCCTTTGTCATCCGCGATGCGCATGGTATTCGTCCATCGTATTATTATGCCAACAATGAAGTCATTGTTGCTGCCTCTGAGCGTGCAGCCATCAGGACCAGTTTCCATGTTGGCGAAAATGAAGTGAAGGAATTGATGCCCGGACAGGCTTTGATTGTGAAGAGTGATGGAACATGGACTGTTGAGCAGATCCTGGAACCACAAGAAAGGCGGGCCTGCAGTTTTGAACGAATTTATTTTTCAAGAGGTGGAGACGAAAAGATATACAGGGAAAGGATTGGTTTGGGATACAGGCTCAGCAGCAATGTGCTGAAGGCCATCAACAACGACCTCAAGCATACCATTTTCTCTTTCATTCCCAATACGGCTGAAGTTGCCTTTTATGGATTGCTAAAGGGTATGGAAGATTTCCTGAACCAGATCAAGGTACAACGGATCATGGCCTGGGACAAGGACTTTGATGAAGAGAAGTTGACGGAAATGATCAACAGGAAAATCCGTGTTGAAAAAGTTGCCATCAAGGATGTGAAAATGCGCACTTTCATCACGGAAGATTCCAACCGTTCTGAAATGGTGCAACATGTGTATGATGTTACCTATGGAACGGTACAGCCCAATGTTGATACCCTAGTGGTCATTGATGACTCCATCGTTCGCGGCACTACGCTAAAGGAAAGCATTGTGCGCATGCTCTCCAGGTTGAAGCCTGTTAAGATCATTGTGGTCTCCTCTGCTCCCCAGATCCGCTATCCTGATTGTTATGGCATTGACATGAGCAAGCTGGGTGATTTCATTGCCTTCAAAGCAGCGCTTTCCCTGTTGAAAGACAGGGGTCAGTTTGGCCTCCTCGATGAACTCTACAACAAGTGCAAAACATTAAGGGAGAAAGGAGAATTGCATACTGAAAACGTTGTCAAACAGATTTACGGATCCTTTACTCCTCAGGAGATATCTGCAAAAATTGCCCAGCTCATCACGCCTGAAGAGGTGTCAGTTCCGGTAGAAGTTATTTACCAGACCATTGAAGACCTGCACGATGCCTGCCCTGGTAACCTTGGAGACTGGTACTTTACGGGTAACTACCCAACCCCTGGTGGAAACAGGGTGGTGAACATGGCCTTCATCAACTTCATGGAAGGAAAGGATGTGAGGGGGTATTAGAAGACTGGATTAAAAAATCAAAGGGCTCAAGCAGTATTGCATGAGCCCTTTTTCTATATTTTATCATCATCATTTCTTCAACCGCTAAACCCCTCCTCCCTTATCCCTCTTCTCACTTCAAGCCATACTTCACCATATACCGCTCATACAACTGCTTGTGTTTGTCGGTAAGGCTGACCATGCGCCCACCAATCATCACCAGTGAAATATTGCTGCTGCGCATGTCAAGGATGTCTCCTTCGCTGATCACAATGTTGGCGTCTTTTCCTGTTTCAATGGATCCAGTGCGGTCTGCAATGCCCAAAATTTTGGCTGGATTCAGGGTGATGGCGGTAAGTGCTTCTTCTTTTGTCAACCCATATGCTGCTGCAGTTCCTGCCTGAAACGGAAGGTTCTTTCCCCTTTGCTGCCCATCTTCATCACTAATGGCAAACTGCACACCGGCTTTTTGAAGCAAGGCAGGGAGTTGGTAAGGAAGGTCAACACCATCATCGGCCAAGGTGGGAAGGGCATGCATCTGGCTGAGGATAACAGGGATGTTGTTGCGCTTCAGGATATCGGCTACCTGGTAACTTTCGCCTGCTCCAACCAATACGATGTCAAAACCAAACTCAGTTTTGAAGTCAATGGCTGCAAGGATTTCACGTACGACGTTGCAACGGATGAACAGCTTTTGTTTTTTGGTGAACAAACCTTGTACCGCTTGAAACTTGATGTTGGTCTGTGTTTTGACAGCCTGATCATTGTAGGCCTTGGCTGCACGGAAAAAATCCTTGATTTCTTCGAGCTGCTCAATGCCTCTTTTCAGTGGATCCACCTGTGGTCCTTGTCCGCCGCCAAATCCACCGAAGCGGCTTGGCCTGTTGTAAAGGGCGGGGATGTTCATGTGAATACCATTGTCGGTTGCATAGGCGGCATCTTCCCAGTTCCAGGCATCCAGCTGAACCACTGAAGAAGAGCCACTGATGGTGCCCCCTTGAGGAACGATGTTGGCGTGTGTGATGCCATTCGTTTTCAGGGTATTGATCACTTTAGAATCGGTATTGTAGGCCACTAGTGAACGGATGGATGGGTTGTATTCACCAATTTCAGTTTCATCGATAGTAGCCCTTACTGAATTTACTTCCACTAGTCCGAGGTTGGAGTTGGCCAGGATGAGGCCTGGGTATACATGTTTGCCTTTTGCATCTACCTTGAAGGCATCTGCAGAAGCCGTAATGCCTGCACCGATATTGGTGATTTTTCCGTCGCGGATTTCAACAGAAGTGTTGCTGAGCACCTGACCGTTTCCAACATGCACCGTACCGTTCATGATGATAACGGGTGCTGTTTGTTTTGAGGCAGGATAAACAGTTTCCTGTGCCTGGGCAACAGCTGTAAAGGCCATGCCTGCGAGTATGCTGAAGAATATCTTTTTCATGAGAATGTTTTTATTGCTGATTAGTCTTGTTCAATGGTGAGGATGCCGTGGCTGTGGTCGTGGTCTCCGCAGTTCATGAGCACTGAATAGCTTGGAGTAGGAGGAGCCATTGGACCGCCTGCTCTTTTTTCGCCATTCATTTTTTGGATGAGCCTGTTTCTCTCGGCGGTTTGCTGCTTCCTCATTTGTGCATCTTTTTCCCTGTCGAAATAGATGATGCCATCTACCATTGTTTTTTCTGCTTTTGCATAAATGCTCAAAGGATTGTCGCTCCACAACACAAGGTCAGCATCCTTGCCAACTTTGATACTACCAACGCGGGCATCAACATGCAACATTTTGGCAGGATTAAGGGTAACCATTTTGAAGGCATCCTCTTCACCCATTCCACCGAACTTGATGCTCTTGGCGGCTTCCTGGTTGAGGCGGCGGGCCATTTCTGCATCATCAGAATTGATGGCAACATTCATTCCCACTTTTGACATGATGGTGGCATTGTAAGGAATCGCATCAACAACTTCCATCTTGTAGTTCCACCAGTCAGAGAAGGTAGAAGCCGCTGCACCATGGGCTTTCATCTTGTCTGCCACCTTGTATCCTTCAAGGATATGCGTGAAGGTGTTGAACTGGAAGCCCAGTTTTTCACCCACTTTCATGGCTGCGTTGATCTCGCTTTGAACATAGGAGTGGCAGGTGATGAACCTTTTCTTGTTCATGATCTCTACCAATGCCTCCAGTTCCAGGTCGCGGCGAACAGTTTCATATGGATCTGCTGCTACTGCTGCAGTGGTTTTCTTTCCTTTCACAACCGGAGCAGCTGTAGCTGATGCTGCCTTGATCGCTGCTTCATAATCTTTTGCACGGGTGAAGGCATCTGTCAATACCTGTTCAACACCCATGCGGGTATCAGGGAAACGGGTATTGCCCTGTGAAGAGGAAGAGCGTTTTACGTTTTCTCCTAAGGCGAATTTGATGAATCCGTCAGATCCTTCAAACTTCAGCTTGTCGTCATTGGCACCCCAACGCAACTTGATCAGTTGTGTCTGGCCACCGATGGTGTTGGCAGAACCATGGAGAATATGCGATGAGGTTACACCACCGCTGAGTTGGCGGTAGATGTTGATGTCATCCGGGTTGAGGTTGTCTGCAATGCGCACCTCTGAGGTGACAGACTGACCACCTTCGTTGATGGATGCTGCTGCAATGTGTGAGTGTTCGTCAATGATTCCTGCAGACAGGTGTTTGCCGGTACCATCAATCAGCTTGGCAGATGCATCCTGAAGGCCTTTGCCAATTTGTGCAATCTTGCCATCCTTTACCAATACGTCCGTGTTCTCAAGCCTTCCCTCTTTTTCATTGGTCCAGACGGTTGCATTTTTGATCAGCACCACTTCTTGTTTGGGTGCTTCTGTCCAGCCATAAGGCGTAAACGGATAGGTTACTTCACCCAGTTTTGAGGCCATTTTTTTCTTTGCAGTATCTGCTGCTGCAGTTGTTGCTGCCGGCGCAGATGCAGAGACAGTCCAGGTGAGTTTGTTGCCTTCCCCATCTTCTCCGTAGCCATTCCATTCTGCACCATTTTTCAAACCACTGAGGCGAAGCATGTTCCTGGATTTCTTCTCAGGAGCGAAATTCAGTTTGACCATTTTGCCATCAAAGCTGAATTTGGCTGCAATGGTATCCGTATTGATAATGTTGGCAGCATTGGCAGATTTTACTTCCAGTGCATAGGTTTTTGTGCCCTGTGCAGAATGAATGGCCAATGAATATTTTCCTGCAACATCCAGCCATTTTTCAGGTTTGATGCTGTATTTGTTGCCTTGTATCCAGTTTTCGATGATGGCTGTTTTTTCACTGAAAATATTTCCAGTTGTTACCAGGAAGTTGGCGATTTTTCCCTGCTCCAATGAACCCACCATGTTGCCTACACCCAGGGTATTGGCAGGTGTAGTGGTCAATGCTTCAAGTGCCTTCGTTTCTGAAAGGCCGTTTTCAATGGCCTTGCGGAGGCTGGACATGAATGCAGAAGGGGAGCGAAGGTCTGCTGTGGTAAGGCAGAAAGGTATCTTGGCTTTTTCCAAAGCAGCGGCGTTGGTAGGCGCCAGTTCCCAATGTTTCATGTCTGCCAGTGAGACAAACCTTGCATCGTTGGGGTCTTCAACATCCATGGCCATGGGGAAGTTCAACGGAACAATCAGGGTAGATCCTGTTGCTGCGATTTCAGCGATGCGCTGGTATTCATTTCCACTGGTTTTGATGATGTATTGCACGCCAAACTCATCTCCAATCCTGTCTGCACGGAGTGCATTCCATTTGTCGCTTGCATCAAAAATCTGGGGGAGTCCCTGGTTGTTGTTCCAGGCAAGGAGGCTGAGGTTCAGTCCTTCTTTCTCGGTATTTTTCTTGTACCACTTGGCGTCCAGGTAGGTTTGTCTCAACAGTGAGATGCTACCCATCATGGAGGAAGGGTAAGACTGTGTTGATGTACCCTTGCTCAAAGAGTAATGGGCAGAAGCTTTCTCTTTGAGGATCACCATGTTTTCTTTCATGGAGGCCAGTGAAACAAAAGCGCCGGTTCCTCTGGCGATGCCATCTTTTTGGTGCGTGAGTACCGCGCCAAATCCTATCTCGCGCATGGCTTTCGCCTTGGCATCGTCGGTAACAAAAATACTTGCTGCGTTGACATCGGCTTTGATAGCCTGGTTCCAGCCAAATGCGCCCTTGGTACTGGAGCTGAGCTGGGCTGCACCAAAGTAACCTCTTCCCATTCCTCCTTGTGCCTGTGCTTGTGCAGGCATGCCATAGTCGGCAAACAGGTCAATGAAAGAAGGGTAAATATGCTTGCCTGTGCAGTCAACAACAATGGCGTCTGCAGGAATGGTCACCGTTGTACCAATGGCGATGATTTTGCCGTTGCGAACGATCATGGTGGCATTGGTCAGGGTGCTTTGTGCGTCCTTGACAATTGTAGCATTTTTAAAGGCGTAGGTTGTTTCCCTTTCGTCTGCCACACCATTCACGGGGAAGGTGGACTGGGAGAAAAGGGAGATACTGAAGCATCCCAAAAGGATGGCCAAACAAAGTTTTCTCATGAGCTTTGGTTTCGATTTATGTAAGTGTCAAGATAACAAAAAATGCGCTAGGATGTTCTGTCTGTTTATTGGATGCCCAAATTGGCAAAAGCTTTTTTGAAGGCTTCAAAGTCCAGGGCTGGATATTCAATTTCTTGGTCCAAAACGGCAGCAATGCCTTTTTCCAGATCAAGCTGCTCCTGTTCCTGGACCACAAACCAATGCTGTTCATTTAAATGTTTTGCCAGATAAACCTGCTCTGTTTGACCTGGCGTGGGAATCAGCAAGGCTCTTTTTTTCAGCTTCAAAAGGTCCATTACAGAGGAATAGCCTGAGCGGCAAATCACTGCTTTGGCGCTGGAAAGCAGGTCGGATAAAGCATTTGCATCCAGGTGGTTTTCAAACCGGATCCTGCCCATGTTCTTCAACATGGGTGATGCAGCAGGAAGGCCTCTTACAAACACCACTGTTTCCTTTGTTTTGGAAAGCTGATCAATCAGTTTATTTTCCAGGATGGTGCGTTGGGGTTCAGGGCCAGACAAGAGCACGAGCAGGTGCTCATCCACCGAAGGCTTGGCCTTGCTCAACCGGGACAGGGGGCCGATGAAGGCATGGTGGTTGGGCATTGAGGAGGGATGGGATAATTTTCCCGCAATGTTGGGGTCTCCAGCAGTATCAGGTATCCAGCAAATGTTGAACCGATTGATCCATTTGTACAGCATATTCCTCAACAGCAAATCACCAAGCTTTCCAAAACCTGAAATGATGCCCAGCTGATGGGTGATGAAAACAGTCTTGGTTCTGCTTGTATAAAGTCCATACCGGTTGTCGCTGATGATCAAATCCCATTGGTTGCTGTTCAATTGTTGGTCCAGCCATTGGTGCTCGTATTGGATGGCATGAATGATTTTGGGGACCTGTAAAATGATTTTTGGGATGAACAAAATCCCTTTTTTAGGGTAGGTGATGCCGTAACCTTTCAGGGAAATCACCTTGAGTTGGGGGAACTCTGTGGTCAGCAAAGCCGCTATATTTCCCTCAGCTGCCAAACTGAGCTCCCAACCCAGTCCAAGCAGGTAATTGATCAGGGGGATGCAACGGGTGGCATGCCCCAGTCCCCAGTCCAGTGGGGCGATCAGTGCGCATGGTCTTGTTATTTTTTTGGTAGTAGGAATTAGTAAATTTTTTAAATTATGTTATAATTGGTCAGGACCTGCTTTTTTAATTTACATAAAATGTACATTAGCATACAATGAAACGCAAATTCGAGAGAACAATTTTAGTTGTTTTTTTATTAATAAGCATATCCACCATGATCTCCTGTAGCGTCAGCAACAAAGGCAACTGTGGCTGTCCTACCAAGAAAGGTTTCGTGGGGTATTAAATATTTATGAAACGTCAAACCAGGGATTTGTTGTTGCTCCGCAAGGATGAAGTTCAGGATGAAAAGTCCATTCAATTGGAGGTTGCTGTGCTGAACAATCTTTTGCAAAACGTTGAAACAATAGCTGCGCTCTGTGTTGCCTATGAACTCATTGACCTCAACCGTTTTAAGATTTTCCATGATCAGCTCTCGATTTCAAGGGTGCTGAAACCCAATGGCCTTAAGCCTTTCCAGTTTTTGGTGAACAGGAATTAATCGAAAGCCATGTGTTGGGAAATATTCCTCAACCCATGGCTCTCAATCAACACATTATTTTCCAAACGGATCCATCTTCGTTGCACCAACCTGCTCCATGTATTTTTTCCAGCTTCCTTCCTTGAAAGCATTTACTTTTTTCACCGCTTCAGCGATCAGGCCTGCAGCCCTTTCCACCAGCATTTTTTCCTGTGCACCTGGTTCAATGGATTTTGAACTGATGGCACTGCTTGCCTGCTGGTATTGGTTCATGACCGTGATTTGGGGAACCTGTCCATAGCCCTGTTTGGTTTGGGTTGTACCGCTGATGAATTCTCTCAAGACCTTGATTTCGTCCTGAAGTTTTTTGGTTGATTTCTTCAAGGAATCAACTGTGGCACCCTTCATTTCTTTGATATAAGTATCCACTTTTTTACTGGCCTCATCTGCTTCTGTTAGCAGGTCCATGACTTCTATCAGCTGGTCACCGCTTTTCTTCAACTCAGCACGCAATGCAGCTTGTGCCAATTTGATGTTGTTTCTGTTGCCCAATCTTGGATCATCCAGCAGGGTGATCATGGTTGAGTCATTGATTCCCTTATAGGACAAAACCACTTTGTAGGTACCGGGCAAGGCCTGTTGACCTGCTGGTTCTGCGCCCCCACGGCCTCCACCGCCTCCGCCCATTCTTCTACCGCCCCCACCACCAGGTGTGCGGTATCCTTTTTCTTCCATTCCCCAGTAAGACCTGTTGAAACCTGAATCAGCAGCCCATTTCAGGTTCCTGATCAGTTCATTTTTGTCGTTGTAGATTTTTACAAGAACAGAGTCTTTTTTGGCTTTTGCAGATGTATCGCTTGAAGCTTTAATGAAGTAGGAGATGGGTGCACTGGCCGGTCTGTTCTCTGCATCCCAGATCCCCCAGGTGCTCCACTCATATCCTGGAGCATTCTTGAATTGGGCCTGCACCACATTGCGGCTGTCAAAGGCAACAAAAGATTTGTTCAGTATGCCTTTGCTGGCAGCCAATTTTCTCAGAGGCCTGATGTCATCAAGGATCCAGAGTGCGCGGCCAAAGGTTGCAATCACAAGATCCGCTTCCCGCTCCTGGATGGCAAGGTCGTAGGTAGACACGCTGGGGTATCCATTTTTCCACTGTTGGAAGTTGGCACCGTTGTCAAGGCTAACCCAAAGCCCTTGCTCGGTTCCGGCAAAGATCAGGTTGGGCTCTGTTGGGTCCTGCAAAACACAAAGGGCATAGCCGATGACTTTTTTCTCATCAACCAATCTTGTCCATGTTTTTCCAAAGTCCGTGGTCCTGAATATATAGGGTTTGAAGTCACCTCTTCTGTAATCGTTGGCTACCACAAAAGCCTCGCCAGCGTTGAACCTTGATGCCTGGATCTGCGGTATCCATGCGCCAATCGGCAGACCGGGTATTTTACCTCTGAAATTCGTCCAGGTTTTCCCGCCATCCCTGGTCAGCTGCACATTGCCATCATCCGTACCTGCCCAGATCACATTCTTGTCTTTGGATGAAGGTGCGATGGTCATGATGGTGCAATAGTTTTCTGCACCGGTGATGTCGATTGAAATGCCACCATTGTTTCTTTGGTCAATTTTGGCACTGTCATTGGTGGAGAGATCCGGTGAGATGATTTCCCATGAAGCACCCTTGTTGGTGGAGCGGTGCAGGTGCTGGCTGCCAAAATAGATGGTGGAGTTGCTGAAAGGATCCTGCGCAATGGCTGTATTCCAGTTGAAACGCAGGGTAGTTTTGAGGTCTGGTGCAGGTGGTTTCACATACCAGCTTTCGCCTGTTTTCACATTGTAGCGACCAACTGATCCGCCCTGGCTCATGGCAAATACCCATGATGCATCGTCCTTGTCGGGCATCACATCAAATCCATCCCCACCCCAGAGGTTGTCCCAGTAATAATTCTTGATACCACCACTCATCCAGGTATAGGCAGGTCCGCGCCAGCTGCCATTGTCCTGCATTCCACCCATCACATTGTAAGGCATTTCATTGTCTACATTGATGTGGTAGAATTGGCCAACGGGCAGCTTCTCATCAAAGAGCCAGGTCTTGCCCTTGTCTCTTGTGATGCCGATACCACCATCGTTTCCATCAATGATAAAGTTGGGATTGGTGGGATGGATCCAGAAGGCATGATGGTCTGGATGAATGCCATTGTAAGGGATGACTACTTCGAAATTCTTTCCGGCGTCATCGCTTTTTGAAATCATCTGGTAGATCAGCCAAAGCCTGTTCTCGTTTTGTGGATCGCAGGCGATCTCCTGAAAATAGAAAGGCCTCGTGGAAACAAACTCAGGGTTGCTGTTCATGAGCGACCAGGTCTGTCCTCCATCATCTGATTTGTACAATCCATTTTTTGTTGCTTCCACCAGTGCATAGACACGGTTGGGATTGCTGCGGGAAATGGCCAATCCGATTCTGCCGAGATTACCAGCAGGCAGACCTTCTTTTTCCCCTAATTTTTTCCAGCTCTTTCCACCGTCAAAGGTCATGTAAAGACCGCTGCCTGGGCCACCACTGCTGAGGCTCCAGGGCGTTCTGCGGTGTTGCCACATGGCCACAAACAATTTGTTGGGATTGGAAGGGTCCATGATCATGTCGGCTACGCCGGAAGTATCGTTGGTGAAGAGGATTTTTTCCCAGGTTTCACCACCATTGGTGGTTTTGAAAACGCCCCTCTCAGGATGTTCTGCATAGGGATTGCCAATGGCACCCGCATAAACGGTATTGGGGTTGGAGGGGTCTACAATGATGCGGTGGATGTTGCGGGTTTTCTCAAGCCCCATCTTTTTCCAGCTTTTGCCGCCGTCGATGGTCTTGTACATGCCTTCTCCGAGGCTGATGGAGTTTCTTGGGTTTCCTTCCCCTGTTCCTACCCAAACAGTTGAGGGGTTGGATTGCTGGATGGCAATGGAACCGATGTTGAGAATGGGCTGCTCTTCAAAAACAGCTTCCCAGCTTGCACCCTGGTTGGTGGTTTTCCAGACACCGCCAGAGGCAGCGCCAAGATAAATGGTATTGGGATCTGCCACTACCGCGTCGATGGCGGTGATGCGGCCACTCATGCCGGCAGGTCCAATGTTCCTTGGTTTCCAAGTTTTGAATTGGTCAAGCGATATCTTCTGTGCGCTGGAAGTACTGATGATCGCAGCAAGCAGCATAAACAGTGAAAACCTTTTTATCATGGCCATTGGGTTCAATTTTTGGAAAATTATGGATTAATCAGCTTGTCGGAAAATTTCTTTTTGGTGAACAAATTCGCCGAAAAACTGTCTAACTTAACGGAATCATTTTGCCATGTTGGTGAAACGAATTAATTTAGTGTTTAAACATCAAAAACAAATACAATGAAAAAACAATTATTCAATCTTGCAGCATTTTTGCTTTTGGGAGCTTCTGGTGCAGTGGCGCAAACCACCTGGAAAGTAGACAAATCACACTCCAATGTAAAATTTGCCGTGTCACACATGGTGGTTTCTGAAGTGGAAGGCTCATTCAGGATGTTTGATGGTAGCCTGGTGGCTTCCAAGGCAGACCTTTCTGATGCCAAAGTGAATTTTGCTGTTGATGTTGCTTCTGTGAACACAGACAACGAGAAAAGGGATGGGCACCTGAAAAGCGATGATTTCTTCAACGCTGAGAAATTTCCTAAAATGACATTTGTCAGTAAATCAATGAAGCCATTGGGAGGCAACAAATATGCCCTCACTGGCGATCTTACCCTCAGGGATGTAACCAAAACCGTAACATTTGATGTTACTTATGGTGGTCAAATCAATACCGGACGTGGTGTGAAAGCAGGTTTCAAAGCCAAGGCTACCATCGACCGTCTTACTTATGGCCTGAAATATGCACCAGCCTTGGAAACAGGCGGATTGGCTGTAGGAAAGGATGTAGAGATCACTGTTTTGCTTGAGATGGATCAGGCGAAATAAGGTTCAGTCAACCATCATATCCTGTTATATAAAAAATGGGGTCAAGCAAAACTTGACCCCATTTCTGTTGTATAAGTCCAACAAACAAAGTCCCTGACCAAATGCTTGTTTACGAACCTATGGTTGGCAAAATCAATTACTCAAAACCTTTAAACCCTCATCCCTTCACCCTCATCCCTTCTTCTCAAACCCCAAGATTACCCCATTGATGCAATACCTCAGTCCTGTTGGAGGAGGTCCGTCATCAAATACATGACCCAGATGGGCCTTGCATTTTCCGCATTGGACTTCTGTTCTTTTCATGCCATGACTGTTGTCTGGCGTATAGATGATGCTTTTTTTGTTGACCGGTTCAAAAAAGCTGGGCCATCCACAGCCGCTGTCGAATTTGGTATTGCTTTGGAACAAAGTATTGCCACAGGCAGCACAGAAATAGGTACCTTTTTCATCAAATTTTTCAAATTTGCTGGTCCAGGGTCTTTCCGTTCCCTTTTGCCTGGCGATATAATATTGCTCAGGTGTCAATACCTTTTTCCATTGCTCTTCGGATAGCTCAACTTTTTCCTCATTGTTCCTGGAGAAGACAGGGTTGTTTGTTGTGTCGCTCATCTTTACTGCTGTTTTTTTGTTTTTATCCTGGGCATTGCTGCAGCTGAACTGCACCAGTGCTGCTGCCATCAGGATGAAGGTGATTCTTTTCATTGTTGTTCTTTTAGTGCTTTTGCCCGATCATCCATCACCAACGTCGTTGATGGCATTGATGATGTTTTTGGCCTTAATTCACCATAAATCTAACTATATTTGGCATCCGGTTTTGTTAAGGAAAACTTACCGGAAATCAACTAAAACATTAAAACTGGCACAGATGTTCAATTTGATCCTGTTTGGACCTCCCGGTAGCGGAAAAGGCACACAATCCGAGAAACTCATTGCAAAATATGGCTTCAAGCATTTGTCTACCGGAGACATTCTCCGGTCTGAAATTGCCAACCAAACCCAATTGGGGCTGGAAGCAAAATCTTTCATGGATGCAGGAAAACTCGTGCCAGATGCTGTTGTGATTGGAATGGTTGGTGCCGCCATTACTGCCAATCCTGGGGTGTACGGATTTTTATTTGATGGATTTCCCCGCACCAAGCCTCAAGCAGAGGCATTGGACGCGTTGCTCAGTGAACATGGCACCTCCATCAATGTTGTGCTGGCCATGGAAGTTCCTGAAGAGGAATTGATCGCAAGGATGATTGGCCGTTCCAAAACTTCAGGAAGAACAGATGATGCAGACCCTGAAGTGCAGAAAAAAAGGCTCAGTGTCTATAAAAATGAAACCCTGGCAGTTGCAGACCACTACAGTCAGTTTGACAAAGTGGTTAGCCTGAACGGCCTGGGTTCCATTGATGATATCTTCAGTTCGCTTTGCGCAGAAATTGACGCAAGAGCCTAGTCTACATCAAGATTATCAAATTCAAAAATGGGATCAATATGGGTGCCTGCGGGCATCTCGTAGATTGGTTTAATCAACCCATTGTCAAGCCCATATACCCAGCCATGCAAATGAGGCCCATTTGATTTTTTCCAGGCCCTTTGGATGATGGATGTTTTGGCAAGATTCATGACTTGCTCCTGCACGTTGAGTTCAATCAGTTTATTGGCCCTATCATTATCATCCTTGAACGCATCTACCTCATCCCTGTGGATGCGGTAAACATCCTTGATGTTTCTCAACCATTTGTTGATGATACCCAGTGATGTCTGTGTCATTGCGGCTTTTACACCCCCACAGCCATAATGGCCACAAACGATGATGTGCTTGACTTTCAGCACCTCAACTGCATATTGCAGCACTGACAACATGTTCAGGTCTGTATGCACCACCATGTTGGCGATGTTGCGGTGAACAAACATCTCTCCGGGTTCGGTACCTGTTATCTGGTTTGCAGGAACACGGCTGTCGCTGCAACCAATCCAGAGGTATTCAGGCGTCTGAATCTTTGCCATGTGGTTAAAGTATTCTGGATCGTCTTGCAGTTTTTCTGCCGCCCATGCCTTGTTTTCCAACAATAGTTTTTCGTATGCTTTCATTGTATTTTTTAGTTTTTATAATGCATCCTGCATTGGGTTGTTGATATTTTTTTTGACCTCTACCTTTATGTTTTTGAGGTGCGCATGTTCCCTGAACTCATTGATGGCCTCAATGATGTCCTGATCGATGAAGTCTGCACGACTGGTATCAATCAGCACTGAGGAATTTGAGGGCAGTTTCTCAAGCTGGTTTTTGATGATGGGCTTGTTCAAAAAGCTGATGTCTTTTCTGAGCCTCACAAGATATTGATGGTTGTTGTTGACTGTGATGATGTTTGACCTGAAGTTGCTCCGGATCATAAAGAACAGCGCAACAATGATGCCCATCGATACACCCTGCAACAAGTCAGTAAATAAAATGGCTACAATGGTTACCGCAAATGGTGCAAACTGACTCCAGCCATTGTTGTAAACCTCACGGATTTTATTGGAGCTGACCAATTTATAACCGATGTATATCAGGATGGAAGCCAATGATGCCAGTGGAATCTTGTTGAGAAATCCTGCAAAAAAGAAAAAACTCAACAACAGCAGTATGCCGTGAAAGATGGTGGCATTTTTTGTTTTTGAACCAGCTTCAAGATTGGCGGAGCTCCTTACAATCACTGATGTGATGGGCAGTCCTCCGATAAGGCCGGATACAATATTGCCCAAGCCCTGTGCTTTCAATTCCCGACTGGTTGGTGTTACCCTTTTCAATGGATCCAGTTTGTCAACAGCCACAATGCTCAACAATGTTTCAATACTTGCAATAATGGCAATGGTAAAGGATGTTTTCCAAACCAATGGATCATTGATTCTTGAGAAATCTGGTGTGTTGATGAAGGCAAGGAAGCCATTAAAGCTATCGGCTGATGGCAATGTTATGAGATGTTCCCCTTGCAAATAGGCAATGCTTCCACTCGATTTGAAATACGCATTCATGACCACTCCATACAAAACGAGTACAAGTGGAATCGGTACATGTTTAAGCCAACTGTCTGATTTTTCCTGTGCCTTTCCCATGAGCACGATGATGAGCAGAGAGCTAAGGCCGATGATGATGGCGGCAGGTGTGAAGGAGGATATTGCGTTGGCCAGTTCGCTGAATGTATTTTCACTGTCGTTTTGAAAAAATGTTTCATCCCCCGCATAGTCGGCATCATAGCCAACAAGGTGGGGCAACTGCTTTAAGATCAGGATCAAGCCAATGGCTGACAGCACTCCCCTAATCACAGCATTGGGAATATAGTGGCCAAGGATTCCGGCCTTGATATATCCCATCAGGATTTGGAATATTCCGGCGAGAACGACTGCAAGCAGAAAGGCTTCAAAGCTCTGCAGTTGTAAAATGGATGTTGCCACAATTGCTGTAAGTCCTGCTGCCGGGCCACTTACACTGATGGGTGAACCGCTGAGTTGACCAACCAGGATTCCCCCAACAATTCCTGAAATGATGCCGGAAAAGAGTGGGGCATTTGACCCAAGGGCAATACCGATACAAAAGGGAATCGCAACAATGAACAATACAAGCGCACCAACCAGGTCTGGTTGTAATTTTTTGAAAACAGTTTTCATTTTTTGATTTTCTGGTCTAATGAATGTTGAACGTGCAAATCAATCAGGACCAGCCTAGGGGTGGCGGTGTGGGAATCTCATCAGATGGTCTTGATGTGAAGTGCTCTGATGTTTGTAAATTTTTGTTCTTGAATACCATCCAGTAAATAGACAGGGAAGGGTATCCGCCTTGAATGAACTCGGTGTTTTTGATTTCATCTTCCACTGATGATTTTTTTGACTCACCATCATCAGGCATTGTATTGCACAGTTCCTCAGTCAGAAGATTGCCATACAAGATGGCACCGACCTCTTTGAACGGAAGGATCTGTATGGAAATCACTGCCAGCAGGAAATAAAGAGTAAATCTGCTTTTCATCACCATCAAATCTATGCCCTAATTATTGAAAACGACAGCTTCTATGTAATGAAATTGTAAAAACTTACTAAATGTTCAGGCCTCCGCAGGCGCTGAGCACCTGTCCGGTAATATAGCTGCTCATGTCAGATGCCAGGAACAGGGTGGTATTGCCAATTTCTTCAGCGGAACCAAACCTGCCCAGAGGAATCTTGGCCAGGAAAGCCTTCGCAGCCTCTCCTTCCTGAAGATAGTGGGTCATGTCTGTCTCTACAAATCCTGGTGCAATGGCATTGACGCGAACATTTCTGCTACCCAGTTCATGTGCCATGGACTTGGTGAAACCGATGATACCGGCTTTGCTGGCTGCATAGCTCGACTGGCCTGCGTTACCGCGTACACCTATGATAGAGCTCATGTTGACAATCGAACCTTTTCTTGCCTTCATCATGGGCTTGATGACCTGCTTGGTCATGTTGAATACACTTTTCAGGTTTACTTCCATCACTTCATCCCACTGTTCTGGTGTCATCCTGAGCAAGAGGTTGTCCTTGGAAATACCTGCATTGTTCACACATACATCCACGGTCCCGAATTCTTTCACCACATCATTCACAAAAGCCTCTGACTCTGCAAAATTACCTGCATTGCTTCTCCATGCTTTTGCTTTTACGCCCATTCCTTCAAGTCTTGTGACCAATGCAGCAGCCTTGTCGGCACTGCCTTCACTTACATAAGTAAAAGCAATGTGTGCACCATGTTCAGCCAGTTTCACTGCAATGGCTTCACCAATTCCGCGCGCTGCGCCTGTAACGATGGCTATTTTGTTTTCGAGAAGTTTCATGTTGTTGTTTAAGATGGCAAAATTATTGAAAAACTACAAGAATTCTACTGGGCAAAAGAACTCATGCTGATCAAACCCTTTATTTCCTGTTATCCCTCATCTCTTTCCCTTCATTCCAACCCCAACACCTCTTCAATGATCACCCTGTCATTGCTCAGCCTGGGCACCTTGTGCTGTCCGCCCAGTTTGTTTTTTTGTTTGAGCCATTTGTTGAAATGCCCATGGGGAAGTGATTTGACAAGGGGAGCCCTGAGTGCAATGTTCTTGTACCGTTTGGCTTCGTAGTCGCTATTCAGTTTTTTCAATTCCTCATCCAGTATCGTGGAGAACAGCTTGAAGTCGTTGGGTTCTTTTTCAAATTCAATCAGCCATTCGTGTGCACCATTTCCTTCTTCGCTGAAATAAACCGGGCCTGCTGTGTAGTCAGCAATGACTGCCTGGGTCATTCTGCAGGATTCGGCGATGGCTCTTTCTGCATTGTCGATGATCAGTTCCTCTCCAAATGCGTTGATGAAAAGCTTGAGCCTTCCACTGACTTTTATCCTGAAAGGGGCCAGGCTGGTGAACTCAACAGTGTCTCCAATCAAATAACGCCAGAGTCCTCCATTGGTGCTGATGACCGGAGCATAATGCTGTCCTATCTCAACATCTTTGAGCCCAATTGTTTTGGGCTCATCCTTGCCATATTCTTCTATCGGCATGAACTCATAGAAAATGCCATGGTCCAGGAAAAGCATCATGCCTTCTGACCCTGGTATGTCCTGGGCGGCAAAGAATCCTTCACTGGCATTGTACATTTCCAGGTAGTTGATATCGCCACCAATCAGTTTTTTGAATTGTTCCCTGTAGGGATGAAAGGATACGCCCCCATGAAAATAAAGTTCCAGCGATGGCCATACTTCCTTCATGTTTTTCTTGCCAGTCAATTCCAAGATCCTCTGGAACAGGACGATGGTCCAGGTGGGTACACCAGAAACGGAAGTGACATTTTCGTTCATGGTGGTTTGGGCCAGCTTCTCAATTTTTCCTTCCCATTCGTCCATCAATGCAATCCTCAGCTCTGGGGTTCTGATCCAGTTGCCATAAAAGGGTGTGTTTTGCATCAAAACCGCACTCAGGTCTCCAAAATGGGCCTCTTCATGCAGGTCATTGATGGTATGGCTTCCCCCAATCATCAGCCCTTTGCCGGTGAGCAAGTCAGATTCTGGGTTGTGCATGTAATAGAGGGAAAGTACATCTTTTGCCGCCTTGAAATGCCCGTCTTCCAGGCTTTCCTGGCTTACAGGGATGAATTTGCTCTTGTCGGAGGTTGTGCCGCTGCTTTTGGCAAACCAATTGATGGGGGTATTCCAGAGCAGGTTTTGCTCTCCTGCCATGATCCTTTCCACATAAGGTTTGATGTCGTTGTATTCCTGAATCGGAACAGCTTGCTTGAAGGCTTTTGTGGTAAACAACTTTGAAAATTCATATTGCCTGCCAATTTCCGTGAACTGTGCTGCTGTAACCAGGTCTTGCAGCACCTCTCTTTGTGCGGAGATGGGGTGCTGGATCCAGGCTTCTATGCGCCAGGAGCGCAATCTGGCCAAGGATGATATGGCAGGACTTAGCAATTTCATGGTTGGGCTTGAGTGGGTCAACGATCGCCGTAAAGGGATTCTTGACGGGCTTCCTCATGAAGATAATCCTTTCTTTTGAGTTCAAAGTTTCTGCCGAGGTAGAGTCTTCGTACTTGTTGATCTTCCGCAAGTTCTTCCGCAGTTCCATGCTTGAATATCTTTCCCTCAATCAACAAATAGGCCCTGTCACAGATGGAAAGGGTTTCATTTACATTGTGGTCTGTGATGAGGATGCCGATGTTCTTGTGTTTGAGGCGGGCAACAATGGTTTGGATGTCTTCCACTGCAATGGGGTCTACACCGGCAAAGGGTTCGTCCAATAAGATGAATTTTGGATCCACGGCCAAAGCCCTTGCAATTTCCGTTCTTCTTCTTTCTCCACCACTAAGCGAATCACCATTGTTCTTTCTTACATGTGTCAAACGGAATTCTGAAAGCAATTCCTCCAGTTTGATTTTCTGCTCTTTTTTGGTCAGCTTGGTCATTTCCAGCACGGCAGCAACATTGTCCTCAACAGAAAGCTTGCGAAAGATGGAAGCTTCTTGCGGCAGGTACCCAATGC
>JACCDW010284445.1_pt1 | contig 22243 bp, 16 predicted proteins | sample 7449781 | NCBI WGS metagenome assembly JACCDW01 (sample SAMN15323449, study PRJNA562643) | freshwater metagenome | isolation source: river surface water | place: USA:Blue River Watershed | collected 2017-08-18
CGCCAACGATGTCAAAAGTGGCAGTACGGGCTTCGTCGTAGGGATAAGTAGTTGGAGCAATCCAACAAACGTCCTATACACAAAGGTGTCTGTGTTTGGTGTTCCAATATTCAGATGCTGGAGTGTATTGTGTAGAATACCACTATAATTGACATTACAAAAAGTGTCAGTTGTATCGATTGACTTTTTATATAATTTGATAGAAATATAATTCTAATACAGATGAATAAGAACATCAACGAAGTTATTAACCCGTACATTGTCCATACGGTATGTCTATGTTTTCCAAGGAGCACATCTATGTAAGGATGTGCGTAAATATCATCGCCGGGCTGATAATCGGGTTTTATGATTTATTTTTCATAATAGCTAAATATGCATTCTTTGAATATGATCCAGGATATATACTGTAAAGCAACGACAGCAATGAATATAATATCATATTTCGAGTCGAAAACAAAGATGTAAGCAAATGCAAAGGTAAATGTGAAGAAATGGATGGTGCGCCAGATCCATATTGCATGGCTGGTGTATGCCTCGTTTATCTGTCGACTTCTTACAAATGACAAAAGAGATAATACAACAGAAGCGCAAACAATTACTATGAAACCATTTACTTTCTTGCTGATCTAATTCGACTTGGCAATCCAGCAGACATTTACTTTTGTACGATAAAACAAGTTTGGGTTGCCAAAATGTTTTGGGCAAAGTTTTGGTGCCAAAATGTTTTTGGGCAAACAATACATTTTATATAAAAATTGATTTCAAAAGCATCATATTTTCATGCAAATTCAAGAATTACTAATCATGAAGTACCCACGGAAACATCACGAGTGGAGGCAATATCATCTTGTGAAGAGAGATGAGTTGAAGGTGTCGAACTGGCGGAAGGGTGAGATTTGTGCAAAAGAGATAATCATGCGCACAAAATATACCACCAAATACTACGGAGGCCGTTTTGACAGGAATCATCGGGTATGGGTCAAAACTTTGACGCAACATGTTACTTTAACCAACAAAGTCAATATGTCACTGGACGATTTGATTGTATTTCAGAAAGCAAAAATGATGTGAAAGAACTCAAAAAGTAGGAAACCTAAGTCTACCTTGACTTGGGTTTTTCTACTGTTTTACATGTCAGAAAATGCGTGTAAGTTCCAAAGCCGTGGTGAAAATAATAAGGTTCCGGACGATGTCTTTCAACTATTTTTTTGGTTTCTGTCATCATACTTGAAGGATAATGTGACAAGACAATTTCATACGCAGCCGGCCAATATACACGATTAGTTATTTCTCGAGGCCAATGATCAAATGCATATGGCCATATTGTCCTGTATACAGCCTTCGAAAGTAGCGGCTGTTTTTTGGAAAGATCAATATACTGTTTGATAATTGGTGGATAGTCTGGGGCTATGTTTAGAATGTGGGCATGAAGCTCGGCACATTTACCCAAAGCATTATTCTTGTAAGAAAAAAGATCCACGCCTTGATGCCATGCAATTTCAGCACCCTGAATCAAACCAGCAATGCCAGCCTGAGCATGCCAAAGATCTCTAAAGGTTTCAACGTAGATACCATGATCGTCAATATCGTTGTGTATACATTTCTTGATATTTTCAATCATATTTGTAAACTCGTTTTTGTCATTACGGAAAATTGAAAGTTGAATACGAGCCTCGCAAATAGTACTGCACCAATTTCCTGACAGATTTCGATTTTCCTTTAGAATTGGAAGTACAATTGTGTCGATCCATGAATTAAATGATGATTCAAAAGAAACGCTCCATTTCATAAAGGTATACTTGAGAATTTCGGCAACACGAGAGAAACTTGCTATCATCCAACCAAATTCCAATGGTCCGTTTCCAAGATGCCACGCATTAACACCGGCATCGAAACCTCGATTATTATCGACCCAGTTCTTGATCATAGAAAGTGCTTTCGTGGCATACGTGTCATTGTTTGTGTACAAGTATCCAATCGTAAAAATATATGCATTAGCTCCATCAGCCACCATAGCATCATGATCTTTTACGGTAACTTTCGTCTTGACACATGCTTGTGGTTTTTCGTAGAGATCATTCAACAGATGTGTTAGATTTTTTAAATAAGGCGTGGTTTCTTTGATTGTCTTAAGCCCTCGTGTCATTTCAGGACTCATCAAAGTTCCGGGATGTTTAAACATATTCATACTTTGTGGTGGCTTAAGAGTCTTTAAGTATCTTTAGTTTTAGAAATCCGGGTGAGCCGAACAAAAAACAAACGTGATAGTAAAATGAATGATAACAATATGGGGACATAAACTCGCTACGATCATTCGCGTGATACGAATGGACCGTACGGCAATCATAATTCCTATAGTAAGTTTTTTATGTATATTAGGGTGTAGTTTATTGGGGGTTATGTTAATATTTAACTCTATTAATGCATACCATCGGGAGGTTATCAATAACATTGCTAATAATATCATTCATAGTTTGGACACAGGTATTAGTGCAACTATACAGCCTGCAATGGCGATACATAGTATGATACTACAGCATCAGGATTGGTCAATCGTTAATAAAACATTTTATGAACTTGCGCCGTTTTTAGTAAATAATTCCACTATGGGAGCAATTATTACTATTGTCCTTGCGCCTTTTGCAATCGCGCAAAGTATATACCCATCAAACCTGCCAGGTTGGGAACAAGTAAAGGGGTTGGATTTGTTAAAAGACCCACATTGGAGAACTGATGCATTAAAAACAATAAAACTTGCTAAGTTTGGTATGACAATGACGGGCCCAGTTGTATTAAAAGCTGGTCCAATGGGTCTTGTCGCAAGATCTCCCGTCTTCATGCCTGCATCGAGAGACGATCAATTTGGATTAGCGGATGGAATATGTGCTTTTAATTGTTCCGACTGTTACGATGATCAAACTCACAGTAAATTCTGGGGATTTTCGCAACTTAACGTCGATTGGAATACACTTGTCAATAATGTTAGTAATATTTTTTCGTTTTGTAACAGCAATGGCGCGTCATTTGATATTGTTTACACAAATCCTGTCTCGCAAATAAACCAAACGGTGGCTTCATGCGGAAACCCCTTGAAACATGGCAAACCAATCATCAAAATAATAAACATTATGCATAATACATGGTATCTTCGAATAAATCAAACCGGAAGTTGGTACCCTTTATGGTTGTGGATGGCTATTTCAACTTGTATTATTGTTTCGATCATAATATCGGCACTAGTATTTATGTTCATGGTGCAAAGAAGAAAATACATATGGCTTGTTAAATCTGTTCTACCTTCAAAAGTTGTAAAGGTTTTACGAAAAGGAGAATCATATTCGGAGGAATTTCCTCTTGTGACAGTATTATTCAGTGATATCGTATCTTATACGACGATGTCTGCTTCCTTACATGCCATTGAGGTAGTCAAACTCTTGAACGAATTGTATGGAGAATATGACGAGCTTGTAGATCGACATCAGTGTGTCAAGATAGAAACAATTGGAGATGCTTTTATGGCTGCTTGTGGAACAAATAAAGAAAGTCCTCAAGATAGCGCAAAAAATATAGTAAGTCTGGCCATTGATATGGTAAAAGTTACGAAGGAAAAATTATTTAATGGACAACAAGTAAAAATTCGCATTGGAGTCAACAGTGGTCCAGCTGTAGGTGCTGTGATCGGATTCAAAATGCCTCATTTTTGTTTATGCGGCGATACGATTAATACAGCATCTCGAATGGAAACTAATAGTGAACCATACCGGATTCATGTGAGTAAGGAAACGGCTGATTTACTATCTCATAATGACTTTACAATCATTCCCAGAGGAATTATACAAGTCAAAGGGAAGGGTTTTATGAATACATTTTGGATCAAGGAAATAAGTAATGACTCAGCCCCACCGTCATCATCGTATAACATAAGTGAAGAACTGCCTAAATTAAAAACAAGTGATGATGGTGTTAACAGAAAACCATCATCTGCAATTGATTTGAGATTTTTGCGATGATAGCATATAAAGACTGTTTGTGTGGTAACAAATCATGAATATCAAGTATTTTGCTCATCGTATCAATACTATACAATGTGTTTATAATTATTTTCATGCTTGGGATATTCGTTCAATCGAAATTGATATTCAAACCACCAAAGATGGTCATATTGTTGTATACCATGATGACATTTCTGATAAAAAGTTTTCAGAGTTACCAGATAACGTACCAACTTTTGAAGCATTTTTGAGATATATTCCGTCAAACATGGAAATTAACGTCGAAATCAAAAATTATCCAAATACTGAGATCGACATAGGTGAAATAGTAAACCTATGTGAGAAATACTCTCAACATACATATTATTTCTCTTCCTTTGATCATGATATATATATCGCTCTAGATGCAAAATATAAGTCCGGGTGGCATCTTCAAGATACGATTTCTGCTTACAGGGTAGATGTGGAACATATATGTATTCATAAAAATATGTTACCGTTCATTATTCCAGGAAAACATAAAACAATTGGTGTTTACGATGTTAAGGCTGGAAAAGAAGCAAAAGAACTTTCTACACTGTATCCATTCGTGTCTGCGTGGATTTTAGATATAGACGAGAATGAAAAACACTAAGTTGATTGGTCATCAGGCTGTTGACTTAGTTTCCATATCCAAAATGCAAAGACAATCACAGCAATAATTGCTGCAATCATGAAAACTAGTTTACTAATCAGTAACAATACTACTAGAATAATCAACACTATGATAAGGGCTGCAATTAAGCCTGAATATTTTGATTTCTTCGCTTTAGACTTTGGCTTTTTTTTGAAAATATTTGACAGCGAGGACATTTATTATTTCTTGGAGACTTTTTTTTGAAATTTTGAGTATTATCAATCGTCTTGTATCTTATAAGTTATAAAACATGCACAAGGTCTTGTTCCATTGTCATAATCGCGATGACCATCAGACTCATATTTTTTATATAAAACCCCTTTGAGTCCAATCCATTCTACGTCAAACTCATTTTTCTTTAAAAATTCATACAAAGCTTTGAATTGATGGTTTTTGAAATCTGGATAGTTGAATAGTTGATCAAAAACTAATATAGTTCCCGGTCTGATAATAGACCCACCAAGATTATCAAAAATGCATTTTGTAGATGAATACAAGTCACAATCGATATGTACTAAAGATGCAAAAATGCCGTCATGAGTGAATGCAAAAGTTGGTAATGTATCGGCAAACAATCCTTTTACGATAGTAACATTGGAAGGTACTGAAGGAATGATTCCATTTGTAGAATAGTTGCCTTTTTTAAATATGCCAGTCCAATCTTCTGGCAAACCATAAAAACTATCGAAACCATAAATGTATTTATTCGGATATTTATGAGCTATAAAAGTTAACGTTCTTCCTCTATAAACTCCGAATTCTAACAAAATGCCTTCGGATATCTCATCTCTGTATTTATTCAAAACGTATGCTAATAAATATGGATGTTGTATATTTGGCACATGTATCGATTCGAGAAATGAATCTAGTGATGAATAATCGTGTGTCATTTTAAATAACGAAGAGTAAAAAAATGCTGTATCTATTCGCAAATATATACTTTAATCGCTACTGCCTGCAAAGCTGTCCATAGTATATGTATATCCCGCTGCAATGTTAAACCGTGTCATCATTTCATCCGATAATATTTCTGTTCTCTCGAATTTTTTGTTGTAACGAATATAGAACTCGTTATCTGGATACATCAGTTCAAGTGTTTTGAGCAATGGATAAGCTAAAAACCTGCCAGCATTTGGAAGATACAGTGATTCTAGTGTACCTGGCTTGGGTTTAACTGAATCTTTGATGCTGCTGTAGCACATTTGAGTGTACATCTGTGATATTTCTTGTGTTGTCAATTTTCTACCCCATCTCTGTTGCATAGATTTCGTAAAGTTATAGTGTGTATTTTCCTTATCTTCGATGTCTTTGATTCTCTTAGCTATTTCTGTATCCCACCATCCAGTAACATCCATGTTCCAAAGAGGCTCTCCTTTTTTCCATGTACGATCTTCTATCGAACAAATATCAGCAAATTGTTCAATTTCTTGTTCAACCAAGGTCTGAATCTCGTCTGTTTTCCATACAGCATAAAACTCTTCCCAATTTTGCTGAAAATCATAGTAGTCGTAATCATCATAATCCGAGTCGTCGCTGATATAACTCTCTGTTTCTGATCTTTCTGATTCTGTATGCATATATATCTCAAATATGCGTTCTTTGTACTTCCTTTCGCTCATACGATATTTCTCTCCCATATACTGAAGACAAGATAACAGGATGCTTACACAATAATTTCCTTCGTCAGAACTCCATATCACTAGACCTCTAAGGTTATTTGCCCGAATATCATGTAGCTGAAAAACGCTATCATCGTTAACTATACCTCCACCTAATGCTTGTGTCAAAAGTGCGCATGTAGTTTCTTTCAAATATTTTCCTCCATCTGGCCAATAAATGGATTCAATAGTGTTTGATTTAGGGCCAAGTTCTTCACGAAGACGTGGATAACAACGTCTTTCATCGGCTGGAGAGGTAAATATCATATTGTTGCTTTCTATGTATTCACGAATCGGATTATGTAGTTTGATAATCCACCAATTGGTTTCAGTAATATTCCATAGTGGATCTCTTTTGTTCCAGTTGATATCTAGATTGTGATCTTGAATGAAGCGATTCACTGCTTTCTCCAAACATTCTTGGACTGGTTCAGAGTTCCAATGTCTCATGAACTCTTCTTCACCAAGCTTATCTATTATATTCATAAATGGGTGCGTAAATTCATAATCATCCTCACTGTCATCCGAAAAGTAGTCTTCTGAAGCCGAGTAAACGTTTTCTTGCGCCATTTTTGATGCCAGTAACAAAAATAAACTTCAATTCATTTTTTATATCTTTAAGTCTTATTCTTATTCGGCATCTTCGATGATATTTACAGTGATGGTTTGATCACCTTTAATATCTCTCACAACTTGATTGCATGCAATTGCTGCCTCTTTCTCTGTCTTGAATCCAAATTTTGATAGTGGAATATTTTTGTCATTTTGGAAGCATTTTGGCAGAGAATATCTAAAGGCATTCCCTTTTTTCGAAATATACTTATATTTGCTCGTTTGTTCACGAGGAGTATGCATCATGATTTTGACACGATCCATCACTTCTTGTGGAATGCCTTCATTCAAAGGCTTATCGTACTTCATCGCTTTGATATTATAAGCAGCAGCCGCCTCAATTTCTTGCATGAATAATTGATCAAGTGTATCTTTGCCGTGTTGAAATGCTGCGCGCCACTTCTTCTTCCCTTTCTCGTTCCGTTTATAACTGACACCAGTAAACTTGCTAGTCTTCTCAGGGCCCTCTGTCATGATTTTTTTAACATATTCGGTATTTTCCCTTACAAAATCTTCAGGAAGTGGGTTCAACACAGCAGCTTCTCCGTTCACCTCGATGGCTTTTAGGTTATAAGCAAGTGCTGTTTTCATTTTACAATCATAAGACCCGCAATAATGTTGTCCAAATTGTGCAACATATCGATTTTGGTTGTCAGTTTGTCTATGAACTCCTATATACTCGACATCATCGTTGATCGGTTTGATAGATGGTTTTGATTTCCTTTGAGTGACAACAGAATGTGTGTTAACACGTAGATTGATCAGTCTGTTATCATTTTTCAGGTTATTATGATGGTAAACCTCCAAATTATCGTCTTCTACTGGCTTTAGATATTTATGCATAGTAATTGGATTACCTGTAATATTGTCAGTCATGTAGTAATTGCCCCACTTGCGCCACGGATGTTTGATAAGATCGTGCCATTTATCATCATCCACCATCACTTCATCAATTACGTCACCCATGATATTTTTAATTGGAATAATTGCAATACCTTCTGTATTACGTAAGATTTCTTGCGGTTTATCCTCTTTTTTCTCCATTTGCTTTTTCTTCTCCAACAGCTCATCGCGCATACGAATAGCTTCTTCCAAATCGTATGACCTGTTTCTATGGGGTTCTCCCAAAATCGTTACTTCCGCGACATACTTCTTGTGAAGTACATAAATATGTTTTGGCAGATCTCTTGTTTTGGGTTTTGGAAGGAGATCTTCAATCGGAATATCTTTGACTTCATCATATGTTGCAAATCCACTTATATCAGCTCCTTCACCGAACACCTTCAAAGCATAACGATCATATGCTCGTGCCGCTGCTTCCGCTGTGTCAAATGTGCCTAGATATTTGTGCTGACAGCGTGCACAATACTTATTGCCCTTCTTTGTCACTCCTTTATTCATTGTAGCTTCTTCGTCTGAATCGTCATCTTGACCGTCATTTGAATCTTCTGTTTTTTTCTTCAGTGTAATTCTTCTCTTATTTTGATTATTAGCTCCAATTGTAGCCAATCGAAGATTCTCTCTTGCATTGTTCAGTCCATTTCTATCGATATGATCAACCACCCTTTTGTCTGGTACTGGTCCATTCAACTTCTCGTATATGATTACATGCATTCGTAGTGTTTTTTGTGTTTTTGGTTCATCACATACAACATAGCACAACGTTTTTTGTTCATTTCCAAACTTCCTATACCATGAATACTTAGATAACCATTCGTAATCTTCGGCAGATACAATAGCGTGCGCAACAACTTCACGTTTTATATTTCGAAGAGGGATTGTTTTCGTAGCCATTGTTACGTGTATATTTGTTCACGAACTGTCTTTATATGTTTTGGTGAAAATATAATAGAAGGATGTTCCCGATCAAGCCGGAAGGTTATTCTTAAGTAAGAGGAGAAAAAAGAACCTATTCAATTTTTTAAGTTAGAAGTTTGCAACCGATACCCATTGTCTGAACTTCTTGCATCATTAGCTTGCACGAATATGGAATACGAATCTCGCTAAAATCTGTGATGTTCTTGCAATTCTTGCAAGAATAGACATTCCTTTCCGGATTAACATTTGCCATAAATCCGCATTGCTTACACACAAACATGCGATAGTTATCACTGCACTCCATCAGACGTTCTTTGAGGAAATGGAAGATCCCATGAGCCCAATTACACTCCAATTCCATTTCGCCCAAACGAAGTCCTCCAGACCTAGCTCGACCCTCTGCAGGTTGTCTCGTCATCATTACGATAGGTCCATTATAAGCTCTCGAATTACCAGTCCAACAAGCCTTGCCATTTCGCCGCACATAAAACACCTCGCTGGATACGCGAAGGCAGTACACCTTCCCTTGAAAACCTTCTACAGTGTTGAGTTGATCCATGTATGGTTTGTTTGTACTATCTGTCTTATTCACAATCACATGAATAGTATCACCAACTTCCAACAAATCAGCTGAAAGACCTGCATGGAAACACATTATTGCAAACTTTTCTGCTTTCTCCTTGTCCTTTGTGATGTAACGACCACTCATATCCAAGTACATCTCCATAATCTCTCGTGCAACTGTATCAACATTCTTCTCGAAGTTCTTGAGGAATGTGCAAGTCAAATCCAAGTCTCGCGCCTCCATAAATCCTTCAGGATCTCCATCATATGATACCCACATACGATGATTTGGAGTTGTCAGTAGATCCAATTGATCACCTTCAACATGAATCAAGTCACCATTATAGTCAAAGGATAGTACTTCTAATGGTTGTTCATATTTTAGAGAACCGTCATCGCACAAGATTGCAACATAGTCATCTACAGTTACTTCTGTAATTAATTTCCATGTACTCTCTTGACTCTCAGGATCCTTCACCAAAACTTCGTGATCTCCTGTCAAACAATGTTGCTTGTCCGCTGTCATATGCTTGAGTCTTTGATAGAATGTGGGACCCATGAAGATATCACATTCCATCATTTCTCCGGTTCGACTATTATACAAAATTTCGTTGCCGTATTTTTCCATACCACACGCCTCTAGAGCACTTGCAATATCTTCCATACTATGTTCATTAAACGGAGATCCATCACCATATGCTCCCATCATCGCACACGCTTTGCCCATGATACACTCTATCAACTGTCCAATCGTCATACGAGAAGGAATCGCATGAGGATTCATAATCAGATCTGGCACAATCCCATCCTTAGTAAACGGCATATCTTCCTGATTGTACATCATACCAACTGTACCCTTTTGAGCACTGCGTGCGCTAAACTTGTCTCCAATTGTAGGCTCGCGAACATTCCGGATACGCACCTTTGCGAATGTATACCCCTCGCCATTCACGTTTGTGAAATACTTGTCATGATAACAATTGCGATCAATATAGCCACTGTCATTATCTTTCATCGGAACACTCGTATCCTTGTATGTAATCACATTTCCGTTCTTTTGAGGCATGCATTTGCCAATAATTGCATCGCCAGATGTAACGAATGTATTTTCAGGAACAAACCCATCGTCGTTGAGCTTATCAAAGTTGAATGGTTTTGAAGCCCGTGTAGTCGAATCGGGTTTGCAAAAGAACTCTTCTTCCCCGTTGCTGTGATTTTTGTTGTTTTGTTCTTTGAATGTCCTATAATACCCTGATGTGAATAGACCCCGCTCTACTGCACTCTTATTCATAATGATTGAATCTTCCTGATTGAATCCTGTATAAGTCGCTATGGCGACAATCGCATTGATTCCACTTGGAAGATTATCACTGTTTAGGATTGTTGACATTTCTGTACGCACTAGCGGTTTTTGAGGGTAATGCATGACATGTGCAACGGTGTCGAAACGATGCAGAAAGTTTGTTGCATATACACCTAGGGCTTGTTTTCCTTGGCTTGCTTGATAACAGTTGCGTGGAGCTTGATTATGATCGGAAAATGGAATACAACTTGCCAGAGCTCCTAGAATAAGACTCGGATGCATCTCAAGATGAGTATACTTGATTGCGGCCAAACTACCTTTACGCCCCTTGTTTGTATCAGCTAGTTTCATAGCAATCATCGAAGTATTTGTTTCTTCGACGTCTAGAAATTCAATATACCCACGTGTCATCAACTCTGTCCAGCTCATTTTCTCAGCTTCTGCATTCTCTTCAATAAAAGATCTACCAGTGTCTTCATTTATTACGTAAAGAGGACGTAAACACCTACCACCTTCTGTACAGATATTTATCTCGTTTTGCAAAATATTCCATACGATTGCAGTATAAATGTTAAAGCACCCTTTACGCTTTAGGGCTTTCAATGACTTGTAAAGAGTTGCGGGATCATCGTGAACACCAATGATATCGCCATTTACAATAACGATACTCTTTCGCCCGAAGTCAACAATATTTTCGTGCTTGTACAGCTCTACGCCAAGATCTTCAACTAGAAGTTCTCTTACATGATGCGACGATGAGGAGATGCTAATTGACGCCATCATTGACATATTTTTCACCAGCCCGACTGAGGCTCCTTCCGGAGTGTTGTGGACGATAGACATATCGGAAAGTAGAAAGCGCCCGTTACCATCAAGTTGCCATCCCACAAAAGGTTGAATATCTTTTTTAACCAGTTTGAATGAACTTTGCAAGTAACTTGAACATTTCTTTACTGATGTGGGATTCTCGAACATATTCAGTTTCTTCCTTTGAAGCACGGTTGGAATTTCATAAAGGTATTGTCCAGTAATGGTTAGCTCCTTGTAAGGTCTACGCCTTTTTTCGCCGTCAACGGTGTAAGAGCATACCCCGTCACTCATATGACACGAGAATCCCAAGCTCCTTGCTAGAAATTCAGCATCATAAATAATCTGGTAATTCGCCTCTCCTTGAGTTATTCTAACTTCATGTCCATTTGCCCTTACACTTCCATCTGTGTCGATCAATCCTGCCAATACAGCCAACCGTGTTTTGCGATCATTTACCAAATAATCCAATGGAATGTGTTTGTTTTTCACCAAGTCATATTTCTCCAATAGTTTTTTTAGAGGCGCTTTTTCTGTTTTATTGCAGCTGATTCCTGATTGAGTATTGTTGATTGTAGAACTGAGTGTGTACTGGTATCTGCGGCAGTGTTTAACGGTAGCATCATTTTTTTTACCCCATTCGATCCACTTATCTAATAGTTCCATATCAGCAGTTACAAACCCGTATCCAGTTGATAGTCCATCTCCTAGCCACATACCTAGAATGTATGGATCCAAAGCAACTTCTTTGTATTCCCAATTAATACCAGCCGATTTGAAGAGATATAGCTCTTTCTGGACATCAAGGGGTAGTGAGAGAAATTTCTCAATTGTAATGTCGACAACATCGTCAATCTGGGATTTGAAAGCATCCAGGTCTTTCTCATTGTCAAAGGATTTGTACACATAGCTAAGACTTTCCTTGTCAAAGAAGCGATACTTGAACTTGTTGCTCGATTTGTTAGGATTCCGCGTATGATTCCTAGCTTTCAACGTCAAAATATGATTATCTGTCACTGTGTGAGGTAGGAAGTTCTTCTTCTCCGGGACAACTTCATACATTGTCTTGAATCCCGAACAGGTACTTTTAACTCGAACTTGATTGCCGTTATCATCGATCAAACGATCTCCTACACGAATATCTTTTGCTTTCATGACAGCACCATTCCACAACAAGATCGGAGTCTCTGGATCAAAGCATTCACAAGGGCATATGATTCCCCATTGAGTCGGGTGAAGCTTTCGAGGTTGAACGAGTTTTCCACTTTTTTCAATAGGAGTGTTAACACGCCGAAGATGTGAGATCGTAGCTGGATATGTCATCCGATTGAGAACTTGTGCAACACCTTGTTTGTTTTTGTTGCTTTTGATACCCCAATTTCCTGTTGCCAACGCATATCGAAGACCACTGTCGATGATATTTGATCGAATTATTTTTGAAATGTTGATTTTATTGATAACATTGCTAAACTTCCCACTGGCCTTCCATCCACCCCCATTAATTTCTTTTTGAATCATATTCCGCATATCCTTAATTACTTTCCCGTAATACTGTCGAAGCAAGTTTGCCATAAGAACCCCGGTTGTATCTACTCGCTTGTTAATATACGAATCGCGATCATCATATTCCCGCATCCCTAGAAAACACTTGAGCAGTTTATTCGTCATGAAGCCAAGATATAGTGCCTTTTTTCCAAAAGAACATCCAACATGGGGGAGAAACTCGCGTTCCAGAACTTCTCGAACAACATTCAAACGATACACTTTATTTGACATGAACTCCTTTGGATGACCAGTAATATTAAGATACTTGACAAGATACTCTAGAGCATCTCGTTGACACATAACATCGTTTGCTTCCTCTACGCTACCTGCCAATTCTGAAATCAGGGAGATATTGTCTACATTATCAATATCATGAACAATATACTGGATGATTTCCTTGTCATTAGACAATCCAAGTGCTTTGAAAAGCACGAAGAGTGGAATATCGTGTTTGATGTGATGGATGTTCACACGAATGTAATGGCCATATTGATTTGACTTTGATGACAATTTCAGAGTTGCAATTTTTGGAATTCCTAGTCGATTTTCATGCACTGATCTAATTTCTGCAATATGCGAATACACCCCTGGCTTGTTATTCAAGAACACATAGGTCTTGTTCTCCGAAATTCTGTCTTGGCTGATAACTACTTTTTCGTTTCCGTTTATAATAAAGTAGCCTCCGTAATCATACTTGCACTCGTTTCCATTCAAAACACAACTAGGGTCTGATAGAATACAATAATTTGATCTAACCATGATAGGAATCTTTCCCAAAAGAACATTGTTAATTTGTTTTTGTTCGATATTGTATACTTTGTTTTCCTCGTCAAATACCTTGATGAGGATATCAATATCAACCGTCATAGAAGACGCGTATGTAAAATTTCTCAAACGGGCATCGTTTGGCGTCATAACCTTGGTCGATCCATCCTTCTCGTAAATAATTGGTTTAGCAAGAGTGGGACTCTTGATTTCAATAACCAATATGTACTTGAAACAATCCAACTCTTGACCTAGATACTGATGTTGAATCTCAATGGGATTAAACCCTTTGATGATTTGATCAAGTTTTCGGAGAAGAAAGTCATTGTAAGACTCGATCTGATGTTTTACCAGTTGATTTCCGTTTCCGTTCAAAAAGTAATCTCTAATAATGGACCAGGTCACTTCCTCAAAACGTTTTTGCTCCATGTTGACGAGTACCTCGTATTCTCTTATTGCTATCAACTCTTTATATGGTTTCAATTTTTTTAGTTTTTTTTTCAATTTCTGAAAGCATGTCATCGAGATCACAAACGCACAATGGACATTTCTTACTGCTTCGTAACCACTTGCAAATACATGCATCACAAAAAAGATGCCCACATATCAATTCCCTAGCAACTTTTTCTTCTCCACCAATGGTTTCTCTACAAATTGGACAAATATCATCCTTTGGTTCATCATCCGGTTGTGGAATGAGTTTGCTTATAGAATCTATATCTTTTACTCCAACAGATACTGTTCCTACTCGACGCGCCAATTCTAAATTCAATTCGTAATCATCCAAATCTACTTCCTGCATACGCATCAAGTTAGATGCCATTGGAAAAAATACTACACCCATGCGTGTTAGCGGCTGTGCATCTGTATGTGAATCTAAAAAGTGACGTAAGTTTCTGCCAGTAACCAATTGGGGATTCATAGATACGAATGATGATAAATCATCATCTTCTTCTTCATGATTTGACTCTTCATCCCCAGAACCACCGCCGTCTTCAGATTGCAATCTTCGATCTCTCCTGTCTATTACAAATTCTATGTGAAATAACCTATTGGTTATACAGTTTGCTAAATGTGTATGATACGCTTCAGATGATATGAGTTGATCACAAATCTCACAAGGAATAAGATCTGAGGTCTCTGTCATCTCTTTCTTTCTATATTTATTTAGTGCACCAATGTTTTGTGTAAAGTCACTATCGACATATTATCCATAGACCCTCGTTGAGAAGATAAATTTACGATATCTTGTGCTGTTGCACCTGCAGACAATAACTTGATTATTTCAGATCCATTATAAACATCCCATATCCCATCTGTGCCTATAGCTACATAATATTCATTTACAGATTCAAGATTAAATGCGTTTATTTCAGGTTCACTTGTTACATATGGGAACAGGTAAAAATCTCCGACACTTCTTGATACAGCAAGATGTCCATTTACACGAGGAACATCCATAGGATTTCTTGAAACAAAACCACCTGCTTTTGTAATGCGTTCTTCTTCTTGAGGCTCACTTGGTTTATGATCCCTTGTTATATCTAATGATTCTTCGCCCAATCCAACGACAGCTCTACTGTCTCCGATATTTACAGTTACGAGCATATTTCCATTTAACAAAACAGCACATACGGTGCTTCCTTGAAATGTTGACTCTTCAAGATTTATGAGCCCTGTAATTCTCTTAAATGTACTTCTAATAGCTGGAATAAGTTCTGTTGTGTTTTGTAACTGTTCAACTAAAATATCTTTCAAATGAAATTTCAAAAAATTGCAAACGTAAGAACCCCCGTGACCGTCACATACGGCAAACAATGACCATCCTCCAAACATATTTGGCTCAATTATTATACGATCTTCCATGTATGGTCTTTTTCCTATATCCTCTGCAAAGTCGACTTGTATCTTATTCATTCTTTATTGAACAAATGTTAAAAATAAACATGAAAATTACATTTTTTCTTTGATAGACTTGATAATCTTTTGGATTTTATATTTGCTTATTTCAGGATTCTTCTCTTGTATGGTTTTTATTATAAACACTTGTGTTTTGTTTTCACTCATCATGTTTTCTATTTCAGCTGACATATCTACTGTGTGTTCTGTTAAATTGGCTTTTCTTTCAAACATAAGTTTACGCCCTTGACTTGTCATAGAGTATCCAGAGACGATAATATTTCCATTATGAATGTCATCATGACATTTCTCACAAACATTGGTAAGATTAGATGTATGATTTTTATGCATACCGTTGATCATTCCATTTTTGTCAGCTAACATTTGTGGTTGGATATGATGAATTTCTTCAGATGCGTTTCCACATATTTCACATTTATCGATATACACATTACGATTATATCTTGATGATTTTGCTTTCAACAACCGATTGCCATTTTTCATCACATCTTGTCGAATCATATTAGCCCGATTTAAGAATGAGGATGGTAGTGCGAGCGATCGACAGACCTCGAGGCCGTATATAGATGATCCGCTACCATTTTTCAATTTCCGATCATAAACTAATGTTTGTGTAGTTTCATCATATCTTACTTCTAAATGACAGATTCGCAGGTTCTTCAAATTGTCAATCTCTGGAATGTCTACAATTTCATGAAGATGGCTCGCTGTTATGAAACTACATCGGCGTTCACACAGGGTCTCGATAACGGCAGCAACTATACCAACTCCCGACACAGATTCGGTACCATTGCATAGCTCGTCACTAATACAGAAAGAGTTTGCGTCGGCAAATGCAAGAATATTTCGCAACTCTAGCATTTCTACAACAAAAGTGCTATGTCCCTTTTGCATGTCGTCTCCTGTTGGGATCCTTGCAAAAACTCTGTGATATGGAAAAAACTTCATAGCCGATGCTGGAACAAACATACCACTCTGTGCCATGATGATAGCCAATGCAACACTCTTTCCCAATGATGATTTTCCTGTAGCGTTTGTGCCGTATAACAACATACCGTCAACTTCTTTTCCGAGACAGATGTCATTCGTAACATAATTTACAGCAATCAAACGTTCCACCAGAGGATGTCGTACCTCTTTGATATCAATATATGACTTGTTTGGTGTCGTACCTCTTTGATCAGATGCAAGTATACGTGGTTTAGTATAACCATATTTTACTGCATTCCTGGCATTTGTGACTTTAACATCCAGATCGCTAATATAGTCTGCTAAGTTCTTGAAAGTATTTTGATATTCTGTACTGACTTGTTCAAGAAATTCAGAGTAAGATGCTAGAACTAGTGACCGAATTTGTTGTCGCGAATAATTAATGTCTTTATTAACTTGTTCGAAAGATGGATGAAAAAGTTTTACAACGGAACTCGAAGAAGACACTGGTTTTGCTGTAATTTCTTTCATAAGATCACAGTTTTTTCCAAATGGACTGTTTTGAAATTCTTTGAATCTTTTTGCAGTTATGACGATATGATAACCTTCTCGCTCATTAACATCTACCTTGAAATAATCATTTTGTTCGTTAAACTTGTTAACGATATTGTCAAAAAAGGATAAGCTACTGTCTAGTTTTTCTTGGAGATTATCAATCTCAGTAAAAATTCCTTTCCTGAAGAACGATGCATCAACTGTGTCACATGAGTATTTTTCGGCAATACTGATGTCCATAATCGATGTGTAATAAGTAACAAATTTCTGCACTTCATCAAACAATACTTTTCCCGCGTTCCCGCACAATTTGCAGGAATTTATCATAGATATGTGAATATTTCGCCATTCGAATGGTTGAAGCTTTCCTGTACAAATCTTTCGATACAAATGCTCTAGATCATAAATTTCTTTCAAATATGTAGTATGCTGATTGTATGCTTCTGACTGAATAAGTTCATCAATAACTTGATATGCATTTTCTAAATATTTTGCATCTGAAACTGGATTTAGAAGTCTATCTCTGAAAAGTCGTTTGCCCATTGTGGTTGCACATGTGTTTAAGAATGCCAATAGCCCATAACCGGGTTGTAAAATATCTAGTTTTTTAGCAGCATTATACGATAAATGCAAATAACCTTTATTTTCCAATAAAACTGGCTTGTCCATATGTTTCAAAACACTCTCGTTATGTAGATACGTGAAATTCAATAGATATGCAAAAGCTGCCAGCGCTGAAGGTTTCCTATCGAGACATAAAAACTCAATAGAAGATAGCATACCTGTGTCTGGGTATATCTTTTTAATAAGAGTCTCCATGTAAGAAATTTTGATGAGGTTTTTATCAAATGAATTAAGCTTGTTATGGAACTTGCAAGATCCCCCTACATCTATGTAATCTCTTACTTCTTGAAAAGTCTTCTTTTTTGTAGAACCAAAAACAACAATTTCGCGAGGTTGATATGTTGATACGAGTTTGTACAATTCATCAAAACTATTTGTAGCATGACATTCAAAAACATAGGACTTTCCAGTAAAGACATCTAGTGTAGCAAATCCTACAGAAAGAAAAGATTGATCTTCTTCAACATAAACTGAAGCCAGATGATTACTATAATGTGTAGTGGCTTCTAGTGGTATCCCTGGGGATAAAATCTCCGTAACTTTACGATCTGGATTGGGGGGTTCTGTTACTTGTGTAACGAGTACTACTGTGTAGTTATTTGAAACCAAAATATTAAAGTACTTTTGTTTGGCCCAAATTGGAATACCTGCCATCAATACATTATTTCTACTTACCTCAGGTATAGACTTGTTTCGTTTGCTTACCAATATATTCAGAAGCTCAGCTATGCCTTTAATATCTACGGCGTTGGAACCATCGTCGTAGATTTCATAGAAACTTCCAACTTGAATAAAAATAACGGTCTTCTCACCATATTCTTTGGTATATTGATCTACGTACGACCTGTAGAGATCATATATATTAGACATACATACACTGTATGTAGTTACTTCTTATGTCAATTTCATTTCTTTCAGTTTGATACTCACTTTTGTTTTTGTTTTGGATTTTGGTTTTGCAGCAGGAGCTGAACCAATATCTTCAAGTGTTGACAGAGAAGGAGTAGTGATAACATCGGGTTCTTTAGTTTTACGACTTATTTTCATTCCTTCGCGAAGTTGAACAGCTTGCAAAAGTAATTGCTCGTAGCTGAAAATGTCTTTATGAAGTAATCGGGATTGCGCATCTGCTTTTGCACTTATTTCTACCGATTTGAAAGAAATATTCTGATCAGTTGCCATGGAAAAGAATTGGATCACAGCATGGCATACCCTTTCTATCGGATAGTTAATGTGGTATATCTGATATGCCAACTCTCTACTTTTCAGTATCTTGTCAACAACTTTTAGTTTGTTAGAAGTTTGTAGAAAATCCTTTACCTTTTGGTCAACACTCAGCACAGTAGATTTGTTCCAAATGTGTTTTTTCATTTTGTATATGTTTACAATGCTCGCCCGGCTCAGTATTCCTTGATCTATTTTGGATATAGATGTTGTAGCTATAACAAATATGCTGTTTTTTGCACAACCGTCGAGAAGTCTTCGTAAACCCTGTTGTTGAGCTTTAGATGCATCTTGGAAGTTTAACAAGAAGAAGATAAATGCATGATTGTTTATGGGTTTATTTTTTGAAACGCTTTTTATGAATCTGATCATTGCATCGTCTATCTCAAACTCCATATGATAATCTGATGATTGATATGCAGTATCTTCATATACAGCATTTCTCATTTGAATAGAGGGTGTATTGAAATGATGTCTCAAGAAAGCATGAAAGAACGCTCGTAATACAAACACATCAGCATTGTATAGTAGTACTATTCCTGTTTCTATAGGAATAGAACGATAGTCTTTTTCAACATAATCTGACACATTGTTGTAAACGTCATTTAAGGTATCCGCGAGCTTATCTTCTAAAAGTGGTAAAGTTGTCATGAGTAACCTTTATGAAATATTGGGTATATCTAAACACGCTTCTGCAGATGATATCCGTGCAGCTTATCGAAGAAAGGCTTTACAATACCATCCAGATAAGAATGGCTCTTCACAAATGTTTGTGAAAATTAATGAAGCGTATCAAATTTTGAGAGATCCAACAAAACGATCTATTTATGATATGTCAATGTCAGATGAAGATAATTCAGCTATAAACAAATTGTTCTCGATATTTTTAAATAACTTTATGAATCATGTTCAAGATATTACAAAGAAAAAACAAAATACTGAAAAACATGCACCTGTCGTTCCTCAAGATTTAATTATTGATATTACTGCTACAGTAGACGAGGTGTATTCAAACTTGAAAAAGATTATGAAAGTGAAAGTGCTTCGAGAAAATGTGATGACACCAATTCCATTTTTAATAGATCTGAAAGACTTTAGAGAACCTTGTATTTTTGAAAAAGCAGGTGACAATAAACTTGCTGATGTAATATTCAAAATACACATTGCACATCATGATTTTGTAGTTATTGATCAAGTAATGGATTCATATGATCTTAGTATGGAAGTGGGAATAAGTCTGTATGAATACTATTTTGGCGGTGAAAAAACAATCACATTCTTATGCGACGAGCAATTGAAGTTTGATATACCTATTTGTACTTCTAGCATCTCGATTCCTGGAAAAGGTCTTCCATATGAAAATACACGCGGAGATTTGATTATATTCTTGAGAATGACTCTTCCAAAGATGTTACCAGAATCTGAGGAAGTTGAAAACTTTTTAAATGAATACTTCAATAGTGAGAATGAAGTTAACAACACTAATACAAAAGTGTTGTGATAGGTATGACAGATTCTCAAAGGATATTGATTTTTCTCTATCAACATCTCGAAATTACGAGGAAATTATACGAAATATTTTGAAAGGCCAGTTCATTCCACCAGAGGCTACCAATATTGCATTGAAAACAATTTCAACTATGTGGATATCAAATTATGTTCTAAATGGTCATTCTATAAAAGTTACAATTCTGCAGCCTCAATCAAACAAAAAACGAGCTATTAATCTGTTACATTTTGTGAATCGTATTATTAGCATAATAGATGGTTTAAATCCTGTTATTGTAAAGCAACCTGTTGCTATTTACTTGTTTGATCTGGACTTTCCAAAAGTATATTTAAGAGGGGAAATTCCATCCCCAAAGCATATTAATACAGGAGTGAGATATGGCGAAAATGTTGTAGTTTATCGCAGTGAAGAAATGGGAAAGGTATTGATTCACGAACTTTTACATAGGTTTGGTTTTGAAATTAGTTCTTTAGTTGAAACAAAATTACAACAGATTGAAAAGTTTTTTTCTGTTAACAATCTTATTATTAATGAAGCTTATGTTGACATGCTAGCGATTATAATAAACACGATATACTTTTCGTTGTATAAGAGTTCTCATAAATCAGGTCTTCACGATCTATGGCTACAAGAAGTTCAACATATCATGAGAAAAGCAAACTGTCTATCTCAAATATACAAAAACGAATTTAAAGACGCAGAAATACATGAGAAAACTAACGGAATCTGTTACTATATCATTAAGGCTATGATCATTTCTGGATTGAAAACTATCAACTCTCCCATATTGATACATTCTGGTCAGTCTCGTTCAATTCAAACTGCTAATATTGACAAACTACTCGACGGTATTATTCGCCAATTTAAAGTTGACTCGAAATTTTGGAAGCTGTTTTTTATAAACAGAAATTCGCCTTGTCGACACAATTGTTCTCTTCGCATGAGTACATTAGACTGCATTTGAAAACCATATAAGACATTTTGACACATTGTAAATTATCTAAAATGACTACTCCGAAATCCCGTTCTACCAAGAAGAGCGCAACCGCCGAAGTTCCCGCCGCCCCAGCGCCGGTTGTTGAATCTCCTCCTGTTACCGAGCCAGTTGTGGTACAACCTGAAGCTGATGTTCCCGCAGTGGAAGTAGATGGATTTGCTGTGATTAGTGACAAGCTAAACACTGCAGTCACTGAGCTAAAATCACTACTAGTAGTTGTTAAAGGACTTCAAAAAGAATACGCAAAACTCAAGAAGCTAACTACCAAGAAGGGAAAGGGTCGTAAGGCAGATGTTGAAGGGGGGGCTCCCCGTGTTCAGAGTGGGTTTGCAAAGCCAACCCTTCTATCTGATGCTCTCTGTAACTTCCTAGGAGTACCAAGTGGTACCATGCTCCCTCGTACAGAAGTTACTCGCAAGATTAACGAATATATTAAGCAAAATAACCTTCAAACAGAAGCAGATCGCCGTGTTATTCTACCAGATGATAAACTCAAGGCAATTCTTGACATGAAGGAAGGTGTCCCACTATCTTTCTTCAATCTTCAAGGATGCCTGAAAAATCATTTCCTAAAAGCACCTGCGTAAGATGCATTTTTACACTCTGGCAGGCGAATACTGGAACATCAAAATATTTCTTTTTATTAGATGCCTTTCTATGTATCCCGTTGATAGAAGAAAGTTGGCTATGCATGTTTATTCTTTGTTACACAGTCTTCGGAAGACTGCTGTTATCCTTCA
>JACCDW011558915.1_pt1 | contig 22233 bp, 27 predicted proteins | sample 7449781 | NCBI WGS metagenome assembly JACCDW01 (sample SAMN15323449, study PRJNA562643) | freshwater metagenome | isolation source: river surface water | place: USA:Blue River Watershed | collected 2017-08-18
CAAAATAGAACTTCATACTAAATGAGTAACCGTGAATTAGATTGCAGTGGCTATCGGCTCGCCACTGGCGATAAGCACATGGAAACGCATCGTGGTATTCTTTTGTGCTGGTGTATTTGTAAACTACAGGTTGCATTTTGTCCTCCTATGTCATTGTAGCATAGGCAGCAGAGTTTGTATAGCGGGATGATGCCGGACAGGCCGCTGAACTAGTATTTATTGCGCTAGTTCACGCTGTTGACGTTCCATAACCTCTTTTAGATTATGATTTGTAATTAGATCATTAAACTTAATAATAAACATACTGGCCGCACTGGCATCTTGTCCTAAGAAGTGTAACCTAGCACCACCAAAGCCATTGTGATGGTGGTGACACCATTTGCCTTGGCCATAACGAACATAAGGAGTAAGTACTTCTCTGCCACGACTGTTGTAGTGCTTGTCGTATCGTATTTCTTCTCCAATGGTGCGATACCATTCTATAATATCTTCAGTAAGTTCAGTAATGTCAATCCAGACACTATATGTAACAGTACAACCTGGCGGCAATGTGATCATTTAGCATGTCTTTCTTCGAGGTACTGTTCCCATTGTACCCAACGACCCTTACTCCAGAATCCCCAATCACGTTGTTTGGGTCCGGGCATGAACAAGGTCCAACAGGTCACGCTAGGATCAAGCTCAATACGATGATAACTGCTAGCACTACTAACACGAAAGTGTCCCGGGCCTCGCCACGTTGAGATTTCGCCAATTTTTTCTCCTTTAGAGTTAAACTGTGGTATCCATTCCCAGTAGCCACCTTTAAGGATCAGTGTTGCATATGGCCACGGGTGATCGTGTACATCATCGGGATCTGACTTAAGAAACCGGTGAAGAAACACGTTAAAGGGAAACTTTGATCGTTCTTTGAGAAAGACATAGTAACGTTCCAAGTAAGGTTCATCGTTTACACGATCCATTACAATACGTTTTCTTCCGTGGCGTTCAAGCCAATTGAGAATCCATTGTTTCATAGTTTCCCCTTTAAGGTGTTAGTCGTCGCGATCCATTTCGGTGGCTTCTTGAACAAGAGCAACCAACTGTTCGAGATTAGTAACCATAATCTTCACAGTCTTGTAATCGTTTTCAATGTCGCGGCCGCCAACTTCTATCATGTACCCGTTATCGTACATATAGACAGTAAATGATTCATTTACTTTGATTAGCTTATCACTGATACTGCTTACAGTTTTGCGTTTTACAATTGCCATTTCTTCATACTCCAGTTTAAGGTTGTCTAACGCTTGCTCTAACCCTACTTTATCAAATGGTTCTTTGGGTAAGAACCCTTGGTCGTCTGTTTTCTTTTTACGTGCCATTATCGTGGTGCAAAGTCTTGTTGCAGTTTAATGTTGTCGAAGAATTCCTTCTTCACGCTCTGGTCGTCCTTAAATGCTCCACGTAGTACTGTTGTCTGGGTCATTTCAGTTCCTTAAACAATGGCATGCTTTCGGACAACATCCTAATAAACTCTAAGTTAGTAGGAAAACTGTCTAGTGTGCCTTTGTGTTGCATGATGCTCACAGTAAATGGTTCTTGGCGTTCTAAGCCATAGAAGAACATTTCTGTGGCACCTTGTTCGACTTGTTTTTTAAAGTGTTCGCTCATTTGTCGCAGCATCCAGTTTGATAAATAAATGTAAGTTTAACACACGTATAGGATTACGTCAATGTTTTTAGATAACAAATACACCAAAACTTACTACAAGATAATCAATCACGCCGTTGAACGCAGTCAACTCAAACAGCGAAACGATGGGTGTCAAACTCATCATATCATTCCGCGTTGCTTTGGTGGTACAGATGACCCTGCTAATCTCGCAGTCCTTACTTACAAAGAACATAGAGTATGTCATCGATTGCTAATAGGTATGACCACCGGTGCAGACAAATACAAAATGATGTATGCCTATAAACTGTTTAATGCCCGTTATGATAGTTTATCGTGGCAATCGCCACAGATCTATTGCACCCCAGAATCGTATGCTAAGATGTCTGCTACTCGCAAGGCTCGCGGATCATACAAGCGTGGTAAAGACAATATATTTTCTTCTCCAGAGATTGTAGAACAGGTCCGCAAACGAATGGTCGAAAACAATCCGATGAAAAATCCAGCACAGCGAGAACGGATGAGTCAAAACAACAACAATCCTAATGTTCGCCCTATCGTAGTTGAAGGAATAACCTTTCCTACTATAGGGGCAGCGTCACGCCACTTTAACACTACACCATATTTACTTAAGAAACGATTTACTTACCATTTCTTGACTGCAACTTAATATTGTCAAAGAACTCTTTCTTGGTGCTTGCGTCAGTTTTAAATGCACCTTCTAACACAGTAGTCTGCGTCAACGAACTATGAGCCATAATACCTCGATTGGTGCAGCAACCATGCTCCGCTTCGATATAAACGGCTACATCCTTACTGTTCGTGGCCCCCATAATTTCCCTAGCGATATCCATGCATAGTTCTTCTTGGAGAGTCCCCCGACGAGCACACCATTGAGCGATGCGACTGTATTTTGATAGACCAATGAGCTTTGGCCCAGCAATAATACCAATGTACGCAACGCCCGAGACAGGTTGGTGATGATGACTGCACATACTCTTGAGCTCACTACGGACAACAAGCATACCATCATATTTTCCTTCAGTGTCATTCGGAAACGCAGTCGCATTAGGTGTCGGTTCGTAGCGGCCAGCCATGATCTCATAGAAGTACATTTTTGCAAGTCGGCGTGCTGTGCCTTGGCTGTTTGGGTCGGTTTCTCTGTCAATTAGTAGTCGATCTAATACTAGTTCAAATGCTTCTTCGGCTTCGTCAATTAGTTGCTCTATGCTGTGGTCGTTGACATATTCACTAATGTTATCACCTGCCCAAAAGCGTTTTCCATCACGCTTCATTTTTGCACGAAGATAGTTGCCTAGGTACTTTTCTTCTTGATATCCGCCATTGCCTGCCATTGCGTCCAGGCCCGTTTCTGTTTTATTTGTCAATTTATTCTCCGAGTTAAAGACGTGGATGTCTTTTGTTAATTGTAAGATATTTAGACTGTAGTGTCAACAGTCTTGGTATTTCTTGTATACCATTTGTAAGCAGAATCAATGATGTTTTCGATACTGCTGTTTTCTGGTTCCCAACCCAACATAAAGTTAACCAGTTTGTGATCAGCAACTAACTTAGGTGGATCACCGGCACGCCGACTTTGGATCATGAGTTGATTTAGGTTGTATTTGGTTGTGACGTAATTAATGATTTCCATATTACTAACACCATCACCTGTGCCGAGATTGTAGATATTACAACCAGCTTCAGTTGTGACCGGAACGCTGGCATTGCCGTGATAGTTAGCAGCCATTACGTGTGCGCGGGCAATGTCCCAAACGTGTACGTAATCACGAATACAAGTACCATCTTCGGTGTCGTAGTCGCTGCCATATAGAGTAAAGGCAGTGTCGTTGATAGCGGCTTCTAGGATACGAGCAACGATGTGTGTGGCTCCGGGCTCTTGACCCAGATCGTGTGTGACTGGCATTGCGCCAGCGGCATTAAAGTATCTAAATACCACGCTGTTGATTTTGTATGCACGGGCGTAGTCTTTGAGAATCGTTTCGGTTATGGCCTTGGTATTGCCGTAGGGACTAATTGGTTGTACGGTAGAGTCTTCGTTGATAGGAAAGTCATCTGGTATACCATACACACTGGCACTACTACTAAACATGATCAGTGGTTTCTTGCTCATGTTTTTAACTACGTTCAGCATTTTAATTGTTTTGCTGATGTTGTTGTCGTAATACTCTGCGGGATCGGTCACGCTGGGTCCTACTAGGCTTGTTCCGGCACAATGTACTATAACATCGGGCTCTTCTAACAGCATAAAACTCAGTGCAGGATCACTGGCAAAGTCGGCTTTTTGAAAGCCATCAATATCTTTAAGAGTGTGAGACCTGGATACTTTATCGATTACAATTACACGATTGCGTTCGTCGTCTTGCTTGAACGCACGAGCAACGTGACTACCAATGTAGCCACACCCCCCAGTTACAATAATAGTTTTACCCATTGGTTTTCTTTTTACGCCCGGCTGCTTTAGCTTGTATAGCTGGTTTCTTTTGTGTGAGTTCGTATGCTTCAATGGCTTCACGAACATCACGTGCAAGTGCGTCGTCATCCCACTCTAACGTAGTGCGACCACTTGGCCATTCGATTACTGTTAGGTGACTGCCTTTAATAACTTTAGGCTCTTGCGTTGTTGGTTCTTCAACGACTACTTCTTTCTTTTTACGTGCCATGATATTTCCTTTTAAACTGGGAAAGGCCACGCCGCAGAGTTACTGGGAACAGGGCGGTCCTTTAATTCAATGTTCTCTTGTAGTATTGTACCATCTTCTTCGCATAAGTCAACCTGAAATGGTGCAAGTACAATGATAGCATCATCCTCAAATTGCCACCTATGATCACCATCGTAAAGCCACCCTGCGCCACCTTCATAGTATGCGTCCTTAATAGCTTCCTGTTCTTCTTCGGTGATATCTTCGCTAAAGTCAAACAACACAGCAACCGAATCTTCGAGCTCACACCCCCATCCACAGTCTGACTTACAATAGGCGGTGTTGCTGTCTTTATATGGAAGGTTCACGTCCATATCCGCTTCGGTGAACCCTTGTCCCCAACGATAGTGATCCTCGATGTTGAACCAGCTGACTGTGCCGTCCTCATTTTCCCGGAACATTTCATAGACAGCCGAAATACTTTTCTTTTCTAAAGGTTTGATCCTATATACTTTGCCCATTATAGTCCTTTTAGCTTTTTTACCATTACGTATTGATCAAACAGCATGGCCAGTTCTGTATCGCCACCTGCGTACCAAACAGCGGCGGCTGTCATGCTTAGGGCTCTTAGATCGTTTTCAGTTAGAGTTGGGTACTTTTCTCTAGCTATAGATACCCAAATCTCTGACGGAGAACTCATGTGTTCAGTACTTTGACTCACGAGTATGATCTCTGTAGTCTGTGCTCATACGCAACCACCGTTCGCCACGACCTTCAATGATATCACAGATACGATCTACTGTGCCATTGGTCCAGTTGCTAATGTCACCAGTGTTGTGGTTCCACTTTAGCAGATTCTTTAGCTTTTCCATGGCGTCATGTAGACTCCATGGAATGTATAAGCGTGTATGGTCATTTGAAAAAGTTTCAGGGAAACTACGGTAAGCAGGATAAAGCACATTGCAGCCAAGAGTGTCAGCCTCGGAAACTGTGTTAGAGACCCAGTCTTGTAAAGCACAATTAAACAGCACACGAGTATCATTGAGTAGAGCATAGTAGGCATTTTTATCTAAATCCTCATAGATAGTAAGCAAACCACGAGCCTGTAGGTCTCGTGTACGCTTCATATAGCTGTCATTGTTGCTCTTTAGCTTGGCACCAGAGAACACAGCAAACTCAACAGGAATACTATTACCGTACTGTCGATTCCATTCTTCGATCAAGTCCATGTAAAAGTCAGGTTGCTTTTCCTGGTCCCAACGTGCCGCAAAGCCTACCCGCATGGCACGTTGATTGAATGATTTCAGTTCGCCGGGGATACGCTCACGTACTTCATCTTTGCCAAAAGCCAGGCCGCTGATGTTGTAGATCGGAGCCTCCCAACCTGCAACCTTCATGTGCATGACCATTTCTTCATTGCTGGCTAGGACCGCCCCGCCACTGTTGCGTACAAGTTCGCAAACCATCTTTTCATAAAGCCCCATCCATTTGCCCATGCCCCAGACATGTACAAAGTCATCAGGATCAATAGACTGTGCAAGACAGCGAACAAAAATACGAGGACGCATAGCAGAGGGAACTTGATTAAGTATGTAAGGCAAGCTCTCAATGCCTGGTTGAAACATATCTTCAAAGTAGACAACATCATCACTGGTAACTTCTCCGGCCTTCATCATTTTAACAAGATTCATCAGCTGGCTCATGCCAAAGTAACTGCGACCGTGTGCGTCTAAGACTTGTCCTGTTACAATGGCTTTGTCATTACTGAGTGTATCTCCGGGCACAATAGTGTAATCGATACCCCTGCGCTTGAACACACGTTCATTCCACTCAGTTAGTTGTAGGGTATAACGTGCTTTGTAGGGCTCCAAGCCCATGTAGAATAGTTTTCTCATAAGGATGTTTTTATTTGTTTACGAACAGATTCGGGCAAGAGACTGTTTGGTGGTACTGACATTTTTGCAAGGTAGTCTTCTTTTTGTTTATTCTGCCACCTTAGATCTTCGGCATAAGTTTGTGCGTAAGCTCTACGCCCTGCTTCTTGTTGTTGATCTTCGATACGTTCAATCCTACGATGTAGGTTATGCACATCTTCATAAAGCCGGCGCAGTGGTCCTGCGTTTCGGTCGCGTAGCCCAGCCTCTCTGCTTTCAGGGCGAGTCAGTACCACCATCATCATGAGACTGCGTAGCGCATTTACAACACGCTCGTCTTTACTGAGTAGAGCTTCGTCAAACATTTCAATGAAACGTTCCAGATCGAAGTCTGCTTGATCTTTTTCACGTGTCGCGCCCATGATCAACGGCTCCTAAAGCTGTGCTGTGTGCGAGGACGGGGAATAAACGGACCGCGATCAGTCTTGGGATACGGGGACCAGTTGTCCTTAGGATGCTTGCCTGCTTTAACACGTTGCATTTCTCCCCAAGGGGTCTTTTCGTTGTATAGATGGCTTTCGTCGTAGACGTAACCTTGTTTTTTACAGAACGCCAAATATTCTTCTAGATCTGCGAAGATACGACTAACTTCGGGTTTCATAGTCATGTATTTTTGTAGGTGTTCGTTTGCCATTTATGTTTTTTCCTTTATTAAATGTAGGTAGAAAGGTTGGGGCGAGAAATTTCATATTTGATAAGGGCGCCGTTCTCTCCATCTTCGGCAACCTCAATCCAGACTGCACGTCCGGGATACTTTGCGGCAATTTGAATGTAGAGATCGTCTGACATCATTTCGCAGGATTTGTAGTCGAGTTGGAGGGTACCATCTCTGTAGAGATTTTCGAGCCAGCGTTTGAACTGGATGAATTCAATGTCTCTATCATTGTGTACAACATCAATCCACACCCGGAAGTGGAAAATGTGACGATGAGGAGTACCAAGGAAAGATACATCGTACTCATCACCTGTTGCAAGTTCAGGCGCTGTTGCGGCTGCTGGGTAGCAGTGGATTCCTTCTTTGCGAAAGGTGACCCAGATTTTGCGTTCAGCATGTTGTTTGATTCTTTCTACAGTTTCTCTTTGTTCTTGATTCATAGTGTTTCGTCTTTGGTGTATTTAGACCAGTCCGTGAAAGTGTTGCGAGTTCGTAGACTATGTAAGCTATGGCACCATACCCCAGGGTTAGTTGCGGCAAAGTCTTTGTCGTCTAGCTTAATTGTAGCATTATATCCCAATTGTTGTACATAGGGCAATTTGACCGAAATCATTGGAATAAACTTGTGGTATTCACAAAACCCAGTTTCCAAGAGGCCTTCTACAGAATCGGCAGTGATATCTAGTGTGCATTGATAGCCACGATCTAGAAAGTGGTAAATCATGGTTTCCCACTTTGCCCATTCTCCTCCGTCATTGACCTTTAGATTCGGAAAGCTCATATTAGCACCAAAGTAGATGTGCTCGATGTGTTTAGACTGGTCTTCATATGAAGCAAAATCATCTAACCAATCCTGTATGTCAGCAACCGGCTGTAATCCTACTACAAACAATGTTTTCTTACCGTAAGCAGGTGTGTGCTCTACTTCGGTTCCAATAAAGAATTTAACGTTGTCGTGTCCTTCTCTAATCATAGATCACCATCAAAAAGTTCGTTGTTAATAAGAGGTTTGGTTTTTTCTTTTTTAACAGGCTTGTCCTTGGCCAAGTTGCCTTCGATTATAAAGTGTTTGCCAGTCATGGTGTTGGAATTTTTTGCCTTTTTACCTTTGAATCCTCGGGTACCGACAATCTCCATCCAATAGCTATCGTACTTTTCGATAATGTCTTCGGCAGTAGCTCTATCTGGTGCGGCAAAGATTGCTTCCACAATATCTTCAAACAGTTCATGTGTTGGAGCACTATAGCGCATCATAGCAGGATGCTCGCCGGCATCAAAACGTCTGTTGGCCTCTTGTACAGCAGTCAAGTGCATCCAAACGTTATGACCCATTAGCAACGCATAGCTGAAACTGTCCCACGAAGTTTTGCCTTCTTTGCCGTTTTTGTTTACATCGCCGGGTTTATAGCAACAAATGTCCTTCATGGTCAGCATGTTGCTGATAGGACTGTCTTCCCAACGTGGGTAGATGCCATCTGCAACTACTCCAGTGCTCCATTTGCGTGTATCGGTTGAGTACTTTTTATCATCGGCACTGGGAGCCATACGGTATGACCATTTTGCATCGTGCTCAAATACGTTCTCGAAGTAGACCTGGCCGTTTGCGGTTGCCAGGAATGGACTTGCACAGTCAAAGCTGATAGTGAAGTCGGGGTTAACGTACTTACGAACAGCCCGTTGTATGACTGTGAGTAGTACTGCCCATTCGAGTTTACTGGTGCCCAAGAAGTGCATCCAGTCGTGCTTGCCTTGTTGCAATAAATTGTCATATCGTAATGCTACCAATCGTTTTAATACTAAGTGGACGTCACACATGTTCTGTCCACCCATTGCCCAACCATCAAAGTGTGTGTTGGGATATTTTACTGGGTCACAGAAATCCTTCATTTCCTGATACCATTCTTCTGCACTTGTATGATTGTCGCCCTGCAGAACGTTTAGGAAACGTGCGCCACCATTGGCAACACCCTTACGGTGTTGCATAAAATAGTTATTGTTGAACTTGGTAGCATCTACTGCTTCTGCTAGTGTTTTAATGCCACACGCATCCGACGCTTTCTTATCGTGAATAACCCAAGTGGGAATGTCAAGAATCATGCCATAGTTAGAAATGTTGTCTAGCCAATTAAGAACCAGCTCTCGCTTCTTTTGGGCACGAGGACAACCTGAGTTGGCACGCCAATCACCTTCCCAAAGACCCTTGGCAATCTGGAATCCGCCTGAGTCTCCAAGAATGAACGTTCCAGCCTCTCGATTGCGGACCATGTCTTCTGACCAGTCCTGTTTAGCGAGATCGAGATTAGCATGCCCTCCAGAGTATAAGGACCAGCGATAAGGAAATAGGGCTTTTTGAGAGTTAAGCCAGTTAAGTTGCTCCATATCCGTGAGACCCTGAGGAAATCGTACTGGATCAACATACGGTTCGTTCCTTTGCTTGCCTATGAATGTAGCATAGAATCCGCTGATGGCCGGAAGGAATACAGCGTAATCGTTCTGCTTGGCTGTTAGATCATCACGTTCCATTATTTTGTCTGGGCTGGAATAATGTAGCTGTAGTCTGCAATGCCCGAATCTACTGTAATCATAGTGGCACCTTCGTCACTGATTTTAATAGTCTTGTTGCCGGGCAAACTCAAAATGCTAATAACAGCAGCCACAGGCCAAGACCAGTTTTTAGTCAATGCACCACTGACGCTGGATTCAAAAACAAAGTTGCCTGCATGACTAGAAGGATCACCAAAGTAAAACTTCAATGCACCGTTTTCTGTACGTGCAGTAAATGTGGTTTCTTCGCTGTTGGCAGATGCCATGAATCGCATACGTTGAATACTCTGCACAGACGGAACAATGTCTACGTGCCACTTAACACCACGGAACTTAACAGCCTTGAGCTTATCATTGATAACTTCTGCAGTCATGAAACGATAATCGTTTTTAAAGTCGCCGACTTTGTTTTCAAAGTGGATACCAACTGGGACATCTTCGCCGTTGCGATTTTGCTTGTTAATGCTGAGTTGTGCGCCCTCTCGATATTCTTCAATACCGAGAATGGTCTTTAGCTTGCCCAAGTTAGGCATACCAAACGTGCCAACAAACTCGGGCACAGGATTTTTAAATTTTGCTTCAAGGATAACACTGCGGTCTTCGGCAACACTGTTAATCAGTGTTTCAGCTTCGGAACCAGTAACTTTAATCAAATCAATAGTGCCTAGTCCTTGCGTGTGTTGTACAATGTCTTTAAGATAGTCTTGCATAGATTTACTCCAGTAATAGCGTAGTGTAATAGATGTATTTAGAAAATACAAGAGAAAAAGAATAATTTATTCCCAACTGAATAAACTATCGAATGTCGATTTGATATCAGTGCTTTCGGCAATACGCCATTCTAGAACACCTAACAAATTTTCTACCTTTTGATCAACAATGGTGGATTCCATTAGATCTTGATCAAACGGCAGTTCTTTAAACCAATCGGGGATATGCAATTGGTCAGTTGGATACCCAACACTAGTATAGCCTAGTGGGTTATCTTTTAGTTTGCACACAATGGTCTTCATACCGTCCACGATCTGCATACTGTAGTTGTCACTGTACATACGTCTTAGGTTATTCCAATTCATTGCTGCCCTAACGTGTCCTGGCATGTTGGCTTTACCCAACCTCGCTTCTTCTGCTGTGTACTTGGTCAAGTTGTTTACACGCTTGGGAGTACCTTTTTGCCACGCAGGTAGCTTTTGGAATTCCAATTTAAAGTTGCGTACTTTATCGATAATGTGTTGACGCACATCACCGTCTGCAGACAAAACATCCAGCAAAATTTCACTTAAGAAGTCTTGTACAATTTTTGGAGTATCGCTTCGCTTCAAGTCCAGGCCCATGGCTTTGACTTTGCCGGGCTTGCCCATAACATCAAGACGATTGCCTTCGAGGTCGTATATAAGCACAGCATAACGCTTTTTCTTAATAAACAAACCTTTGCGAGCAACTAATTCGCGACCACCTTTGATGATGGAGCCCATGTCCCTGGGACAATGGCAAGCACGTTCCATAAATGCCGGGAAACTTTCGTTAACACCTTCGGCAATTTGATCGTATAGTTGTACACAAATTTCTTTGCTCCATTCCATGCGTCCGGCTTTTACTTCTTCTTCGAGGATCGGCCACGCACTAAAGTATACTGAGTCTGTGTCGCCGTAGATAATGCTTTTACCAACGTGGTCATACTCGCCCGTAATTGCCTCGTTGACGAACGAGTCCATGTGCTTGGCGATGATGCGCCCAGTAAGCGTTGTGCTCTGACCAATACGCTGATCAAAGAACCTACACCCGGGGTTAAGGATTGCGCCATAGAGGCTGTTGAGGTTAATTTTTTTGACAAGCTGCCGTTTATCCCAGAATGCCTTGTCCTCAGCAGTTTCTGCGGTTTTCTTTTTCGCTTGGAGATCTTTTCTTTCTGCATACCACCTCTCTAACAGTCCAGGCACTACACCTTTCATGTCATATTTGAATATTGTACCATTGGCACTTAGAGTCCACGGCTGATTGCTGTCAAAAATCAAATACCAAGCCTGTGCGGCACTGACTACATCAACACTGCCATCTTCCCAATCAATGGTAATTTCGGTCCCGGGTTCCATGTTCATGACAGCTTGATATTCGAGCGTACCGAACATGTTTTCCCAGGCGTCTGCAAAGGATGAGCCGGCGGCTATCTTTTCTGCAATATATCGATCGGTCATTGTTTGTCGGAATTGCCCGACGATTGTTTCTGGTCCCATATTAAGGGCACGAATAGCCGAGGGATAGAGCGAGTTGATGTCGATTGCTCCGATATATTCATGCATGCCTTTTTTGGGATAAGCAACGTAGGCACCTGCCGCTTGTGTTTCTCCTTGATCATCTCTACCCTTTCTGTTTGGAACTATCATACCACGCTGATGTGCTTCGTTGATAATTGCTTGCTCTGTCACCGCAACCGCACCCATTGTGGTTGCCAGCAACACGGTATTATCGTGAGCAAGTTCGTTGGCAAGATCCAAGAAGCGTAGCTTCTTATCTAATTTTGCTAACAGCATGGTATCTTGTCTGTTATAGTCAATGAACTTGGGAAAGTCCTTGTTATACAATTGGTCTAGAGTGCCTTCGTAAGCAATTTTACGTTCCTCTAGTTCATATTCACCAATTGCATCTAAGCTATAACTATGTCGTTCTTCATAGGTATATTTTCGATACAGTTGCATATAGTCCATATGCACACGACCGATCAAGTCAAAAGTTAAATTCTCGGCACCAAATCTTTCAAACATCCTCTGCTTGGGGAATTGATTCCACAAGCACAATCTTCTGGTGTCGTCTTTACTCAACACACGGGTAATACGCATGGTAATGTAGGGAATATCAAAACCTTCACTGTTCCAACCCGAAAGGATGTCGGCATCTTCAATCAAGTCAAGGAACGTGTTTAGCATGTCCTCTTCCCGATCAAATAGATAACAGTTATCGTATTTGTTACAGATTTCTTCTGCAGATTCCCATGAATAACTCTTGGGGGGAATTACCAGCGTGACTATTTTGTCTAGCCAATCAAGGTAAACTGAAATAGCAGTAATTTTATTGAATGGATCAGCAACTGGCGCAAAACCTCGTTCGGGGTCAAAGTCAACTTCAATGTCGAAAAATGCTGTTTGAAGCTTTGGTGAAGTTGCACCTAGATAGTTGGTTTCTAGACAACGAAAGATGGGATTGATATCGCTTTCCCACAGACGTTTGTCAGAGTTGATTTTTAATTCTTTGTGAAATTCTTTTCCGTTGCGAGAACTGAATCTACTAACAGGAGTATCAAAAATAGTGCGGAATTTTCCACGTGGGTCGTCGTAATAGAAAATATAATCGGCCGGGAATTCTCTATATTCTCTTTTGCCGTTTACACGTTCGACAACGTGGATGCGATCTTTTGTACGGTCGTACAATGCGTCAATGTAACTCATATTTCTCCATGTGCAGTTTGTAAGCCTACACTTGCTCTACATGCCGTTTAATGTCCGGCGAGACAAAGATATTTATTAAATCCACCACCGCACCAACGCAGTTACGTCGATGAGGAACAGCAGTAGATAATTAGCCAGCATACCAAAGGAACCCCGACTGTAAGCGCACCCAGCGTATACAGCAGTACTGGTAACCCAAGGTATGTATAGATACTTGAGAGGTGGGTCTGGAACGGTGATTGCCATAGTGAGAGCGCAACCAATACTAAGAACCCAAGCAATGCTCTCAAGACAAAAACGAATTCGATTACTTTTCCAGTCATTGCAGACCCATTCCCAAATACCTTTTAGTACGGTGTTCACAGTGTCTTGCCAACAGTTTCCAGAATGGTGTTTAGCTCGTCGTGGTCGCGATTGGTTTCGCCAAGTTTGGCCTTGTGTGCAATCTTCAGTGCCTTCTTGAGAGTGCCGGGCTTGATTTCAAGTTCTTCGGCAATGGCTTTTACAGTATCGTTTAGTCCTTCGTTGAGGTCTTCAATTTCCTGCATAACGGCCATGCCTTCGTTGAATAACTGTTGAAGTTTAATTTTAGCGTCGCCGTTGAATGTTCGATTGTAATCTGACATAATTTCTCCTTGATGATCTATTGTATACTAATGTTTTTAAAAAAGCAATAGTGTTATTTCCAAATAACCATTTTAAATCTTTCGTTTGTTACCCCAAAGTAACGACACTTCCATTCACTTTGAGCAAAGAAATCTAAATGGTGCCACTGGTGCTTTTTCTCTAATAAACTAGCACCAGCATCGTCCCAATCAATAGACAACAACTTTGACTCCATGGTAACTTTGGTATCTTGTATTTCGTTGTAGTCAAAGCCGTCATATTCCCAATGCAGTACTTCAAAAGCATTGCCTGCTTGGTCCACATAGTCCATTGAAAAATCTAGTCCCCATTTAGGGCGTATGGCAATTACTTTATACAGCAACGGGAGTTCTCTGGCCCAGGCTTTTAAGTCTCTTAATGCAGTGCCATCGTAACCTTTGCGCTCAAACAGCAGACTGTGGTTTAGTACTGCACCTTCGATTTTATCTGCTTGTTTGATCCAAGGCTGTTTTAGGGTGTACCTATGCTCTCGGTGCCGTTGAACATTAGATCCAGCAAAGTGCTGCTCTATAACAGTTAAATCGTAACCATTTTGATCAAACAGTTCTACATCGCTGGCACAAGGTTTATACAGAGTTTTGTTTAGCGGCAGCGTCCAATATCCAGTGGGATCAAGTTGATTACTACTAATTGATAAATCTAACATGGTATTAGTGCTCACTTTGTAGTTCGCGGTAGCGAATCGCTAGCTACGCCCAGCAGCCGGGCCACACGGTCCTAAGGCAGTGTGTTTAATGGAACTGATCTGATTCAGTGGATGTTTTGTTTGCAACAGTAGAAGTTGCACCAACAGCTTCACTAATCAAATCAAAATAACCAACACCAACTTCACGTTGATGTTTAACAGTTGTAAAGCCACGCTCTTGTGCGGCAAACTCACGCTGTTGCATTTCGCTGTAGCCAGCCATGCCACGTGCCCGATATGCTTCGGCAAGTTCAAATGTAGCAAGGTTAACACTGTGGAAGCCCGCTAGTGTAATGAACTGGAACTTGTATCCTAGTTCGCCTAGTTCACGCTGGAATGTTTCGCACTCGTCTTCGCTCAAAAACTTACGCCAATTAAAGCTAGGACTGCAATTATAAGCAAGCATCTGGTCAGGATATTGAGCGTGTATAGCATCTGCAAATTTCTTAGCTTGTGCGATATCAGGTGTGCTAGTCTCAAACCAAAGGAGATCAGCGTAAGGGGCATAAGCAAGACCTCTGCTAATACAAGCATCAATACCATTTTTAAATTTGTAAAAGCCTTCTTCAGTACGTTCATCAATAATAAAATCCTTGTCTAGCGGATCATGGTCTGATGTGATCAGTGTAGCAGATTCAGCATCAGTGCGTGCCATGATAACTGTGTCGATACCGGCAACGTCTGTGGCCAGGCGTGCGGCATTTAGTGTACGAATCATTTGGCTTGTGGGCACAAGTACTTTGCCGCCTAGGTGTCCGCATTTCTTTTCGCTGGCCAATTGATCTTCGAAATGTACACCGGCTGCACCTGCTTCAATCATAGCTGCCATTAATTCATATGCATTTAACGCACCACCAAATCCGGCTTCAGCGTCGGCAACGATAGGTAGGAAATAATCTATAGAGGCATTGCCTTCTGAGTGTTCAATTTGATCCGCACGACGGAAAGCATTGTTGATGCCTTTAACAACTTTAGGCACAGAGTCTACTGGGTATAGACTTTGATCTGGGTAGGTTTGGTTAGCAGTATTGTTAGCACCAGCAACTTGCCAACCACTTAGATAAATGGCCTTTAATCCTGCTTTGGCATGCTGTACAGCCATTTGTCCATTATAAGCACCGAGCGTATTGATATATGGTTCAGTGGCCAACAACTCACGAAGTTTTGCAGCACCGCGTCGGGCTAGAGTATGTTCAATTTGAACACTGCCTTGTAGTCGTTGTACTTGTTCTTTGGTGTAATTACGTTTTTTCATTTAGTTCTCTTGATATTTGATTTTGAGTAAGCCCAGTAGCTTAAAGGTATTTATATAAAACCAACCTGCATCGAATTCAAACCAACGACGGCTTAGTTTCGGGTTAGCAGGATCAAGATGGTGGTTATTGTGAAGACACTCGCCACCAATGATAACACCAATTGGAAAAATATTGCGAGAGTGATCTTGGGTTCTTCCATTTTGATATCCTATCCAATGTGCTAGACCGTTGATAACTCCTGCGGCCCAGAATGGAATCCACAACATTTGCACGCCCCAAATTACGGCGCCAATCCAACCGAATAGCCAGCAGTTGAGCACAAGGAGAATGCCAATGCCAAGTCTGGAGTGAGGCGTGTATATGTTGTGCTCCACCCAATCAGAAGGAGTACCAACACCATATGCGTCAACCATGACTTTATCTTTTGATGCTTCATGATACAAACCTGCTCCTTTAAAGAAAACTCTACGTATCCCATACACATGTGGACTGTGCGGATCACCTGGTTGATCGCTGTAGCGATGATGCTTGCGATGTATAGCGACCCATTGCTTGGTGACCATGCCAGTTGTGAGCCATAGCCAAAAGCGGAAGAAGTGACTTAGTATGGGATGAAAAATTAAACCACGGTGGGCTTGACCGCGATGTAAAAATACAGTGACAGAGATGATGGTGATGTGAGTCATCACCATGGTGTAGATTAGTTCATTCATTTATTGTAAAGTGCTACGCAACATCCAGCCGTGTTTTTCGTGAGCATCCATTCTTCCGGCGAGGAAGTCGCTGAATCCGTGCTTGCCTTCTTGTTCTGACAGATCAAATACTATTTTTAGAAGTTTGATAACTTTTTCGTTGTCGCTTAGTAATTCTGTAATCATTGCATCTGCTGGCAATACTTGTGTTTCATCTTCGATTATGCTTAGAACACTGAATCTAGTATAACTGCCAGGCATAAATGTTCCTAGACTACGAATCTTTTCTGCAAAATCATCAATGCTTTCGTAGACTTCTTCGTATATTTTACCAAACAACTCGTGGTCTTGTAGGAAGTTGCGACCAACTACATTCCAATGGAAGTTATGTGCTTTTAAATAAAAACTAAATTCTGTAGCAAATGCAATTTTTGCTGCCTTTTGTAGTTCTTCCATTATTTCTTACCTTGTTCGATGTCATTTAAACGTTTTGCTAGTGATGCAATATCCACTGGGCCATATTTCTTTTCAATATTTTTAACAGCTTGCCCAGCACGTTTTACTGTGTCTTGATATTCTTTACCGTACTTGGCTTCTTTTCCAGGCTCATCGGCCTCTCTAAATGGATCTAATTCTTTTTTGGGTTTAGCACTAGCGGGTATTGTGCCAGTGGTACGACCAAATGGATCAGCAGGTAACTTGTCAGTAAAGCCGCTGGTCTTTTTAGGTCTTCCCTTTTGTCCATCATTGGCACCCTTGTTGATGTAGCCACCGCCACCATCTACGTTGGATGCAGTTAGTCCTTTTCCGTATTCTCCGCCCTGGCGAGCACTATAGTAATCTCCTCGATCGTATTGTGCTTCGTCAACAGTTTTATCTCCATATGGGAATACCTTAACCCATTTGTTTCCTTGCTTCTGTACAAATGTCTTTGGGTCAAACTTACTACGTATAATTCCAACCTTTTTCAGCGCCTCTTCGGGGGTCCAGCCGTATCCGCTGCGTAAAGCCGACTGCTCTTGATTGTTACTGACCATACGTTGTTTTAATCTGCCTGATTCTGCATCGTAACGATACATGAGGTTAGCTTCATCGTTTTGAAAAACTTCTTTTACGTCTTTTCTAGCATCCAATTTGTTGAACGCACGGCTGAATCCTGCTACACTCTTGTTACGCTTTTCTGCGCTGCGCTTGGTAGGATCTCGATCATGCTTCTGTGAGTCGGCGTCTACTTTGGTTAGATAACTGGTCAATGTAGCATCGCTGACTTCCGCCACACCTTGCTTCTTAAATGCTTTTACTCCAGGGAACTCGTTAGCAGGATCATATTGTTTGTAACCGCGTGGCTTTTTGACTGGAACATCCTTTAGTGAAACAACCAAATCTTTTGGATCTACTGGTTTGTTGCTTGCTGGAATCTTTTTTGAGCCTTCCGCCACACCTTCCGCTTCAAAATCTCTACTGGTAAGAGATAGGGCATACTTGATATACTTGTCGTTAAACTTTAGAATGCTCTTTAAGTGCTCAAGACCGTCAGGTGTAAATGTCTGTGCCTTATGATCCCACATACCGTATTCGTCACTCAATCTACTTACAATGTTCTGAATCTTGCCTTTGATTTTGTCGTCAATACCAAAGAATCCTTCTGCCACACCTTGGTCCAAGTTATAGCGGCGTGGGTTTGAACGACCCAGACCTTTAGGCCCCATTGCATGTTCTAATCCGGCGTAGAATCCTGAATCGTATTGTGGATCGTTGCTGTGTTGGTCATTGTATTCATCTTCAACACCATCATTCCAACCCACTTTATACATGTGACTTACTGCTGGTTTAACAGGCTTTGATTCTGGGGGCGTTGATGCTGTGACACCAGTGTGCATATTTCTGTAGTTGCCATTGGGAAGTTTAACCCACTTCTCTCCGCCCTCGTCGATGTTGGGATTACGCCAACCCTTGTCCACTTTTTCGGCATTGCTCATACCTTTTGTTGGTGGTTGTTCTGCCTTCGCCTTCTGACGCTGTGCCCAACGCAGTTTGTTGCGCTCTACTTGTGCAGGGCTTGCTTTCTTCTCTTTGCTTAGGTCACGATACAGTGCTTTACCTAATGCGCTTGTATGCGGATTCTTTTCGCCTTCCGCCACACCTTTCAACCGACGATCCAACACACGCTTCTGTAAGCCGGCAGGGCTGTGTGCCGGAGCATTGTCCAAGCCTGCTCTCATTTGTTTGGCAGTGTCAATGTCGTATGCTTTGTTGCGTTTCACAATGTTTGCTGGAGTATCTTGAGGACTGCCCCAACCTTGTAACCCACGCTTGATACTTTTGCCCAGGCCTTCTGCCACACCTTGATTTAAGTCTTGTTTCTCAACAACTTGGTAATAATCAGGACGAACCATCTTTAATACAAAACGATCATCATCACTGCTATCCAAATCCAATGAATAATTTTTCTTACTATATGGTTGATTGAAACGCTTTAATGTTAACCAATCACCGCCGCCACCAGAACCTACAACATGCCCACGAATACCTGGAACAAAGAAGTCGACCTTCTTACCGGCTTTTAATAGTTGCATGATTGAGCCGATCAACTTGCTACGACCATCACCGTCATTGTTTTTGTCAATGGCAAATTCGGTCATAGTATCTTCTGCCACACCCGGCTCTTTGTAGTTCTTCCAACGATCTACTCTATGACCACATTTACAAGTTACCTTGCCTTGCATATCGTCGTGTTGACTACGCTCTTGATACTTGCCCCGCTTACACTTTTCGCAAGTTTGACCAGTCATATCTTTATTTTCAGCCTCTTCCGCCACACCTTGCTTCTTCAAATAGCCATAGGCACTTACAAAGTCACTAGGGAAATCTTCATCACGGAACATACCTTGTGCCCTTGATCCCAATTCTCCTTTGGCTATTTTATAACCAAGATTTAGTATTTCATTTTCATCTTGTAGATTGGGATTTGTATCAAATACTTGCTGTGCTAGTTGCTCATAGTAGTAGGCACCAAACTCAGCGCCTTCTGCCACACCTTGATCTGACTGTAGATCATTTAGGATGTCTTTGAGTTCCAACGCTGCCTTACCTAATGTAACTGGATCTTCTTCAGCAATAATACTGTCAATATCGCCTTCGTAACGGTCCCATAACTCTGCCCACACAGCGGCACGATCATTCAAATAGTCCAGGGCATCGTCGCCCATGTCGTAGATTTCATTGTAGATGCGCCCAATGATTCGGCCCAGTTTGCGGCTTTGTGGATCCGCACTTTCTGCAACGCTTTCTGCAGGTACGCAGTTATTGACTCTAACTCCACCCTTCATCTTGGTCTTAGGGTTGCCAATCTTTTTGCCTTTCCAGCACTTGGGATCTAGGCGAACTTTTTCTTCTGCAATGTGTGTACAATTGCAAGGGGTTTGGCCGCATACACGGCAACTGTCTTTTATACTTTTAAAAATCTGATTAATAAACATTATTTCCCGCCCCCGGCTTTCTTTATTAGTGTATTTAACTGAGTCGCTGTACTAGGATTGGTCATTACATTGCCAATTGCCGGGGCCAGCTTACTAATAGTATCTTTATCTACAGCACTCATTGGAGCGCCAGTGTCAGTCTTTTGTAGAGTTTGTGCTGCCTTGGCTGGATCAATGTCCACACCAGCTGTTTTTAAGTTTGCTAAATTTTGTTGTAATTTGGCTTGTTGTTGTTTTTGTAGTGCTGCTTGTGCAGGATCTGTGACTTTAGCAGCCTGTGGATTTACTTGTGTTGCACCAGCAGGGCCGCCGGCAGTTGCCACAGCAGGAACAACTTCTTCGTCGACTTCAACATCAGTCCCGACAATACTGTCGTAATCGTCCATGCTTAGAGTACGGCCTTCGCTGCTCATTGCAATTAGTTTTTCTGCAACACTATGTAAGTCCATGTCGTCTTGTGCATCTTCTCTAGCGTATTCTAATAAACGAATCAGCAACGGCACATCAAGTTGTACGTTGTCAGCTGGGTTCTCTTCGCCTTCTTTAAACCAATTTGGATTGGTTCGTGTTTTTATTGGTGTAGCCTGTAGTGTAAATCCTAGTTTAACAAGATAGTCGTGTACGTCTCTTGCAGGTGCAGTGAATGATTTTACAAGTTGACCATTGAGGCTCAGCTGAAATACTTCGCCTTCTCTGTGCAATAGATATGACTGTCCGGCTTTTTTGTAAGTCTTGTCTTCGTTTCCGTCAATACCAGTTCCGGCACGTTGGTCTGGATAAGAAATAGTTCTATTGGGGTCAATGTAACTTGTGGTTCGACGAATTGGTTTTGGGGGAGTAGTGGACTTAAAAAATTCTAATTCATTAACTAACTCGTGCTTGAGTGCGTTTTCTTTTAGTTCTACTTCAAGTTCTTTAAGTAAATTGTCTGCGCTCTCACCGCCTACTAGACGTCCTTTAAATGGATGTTCCTTCCCATCAGTCTTGGCCTTTTCTGTGCCGCGAACTTGGTCACCGGGTTTTTGCTCGGGCTCCCCGGCAAACTTGTTCATTTTTTCTAATAGGAGTTTAAGATCCATTTTAATAGATACCTTTGCCGAACTTTGGTTTAGCACTCTTAACTGTGTTAGAGATTTTCTTAGGCTTGCCTGTAGTGGGTCTGCCGGTACCAGAAACAACAGTGGCAACAGCACCTACGCCAGTGCCGCCTGCAGACATTGACTCACCAATGGACTTTCCTTGTAGGCCGGCCTTGGCACCTTTGTATGCACCCTTGATCATGCCAATTTGTTTATTGCCCATCTGTTGCCAAAATCCTGGCTTTGGTTGTTGGGCAGCAGCTATACGTGCATCACTTTGCTTGTCTAAACTGGACTTGACACCGGCAGCAGCATCTCTACGCAATTGATCAAAATCGATGGTTTCGTTGGCTTCTTTTTCAGCCTGTGCATCACGTTCCTGGTCGCGCTCGTATTCTTGCTTTTCTAGTTCGTGTTCTAGATCCCCAGGCTCGCCTTCTACTAGCAAGTTGCTGAACTGTTGTTCGGCAGCTTCAAAACTAAACACTGGCATCTCAGGTTGGTCGTCTGATGCCATCTCGTGATTTAAATATTCCCACACAGTACGTAGATAGTCATTTGCTAAAGTAATCTTTTCACTGACCCAACCATCAAGGCCTTGTTGTTCACCAACGTGATGCAACATTTTGTGTAGCTCGATAGCATACTTGGCAGCATTGTAACAATCACCACGTGCCATTTGTACTTCGTGGTCGCGATGCATTTCGTCTGCGTCTTGGCCAATGCCTTCTCTAATAAAATCTGTAGGTTTCATAATATGTTCCGATTACTATATTTATTGCTTGTTAATGCTGGCTCTGGTTCGAGCCAACTCTTCTCTTAGAGCACGAATTTGTTCTAGTAATGATTCTGCTTCTTTTAATTTTTCTGCTTTAGACATTTTTCGAGTCAGTCCATATGCTTTCATCATTTTGGGTAATGTCGCTGCTGTAACATCATTTTGGTCACCCATAGTGGCCATTACATAACGTGGGTCTTTGCTGTTCTTAACTACACCAACTCCGGCAGCATCTTCCGCTACACCTTTCTTACTACGATTCAAACCTGCTTGTAATCGTTCAATGCGGTCCTTTATGTTATCCCATTGTTCTGGTGTTTTGGCGTGTTTCAATCTATCTTCTAACTTGTTGATAGTATCTACTATCTTTTGTTGTGTATCTGCCAAGCCTTCCGCTACACCTTTTTCTTTAACGCCTAATACTTTGTAGCCCATTGCTTCTGCTCGTTCTTTGGCCATTTCAGGGCTTGTGACTTTGACTTCAATACGCCAGTGTTCTCCGGTTGCAGAGTCCATAACACTTACCAAATATGTAGCAAGTTCGCCTTCTGCCACACCTTGTTGTTTTTGACGCCACACACTGGAGTTCTTTAGTCTGCTGGTTGAACCCCAGGCAATGCTACGACCGTTGAATACAAAAATCAATTTGTTCAATACCACAGCAGGGCTATGTGGATCTGAGCCGAACTCTCCGGACACATCTCCGATC
>JACCDW010383599.1_pt1 | contig 22225 bp, 21 predicted proteins | sample 7449781 | NCBI WGS metagenome assembly JACCDW01 (sample SAMN15323449, study PRJNA562643) | freshwater metagenome | isolation source: river surface water | place: USA:Blue River Watershed | collected 2017-08-18
AAGTAGACTCTTTGATGGAATCTTTAGTCTTAAATACTGTACGTATTTACGATAGAATAGTCATGATACAAGAAGAGATAGAAGATTCTCTTTATAAACCAACAAACTTGGTGCAGTGGAGATTGGGCAAAGATCCAGAAATCGTGGAGCCCACCGCAAAACGCGAACGTGTGGATTCGTGTAATATTTGCTAAAATTGAAGTTCTTTTATAATAGTATGTTTCCCAATACAAACCCTAGACAAATGGATATACGATCGTTTTTTGGAAATGCGAAAACGGGCGTTGAAGTCGTGCCTTCAGAGACAACTGTCTTCAACCCCTTTTCTGAATCAAAACAAATCACCTATACAAATCAATATAAGATTGTGAAAGGTATTCCTTCCCAACAAAAGAACTACGCTGTACTCATTCAGTTTGATGGAGCGGCTGAACCCAATCCAGGACCCGCATGCGGATCAGCAGTTCTTTATAAAACAACCAATGGATCTACATGGACTGCTACACATGAAGCAGGTGTTTACAATCAATACTGGACGAACAATCAAGCCGAATATGAGGGGATGATTCTTGGTCTCCGCATTGCGCAACGTTTGGGCATTAAAGAGGTATTGATTGAAGGAGACTCTGCCTTAGTGGTCTGTCAGACAACAAAAGAATGGAAATGCAAAGATGTAAAAATGCAACAAAAACAAGCTGAAGTTCAGCAACTTCTTCAGAGTTTTACCTTTGTAGGCATCCGACATGTGCTTCGCCATTTAAATCAACATGCTGATGCTCTTTCTAAAGAGGGTGTTATGAAAGGAGAAAACTTTGCCCGAGAGGTTTAAACCTTTCACACTATATCAAGATAAGGAGCCTCATGTACGAGTTATACATCAAAGAGTGGAAAAAATATAAAGCAAAATATGGAGACAAGGTTTGTTTCCTTATGTTGGTCGGCAAGTTCTATGAACTGTACGATATTTTAGACAAAGAGACTCAAGAAGGACAAACGAATGTCAAAGAAGCCGTGGAAATCTTAGGCATTGCGTTATCCATCAAACGTGGAGATGGTCCCAAAGGCGAAGATTGTTACTTTGCTGGATTTCCTGAACAATCTCTCCAAAAGTTTGTCACTATGCTCACCAAAGAAAACTGGACTGTAGTGGTCACTCAACAAGAGAAAAACACAGCAGGGAAAGTCACAGGTCGTCCTGTGGAACGTATTTTTTCTCCAGGAACACACATTGAATCGGCAGGCATGGACACGCCTTACTTAGCGGGTCTGTGGTTAGAAGAAGGATCGCTCTCTGATTCTCGTCGTGGACCTCCAGCATTTTCTGCTGCTTGTTTGGATCTCACTACAGGAAATCTCTTTTCCTTTGAAGGACAAACAACAGGAACACCTGATTCCTGGAACTCGGATGAACTGGTCAACTTCTTTCAGATTTACAAACCCAAAGAACTTGTTCTTTTCTGGCGAGGAGATGCTTTTACCATGCCCACAGAATCTTATTTACGTATGCGCTTTGAACTTCCTTCTGGATTAGTTCATCGTCAACTTGCCGACCCTTCTCATCAAGGTACTCTGGAAAATGACTATGTACGTTCAGAGATCCTCAAGCGTATTTTTTCCGATCATGGGCTCTTAGGTGTCCGTGAATATTTGAAACTCTCAGAACATAAAAAAACAGAACGTTGCATAGTAAGTATTCTTTTATTCGCAGAAGATCACTTTCCATCAGCAGTCAAAAATATATCCACACACACTGTTTGGTCTCCTCGTGAAGCTTTGTATTTGGGCAATCATTCCTTGGTGCAACTGAACTACATAACTCTCAACAATGAGGATTCAGTCTATTCTCTTTTTCAAAAGACAATCACAACATTGGGAAGACGTGCTCTCAAAACGCGCCTCCTCCAACCCTCTTCTACACCCAAGTTGATTGAACGCAAACTCAAAGAACTGGACTACTGCATGGAAACAGCACCCGATACTGTGAAACAAGTGGAAACTCAACTTCGTTTAATGTTTGACATTGCTCGTCTTCATCGCAAGATTATGACCTATACATGTGAAGCGATTGACATTCTTTCCCTTGACCAATCCTATGCTGCAATCTCTCACTTATTTCCTAAGATTGGTCATGCAGGAAGTCCCTTTTGCTTTGATCCTTGGTTGAACGATTTTCAGGATATGCGCAAAGAGTTTCATCGTTTGTTTAATATTCAGAAAGCTATGCGAATCGTGAATAATCAAGAGGATATTTCTTTCTTTTCTGATGATGTTGCAGCTCAAACTCGCGAAATAGAACTCAAACTCAAAGAGTTTTTAGAACAAGCTATGGAATCTATTAAAGAAATCTGCGAATGGGCTGGTCTTCCCGAGGATGCGATTGTTTTGGAAGTACGCGGAGGAGATTCCTCTGTCTTTCAAGCCACAGTGAAGAAAAATGTAGCACAGATTCTTAAAAATAAGATTGCTAAAGATGGAAATCCTCACAACATTCAGGTTCATTTGCGAAATACAGTCAAAACTTACATTGAATATCCTGAACTCATGAAAATAACTCATGCCTATGAAGATCATCGCTTCAAACTCCAACAATCTATCCAACGAGAACTTCCAGGCTTATGTTTACAATGTATGAAAACCTGTGAAGAAACCTGGAGTGTGTTGGAAGATTGGGTTGGAAGAGTAGATTGTAACTATGCTTTAGCCAAAGTGTGCCGTGAACGCGGATATGTTCGTCCAACCATCATGACCCCCAAAGGATTTTCAGGATTTCAAGCGGATGGTCTTCGTCATCCTCTCTTAGAATCTTTACAAACCCGTGTAGAATATGTGAAACACACTGTTCATTTGGGGTTTGATGAAAGCAATGATAATGGCTGGCTACTTTATGGAATGAATGCATCAGGAAAATCCTCTCTCATGAAAGCCATTGGAATCGCAGTGTTACTTGCCCAAGCTGGATGTTATGTACCCGCGACGAAGTTTACACTTTATCCTTTCAAATCTCTTCTAACTCGTATTCTGAATCATGATAACCTATGGGCAGGTCTTTCCTCGTTTGCGGTTGAAATGTCCGAACTTCGTGATATTTTTTCACGCGCAGAAGCCCATAGTTTAGTCTTGGGAGATGAACTCTGTAGTGGAACAGAAAGCGTGAGTGCTACCAGTTTAGTGGCAGCAGGTATCCAATATTTAGTGCAAAAGGGAACGCGTTTTGTCTTTGCAACACACCTTCATGGATTGGAAAAACTCAATACGTTTGATCACGTAGGAGTGTGGCATTTGAAATGTCATTATGATGTTGAGCAAGATAGATTGATTTATGATCGCACCTTACATCCAGGATCAGGCACAACAAAATATGGCATTGAAGTGGCAAAAGCCATGCATATTCCCAAAGAAATCATTGAATCTGCTTTTCGCTTTCGTCAAACCTTAGAAGGTGAAACCAGCATTCAAGAAGCTCCCAAAAGCAGTTGGAATAGCAACATTGTGCGTCATGCTTGTGAACGCTGTGATAACAAGAAAAAGAGTGAGTTAGAAGTTCACCATATACGTCAACGTAGTGAAGCCGATGAACATGGACGCTTTGAAGATGGATCGCATCAGGATGATCTTAAAAACTTGATTGTTCTTTGTACAGCCTGTCACGATGCTCATCATCGTGGAGAGTTTGAAATAGGTCCTCTTCAAATGACTGATAAAGGAGAAAAGCGAATCTTTACAGAAAAACCAGCAACTCCTGATCCTTCACCACCCAAACCTCAACCCAAAGCCAAAGCGAAGCCAAAAGAAGATCAACAAAAAGCCATTATACAACGATATCTTCGTGAATACCCGAACATGTCGTCAAAGAATATAGCAAATATGATTCAGTTAAATGAAGGCATTACCGTCACTGATAAGAAAGTGGGGTCAGTTCGTAAACAACCAGCAGAGTCAGATTAAGCAGTTTCAACAGGAGTTGGTGCAGGAGCAGGGGCAGGAGCCGGTGCAGTAGCGGCAGGAGCAGGAGCAGCCATCACGTAAGTGATAGGACCAGGGTCTCCTTTATCTCCTTTTTCACCTTTCTCACCACGGGGACCGGCAGGACCAGCGGGTCCGGGAGGACCGGCAACAGCAGTACCAGCAGTCATGGGACGGAAAAACTTGAGTGTGGCGATTTCCTTCCGGAGACTTTCGATTTCAGCCTTCATGGCAACAATTTCACGACGAAGAGGATTACCGTTCTGATAGTTCAAACCACTGAGATTCAATACAGATGTCATTCTGTTAGCATGAAATGAAAACAGAAGAACATTTTTCCCGCAGGTTGGTAAAATTGGAAAGGAAAATAAGAAACATAAGGTTAGAAAAGAATGATTACTGTAATCCTTTGTATGAACTGTGGCAAAGTACTTGCTGATAAATGGCGTCTTTATCAAGCCATTGTCAAGCAACTCAAACAAAAAAACGGACAGACTGAAAATGCTGAAACGCCGTATTATATGACAGGGGACAAGTTGCCCGACACTGCGGAAGGAAAAGCCTTAGATATGCTTGGCTTGAAGCGAATCTGTTGTCGCAAACATTTCCTAACGCAAAAAGATCTCATAGATAAAATCTAATGAAAAGGTAATGGAGTTTTTCTTACCTTCAATCTTATTTCTACTTGTGGCATGTGGGATTGTCTTTTTTATCATTCCTCGCTTTGGACCTCTTATCTTGGCAGGGGTAGCGTTGACTCTTTTGATTTTAGGAATCTATAATCACTATTCCATGTTTGCTACAGAATATCGTTTGAGTACATGGCAATCAGGAATGATCGGTTATGCTCCCTATATCATGGTTGGTGCATTAGTCCTTGCCATTCTTTTGTATCTTTTTTACTTGATTCCTTCTGGAGAAAACATGGGCAATGTAAGAAACTTAGTGCCGAATCTTTTTGGAGAAAACCAAAATCGTTTAGTGCTTCCTCCCCCCGGAACAGCAACAAATGGAGTTACGGAGGGTATAGGAAACATGATGCGAAAGGCAGCTGAGATAGCCAATGTGAATGTACAAAATAAAGTAAACTACAATCGTTTTCCCCAAGGTCTTTCTCCAAACTAGATAGATGGGTAAGCAAACCAGAAAATCAAAAAGAGCCATACAGACGATCCCTCAGTTAAGAAGAGCCTTTGATCACATTGAGAAAATAGCGAAAGGAGGCATTTCTGTGGATAAGTTTCAAGATGAATGGGTAAAAGTCTTTAGTCACGAGATTGATCGTGATGCTGCACAGTCGTTCCTTTCATTCCATTCCAAGAGAGGAAAGACAAAAAAGATCAAACAGTCTGGTGGATCAGCACCATTGGCAGGTGCGCCTCTTGATTTCACCACACGTCCCGGCACCTATGAAACTCCTTATGGATCTTTCTTAGAATACGTCAGTTCTGGATTTAACTTTTACGATAAGATTAATACGGACTCCTTTGTACCGACACAGTGTGGAAAAGAGAATATTACTCCTCAGATTTCTGCAAGCATGGGATCGAACAAAGTAGGCGGTGGACGAACAAGAAGACGCCAACGTGGAGGAGCATTTCCGTCATTGTCCGAGTTAGCCAATGCTTTAACTTTCCGACCTATTCCTTCTACTTCACCAACTTCAGTTCTTCAAGATGCTCAAACAGCATTCAAGGGACAAGAGTTACCTCCTTCTCCTTCCCCTGCTGAAGGAACACCACCATATAGATCTTATCCTCCAGTGGCACCCACATTACCCAACTATGATATTGCACGCAACTTATCATCAGAACTAAAATAAACATTCCATACGGAGAAAACATACTGGGAAGAAACCTTAGTAGCGAATAGGGTTCTTCCGAGGATGACAACACTAGTTCAAGCAGGAATGACAGATACTAAAGCAAGTGACATTGCAAAGGATATCATACATAAGTATTTTCAAACTCATATGTATCCTTTTACATTTCACCACATTGAATCATACAATCAGTTTTTACGAGAGGATCTTCCCAACTTAATCCAATCCTACAATCCTATTACTCTCTTCAATAGTCCTATTGCTGGTACAAACCGTTATAACTACAAGGTGGAAATCTGGGTTGGAGGGCTTGATGGAAAAGGAATCTACATTGGAACACCTACGATTTCACTTCAAAACTCTGAAGAAGTTCGTGTATTAATGCCCAATGAAGCCCGTTTACGAAACTTGACCTATGCTTCCAATGTTTCTGTAGATATTTATATTAAGGTCAGTTATTTATTTCCGAATCCCGATGGACCAGGATTAAAAGCAGGAACACCCGATATTATTGAGCTCAAAGACAATAAACGTATTACATTATTTCGCATTCCTATTTTACTTCATAGTCAATATTGCTTATTAAACAATAAACCAGCAGAGTTTTTACGTGAAGCAGGAGAATGCGAGTATGATTATGGTGGATATTTCATCGTGGATGGCGCAGAAAAGATTTTGGTCACCCGTCAAGAAAAGGCATTCAATACCTTGGTGATGAGTTTGCAAAAATCGGATCCCAAAGTGGCAGTCTTTGCTAAAATCATCTGTTTGAATCCGAAATCCCACTTGGTCAAAAACGTAACCTTTCATGTGATGCGCAACTCTGAATACATCCTTGTGGGATTGCCTTTTATTCGTAGTCCTATTCCACTCTTTGTTTTATTCCGAGCTTTGGGTGTTCAATCTGATCTTGATATTTTAACAACTATATTTCCAAATCAAGACTCTTCCGAAGCCAAACTCTTGATTCCTTATTTATTACCTTCCATACTTCAAGCCCAAAGCATTCAAGACACAGTCTCTGCTATAAAGTTTATGAAGACGCTTACAAAGGGTTTCAGTGAAGAACACGTGATTGATATTTTGTACAATCAGACTTTCATACATATTGAAAATCGCCCAATGGCTCGTGTCGCTTTCTTGGCTGAATGTGTCCGCAAGATCCTTCGTGTGTATACTAAGATTGATCAGCCAACTGATCGTGATGATATTCGTAATCAGCGTTGCCTCACAGCAGGATTCGCCTGTCAAATGCTCTTACAGGGCATTTATAAGATGTGGGTAAAAAAGGTTCGTTTGAATATTGATCGCGAATACAACGGAAATCCAACAGTTTATAAAGGTAGTGAATATGCGAAGATTTTTGGTGCTGGAAACCAAATGAAACTCTTTGATCCAACGATTATTATGGAACAAATCTCAAGAGCCTTCCATGGAAAATGGTCTGGTTCAGTGGGAGAATCCAAAGATGGAAACTTACAGTCGCTTTCTCGTTTATCGTATCATGACTTTTTATCCCATTGTCGTCGTATGAATCTGGAGTTTGATACAAGTAAAAAAGACGCAGGTCCTCGTCGTCTTCACCCCAGTCAGTTTGGATATTACTGCACGAATGAGACCCCTACTGGTGGAAGCATTGGTATTACAAAAAATCTTTCTATTATGACGGCAATCAGTACAGCTTTACAAACCAAAGGTATCGTTGACTGGTTATTTAATCCAAATCGTGGAGGATTGATTCCTTGTGATATGATGACCAGTGAAATCGTGCAAGCCTGTGTACCCTTGTTCTTGAATGGTGGTATTTTAGGATATACCCAAAATCCATTTGAACTCACAGAAGTTTTACGTTTAATGAAGCGATCTGGCTTTTTGCCCGCCTATACCAGTGTTGGGTTTAGCATTGATGAACGTCGCATTCTTTTGTATTTGGATGAAGGTCGTCCTTTGCGTCCCTTGATTTATATTCAAAATGGAAAGTTCCCTGAGGAAAAGTTAAGTGGATTCAAAACATGGCGAAACTTGGTTATGGGCAAGTTGGAAAATGAACTCGTTAAAAACCGTCAGATTAGTGATACCCATTTCGTAGATCCTTTTGTTCGGAATGAAAACAAAGTAAGTCTCAAAGAGTATATTAATTATTTATCGCAACAAACAGGATGTATTGAATATATTGATCCTTATGAACACAACTTAATCTATATTGCCATGTATCCTAAATATGTCAATGCCACCACAACTCATGTAGAAATCCATCCTTCAACTATGTTGGGAATGATGACTAATATGATTCCCTTTGCTCACCACAATCAATCTCCTCGTAACCAACTCAGTTGCAGTCAAAGCAAACAAGGATTGTCTATCTTTTCCACCAAATATCGTTCACGATTTGATAATCAGGTTCATGTACTCTGTTATGGGGAAGCTCCGTTATCACGTACGATTTATTATGACTATGTGGCGGATGGAAATATTGGATATGGACACAACTTAATCCTTGCCATTGGAAGTTGTACTGGCTACAACCAGGATGACGGTATTTTAATGAACAAAGACTCGTTTGACCGTGGAATGTTCCGTAATATGAGTTTCCGTTCGTATGCTGCGTGCGAAATCAATGATCCTGAAACCAAAACCCAGACGCGCATAGCCCATCCGAAGAATATTCCCAACTGGACAGATTTGAAGTTAGGATTAGATTATTCAAAGTTAGATGAGCGTGGTATTATAGATCTTACTAAAAATTATATTGTAAATCAAAATACAGTGTTGGTATCAATGTTCATGTTGACAGAGGGAGGTGTGTACAAAGATGTGAGTATAACACCTCAAGTCTGGACCAGTGGACGTGTAGATGATATCGCAGTGACTGTGGATAATAACAATCTTCGTATGGTAAAGATCCGTATTACACAAGATCGTATTCCTGAGTTGGGAGATAAGTTTAGTAATCGTCACGGACAAAAAGGTACGATAGGTATGTTGATTCCAGCCTGTGATATGCCTCGTACAAAAGATGGTATTGTACCAGATATGATCATGAATCCTCACGCTATTCCATCACGTATGACGATTGGACAACTTTTAGAGACAATCTTGGGCAAGGCTGCTTCAATAGCAGGAGCCATAGGAAATGCCACATCTTTTATGAATGATGGTGATCCCACAGAATACATTGGAAAGATCTTGGAAGAAAAGAACTTTGAAAAATACGGAAATGAGATCTTGTATGATGGTACATCAGGTGTTCAGATTCCCAGTGCCATTTTCATAGGACAATGTTATACCATGCGTTTGAAACATATGACGCAAGACAAATGGAATGCTCGTGCTGCAGGTAGAAGAGAAGCACGCACTCACCAACCTACTGGTGGACGCGGTAACGAAGGTGGTTTGCGTATTGGTGAAATGGAACGTGATGCATTGTCTGGTCATGGTATTTCAGAGTTCTTACAAGAATCTTTCATGAAGAGAAGTGACGAAACAGAGTTTTTAATCTGTAATGGATGTGGTACTGTACCCATTTACAATCATGAAGATAAGTTCTATTTTTGTACATTATGCGATGGTCCTGCTGCCTTTGCGGGTTCCAAAGCCAATGATTTAACATTGATTCCACCCAACAAACGTAGTAGTGTAACCTTCAGTAAAATCAAAATGCCTTACGCTACATTCTTATTGGGACAAGAGTTGACCACCTACATGAATATGGGTATTCGTTTCTTAACTGGAGCCAATGTAGAACGTTTGAGACAACCCAGCATTAAGACTTTGATGGATTCCAGTCTCTTGAAACAAGGATCTATCTCGTTGAAGCAGTTTGTACCGCCAACGAATGTACCTGCTGTAACCAATCCTTCTGATTTAGCTTTAGCTACAAAACCGTCTGGAGAAGGAAATGGTGAAGGAAATGGTGAAGGAGACGAGTTAGATGCATACATGAAAGAAATGACAAATGCTGAAAATACTTTAGAACAAAGAGAAGCAGAAAATAGTAGTGCTATTGATGCAGCATCAAGATTGGCATCTCTTACTGTGAACCAAGGACAGGGACAGGGACAGGGACAGGGTAATTTAGTAGCCAATATTACCATCCAAAATCCTTCTGCAGCGACAACAGGACAACCACAGGGAGCTCTTCCTCCAAAAGCTGACACCAGTACTTTTGCATTAACCGAAACTACAAATACACAACCTGGAGCATTTCCAGCTACTCTAACATTACCTCCTCCTGGATCTGAGGTTCTAACCAATATGCAGGGCGGATATCAACAAGTTACCCAAAATGTAGTACAGCCTATGGTACAACCTCTTGCCCAGCGACAGATTGTAGAAACTTTTGCTCCTCCTCCTGAGGCTCAGATCTTTCCACCTATGATTCCTGGAGCACCTCCTAACATTGTAGTGGCTACAGATCCTGTTTCCATGATGGCGGCTGGTTTTCGTCCAATGATGGGTGGAGCAACCAATGTACGTCCAATGAACTCTGGACCAAAGATGGTGGGAGGAGCAGAAGCCAGTTCTGTAAACCCAAGTGCCAAAATCACTGTGATTAAACAAGGATAATCATTACTCTGATAACCCTTTGATATGGATTTCTTTATTTTCAATAGTGGAAACAAAAAAATCCCGACCTGGGCGAAAATTTGATTTAAAATCATACCTATACACTAACCAAAGGAATGAACAGTCAGACCATTGATTACATTTTACGCAGCCGCAAGACTATCTTGTCTATTCTTGCAAAACGCAAATATGATACAAAACCCTATGAAAAGTTTGGGTATGAAGAAGTGGAAGCCATGGTAAAAGGTGGTTCTACTGCTTTGCGTATGGATCTCACAAGACCTGCTGATTCTACGGATACTGCGATTGTAAACTGTCGTGTAGAGTATGCAGGTAATAAACTCAAAACTGGAGGTACATCTACTGGTTTGGATGGATTGGTAAGTCGCCTTTTAGGAGAGGAGGAAGAAATCAAAAAGAAAACGAATGCTGCTGCTGAAGCCCAAAAAACAAGCCAAGATAGTGAAAAGATTGATCCTACTACAACGGAAGTGATTGTTCTCTTAATGGCAGATACCTTTCCTCTATCAGATAGTTTCCATGCAAAAGCTCTTCGTGAATGGAATACTCATAAACTTCGTATAAGTTTCTTCCTCATGGACAACTTGGTCAACAATCCTGCTGAACACGTCTTAGTTCCTAAACATGAACGTGTACCCACACAAGAACATGAAAAAGTCTTAGGGCAAAACTATATTTTGAAAAAACAACAGTTGCCTTGGATTGTCTTCCATGTCGATATTCAAGCCCGGATTTTGGGTCTCATTCCAGGAGATATTGTAAAAATCACGCGTCCAAGTGCTACGGCAGGGTATTACACTGAATATCGTGTCTGTGCCCCTTAGTAGAGAATATGAAACCAGCTCTTCAAAAAATAGATCCACCCCAAAACTGCAGTGTTGTGCGTGGGCAATACAGTGATCTTATCCAAAATCAAAACTTTATTCGTGAGATTCAGGCTCAGATTGATGATTTTGGTCCCTACATTCAAAATCAACTGGAAGCGGATTTAAAAGAGATTGATCAAACAGCCAATCCTCAATATATTTTTAAAACCTTTGTCAAGTTTGTTCGCCTTGAACTCCGAGATACAAATGCTTTTGATTGGTTGAACTTTGCTCAAGTCACTGTTTTTGATGATAAAGGCGCAAATGTGAGTCAAGGAAAGAAAGCCACATCCAGTTCACAATGGGATACATGGACCGCAGCTGCTAACGGAGTAAATGGAAGAGGCGAAGCCCAAACCAATCTTGTCCATTCAGGAAGGATTGAAGGGAAACCGGATCCGTCTCCTTGGTGGCAAGTAGATCTTGGTGATCCTGTGAATGTGAGTCGTGTAGTGATTCGCAATCGGAATGATGGTGCTCAGGCACGTTTAGCAAAATATGATCTTGTTTTGATGAATCAACAACGTGAAGTTATTAAGAAATATCCTTTGAATGCCAATCAACTTCAGACAGTGGAAATCACATTGCCTTCCAGTAAGCGCGAGGTTGTGAACCGAAAGTTGGGGGCATTGAAAAATACTGAAGCCAAGATGCAAGAAGCTATGAAATGCTTAAATCTTGAAATCAATCAACGTCAATCTTTATCTTCTGATATTTACAGTCTTCAACAACAAGCCAAGAGTAAAACGGAGGAAGTCAAAACCAAAAGTGTAAACGTACAAGCCGCAAAGGATCGTGCTGATATGTTACGCAATCCTTATGAAGAAACTACGGTCTGGGAAAGTTGGTTTCCTATGGGGCGCGAGTTAGATCAAGGAAGTATTCCGGTCTTGTGGTTCTTGTCCATTGTCTTCTTGAGCATAAGTTTTGGACTTTTCTTACAGTTAATCGGTGTTAACTTAGAGATTCCTGGTCTTGATGGACTTATGAGATGGGTTCAATCTCTTTTTTCTTCCGTGGGGACTCAACCTTCCACGGCACCGCAGAGTAATCTTTTAGGACAGTTGTTTCCTGCGAAAGCCAAATCAAAAAACGGTATTGTATAGAAGAGGCTCAGATGAGTTTTTGTGAAAAAGTCGTTATAACAAGTGATACGCAAATGGATACACCTTTTCCATCTCCGGGCAATGCTGGAAAATCTGTATTTCCTAACTCTGGATTAAATCGTGATAAAGATGGAAGATTATCATCTTTTTCTCTCCAAAATATCTACGACGCATTGGTAACCCAAAAGCGTTTAGTAACAGCATCAGAATACAAAACCAAGTTGGCTGAAATCAAGAATGCTAAAAATCAAATGAAATCTGATGATGTAACGAAAGGACGAGAGGAAATCAATCGTATGTTGAATGATTTACCTCAAACAGAGACACAAACTTTTCAGGATTTGAAAAATGAGTTTTGCCACTATTATTCTCGTTACCGCTATGCATTGGATCAACTCTTCAATAAGTTATCCTCTACATCAGGCAAAGCCTCAGTCAGTGATTCTGATAAACAACAAATCAATCGTTATTTAGGAAAAGCCAAAGACTTTAATATCAAACTTAATGATTTGGTACAGATTAGTAACTTCTTAGCCTCCAAACGCGTACAAGATGCTTCCCAACAATCCGCAGATGTCAATGCATTGAATGAAAATATCAATAGCGTATTTAACTCTTTGAAGAGACAATCGGATATTTTGAATAAAGAACACGGAGAAGCTGAACTACGTCAACGAATGGTGGAGTATTCTCAAGAAAAGAACAGATCAACCAACAATCTTCTCCAACTTTACGGCGTATTAAATATTGTGGCTATCGGTCTTCTCCTTTACATTTATCGCTCTTAAATAGAAAGCATGGGTAACTATCAAAGTTTAACAGATGCTACACGTAATGTACAAGATGCACAGTATGTCCGTGCGCTTCAGTCTATGACGCCTGAACAAAGACAAACGTATTTTTCAAATCAGAAATCCCAGTTTGTTAACAATCTCTTAAATGAGCGCGAAGCGGCATTTCAAAAGACCTATACGGACATGATTAAAAATACGAATGTTCAACATTCTCTTTTATATTACATGGCACGTAACTCTGATGTGGATGAAATCGGAAAAGCGTTGGATAATAAGAATAAAGCCACTGCCAATACTGCAACCTATAATAAACAGTTAGCAGAGCGTCAATATGAAATCAATGAATGGACAAATAATAATAAACAGGATACTTTATTTGTCTTTCAACTCTTGTTTGTGACACTTTTAGTGGTGTCTTTATTTGCCTTCCTCCAACGTCTTGGATACTTCTCCAATGTATTGTTTGGAGCGATTACTGGTCTTCTTTTGTTTGTAGTGGCAGCAACCATAGCTAATCGTGCCAACTATACCAATCGTATCCGTAGTAAAAGATATTGGAACAAGAAGGACACTACCAGAACAGGTGAAGGTTCGTCTGGAGATCCGAATATTTGTCCTTAGTAAATAGAAATGCAACAGGACGATGATGCTAAACAGAGATTGGAGTTATTGAAAGATAACCTCAATGTCTTTCGTGACCAATCCGTTTTATTCCAGCAAAAAACAAGAAGCACGGATGAGCTTCAGCGAAGCAAGCGTGAAGCAGAAGAGAAAATAGGATATTTGGAAGCCAAAGGAGAAGATGCTGAAACGGCTGCTGAAACCTATGATCGTGAGTTTTTGGACCGTAAAGATAAACAAGCGGATCCTTTTGTCAAAGATAAGTTTTACACAGTTCAAGATAAAACTCTTTTACTCTTTTGGATTTCTTATCTTGTGCTAACTATCTTTATTTTGGCAGGTGCGTACCAAAAAGAAAAGAGTCTAAGTACCGTGGGATATTATTTCTTATTTGCTCTTTTGTTGGGAATCTTTCTCTTTGGTATAATTTTAAAGTATGCTTAATGTAGAAAGATGCAAGCCCCTATTGTTACATGGCCCGGTGGTATCGGAAACCCTGCTGGTGAAAAGATTGTCACCAGCGGAGGACGTCGTCGCTCAACAACTCGTCGTAATGGTAAGAATCGTAAACAAACTCGCAAGAATCGTTCTTGCCGTCGCAACCGCGGTGCCTGCACTCGTCGCAATCGTCGCTCATAAATCTGCTTAAGTTTCATAAAGAACTGTTAGTTTATCTACATACATGAGTTGATGATAGATAAAACAACCAAGACGAAAGCGGACAACAATATCTTCGCTATGACGTTGACTACCCTCCTTCTCCAAAAGTGTATATAAATCCAAACTCAACTGTTGTGTTCCTTCTAACTTTTTTTCATAGGACTCAAAGTTTGGCATCTCTACATCAAGCCATTCTCTTAAACCATTGAGTTCTTCCATGATATACTCCATATCGCGTTTTTCCCATTCGTGAATGAGATCTCCACTTTCACTTCCATTATGTTTCATAATACCGCCAAAACTTCTCATATCAGAGGAAGGTTGAACAGCAAAGCGAAACTTATATTCAAAGTCAGTTTCTTGGAAAAAAGCGTAACGACCCATGATGAACAAAAAAGTTTCTATATGTTTATAACTCATTCTTTTAATCCTCTTCTTCTTCATCTTCAATGAGTCCATCACCAGTAAGTCCTTGATCATAGGCTTCAACCTCTTCATCTGTAGAGAAGATACGAATACGTGTCATCAACTGTTTTTTCGCATCCAAGATATGGATTTTACTACAATCCTGGATACGATTCCAGAGTTCATTGTCTGAGAGATTGGCTTTGATCCCATTGTCCTTTCGCCAGATTTGAAAGATACGTTTGATATCACGGAAATCAATACGAGGAGCATCTTCATCTTCACGTACACGATCGGTGTAGAACTTTGAAAACACATCGTAACTTTCCTTGTAACTATCACTGGCTTGATTCACCACTGCAGGTTCCGGATGAAGACCAGAGACTAAGTATTGCGTTTCATAGATGTGAACAAGGAGAGAAAGGAAGGATTCACGCCATTCACGGAGTTTGATGTTCAAGAACTCATCCTTGAGATGGATATTCTTCTTTCCTGATTTCCAATCAGGGTGTTCTGGGCTTCGGAAAGTACTTTCAAAAGGAATGACACGAATACGACGCCAAGTACCATTGTCCATGCTGTAGATGGGCGGTAAGTCGTTACACATCATAAAGAGTTTTCCCATGATTTTGAACTTCTCTTGATCACCATACAAGGCACGGGCTTCTACCAAATCTTCACCGCTGAACTGTTTCATTCGGCTGGTGTTCAAAGGCTCTTTGGCATCAGGTTCTTGCATATAGATAAATCGTTTACATTTGGTGACAATCACATCAGGATTGGCAGCACCAGAATCAGGACGTTTACGTGTGAGCACTGTTGCTTGAATAGATGTAATGTAATCACCAAGAGTATAGGTCATCAAATCCATCAACTTGGATTTTCCGTTGGAACCACGACCTGTAAAGATGTAATAGCATTGTTCTGGATTTGCACCTTCCAAACAAGATGCCATGAGTTTGAGAACATAGTTGCGTAGTTCTTCATTTGGAAACAACTTGTTGAAGAAATCCATGATTTCAGGGATCAAAGGATCATTGGGATCATAGGGACGATAGCAAATCGCATCCATCTCGGGATCAATCCGCCCCGCCAAGAAACTGACATAGTCTTCGGGTTTACCTTGACGGAACAAGGTCTTCGGAGCACTAATCGGAGTTTCTTTATAACGGAGTTCGAGGATGCCGTTGGCAAAACCAACCAGATAAGGGTTCATATTGAGTTTTTTCGTAAAGTCTTCTTCAGCAAAGAAGAGACCAGCCATTTTTGTTGCAGATTCAATAAAGGTAACGTTAAATAACTTGGATTGAAGTTTGAGCAAGTCTTCCATTTTCTTTTGAAAGGTACTGTGTTCCGCAGAGCCATAGGTTGCAGCTTTCATACGATTACTGACACGCTCTGTAGCTTGGGACACCTTGGCAGAAACATCAAAGCAGATCTTCTTTTTGATATCAATGCCTTGATTCATATGCTTCCAAAGATTGAGCACTTCATCGTAGTTGTACCATTCTGTAGCACGAAGACCGTACGAGGCTTTGTACGTCGTTTGAAACATCTTTTCCAAGAGTTTGGCAATGTGGTAATGCGTTTCGCTCACATACTTGATAATATATTCCAGGATGTCCTCGTTCATAATGATTTCATATTGTGCACGGTTGTCATCACGAGCCCATTTGTGAAGACTCTTATCTGTGAGACGAGGACCATCACCATCTTTGCGCATATTATGAAACCAATCACGACGAAGTTGAGGAACTTCACGGTAACGATGATCATCCCATTTCTCTGACTTCTTGGAAAAGTCCAACCAGAGATTGAACATATCTTCACTGGGTTCAATGTTGTGAAGACACCATCCTACGCGCATCCATTCATTGTGGTCATCGCATCTCTCTTTGCTGAGGCATTCCAAGGTCAACCGACGAATGAGAATACGTTCATCATCAGCATTCGGTAAGAGACTCAAGACTGTTTCACGCACAGTTTGCTGTACAGGATCCAGAGGAGGTGGTTGCGCTTGCGCAACAGCAGCACCTAAGAGAGGAGATAAGGATTTATTTTTGCTGAGTCCAAGCAAACGATCATAGTCCTCTTTTTTTTCAGGGCGAACCTGTCCACATTCCTCTGTTACGTTGTAGCGAATGCTCAACATTTCAAGAAGTTGACGTGTAGTATAGGCACTTCCATCGTCATGACTCCAAGAAGATGATTCAGGATCATAGATCTTGATGTAAGATAATGTGTAGGGAGGAATATTGGCTTTGCTGCATCCGTAAAACATCCATCCTTGTTTGCGACCCATAGAAGAATCAAAGATGTCGCTTTCAGGATTGATATACCTCGTGGATCCGAAGATGCGCTGAATAGTGCCTTCTCCAAGAAGCCAGTTACGAAGCACATTCCATTTTTCATTGCTCAAAGAGAAATCAGGACATTCAATGTGAATCCCATCCTTCATATACTCTCCTGAAGGATAGGCTTGAGGACGTAAGAGTACAAAGAACTTTAACTCTGGATACTCTGAAAGATCAAAGAAAGTATCCATAGCATCTTTCAATGTTTTACAAAACTCTTCAATCATCTCTTGTGTGAATGAATGATGCGCTGAGCGATCCTTCTTTGGATATTTGAAATCCAAATCAATCAAGAGAGGCTTGGGAGCATTGAGACGAGGCTGTTCAGCATAGGGAAGAGGAGGAGGGGGAGGAGTGCCTTTTTCGTATTCAAAGTGATAAGCATTCATGAGATCCAAGAATGTCTTATACTCTGCATCAGGAACTACCCAACTTCCACCACCAATCCCTGTCATCGTTGCCTCGTTAGGCTTCCCACGATTCATGCGAGACCCTAAGAACTCAAGTATATTTTTATGTGAAGCCTTCATCATACTGTGTGACATGACGGGGTATACTTTTCGGGGTCAATTTTTATTGAAGGGACTTAAAAAAGGAAAAAAATATTTTTTACTGATGAAGATACTAACATCATAAGAGAAATAAAATAAAAATCCTCGTCATTGCGGAAAAGTTTATTTTTTTGTTGCCTATATCTAAGGATTTTTTCCTGAAGATTTTAAGAATGGCAGTCTTTCTACCTTCTGTCACACAGAAGCGACTTCTACGTGATACAAATAATGTTATATCTGAATCTCTTCAAAAGCAGGGAATGTGGTACCACTCTGAGAGTCAAAGTATTCTTAAAGGGACGGCTATGATACGTGGTCCATCAGGAACACCTTACGCAGATGGACTTTTCTTTTTCTCCTTTGAGTTTCCCACGGATTATCCCTTTACTCCACCCAAAGTACTTATCCTAAGTGGTGATGGAAAAACTCGTTTTCATCCCAATCTTTATACACAAGGAAAAGTTTGTCTTTCTATTTTGGGAACATATTCAGGTCCTTCTTGGAGTGCAAATATGACGATAGAAACTATCTTATTGAATCTTCAGTCTCTTTTGGATGAAAATCCTCTTGCGAATGAGCCTGCTTATGAAAAGGGTACACTAAGAGATTATCGCCATAAAGCCTATGCAGAAGCTGTGGAACATCAAGTTGTAGCTTATATGGCAACTCTCTTTTCATTCATAGAAAAAAAACAAGATGGCTATTGGACACCCTTCTTGGAAGAGATTATAGAACTCTATCCAGACATTCGTGAAAAAATGATCCAGCGCTGTGAGGATCGTGAAGAAAAAACATGGAATAATCTTTCTTATGGAATGAGTGTCCAATCTCACTGGAAAGAACTCAAAGAAAGATTCCAAAGTATGAGTAGAACACTCAGTGAATGAGTACAATAGTTTATATATTTCATCGTGATTTTCGTTTACAAGATCACAAAGGGTTAGAGTTTGTTAATCAACTCGTACAAGAACCTGCTTACAAAGATTGCCGAGTTCTTCCTTTGTTTATTTTTACTCCCGAGCAAGTCAGCAAGGAAAATCCTTATCGTTCTCTTAACTCTATCCAGTTCATGATTGAGAGTTTAATGGAGTTAAATACTCATCTCAGACAGGCTGGAACACGTCTCTTTTGTTTCTATAATACGAATCTTGGTGTGGTAGAATCACTTTTAAAATCGGATGATATCCAAATAAAAGCTATTGTAGAAACAAAAGATTATACACCATTTGCCAAGAAGCGAGAATCTGATTTTCGTCAATGGTGTATGTTACGAGGAATCTCTTATTTTAGCCCAGAGGATATTTATTTAACAAACCCTGGAACTGTCTTAACAGGTGGAGGAAAGACCTTTCAAAAGTTTACACCGTTTTGGGAAGCCGCTAGAAAACGTCCTGTAGAAAAACCCAAGGGAACCGTCAAACTTCCTTGGTACACGTCTCGTCTTACGTTACCGAATGAAGTACATCTGACTGCTATGCGAAAACGATTCGTTCCCTATGAAAATCTTCGTCTTCATGTCAAGGGTGGAAGATCAGAAGGAGTTGTACTCTTGAATAAGTTACCAGCAGACTATGATAAAATGAAAGATTTTCCATCTCATCAAACATCCAATCTGAGTGCACATAATCATTTTGGTACAGTCAGTATTCGTGAAGTCTATTGGGCAGGAAGGGCTAAAAAAATCCAGGAGTTTGTTCGCCAACTGTATTGGAGAGATTTTTATGGACATATCATGGATTCTTTTGAAGATTTATATGGACAAGATCCTTTTGCTTTTATGAAAGAAGCCAGTCCTGGATGGAAAACAGATCGTAAAGCTTTTCAAGACTGGTGCAATGGAAAAACGGGTCATGATCTTGTGGATGCTGGAATGCGACAACTGAATACCACAGGCTACATGCACAATCGTGTGCGCCTTGTCTGTGCTTCTTATTTAGCCAAAGATTTGAAAATCCATTGGCGTTGGGGTGAGCGCTATTTTGCTACAAAGTTAGTGGACTATGACGTGACACAGAACATGATGAACTGGATTTGGATTTCTTCTGTACTTCCTTTTGCTTCAGCACCATTCCGTCGTTTAGATCCTGAAGTTCAAGCGGATCGTGTGAATGAAATGAAACAATACCGAGCCCAGTGGCTGGAAAAAAAGGTTTAAAATTGATTTCAACAGATGTTATAGAAAGTTCAAGGAAATGCGATTCTGTCCATATTGTAAAAACTTACTTATCCACACTGTCAAAGATAAAGGTCTTACACGCTCCTGTAACTGTGGGTACGAGGAAGAAGACAAGGAAGGTGGACTTGTAGTGGAAACGATTATCCAAGAACGTGCCAGTGAATCTTATAAGATTCTATTGAATGAGTTCACCCGGCATGATCCTACACTTCCTCACACAAAAGAAATCAAGTGTCCTAATGAATCTTGTCCCAGCAATCGTGGTGGAGGCGAACGCGACGTGATTCTCATTAAATACGATAAAGAGAACTTGAAGTTCATTTATATGTGTAACAAAGATGGTTGTTTGAAAACTTGGAGATCTCGCTCTTAAATAGAATGCATATGATCTCAAATGAAAGAGCAATGATGATAATGTTTTTTGCCAGTGTCATCATTGGATATTTTACTATGCCCACCATTCTGGGTATAAGTTCCAACGTTAAGTTTCACTTGAATAAGGTCTATGGTGCTCTTTTAATGGGCGCTTATATGGCACTCGTGGAACTCTTTATGCACGGATATACCACGGCATACCAGGGTTGGGCTGCGGCTTGGATCTTTTTGATTGTTGCCTTATCCCTTATGATCTATTTTCAGATTGGTATCACAGAAAGTGATTTCTTACGGGGAATGATTGAACACCATGGAATGGGCGTTGCTATGGCAGAACGTGTCTTAGAAAGAGAAGAAGTTACCCAAGATACCCAAATCTTAGCCAGATCTATTGTGGACTTGCAGAACAAAGAAATCAAACAAATGGAACAAATGGTGGAAGATCGTCGTAAGAAATACATATTCCGAGGTGGGGATCGCAAGTAAATTTGATGAGGGCTGGCGGTCAAAATCCCTGTACACACAAATGCCCCCCACTTATATCTTTATTCGTCACGGTGAAGCCCTACACAATATTGCCAATCGCATTCATGGACCGATTGCTTATACCTTTAAAGAAAATGAAGATGCTCCACTCAGTGAAGAAGGTGTTCGTCAAACAACAGAAGCAGGTATACAAATCGCAAAATACATCGGAGATGTTCCTGTAGAACTTTATAGTTCACCTTTGACACGGTGTATTCAAACAGCAGAAAACGTAGCCAAATCTCTTACTATTAAAAATCGTTACATGGATGATCTCTTGATTGAACGTCTTGGCGGAGGTCATGTTTGTAATAATCGCAAATCATTCCATGAACTCAATGAAACGTATCCAGAATGGAATGTTGAATATGTCTTTGATCCTCCTTCTATGCCTCTTGAACGGGAAGAACTTGAAGTCGTGAGTGAACGAATGGGACGATTTTGGAACTCTGTACAGGAAATCTATAAAAATACCGATGATGTTGTTGTCATTGTATCTCACCAAGAATCTCTCACTGCTCTTCATGGGCGGAACTTTAAAAATGCAGAGTTCTTAGTTGTAAATCAATAGACTGATCGCACCATTCCAATATGCTTCAGCCATTCCTTGTATTTTAATAAACTTGTTCCTCCTCCCACTTTGAGAGCCCTTGTGATTAATGTGTCCAGAGTACGAAGTTCTTCAGTTACATTAATGCCTCTATATTGACCAGGAAGTTCAGAATAACTAAGATTTTTTTTTCCAAGACGGCGATTCACACTGGAATGAAGGTTATACAACCAAAGCCTTATCCATTCTCCTTTTTCTGTATAAGGCAGTGTTGTTAACGGTTTCACAGGATTGTCCATTAACCATTGTGCATAATGATCACGGCATTGGTCGCAGGGTAACATTAACCCTGTGGTAGTCAGAACTTTTTCCCATGCTCTCATTTCATCCGCTTTCATCGTATCTAAAGTCACCGTTCCTGCTCGGAGACTCAAGGAATGCAGCACGTTCCAAACACGGGGTCCCCATTCGTAGTTTTGAGGGTAATCTACTTTTTCTGGATTGCAGTTACACATAATCTATGATTGTGGAAGACAATCAAAGAAAAAAATACACGAGAGTATAGATGCCCTCCAAAACATATGAAATCCACGACAACGGTGGAAGACCTTTTCTTGTAAAAGTCACAGGAAAAACAGTATCAGTGGAGAAAAATATGGATGAGTTTGATATGAAAGATGGAAAAGTAATAACGATTCATCATCCAGCCAAAGAACTCTTTACAAAAACAGCGGATCAAGTCTTTATTGGTAAAAAATCTCCGAGAGGTGGATATGATGGATTAAAACCAAGTCAAGCAGAAGGAAATAGTATTCTTTTGCAGACCGGTTCAAAATATATTTACATCGGATCGGAGATTTATGAGTTTTC
>JACCDW011191989.1_pt1 | contig 22209 bp, 20 predicted proteins | sample 7449781 | NCBI WGS metagenome assembly JACCDW01 (sample SAMN15323449, study PRJNA562643) | freshwater metagenome | isolation source: river surface water | place: USA:Blue River Watershed | collected 2017-08-18
ACCTACACCTTCCGTGGAAACATCCACAACTTTGGTGCGGGCGACGTATGGTTGGATCAGGAATGGTACACCGGCTTGGGCGGTGGCTTTGGCCCGGTTGCGGAAGACTTTATTGTTGACGGTTCTTGGACCCGCTTGCGCGAACTGAGCCTGGGCTACAGCATTCCTCGTGCAGCTGCCAAGCGCATGGGCTTGTCTTCCTTGGATTTGGGCTTCACCGGCCGCAATTTGCTTCTTTGGTCTCCCTTCAAAGGGGTGGATCCTGAGTTGAACTTGACCGGTGTTTCCAACGGCCGTGGTTTGGATTACTTCACCAACCCTGGAACCAAGTCTTTCATCTTCTCGGTCCGTCTGGGCCTTTAATTAACTCCCATTAAATCGTAAGACATGAAAAATTTCGTGAAATTCGGGAGTGCAGTCGGAGTAGCGGCGGTCTTGTTGACAGCCTGCGAACCCAACGACATCAACTCCAAAAATCCCAATCAATTCTCGGACGCAGCTCCCGAATTGATGATTACCGGCGCTCAATTGGCCAATGTGATGGTACAAGAAGGCGAATTGGCCCGCATGGGCGGCATTTTTGCCGGCTATTTTACGGGTTCCGACCGCCAGTACATTTCCGTTGGACAATACAATGTAGTGGCCGGTGACTTGGACAACATCTGGGGCACATTGTATGCGGAAGGCATTGCGCAATCCCGCATTATCCAGACCAAGGCAGCTGCCAAAAACGACCTGGTTTTGAAAGGCATTGCTCAGGTCAATGAGGCGCAGTTGTTGATGACTGCCGCGGCCTTGTGGGGTAATGTTCCCAACACCGAGGCGTGCGATGTGGACAACTATCCGAATCCGGCGTACGATGCGCAGGCAGATGTTTACCAAGCAGCTATTGATCTTCTCGATTCGGCCATTGCGAATGGTGTCGGAGGCTCAACCAAGTACCGTGCGGCCTATGCCGGTTCTTTTGACTGGGAGGAGGTTGCGAACACGTTGAAAGCGCGTGCGTACCTGCATTTGGGCAATTACGCTGCCGCTAAAACGGCAGCCCTCGCAGGGATCACCGAAGGCAACGACATGTACGCCTTGCACAACGCAGGTTACACCCCGGGCAAGCACAACTTGTTCTACGACTTCTTGGATTGGAACCGCGGCGGCTACATGAGCTGCGCCGGATCGCACATCGAAAAGTTGATGGACGCGAACAGCACTTCTTACCGGGGCAATGCGAAGACCGATGAAACCGAGCGTTTCAACTACTACTTCTTCCCTGGTGGATACACCGCGTTGGATCCCAACTGGGACGATGCTTCGTACGGCGACCACTATGGAATTTTTGCGTCGGACAACAACTACCTGTTGGTGTCTTATGTTGAAAACCAGCTGATCTTGGCCGAGTGCTATGCCCGCGAAGACAACTTGACCGATGCGCTTGACGCTTTGAACAGCGTACGTGCAGCGCACGAAGGTCAATTTGGTGGGTTCGAAGCATACGTAGCAGCCGATTTTGGACCTGGAGCGCTAATTGCAGGGGCGACAGCCAAAGAGGCCATGATGAAAGAAATCCTGACGGAGAAATACGTTTCGATGTTCGGAAGCATCGAAGGATTCAACGATGTACGCAGAACGGGCAACGCCTTGGGCATTGCGCCCTACATTGGGTCCCAATTGCCTCAGCGTATGATCTATCCGCAGAGCGAAATCAATTCCAACACAAGCATCCCAACTCCCCAGCCCGGTACGTTTGATAAAACACCGATCTGGCAGTAAGCAGGGCGTGCTCAATACCCGGAAGGGCCGACTCGAACGAGTCGGCCCTTTTTTATGGCCGCCAGCAGGAAATAAAAAAGCCGCCCGACGGGCGGCTTTTTTGTTAGAGCGGTTGCGCTGATACGATTACTTCGCGCGCTCCTTGTAGGTTCCGTCGGCCGTGTTGACGACGATTTTTTCGCCATTCTCAATAAAAAGAGGAACTCGAATCTCGGCTCCCGTTTCTACAGTGGCCAATTTAAGGGTGTTGGTTGCGGTGTTACCCTTCATACCGGGTTCGGTGTACGTGACTTCCAAAACCACGGTGCCTGGGATCTCGCAGGAAACGGGACGGTCTTCGTCGGCGTGCCACAGGATAATGCACTCCATGCCGTCTTTGATGAACTGCGGCGCATTGATCACGGCCTTCGGAAGGGTGATTTGCTCGTAGGTCTCCATGTTCATGAAGTTGTACCCGTCGGCGTCGTTGTACATGTACTGGTAGTTGCGGTACTCCATGCGGACGACGTCCAGCTTGGCGCCGCTGGGGAAGGTGTGTTCCAGTACCCTACCGTCGTTCAGGTTGCGCATTTTGGTGCGCACAAAGGCATTGCCCTTGCCTGGCTTGACGTGCAAGAATTCAATAATTTGATACGGAGCGTGGTTGTGCTGGATGCACAGTCCGTTTTTGATGTCGGCAGTTGTGGCCATGATTCAAAATTTGTGCAAAGGTACGGAACGTCGCGTCAACCCGAGCTCATCGGGGTCGTTGTTGGTGGCAATGACCAGAATGCGCTCGCCCCAAGGGGCCAGCGCACCCAAGTTCGCCTCCACCAATTGAACGGCCCAGGCCCGGCCGGCGTCGTCCAAATTGCTCAAGGGTTCGTCGAGCAGTACAACGGGGGTGCGGGCCAACAGGGCAGTGGCCAGTTTCATGCGCTGCTTCATCCCGGAGGAAAACGATTGGATGGGTCGGTCCCAGGCCGTTTCAGGAAGGTCCAAAGCACGCAGGGCTTCTTGGAGTTCCAGTCGAAGTTCCTGAAATTGAGACTGCCAGTGGAGGTGTTCCCGGGGCGTCAATTCTTCCAAAAGTTCGGTGTACGGCGCTGACAAGGAAACGCACCGCGGCCAGTCTGCGGGTTCGCAGCCGTGGAGGGTAGCTTCGCCTTTGGAGGGGCTGTTTTGACCGCTGAGGATTTTGATGACGGTGCTTTTGCCAGAACCGTTGGATCCTTGAAGTGCAACCCGGTCGCCTTCGTTGAGGTCCAGCGAAAATCCCTGAAGGACGCGGGTGGCACCAAACGACTTGGACACGGCGTCCAAAACCAACCGCACGGCCATCAGCGTCCTTTTACAATGCCGCGCTCTGCTGCTTGAACAAAGGAGACAATGGCGTCGATTTCCGGCCCGCCAGGGCCTTCGGAGGCAATGCGATCCACGGCTTGGCTGGTGTTTAAACCGCTTTGGTACAACAACCGGTAGGCGTGGTGGATGCGTTCGACCTGGTCGGGGGTGAAGCCCCGTCGTTCCAGTCCAATGGCATTGACGCCCTCAAACGAAAGGGGCTCTTTGGCCACCTTGATGTAAGGCGGAACGTCTTTGCGGACCAAGGCCCCGCCGCCCACCATAGCATGGGCGCCCACGTGCACAAATTGATGCACGGCAGACAAGCCCCCTAAAATGGCGTAGTCGCCAATTTGGACGTGGCCGGCCAGCGCTACGCTGTTGACGAGAATCACATGGTCGCCCAAAATGCAGTCGTGGGCGACGTGGGCATAGGCCATGATGAGGCAGTGTTTCCCAATTTCGGTTTTGCCGTACGCTTTGGTACCCCGGTTGATGGTGGCGCATTCCCGGACGGTGGTGTAGTCGCCCAGTTCCGCAGTGCTGTCTTCTCCCGAAAACTTTAAATCCTGGGGAATTCCGGAAATGACGGCGCCGTTGAAAATGCGAACGCCTTTGCCCAAACGGGCTCCCGGATGGATGACAGCGTGGGAATAAATGTGGCAGTCGTCGCCTATGACGGTATTCTCGTGAATAACGGCGAAGGGTTCAACGGTGACATTCGCTCCGATTTGCGCAGAGGAATGGATGTAAGCAAGAGGAGATAGCACGAATGTTACTTATTTTCTTTCGTAATTAACGCAGTCAGAACGGCTTCTGTTGTGCACTTGTCGCCCACGTACGCCTTTCCAATCATTTTGACAATGCCCCGTCGGATGGGTTCCATCAATTCCAAATGGAACACCAGGGTATCTCCTGGGACGACTTTCTGCTTGAATTTAACGTCGTCCATTTTGAGGAAAAACGTCAAATAATTTTCCGGATCCGGCACGGTGCTCAAAGCCAAAATACCTCCGCATTGCGCCATGGCCTCAATGATTAAGACGCCGGGCATCACCGGGGCGCCGGGGAAGTGGCCCACAAAGTGCGGCTCGTTCATGGTGACGGCCTTGGTGCCCACCACGTGGGTTTCGGACATTTCCATGATGCGGTCTACCAGCAAGAAGGGCGGACGGTGGGGCAGAACTTTTTGGATCTGGACCACGTCCATCAAAGGAGGTGCTTGCAGATTGTACGGAAAAGTGGGGGCAGTTTTTTCTTCCATGGTTTCAAGGAGCAATTTAGCAAATTGGGCGTTGGCCACGTGGCCGGGGCGCGTGGCGGTAATTTTTGCGTGCAAAGGCGCTCCCAAGAGCGCCAGGTCTCCGCACAAGTCCAATAACTTGTGCTGGGCGGCTTCGTCGGGTACGCGCAGAGGGGTGAGTTCCAGGGGACCGGGTTGCAACGGCAGGGCCATTCCTTGGGCCAAGTCCCCCATCCAGCGGAGATCGTCGTCTGCCGGGTGGTTGGGGTGAACAAAGACCACGCCGGCTCCAGGGGCAAGGCCTTGCAGCAAACCCGCGTCCATCAATGGTTTTAATTCGTGTAGAAAACTGAAGGTGCGGGATTGAGCCGTGGGCAAGAAGTTGTCTGACAGATGGGCCTTGCAGATTCCAATGGACGATTCGGGGTAGTCCAGGCGTACCTGAAAGTCTGATTTTTCGGCAGGTTCCGCCTGGAATTGGGCACCCGTTACGGGGTCCTTCCATTCCATTTTTTTGCGCAGAACCAAAGGCGCGGGGGATTTGGGCGGTTCCGGAAAATGGGCCCGAAGGCCTTCAATCCACGGGAGGGCGCTGCCGTCCAAGATGGGGACTTCCGGTCCGTTTAAGGAAATTTCCACATCCCAAAAATGCAAGTGGGCCAAGGCGGCCAGGAGGTGTTCCGGGGTGGTAACGTCTGCGTCGCCGCAAGCCAATCGGGTACAGCGAGCGGTAGGGCTTACAAATTCCAAACGAGCGGGGATACGCGGGGCGTTGGGCAAGTCGGTACGTTGGAATACGATGCCGTTGCCTGGGGCGGCCAAGCGAATTTCCACTTCCGCAGAGCGACCGGTATGGATGCCCGTTCCAGCAAGGCGAAAAACGTCCGGTGCGCTCATTTGCTCAGGCTTCGGAGTTTTGCCCAGGCCCGCAAAAATTGGGAAAGGGGCATGGCAGGACTCCCCCAAACAACACTTTTGGGTGCCAGGTCTTTGCTGACCCCAGACTGGGCGCCAATTTCGCAAAAATCCCCAATGTGGATGTGGCCAATGATCCCTACTTGTCCACCAATCCGCACATAGTTGCCGATGCGTGTGCTGCCTGCAACACCCACTTGGGCAGCGAAAACGCAGTGATCGCCCACTTGAACGTTATGCGCCAGGTGGCACAGGTTGTCGATTTTGGTACCGGTGCCCACACGTGTGGCTCCGACCACGCCGCGGTCAATGGTTGTGCTTGCCCCAATTTCGACCTGGTCGGCCAGTTCCACCCAACCCAAATGCGGGATTTTTCCGTAACCGGGTTGTCCCTGGGAGGGGACGGGGGGAGTGTAGCCAAAACCGTCGGATCCCAGCACGGCGTTCGCGTGAATAATGCAACCCTTTCCCAACCGGGTTTTGGGGTACAGCCGCGCTCCGGGGTACAAAATGCAGTCGGGTCCAACCGTGCACAGGGCTCCAATCCAAACCCCGGGGTATACCGTTGCCGAGGGGTCCACCTGGGCCGTAGGATGAATCCAGGCGCCGTCGGGGCCTTCGGCCTGGTGCAGGTGCGCCTCGCTTTTTGCAAAAATGCGCAGGGCCTCTGCCCACGCTTGGTAGGGATGGGAAACACGGAGCAAAGCAGTGCCGATCTGTGGAACCAATTCCGCCGCGTTGTCAACTAAAATCAATCCGGCGTGGCTGCCCTCAGCGGTCTTGCGGTACTGGGCGTTTGCCAAAAAAGAGAGATCGGTATTTTGGGCCTCTTCCAAGGTGGCCGCTCCCGTGATGGGGTGTGCGGAAGTTCCTTCCAGGGTTCCATTGAGGGCGCGGGCCCATTCCGATGCGGTCATCGCCATCTGTCAAAGGTACAAAGACTCTGCCGAGTACTCTTTGGGCCAGCAGACAAAATGGCGCGTGATGCGCCGATTTAAGACCTCCGCATTCAATATCTCAGCGGCCTGCGAAAGGCAAACCACTTGACCGTCCTTCTGCAGAAGGTGGATTTGGTCGGCGTCGGACTTGTACGGGATGTTGGAGGACACGCCTTCCAGTAAATAGTATTTCGCCTCATCCGTGGAAATGCCGATCTGTTCGCTCAGGGCCTTCCAGGCGGTTTGACGTTGGTCGTCGGTCAGTGGTGCAGGCAAGAAGCGGATGCGGAACAAGCGGCGGTCGATGAGGCGCTGGCTCAGTTCCGACAGCACGCCGTCGGGGTGCTGGGTCCATTCCTTGATGGCGCCCAATAGGTCGGCGTCATCCAACCGGAGAAAGCGTTCCAGCCACTGCGCATCCTTTTTAAAATCAGATGCGGTCGGTTGGTGGAGCAAAAACGGCAACAGGGCTCCGGAGGCAAAAACAGGCGTCCCGGCTTGCGCCAAGAAAACCGCACGTTCCAAAATCCGAACCAGCAGGGTTTCGGCGCTCAAAACCGCCTTGTGCAGGTAAACCTGCCAGTACATCATGCTGCGGGCCACCAAAAATTTCTCCACGGAGGAAATGCCCTTGGCGTCGATCACCAATTCATCGTTGTGCACGTTGAGCATGGCCAACAGCCGCTCGGAGTTGACGGCTCCTTCGGTGACGCCGGTGTAAAAGGCATCGCGTCGCAGGTAATCCAGCCGGTCCATGTCCAACTGACTGGAAATAAGTTGGTGCAAAAATTTCTTGGGGTAGCGGTTTTCGAAGATGGCCCGCGCCATGCCGAGTGCCCCGTTCATTTCCCCGTCGATGCGCTCCATGATTTGGATGGACAACGACTCGTGGGAGACGCCGCGCACCAAAGCATGTTCCAACGCGTGGGAGAAAGGACCGTGCCCAACGTCGTGCAGCAAGATGGCCAAGCACACGGCTTCTTCTTCCTCGGAAGAAATGGCATGGCCCTTGCTACGTAGTACCTCGACGGCCCGTTGCATGAGGTGCATGGCGCCCAAGGCATGGTGAAAACGCGTGTGGTACGCCCCCGGATAGACCAAATAACTCAGTCCCAACTGGGTGATTCTCCGGAGACGCTGAAAGGCGGGGTGCTCCAACACGTCGAACACCCGTTCCGACGGCAACGAAATAAACCCGTAAATGGGGTCGTTAAAAAGTTTAAACTTGTTGGTTTCTACCGAAGGAGCCTTCATTCTGCAAAGTAAAGAAAAAGCCATGGAGAATGCCCGTATTTTGTGGGTGGATGACGAGATTGACTCGCTGAAGCCGCACTGCTTGTTTTTGGAAGCCCGTGGAATGGTGGTGACCACCTCCAACAACGCGGCCGATGCCCTGCAACGGGTTCTGGACGAGCGTTTTGACGCGGTTCTCCTGGACGAGCACATGCCCGGCGGGGGCGGGCTGGAATTGCTGCCCAAAATAAAGGCCGCGCGCCCTTCTTTGCCGGTGGTGATGATCACCAAAAGCGAGGAAGACGGCGTCATGCAGGAGGCCATTGGCTCCCAGATTTCCGACTACCTGCTCAAGCCCGTGCATCCCCGACAGGTGTTGACCTCTTTGACCAAGTTGATTTCCGGGGACAAACTGGCAGCAGCGCAAACCGAAACCCAGTACCAACAGACTTTCCGCGAATTGTCGGTTCAAGTAAACGATGCCCGCAGCTGGGAGGATTGGACCGGCGTACACCGGGCCTTGTGCCATTGGGAGATGGCCTTGGAAAAAACCGGCAACGAGGCGTTTTCCCAGCTCCTGCAAACCCAACGCGACGAGGCCAATGCCTTGTTCGCCAAGTTTGTGGAACGCAATTATCTGGACTGGATGGCTGACGAATCAAGCGCTCCCTTGCAGGCTCACCGTTTTCTAAAAAGGGTCCTTTTTCCGGCGCTGAACAACGGCCAACGGGTGCTTTTGCTGGTTTTGGACAACCTCCGCTGGGACCAATGGAAGGTCCTCCAACCGCTGCTGGAGGCCGAGGGCCACGTACGCGAAGAGGGATTTCACGCCAGTTTGTTGCCCACCGCCACGCAATACGCCCGAAATGCACTTTTTGCCGGGATGACGCCGTTGGGAATTTCCAAACGTTTTCCCGAGTACTGGGTGGAGGACCGGGCCGAGACCGAGTCTGGGCGCAATAACTTCGAAGAAGCCCTTCTGGGGGCCCAGCTGCAAACCCACGGCCTGGGCCAGATCGACTGGGCCTACGCCAAACTCACCCATGCCGGGTCCGAGCGAAAATTTGCCGGGGAGTGGCCCAATCTGAAAAAGAAGCAGTTGGTGGCCCTGGTGGTCAATTTTATCGACATGCTCTCCCACGCCAAGGCCGAACAGTCCATTGTGCGGGACCTGGCTTCTGACGATGCCGGGTACCGCGCACTGACGAAGACCTGGTGGGAACGCAGCCCCCTGCGGGAGGTGGTGGACCAAGCCTTGGCCAACGGCATGGAGGTCCTGGTCACCACCGATCACGGCACCGTTTTGGTGAAGGAGCCGGTCAAATTGACGGGCGAACGCGATCTGACCACCAATTTGCGTTTCAAGCAAGGGCGAGGCGTGCAAGTGAACCCCAAGGAAGCCGTGGTTTTTGACACCCCCGAAAAGATGGGGTTGCCCAACCGCGCTCTGGGCGAGAAGGTCTACTTTGCCCGAGGTTCGGACTTCTTTGCCTATCCCAATCAGTTCAATTACTACGTTCAACATTTCCGAAACACCTACCAACACGGGGGAGTCAGCTTGGAGGAAATGGCCGTGCCTTATGCGTGGTTGACCCGAAAATCCTAAGTGCGCTTCGGTGGGTTGGCGGGAACTCCAGCACGCGGATGGTGACGGAGGGGTTACCTTTGCCCCATGGAATCCCGACGCATTCAATTGGCCGACTGGCCCGCTTTGGCGGCCGAATGGGGTCCTAAGCTGCACGGGGTAGTGGTGTTGGAAGGGCCCATGGGCGCTGGAAAGACCACTTGGGTGGCGGCTTTGGGGAAGTTCTTGAAATGGCAAGACACCGTCCAAAGTCCGACTTTTGGATTGATTCATACCTACCGGACAGCGGACGGCTCCTCGGTGTACCACCTGGATCTGTTCCGCTTGAAAGACGAGCGTGAGGCCTGGGGCCTGGACCTGGAGGACTTGTTCGATTCCGGGGCGTTGTGCCTGGTGGAGTGGGCGGAAAAAATTCCTACCTTCTTACCGGAAAAGACACAGAAAATATCCATTGAATATCAAGAAGATATGGATGTTCGGTTGGTCACTTTTCGCGATTGAGCATGGAGTTGTACGTTCCCCAAGAAGAGCGCCTCTTGGTGCAAACCCGTCGGCAAGCGCTGACTTTTGGTGTTCCGCGGGAGTCCGTATGGAACGAAAACCGCGTGGCCCTCACCCCGGAAGGGGTCGACCTTTTGGTGAGCCGCGGCCACCGCGTGTTGGTAGAGACCGGAGCCGGAGAAATGGCGCGCTATTCCGACGCGTCCTATGCCGATGCCGGAGCCGAACTGGTGTACGACTCGCAAACCGTTTTTGGATGTCCGTGGGTGGTCAAGGTGCAGCCCCCTACTCTGGAGGAGTTGGCTTGGATGGCGCCGGGAGCTACACTTGTGAGTGCCTTACAACCCTCGTCGTTGCGCAAAGAGTTGGTGGTGGCCCTCATGCACAAACGCATTACGGCCCTTGCCTACGAGCACGTTGAGGACGGCCACCAGCAGAAGCCCTTTGTGCGGAGCATGGGGGAAATCGCGGGTTCAACGGCCATTTTGTTGGCCGCGGATTACCTGAGCACCACCCTCAACGGCCGCGGCTACGTCATGGGCGGTGTGACCGGAGTGCCACCCACCGACGTCGTTATTTTGGGAGCCGGTATGGTGGGCACCGTGGCGGCCCGCGTGGCCCGCGGCATGGGCGCCCATGTTCGGGTTTTTGACCGTTCGCTGACCCGCTTGCACCGTTTGCAAAGCCAAATTGATTCGTCCGTCCATACGGTGGTCCTGCAGCCCCGGCTGCTGGAAAAGGCCCTGATGGAATGCGATGTGGCCATTGGGGCCTTGCGCGCAGACAAGGGCCGAACCCCGGTGGTGGTGACCGAAGCCACGGTGTCTCGGATGAAACCGGGAAGTATTGTGGTGGATGTCAGCATTGACCAAGGCGGGTGTTTCGAGACGTCGGAAATCACCTCGTGGCAGAGCCCGTCGTTTGAGCGTTTTGGGGTGTTGCATATTGGAATTCCCAACTTGGCGGCGCGCACCGCGCGCACGGCCTCCTTTGCCTTGAACAACCTCACGGCGCCGCTGCTGGATCGGTGGTCCGAAGCCGGTGGATGGGAAGGAATTGTGGAGCAGTATCCGGGTGTGGCCCGGGGCCTCTATGTATTTGGGGGCCATCTGGTATCCCAGCCCCTGGGCGAGCGCTTCGATCTCCCCTATTCGGAAATCGGATTGCTGGTCTAAACGGGCTTCCCCGGTTCGTCCGTCCTATCTTTGCGGCATGAAATTTACCCGGAAATTGTTCTTTTTTGGAATTGGGGTGGTATTGGGCACCGCCGGCGTGGTGTGGATGTTTGGCGACCGTACCGATATCCAGTGCACGTATTTCCCCAACGACCGGGTTCTGTACGATCTCCGCTTGAAGCGGTGGGAATGGCCCGCGGGCAACGCTCCCGTGGATACGAGCTGGACCTGGGCCATTCGGAACCGCTCCACCGTGGATTGGAAGGCCAGCCAAGTTGCTGGACGCACGGAAGCCAAGCACGATTCCACCAATACCTACGTATTGAATCTGGAGTACCAAGGTAAACCGACCCGCGTGCGGGTGGAAGGCCGAAAACACCGGGCCGTGGTCCTGGAGTGGGACGGTCCCAAGCGGTAATCGAACGCGATGATTTTTTAAGGCGGTCTTTTTTTAGAGCCGTCCTTGTTTGCGGTTCATCCTGTTAGGCCTTGGATGCGGTGCGGCGGCGGCGAATTTCCGTTTGTAGATTGCTCAATTCCCGCCCGGTTTGACCGGCCACACTGGTGTTTTCCTCCGCGCGGCGGAACAAATAGGGAAGAACTTCGCGTACCGGTCCAAAGGGCAAATATTTCGCTACTTTGTGGCCTTCGTGGGCAGCCACGTGGCTGATGTGGTCGGACATACCGTAGAGTTGGGCCATCCAGACCGGTGCTTCGCCGGGTTTCCATCCGCCATGGGCCAGGCAATCGGCCGCCAGTTGGGTGGAGTCTTCGTTGTGGGTCCCAATGACCACCGCATGTCCGCTGGGGGCAGCCGGGGTTCCGACGGCCTCAATAAGCAGCGCGGTAGCGCGGTTGAAGTCGCGGTCGGTGGAGGCTTTGTCCGGTTGAATGGGGGAGGGGTAACCCTGTTTTTGGGCCCGCTCGCGCTCTTTTTCCATGTAGGCCCCGCGGACGATTTTGATGCCCACTTTGTAGCCGGCGGCGTTGGCGGTCTGCAATTCTTCTTCAATGGCTTCCACCCGACCGGTGCGGTAGAGCTGCACGGTGGTAAACACGACTGCCCGTTCGCGGTTGAATTCGGCCATAAGGGTCCGGGCCGTTTGGTCGATGGCCGGTTGGATCCAAGATTCTTCGGCGTCAATCATGATCCGAAGGCCTTCTTTTTGGGCATAGGCAGCAAGCCGGCGGAAGCGCGCCATGGCGCGGTCCCAGGAAGCGGCCTCCTCGGCGGTCAAGGGCTCTTGGGCCGAGATTTTTTCCAGCAATTCGATGGACGACAATCCGGTCATTTTGAATACCCCCAAGGACAGGCCGTTGAATTTGGTGTGGGCGGCCATGGTTTGAAGGGTGATTTCCATGCCCCTTTGGAAATCCGATTCCGTCGATTTGCCTTCTACGGAGTAGTCCAGTATGCTCTCGATGCGGTATTTCCACAATTTTTCGATGGCCCCGGCGCAGTCGGCAATATTCTCGCCTCCAACAAACTGCGAAAAAACCGTTTTTTTCACCAGCCCTTGGATGGGCAGACGCAGCCAGAGGGCTCCTTCCACCACAGGTTTTCCCAACCGAACCAGCCAGGGGTACTTCAAAATTCCAAACAGAAGCTGGCTCCGGCGCAAGTCCCCGTCGGACATGCTTTGGAAGGCAAGGGCGGTGTTGTTAAAATCCATGGTTCTGAGCTGTAGGCAAAGATACATTTGAACCATCTTTGCAGGGATGAAGACGCACACAAATCCCTGGGGAGATGCCGTCGTCGGTTGGGGGGCACTGGAGGCCTTGGGCCGCTGGATGGAAGCTGCAACCACGGAGCGCACCACCCTGTACTTTTTGGTAGACGAACACACCCACTCGTCCTGCCTGCCGCTGGTTTTGCCGCTGGTGCCGGACGGTCGACGGATTGAAATTCTGGAAGTTTCGGCCGGAGAAAGCAGCAAGGACGCCGAAATTGCGTTTTCGTTGTGGCAAGCCCTTCGCGAGCACGGGGCACACCGAACGGATGTTTTGGTGGCCGTCGGAGGGGGCATGGTGACCGACTTAGGCGGCTTTGTGGCGTCCACGTACAAGCGAGGCATGCCCTACGTAGCCGTGCCGACATCGCTCTTGGCCATGGTCGACGCCAGTGTGGGTGGAAAGTGCGGGGTGAATTTGCCCGACTTAAAAAATGCCGTCGGAACTTTTTACCGCGCCTCAGCGGTGTTTGTCGATCCTGTTTTTTTGGATACCTTGCCTCCCCGGGAGTTGGCGGCAGGCTGGGCAGAAATGATCAAACATGCCTACCTGGACGGCGGCGAACATTGGGCAAAAATTGCTGCCTTTGCAGATGCGGAACCGGATTTGGTGGAAGAATTGGTGGACCGGAGCGTGGCCTTCAAGGCCGCCTTGGTGGCCCAAGATCCCTTGGACCAAACAGGCCAGCGCGCTGCGCTAAATGCCGGACACACGGTGGCCCATGCCTTGGAGGCCTTGGCCTGGTCTCCGGAGGGGGGCGTCGATGGTTTTGAAGATCCATCGGTTTTGCACGGCGAGGCCGTTGCTGCCGGACTCTGGATGGAATCCTGGATTGCTCAGGAGCGCGGTTTGCAACCGGTTGCCGACGCAGAAAACTTGCGGTCCCTGATTCGAACCTATTACGCCGGCGTCCCCTTGGGAAATGCCGCGGACGCTTGGAACACCATGCAGCAGGACAAAAAGAACGACAGCAATGCCGTGCGAATGTCCCTTTTAACTGCGCCGGGGTCTCCAATCCTGCTGACCGAAGTGGAGCAGTCGGAATGGGAGGCGGCCCGCTCTGCATACCAACGCACTTTTCGCCCCGCATGAGCCTTTCAGGTTTTGGGGCTGCGCCCCCGTCGGACTGGGAGTCGTTTCCCCGCTTGAACCTTCCGGGATCCAAAAGCATTTGGAACCGATTGCAGGTGCTTCAGGCGATGCTTGGGCGGTCTGGCACGACGGATTTTTGGCCCCATCCGGCCTCCGGGCCTGATTGGGAAAGGGCTCCAGACGACGTACGGGCCATGGCCCGGGTAGTCGAAGCCATTCAGCATTCGGTTAAGACCGGAGAATGGCAGGAAGTGTCGGTAGGGCCAGCGGGCACGGCTTGGCGCTTCGGCTTGGCGCTGGCCCTTTCCACTCCGGGAGCCCGCGTGGTCCTGGACGGAGACAAACGCTTGCGGGAACGTCCGATTGCGCCTTTGTTGGATGCCTTGAAATCCTTGGGCGCCACCTGGGAAGGCGACGTACCGCCGCACCGGTGCACGGGCCGCCGCCTGCGCGGCGGCCCGTGCACCCTGGACGCCTCCGCGTCCAGCCAACACCTCAGCGCCCTATTGCTGGTAGCCCCATGGATGGAGCACCCTTTGGACCTGCATCTCACCGCGCCTTTAGTGAGTGCGCCCTATGCCGAAATGACCGCGTCATTGCTCCGAAAGTCAGGTATATCGGTGTCTTCGGATGCCCACCGCTGGCAAGTGGGGTTGTCCTTGGACGGGGCGTTGGCTCCTTCGGTCTCTTCCTTGTGGGAATTTGATCCCGATTGGTCTGCCGCAGCCGTGCATGCGGCCGCCGTGGCGGTTACGGGGCGCCCCGTAGTCTTGAACGGATTGCGGTTAGATTCGCTGCAAGGCGACAAAGCGCTTCTTCGCTTCCTGCCGGATTTGGGGGTGCAGGCCGCTGAGGTCCCCGAGGGCATCTGCTTTTTTACGGACGCTGCGGCCGAGGTTGATGCAATCAAACCTTTGGAGTGGAATTTTGCGGATGTTCCGGATACTGCCCAAGTGTTTCTGGTTGCGGCTATGGCCAAGGGGCGGTCTGGAACTGCCACCGGATTGCAAACGTTGGTCGGAAAAGAAATCGATCGAACCCGAGGGGTGGATGCGTTGGCCCGGGTTTTGAAAGTGGAAACCCGCTGGGAGGGGGGTGCCCTCGCGTTTCAAAGCATGTTGGGGAATGGATTTGGTGCCAGCAATCGGCCCGATGCACCCATCCACACCCGTGCGGTTGTTTCTGCGCATGGGGACCACCGTCAGGCCTTTGCCTGGGCCTTGGTAAAGCAAGTCTGTCCTTTGGTTTTGGAAGATGGGGAATGCGTTTCCAAGTCTTATCCCGATTTTTGGGAGAATTTCCAGGTCCAAGTAGGAGCGTAGCGAATGCCGAGTTTGGCGCTCAAGCCTCCCGGGTCTGCCGAAGTGCGCACCTGAAAACGCCACGCCTTCCACGTCCGGTTCCAGGCCGCTGAAAGGACCCACGGTTGGCTGCCGTAAGGACGGGAACCGTATAGGGTGGGGCGGTCCGGCCATGCATAGACCCAGGCGGCCCCCAATGTCCAGTTGCCGAAGCGGTCGGACCACCGAAGAGTTGCCTCCAATAATTCGCTGCGACCCGTTTGGTTCCAACTTCCGGATTGCGACCAACGCAGTGCTGTACCTGCGCGCTGAAGCGATGCCGCTGCGCGCCATCCGGAATCGGAGGTCCAGTTCCACTGGGCGCGCCAAATCGACAGGCCTTGGGTTTTCTGCCACCGGGCGGAACCGTCCCATTTTGGCGTTTCCCAGGGAGCTCGTTTTTGGCGGACATAAAAGGCGGTTTGCGCTCTTCCGGGGAGGTACAATTCCCACCCCAAGCTCCATTGGATTGAACCGGTGTTAGGCAGAAACGACCGCCGATTTTCCAAAGTCCAACGGCTCCCAGAAATCGGCGTCCATTGCGTTCGAAAGGTGCCATGCGGGGCGGTGAATGACCCGCTGAGGGTAGCTGATATTTGCCATTGGGGAATGCGTTTCTGGAAATGCAGGGCCAGAGGGGAAGGAGTGCTCTGCAACCAGGCGAGTCGGAAAGCCCCCCAGCCCATTTGGCCCTTCCACGGAGCGGTCAAGGGCAGGGACTGGTGTCCCCATGCCTTGGAAATGCGCCAATCCCATTGCAGCGCAGGGCCTGTGGAGAGCCATTGTGCTGCAGGAGTTGCAACGGCCCGCGTTGGACCCAACCTCCGGCTTTCAAGCGTCGTAAAATGCTTTAGCCCCCACACCGCGCAAGAATCCATGCGGTCAACCAAGTCCAATTCGATCCAGTCCAAAAGCGGGCCGCCGCGGCTGCGGTAGTCGCTCAGAGATACCCCTTGTTCAAGGGTTAAAAAGGGCAAGTCCACCCATGCGGCTACGGGCAAGGCATTGAGGTCCAACGGCGATTTGGACCAATGCAGCAGCACATCCAAAACCGAGTCGTGCGCCTCGTCCGTTACGGGGGCATTTTGGTCCGCCCACCGTGCGGCCACGGCCACGGGATCGATGCAGGCCTGCCGGGTTTGAGCGGCCAATTCCAGCCCACCGAAGCCCCCAAGGGCCCAAGCGGCCCCAAGGAGCATTCGATCCAAGGTCCGGCCCCCGAGAGTTGGGAGGACCGCCAGGCTAAAACGACCTTTCCACCCGCTGAAATACCGGCTTCCACCGTTTGTTGTTTTGAATCCCATTGCACCCCCACAGTCCAACTGGGACGGCGCAGAGCGGGGAAGTGTTCGGTGCGCAAAAAGGCTGCCCAGGCTCCGGGCGGACGGTATTCGCACAGACTGTTTAGGTAAGGGCCGGAAGTCGTCCATTCCGCTTGAGCCCGAACCGCGCTTCGGTCGGATTTCCAAGCGACACCGACCACAGGGAAAAGTCGATTTTCCTGCCACCGAAGGCCGCCAAATGCTTGGCTCTTTTCCTGCAAGGGCACCTGCGCCCATCCAGCCACATTGATTTGGTTCAAGAGGTTGATCCCCACTTCCCAGCCCAGAGGGCCGGAATGCCGCCAGGCAAGAGCCGTCAATCCCGGGGATGCTCCCCACTGGGTCAGTCCCAGGGAATTTCTCCCGTCTCCCCCCAGAACCCCCAGCGTCCCAAACGGGGCCACCCACGAGGGCGGGCTTTGAGCGCGAACGGAAACCGTTCCCCAAAACGCAAGAGCCCCGCCCACCGCAATCGTCCCAACCCGACGGGGGAGTGGGCGGAGCATGAAAGCCCAGGAATGGAAAAGGGGAAAGGAAGGAGAACATGGCGGCACCGGGCAAACTTCCGGCGGTTAATCGCCGCTACCCGTAGTTCACGCACTTGCATACGTTTGGTCCCAAAAAAAAGAGCCACCTTTGAATGGATGGCAGTTCAGCTCCATTTTCTGCATGCGCTGGGTTCCTCCAAGGGCCCAAAGACGACCAAAGTGCCGTATTTCAGGCGGATTTTGGTCGGGTGGATGGTTCTTGGCTTGCTCCTGCCTTTTTCCCTTCGGTCGGAAGGGATTCCCTCCGGCCTGGCTGGCATTCCCGCCAAAAAAGAAGTTCGGACCGAAGACGGCGTGCAGGGTCAAGCGCGTGCGGCGGTGCAAAGTCCAGACGGAGCCCTTTGGGTGGGGTGGGACGGCCAGGGGGTTTCCCGGCGAGCCGCAGGGGATGAGCATGTATTTGGCGTGGAATCGGGACTTCCGTCTCCTGTCGTGTATGCGTTGGTCGTAGACCCCCACGGGCATCCCTCCATCCGAAGTGAGCGATGGAACGGTTCGGTGTGGGCAGCTACCGAAAAGGGAGTGTCTACCTGGGACGGGTCCCGATGGATGCGTAGACCGGGATTGGGCCAAGGACGATTTTTGGGTCTTTTTGCAGACGACAAAAGGCTGGCACTCCTTGCCGAATCTGCTCTCTACATTCGGGTTTCCAAAGAAAGGGGCAGCCCATCCGGCACCAACCCAACAATGACATACCCCTCCTCGGGTGCAAAAACGCGCTGGTTGCGGGTAGCCCTTCCCCGCGGATACAGAGGGGCCAGTCTCGTTTTTCACGCCCAATCGTGGTGGGTAGCCACCCAAAAAGGGCTGTTGCAATGGGACGGAAAACAGTGGAGACGGGTAGGTCGGTCTGCTCCTTTGTACCAAGTAGCGCTCTGGAAAGGCAAGTTGGTTGCGGTGGGCGCAGGCCAATGGAGCCTGCCTTTGGCCAACGAGACGCATTCCTTGCCGGAAGGAGAGGCCAAATGCGCCGTGCTTCCATCCGGGCAACTGGTCTTTTATGGCGACTTTGGCTTGGTAGATGCCTATGGTCGACCTTGGGTGGACGAGCGCGGCCAGTCCTTGCCGCCCGTTCGGGCCGCTGCCGCAGACCACGAGGCCCTCTTGGTATGGACCGACGACGCATTGCTTCGCCTGCCGTCGCCGAATTTTGAAGCCCTGGATGCCTTAAAAACGCAGGGGGTTCACCCCGAAGCCAAAATAGTTCAAGAAGGGTCAACCACCTGGCTCGGAACCAACAAAGGTTTGTGGAGTTGGTCCGTGCAGACAGGATTAAATTCCGAATTTTTCCCAGGGGGCCAAGTCATAACGGGTTTGCTCGTTCGCGGCCAAGGAGAATTGGTGGTCGCGTCTGAGGGCGGCCTTTGGGTGCGGCGGTCCAACGGTACCTGGTTGCCTCCGCTGCGCCGGGAATTTTGCTTGGGGTTGGCGCATTCGGGAGGCCAGGTCATCGCCCTTTTTGGTTCCAAGTCCGTGCGTCTGGAGTGGTCCAGACCGTCGGCGTCAGGTGGACCGTCGATTTTGGTGGCCAGGGACAGCACGCAAGAGGATTTTGTGGTGCAGGTGGCCGGTCCTTTTGCACAGGGAACTTTGTACGGCCTCAATGTGGAAGGAAAAATCATCCGCCTGCAGACGGACAACAACACCCTTCGTTGGGTGCCGTTTAGTGGGTTCCCTGGGGCACCCATTTCCTCCCTTCGCCGGGACGTGAACGCTCGGTTGTGGGCGCAGGTGGAAGGCCGCGGTTGGTGGCTGCACACGTCCAAGGGCTGGGTGCGGGCGCGCCTGCGGGGCAATCCGAATACACCGTGGACGAACTTCCCGTTCAATGGCGCCAAGGGCTGTGGTACGGCCAACACGTGTCCGCGGCGCGTCGTCCTTCTTTCGCTCCCCAATGGAAGGCAGACGTATCCACTTCGGAACGCACCGCGCGCGTCACTTTCCGGTTGTCCGGCCCTCGTCGTCCAGAAGAATTGGAATACCGTTTCCGGCTGAACAAAGGGCATTGGTCGGCGTGGTCGTCCACCCAAGAAACGGTGTGGCCGCTGCTGCCGTTGGGAACGAATACCCTCTCGGTTAGCGTTCGAAATGCGCGGAACTTGCAGGCCTTGGGTACCTACGAAACCGCTTTTGTAGTCCCGAGGCCGTGGTATTTGCATCCGTTGGCTTGGGTCCTTTTTCTTGGGATTGCGGCCGGTTTTGGGGGATGGCTGTGGCGTGCCCGTCGCCAACGCCAAGCCGAACGCAAGGCATGGCAGGTCGAAAAAGAAGATCTGGAAAAACGAGCCCTGCGGCTTCAAATGAATCCCCACTTTTTGTTCAATGCCCTGGAAAGCATCTCCGGTTTTGTGCTGCAAAGCCAGCCCAAAGAAGCCGTGGGCTACCTCCAGCGCTTTGCCAAATTGATGCGGCTCACTCTGCAGAGTGCCCAAAAATCCTGGATTCCACTGGCCGACGAATGGCACCTTTTGGAGCATTACATCGCCCTGGAACAAGTGCGCTTTAACCACTCCTTCGAGGTCGTTTGGGAACCCGACGCGTCCCTGGACCCCGAGGAACTGGGCATTCCGCCCATGGTGCTACAGCCCGTTGTGGAAAATGCCATCTTGCACGGTCTGAGGCCCTTGGTTCAAGGCGGTATCCTGCGGATTCGGTGGGAAAAAGTCAACGAAAACCGGTTGGCTATCACCGTGGAAGACAATGGAGTGGGCCGGCAAGCGGCCGGGCAAGCGGTACGTACCGACGAAACCCGCCACCGGTCTGCTGCTACCTCCTTGCTCGAAGCACGTTTGGACCATCTGGCCCAGCAATTCGGCTCCGGCATTGGCTGGACCACCACCGATTTAACCCATCCGGACGGATCCCCTGCGGGCACCCGCGTCACGCTCGTGGTCCCGGTCGAGTATTTAGAAACTTTTTAAACGTTTAGCTATGCTGTCTGCACTGTTGGTCGACGACGAAGCCCAGGGTCGTTCTGCGCTGCGTGGAAAATTGGAGTTGTTTTGTCCCGAGGTAAAACCCATTTGGGAGGCGTCCACCGTCGACGAAGCTTATCCGCTCTTGGTGGGCCAGCGGCCCAATTTGCTCTTTTTGGACATTCACCTGGGAGACAAACTCGGTTTTGAACTGCTGGAACGTCTGGCCGCCGACGAAGCGCAATGGAACGGGGAGGTCATTTTTGTAACCGCCCACGACGAGTTTGCCGTCCGCGCCATCCGGTTCAGCGCCTTGGACTACCTCCTCAAACCCATCGACCCCGAGGAACTGGTGTCTGCGGTTCGCCGGGCTGAGCAACGACACGGTTTTGCACCGGGTCTGCCGGTTTTGATGGACCACGTTCGGGGAAATTCCGAGGCGGGAAAGAAAATCGTAGTTCCCTGCCAGGACGGCATGCACATCCTGCGGGTGGCCGAAATTGTGCGCTGCGAGTCAACCAGCAATTACACGCAATTTTTTATGAAGTCGGGCAAAAAGCTCCTGGCTTCCAAAACCCTTAAGGAGTACGACCTGCTGCTGGCCGACTACGGCTTTGAACGCATCCACAAGAGCCATTTGGTCAACATGGAATTCGTCAAGCGCTACGTCCCGTCGGACGGTGGCTATGTCATTTTGGAAGACGACTCCACCATCCCCGTAGACAACCGAAAAAAAGACGTTTTGGTGGCTCGGTTGCGGGCGTTGTGAGGGGGGGGCAAACCTCGCCTGGATGGTAGAGGATTATTTCAACTCCCCCGCCATCCGGAGGACACGCTCCTTCAGCGACTCTTTGTAGGCCACCATCTTGGCTTGGATTTCCGGGTTGGAGGTGCCCAAAATTTGGGCGGCCAAAATCCCGGCGTTGGCTGCGCCGTTCAGGGCAACCGTGGCCACAGGGACCCCGTTGGGCATTTGCAAAATGGACAGAACGCTGTCCCATCCGTCGATGGAGTTGCTGGATTTTACTGGCACGCCAATGACGGGAAGGGGCGTTAGGCTGGCCACCATACCGGGCAAATGCGCGGCGCCTCCGGCGCCGGCAATAATGACCTTCAGGCCGCGGTCCACCGCGGTTTTGGCGTATTCCACCATGCGTTCCGGGGTCCGGTGCGCGGAAACCACCGTCATCTCGAAGGGAATTCCCCACTCGGCGAGCAAATCGGCGGCGGCTTGCAGGACGGGTAGGTCGCTGCTGCTGCCCATGATGATTCCAACCATGGTCGTTCGGTATTAAGAAGGCAAAGTTACAACCTGCAACGCATCGCGGCCTTCGGCCGCTCGCTGGCGCGCCAAATCAGCGGTTTCCGCCACCGCGGTGAGGTGGCCCATTTTCCGAAAGGGGCGGGTTTCCCGCTTCCCGTACAAATGCAAGTGCACGCCCGGCAAGGCCAAAACGCGGTCTCCGCCGATGTAGTGCACCGGCCCGCTGTGCCCTTCGGCGCCCACCACATTGGCCATGGCGGCAGCGGCATGGGCCTGGGTGCTGCCCAGGGGAAGGTCGCAGGCCGCCCGAAGCAGCTGCTCAAATTGCGACGTGGCGCAGGCCTCCAGGGTCCAATGCCCCGAATTGTGGGGCCGCGGGGCCACCTCGTTGATCCACAGGTTGTCCGAGTGGTCCACAAAGAACTCCACGCTCAGCAACCCAACCAGGTCGAGGGCGACAACGAGTTCCCGGGCCAGGGATTGGGCACGGTCGGCCAGTTCGGGGGACAGGCGGGTGGGCACCACCACAAACTCCACCTGATTGGCCGTTGGGTGGAAGTCCATGTCGGTTACCGGAAAGGCGGCCATTTCTCCGCTGGGAGACCGCGCTACTTGCACCGCAACCTCGGTGGAAAGGTCTACGAGTTGCTCAGCAATGCATTCGCCTTCGGGAAGCACGCGGGCTTGCTCCTCGGTCCGCACCAGCTGGACGCCAAATCCGTCGTAACCTCCGGCAGCGGCTTTCCAAACAAAGGGCAAGGGCCAAGCGCCCTGTGCGCGGTCGGCGTGCAAAGCCTCCACCGTCGGGTACACCGAAAAAGGCGCCGTAGGCAGTCCGGATTCCGCAAAAAACGCCTTTTGTCGGGCTTTGTTTTGCAAAATGTGCAGTACGCGACCAGGGGGGAAGCAGGGAATGCCTTCCCGCTCCAATTGCATCAGGGCCTCGGCATTCACGGCCTCAATTTCCAAAACCACCGACTGGCAGGTGCGTCCGAAGTCCAGTACCGTTTGGTAGTCGGTCAGGGCGCCGCGGTCAAACCGGTGGGTGCCAAACTGTGCCGGAGCATCGGGGGAGGGATCCAAAACGGACGTGGCAATGTCCATCTGGCGGGCTGCTGCCAAGAGCATTTTGCCCAGCTGGCCTCCGCCAACGATGCCGACGGTGAAATTCGGATTGGAGAATGGGGAAGAATGCATGCCGTTTTTTTAGGAGACCCGGGGAGCAGGAGGGGGGCAGTCCGACCACACCACCTCTGCCAGCGGGTGAACGGCAAAGGTACGTCCCGAGGGAATTTCGGTGCAGGAAATCCGGGTGCG
>JACCDW011568849.1_pt1 | contig 22205 bp, 22 predicted proteins | sample 7449781 | NCBI WGS metagenome assembly JACCDW01 (sample SAMN15323449, study PRJNA562643) | freshwater metagenome | isolation source: river surface water | place: USA:Blue River Watershed | collected 2017-08-18
AGGCTCGGTCTGCTCCGAGATCGTGCCCATGCCCGGCGTGGTCATTGAGCAAGGCGCCATCGCGCTCGAAGTCAACGGTCAGACCAAGCAGTCGTCCAATGTGGACAAGCTGATCTGGAACATCCGCGAAATCATCGCCGACCTGTCCACCTATTACCACCTGCAGCCCGGCGACTTGATTTACACCGGCACCCCCGAAGGTGTCGGTGCTGTGCTGCCCGGTGACAAGATCACCGGCCGCGTCGAAGGCGTGGCCGAGATCGTGCTGAATATCGGCGCTGCCGAGTAAGGCGGCTGCATACAAGACACGTGCGGATATCCATCACAATGCATGGATTGCTGCGCTTCGCTCGCAATGACAAACTTTGAAAAAACCATGAAGCTCTACAGTTTTTTTCGCAGCGGCACCAGCCACCGCCTGCGCATTGCCCTGAACCTCAAAGGCATCGCCACCGACTACGTGGCTGTCGACTTGCGTGTGGATGAACAACAAGGCCAAGCCTTCAAAGCAGTGAATCCTCAGCAGTTGGTACCTGCCTTGGACACAGGAGCGCAAGTGCTGATCCAATCGCCCGCGATCATCGAGTGGCTGGAAGAGAAACACCCCGCCCCGCCTTTGCTGCCCGTTGGCGCAGATGCCCGTGCGCATGTGCGTGCGCTCGCCGCCATCGTGGGTTGCGACATCCATCCCATCAACAACCGTCGCATTTTGCAAACTTTGCGCAAACAATTCGGCGCCAATGAAGAAGTCATCAACGCTTGGTGCGGCACCTGGATCAGTGCGGGCTTTGACGCTTACGAAGCGCTGATTGCGGCAGACTCGACACGGGGACGCTACAGTTATGGCGACACGCCGACCATGGCCGATGTGTATTTGATTCCTCAAGTCGAAAGTGCGAGACGTTTCAACGTCGACATGAACCGCTGGCCACTGATCAACGCCATCGATCAGGCTTGTGCTGAGTTGGATGCGTTCAAAAAAGCAGCCCCTACCGCGCAGCCTGACGCCTGAAACTCCAAGTTCAGGCAAACACTTCGGTGTCGACCTCGCTGTTGGCCTGAGCGTTGTAGCGGTCGCCGACCACCGTATTCTGGTTGATCAATGCTTCCAGGCGAGCCATTTGCCCTGCATCTAGAGCCACATCGACTGCACCCAGATCATCGAGCAAGTGCGCCACCGAGGTGGTGCCGGGGATCGGGATGATGTCTTGCCCCTTGTGCAACAACCAAGCCAGCGCCAACTGTGAGGGACTGCACCCGGCCTCTTGCGCCAAGGCGTTGAAGGCGGGCAGCAGTTTCATGTTCGCGGCGTAATTGTCCGGTGCAAAGCGTGGCATGGTGCGGCGTATGTCTTTGGCATCCAAAGTCGCCACATCGAGTGGCCCACACAAGAAACCTCTCGCCACCGGACTGAAGGCCACAAAGGCCACACCCAGTTCACGGCAAGCTTGCAGGACCGCAATCTCGGGGTTGCGTGTCCACAGCGAGTATTCAGTTTGCACAGCGGCAATCGGGTGCACAGCATGCGCTTTGCGCAGGGTGCTGGCCGAGACTTCCGAAAGGCCGATGGTCTGAATCTTGCCTTGTCGCACCAAGTCACTCAAAGCCCCCACACTGTCTTCGATGGGCACTTTCTTGTCCCATCGGTGCAGGTAATACAAATCGATCACATCGGTCTGCAGGCGGCGCAAGGCATCTTCGCAGGTCTTTTTGATCGTCTCAGGGCGACCATCGATCACGCGCACTTTGCTGCCGTCGTTTTGTTCCACGCCCTGCATGCCGCATTTGCTGGCCAGCGTGAAGCGGTTGCGGTGCGGTTTCATCACTTGGCCCACCAGCGTCTCGTTGGCCCCAAAGCCATACAGCGCTGCGGTATCAAAAAAAGTCACGCCCTGGTCCAAGGCGGTGAGCAGCACGCGCTCGCCCTGTTCGGCTGATACCGGCGCACCGTATGCGTGACTGAGGTTCATGCAGCCCAAACCAATGGCGCTGAGATTGAAAGAGGCAATTTTTCGGATTTTCATGTGACGATCTTAGACGCTAGATCCCGCCGCGAAAGTCGGCAACAGGCGTTTCATCCTCCAAACCCTTTCAGTCCACAGAAACCACCAAGTTCACTTTGGGTCCCAACGGGTCCCCAGCAGTCGACTTGTTCACCACGGGCGCGCCCAAAAACAACTGCGTCGCCGGGACATTCAGGGACAACAAGTAGCCGCGGACCTGCTGGGCACGGGCTTGGGCCAAGCCACGCATATCGGTCTCATCCACCGACACGGCCGCCAGCAACAACGCCTCCATTTCGGCAAGCGGTAGATCTTTGATCAAGCCCGACAGATGCCGCGGCTTGGGTATCGGAGAGCGTCGGTACACCGATTGCAGCAAAGCCGTGTATTCCTCTGAATTTTGATCAAGAACGGGCACAACGGTTTGCGCATCGCGAGGCAGATGTCGGACTTTTTCGGCTGCGATCGCCTCTCCCAGCTGGGCCCTGCGCCACGCTTCGCGCTCACTATCCAAGTGGGCCTCCCCCACCATGGTCAGGTGCAACGCGGGTTTGTCGATCATCAACTGGGCCACGCTGTGCAGCTTTTGCCGTGATGCGGCATCCAAATCCGCTCGGCCGGGCATGAACTCTATGGACTGCAACTGCTCTTGTGAGGAAAAAACACCCGAAATCAAACTGAACGGTGAAATGATGGCTTTGCCAATCAGGTTCAACATCATTTTCCCGACAATGGCCCCCACACGAAAGTCAGGATCTTGAAGCGAACCACTCACGGGCAGGTTGATGTCAATCACGCCGTGGCGGTCAGCCAGCAAGGCTGCCGCCAATTTGACCGGCAAATCAGGGGTATCTGGACTGTCTGAACGCTCACCAAATCGCAACTGATTCAACACGATTTGATGCGATGCCTGCAGTTGACCCTCTGCACTGATCCGGTAGTTCACCTGAGCTGAGAGTTTTCCGCGCTCAATGCCATAGCCCGCATATTTGCGGCTGTAAGGTGAGAGCTGCGGCAACTCCAGATCACGCACTTGACCACGCACATCCAGTGCCACCGGGCGCGTGAGCGGATTGATGCGTCCTGACACCTCCAGAGTGCCAGAGCCCGCAACTCGACCACGCAAGTTCAAGTCGGCCAAGGCCGTATCGGTCTGACCCTTTTGGTTCGATGTGGCGCCCAAACTGCCAGCCAACTCGGTGATGTCCGCAGAGTAATGAGGCTTGATGAAATGGTCCGTGAACAACACACGTCCATTGACCACGCCAATGGGCCCCAAAATCCAAACGGGCTTTGCAGGTGCTGAGTTAGACGGTGCGAGCGAAGAAGAGGCTGACGCCTGCGCCTTGACCAGATGTTGCAAGTTCAGATGGCCTTGTGCATCGACCAGCACATGGGCAAAGAAATCACTCAAGCCTGTTTCAGCAATTTTCAAGCGCTTGAGCGTCCCTGCTTCCAACCCCAGTTCGATGCCGCGCAGATTCAGCGCCTGGATGTCGAGCAAGACCCCTCCGTCGGAACTGTTCAGCGCACGCAGGTTCTCAAGCACTAAATTGCCCTGCAACTGCAGGCCCGGGCCCGCTTTAGGCAGGGTCAAGTCCAGATCACCTGTGTAACTCAAGTCAGCGCGCCTCAAATTGAAATTCAGCCAGTCCGCCCCATAGGCCCGCAGACGTTGCAAAGGAAAACGGTTCAGCTGCAAGTGCCCCTTGAGCTGCAGCCCAGGCGTTTGGACCTGCTCTGCAGCAAACCAAGGCCAATGGACTGCGCCGTCAAAAACAAACTGCCCAGCCGACCGGTGCTGGGTCTGGGCTCCGACAGTGAAATCCACCTTGACCGAAATCATCTGCGGCGATGCCGCACCCAGCTGCCACGCGCCCATGCTGACTTTGAAATCGCGAGTTTCCAGCTTGGCACCTCCCGGCACAAACTGGTCATCCAGACTTCCAACACCTTCGCTGATCTGCAAAGGTCCCATGTCCAGCTGCCATGGGTGAGAAGCCGCGCCAGGTGAAGGTGTCGAAGGCGCTGGTGCCAGCCAGTCCTCGAACATCCAGCGGCCCTGGGTATCACGGGTCACATTCACTTGCGGCCCCGTCAAGCCCACCCGACCTACGCGCACCCATTGTTTGGCAACGGCGACCTCTAGCTGCTCAAGGCGCATTTCGGTCCATGAGACTTCGGGTTTTTCCTTCGAACCCCAAGACACATCGGTCATACGGATTTGCGGCAGTTTGAGCACACCGTCCAAAGGCTTCAGGGTGTCGATCGTCAAGTCCACGCCACCGACCTGCAACAAGGGCAAGTCATTTTGCTTCTGGTTGGCCTGGAGTTTCAAATGACGCATGCTCACTTGGCCAGACACCGACAACTCGGGTTGGGTTTCCTGACGAAAATCCAAACGCAGGTCCCATGCCAGTTGCCCGGCAGTCAAGCGAACAGGCCAGGCAGCTGGCCAGTAAGGCAAGTACGGCGCAACATCCAACCCTTTGACTTGAAAATGGGCTTGCGTGCGACGATCTGCGGCAAAGGGCATCGTCTGTGCATCGGTGTCAAAAACTGCCTCATTGAACCGGAAGACCAGTCGCGGGTGAGTGGCCACCTCGCGGCGCCCACCCAGGTTGCTCAAAAAGGGAATGTCCAGTTGCAGATCGCTCAGCGTATGGGTCACCGCGTGGGGCTCATCGCGGAACTCCACGCCCCCACCGGACAATTGGATGTTGAACAAGGACAAGCGGGGCACGCCTGCGCTCTGAGATCCGGAGGAAGTCAACCGCGCCAAGACATCATCGATGTCATACCGACCTTGCCCAAGGTGCCTCAGTTTCAACTGCGGGTTGCGCACCCGCACCGCATCGGCCACGGGCGCCCAAGCAAACAGTGACTGAATGGACGCGTTGAATTCGACTTCATCCACCGTCAACTGTGCAGGCTGCACGAGCGTATCGCCACCAGCCTGCGCTACACGCATACCGCGCACAATCAAACGCATTGACCATGGCTTGAAAATCACTTGATCGACCGTGACAGCACGCCCCAGTGCCAGCGTGCCCTGCTTTTCAATTTGCCACTGCAGCAGCATCGGCAAGGTCGCCCAGCAGATCGCACACATCGCCAGCAAGCCAAGTCCCAAAATCAAAACCTGGCGCCGCCAGCGCTTGAGAAGGCCCACATTCATGATCACACCCAGGAAAGAACAACTGGTGCGATTTTCGTTGATCTGCAGGCGTCTAGAGAGAATGGCACCCAGAAAATCGACAGCGTCATACCCTGTCAGGCTTCAAACACCATGACCAAGCTCCAGAGGCACCCCAAGAGCCCGACTTAACTCACCGCGAATCCAGCCATGGCATGATCAGAAAACTGCACAGGCATGCTTTGAAAATCAATTTTTTCCAGCGAGGCGTCCTGTGCAAAATGGGCCCAGTTCTCCATCAAGGTCGCATTGGCTGAAATCAAGCGCCCTTGCGGGTCCTTGAACCAGAGCATGAAAGGCTGCCTCGCCAAAAATTCTTGCTGCTCTCGCTCTACGGCAAGGGCATGAGCGGCGATTTTTTTCTCTGCAGTCACATCGATCATCACCAGCCTGCATTCATCGCCCATGTCATCCAGCGTTGCATCCACCCGCACGGTCATCTGCGAGCGGTGCGCGGTCGGGCGCAAAGTCACCTCACAGTAACGACGGCATTTTCCACTCAGTACTTCCTGATGAAAATTCAGGAACAGCGGCTGATCCGAGGGTTCAATGAAATCCAAAAAGGGGGTCAATTTGTGCTGCGAGCGCTGGATATCGAGCATGATGGCCCCAGCCAAATTGGTCTGCAGCACACCGCCATGGCTGTCCAGACTGACAAAACCAACCGGTGCAAAATCGTATGCATCCTGGTATTTGTGCAGCAGTGCTTCGTCATGAACCTCAAGCGCCTCCTCATCCAGTGCCTGCGATATCCCATCGTAGACAACTCGAGGTGCGCACACCAAACGCTCTTGTAAACGCCGGTTTTCAGCCGTCACCAATGAGAAACACTCGCAAACCGATTCACGCAAGCCATGCCGATCCAGGATATGGATATTGCCCCGTCCACTGGACACGAGGCCTGCCGATTGCAATTTTCCCAGCGCCTGCGTGATCGACTCTCGCCGCACACCCAGCATGTTGGCAATCGTTTCGTGGGTGACTTTCAATTGGTCACTGCAGACAGCATCCTGATTGAACAACAGCCAATAGCACAGCCGTTCACTGACACTGTGATGACCAATGCACACAATGCTTTGAGCCATTTGCGTGATCAGGGACTGAACATAAGCCAGCGCCAACTGCTGCAATTCGCTGCATCGAGAAAGCTCCGACAAAAAGGCAGCTGCGGGCATCCTGAATGCCTGTCCCGCACACTGAATGACGGCTCGGTGATTCATCGAGCCACTGCCCAGAACCAATGACACACCGACCATGCCATCGCGCCCCGTCATGGCCAATTCAGAACTGTCACCGTTGGCGGTATGCGAGACCAAAGAAGTGGTGCACGTGGTCGGAAAATACACAAACTCCAACGATTCGCCCGCTTCGCTGATCACTTGACCAGTTGCCACCTCCACCAGCTTGAGGGATTCAGAAAGACGCGCATAGTGACTCAACGGAATGGCCGCCAAAATTCTATTTTGACGAGGACTCTCGACCATGGGATATGACATGACAACCCTTTCTTGCACGTGTGCGATTCAAACCAATAAAACGGTCAAATGAGCAGCGTTGGAAGAACCCCTCACCTGCTCCTGGATGGGTCGACATGGCTGCATAAAACCACTTTTGCCACCTGATACTTCGACGCCTTGAGAGATGCCATGAGATGAATCTGAAGAACTGGAATCCAATAAAGCCGCCAACTCTTGAGGACTCACAAGTGGCGTCAAATCTGACATCAGCGTTTTTGGGGGGAGAGAGAACATGAGCCATCCATTCTTGGTATTTCCGAACAACGTGCTTTCAACAAACACCCAAAGCATCAATGCCATATTGCGCGAAGTTAAATCAGAGCACCATTGATCCAACGATCTGATTGCATATGCATGCAGGCATATACCTATCGGAACATTCAGCGCGCTGCGACCTGAAAACAACCACGCCGAGGAAAAAAGAGACTCTGCTGTTGGAAAACAGGCGACTCAGCATCCACAAAAACCAATGTCCTGTGCGACAAAGACTTGGCTGAAATCGATGGGGACCAGATGAAGACTCTGACAATGGGCAAGCCAGCATGCGTCCGTGCACGGCCATCATGACTCACATTCAGACGGGGTATCCAGGGGTGACTATCTATCCATATCTCATCGCGGTCTGTGTGAAGAACCACATGGGCATGATGCCCCGCGATGACACACATCTCATCCAACACGACCGAACCAAGTCAGACCGTGTGAGCAACAGCCCACCCAAGATTCGCTGATGGAGATCAGGCGCGTTGGCGAGCCCATTCGGGCAAAGGTGCCGATTTGTGCAAGACATCCTGATGCAACCAGATGGCACTCTTGCGAGCGCGCTCAGCCACGGTTTCGAGCGGCAGCTGCTGGTAGTCGTCGTTGAACACTTCAAAGCTGTAGTCACCCCGGTAACCGATGCGATCAAGGCGCAGCACCAGATCGGCCAGTTGCTCGCTGTGCACGCCCTCGCCTGGGAACACTCTAAAAGTGCGTGCAGTGGTCATGCGCTCTTCAAAGGTGGGGGTTTCCTGCCACATGAAGTCCGACAGCTGCACCAAGAATATTTTCGCGGGGTCCAACTCTTCGATGGCATCCAATGAAGTTTTGGCCGCAAAAATATGAAAGGAGTCGATGCCGATACCCAGATTGGGACAATCGGCGCGGCACACCACATCCCAGCTGGTCGTGAATTCGTTGACCGTACGGCCCCAAGACAGTGCCTCGTAAGCGACCTTGATCCCTAAGGGCACCGCCAGCATGGCCAACTTTTTCAGATCAGCTGCGATCTGATCAAGGTCTTGCGTGGCGTGACGCGACGTCGATGAACAAGCCAACAAGACCTTGCTTCCGGTCGCTGCGCACATCTCCAGCATGGCTTTGGCAATATCGAGTTTGTAGCTGTGCAAATGCCCTGACAAGCCCTCAAAGTCACGCAACACCTGAAAGCCTGTGGGCCGCAGACCGCTTTGGCGAATGGCCTCGACGGCAGCCCTCACGCCGCCCGGGTGTGTGACCAGATCGCGCGCCATGAGCATCACCTGAGAAAAACCGGCCTCTTTCATAGCGGCCAACTTGGCCTCCAAGGTGCCGGCCATGGTGATGGTGTCCATCCCGTAGCCATTGAGCAAATTCATCTCATTGGCCTCACTTGTGGACGAGTTCAAAAGCGACCGAACCCAATGCGACACGGGTCAAGGCACCACGGTCTTCAGGGTGCAATTGGGTCGACTCGACAAACTCCACGCCACGGCCCTTGAGCGCAGCCACTGCTTGCCCCACATCGGGCACACCAAAGCCAATGCGTTGCAAGCATTCGGGGCTGTCATCACTGTCCATCCAGGGCTCAGGCTCGATCAGCTGCCACAAGAAACTTCCGCAAGGGCTTTTCATGAGTTTGCCTTTGGGCAAGATACCAAAGCGCTCGTCGTCGGCAATGCTGCTGAAGTCAAACATGTGTTCGTAATAGGTCTGCCAGTCGGCGCTGCGTGCCGCACCAATGTATTGAACGACACCAAAGTAGTCCATACCTGCCAGCGCTGGCGGGTTGGGGTCCACCGTCGGAATGGGTTTGAAGTCGATGTCGTAAATCGAAAACTCTTGCCAGCGGTCCACAAAATAGAACCGACTACCACCGGGGCCATGAATGGCGGGAATATGCAACTCCATCGCTTGCGCGTGACTGCCTACACTCCATGCACCGAGTTCGATGCAACGGTTGTGCGCCTTGAGCGCGTCTTGCACACGAAATGCCACAGCCGAAATGATGGCTTGACCATCCACCGTGCCGCTCACACGCGCATCGTCCGGGTTGGCATTGACCACCAGATTCATCGCACCTTGGCGGTACAAGGTCACTTCACGCGAGCGGTGACGAGCCACCGGTCGAAACCCGATGTTTTCCAGCACTTGCCCCAACGCTTGTGGGCGACTGGTCGCGTATTCGATGAATTCAATACCTGCAATCCCCAAACGGTTGGGCATGTCAGGAACGGCCTCTCGGTGCACTTGGTTTGGGGTCATTTTTAGGCTCCAGCGGGGTACTCAGACCCCATAAGACACAGACTCAGTAGCTCAACCGTGCCACTTGGCGCAGCACATCGGCGGTGGTCGTTGGCAATCCAAAATATTCCAAATAAGCCGGGATTTGCTCGTACAGCATGTCCGTACCCACCTGCGTTCGGCAGCCACGCGCTTGCGCTGCAGCCACAAATGCCGTGGTCTCGGCTTTCATCACCACTTCACCCACAAAGGTGTCGGGCGACAAGCGTGAGACATCCATGGGCAGCGGATCACCTTCGTACATGCCCATGGGCGTGGCGTTGACCACCAGATCATGTTCAGCCGGGTCGTTGGAGCCGGTGAACACCTCCAACTTCGGATAGTTGTCTTTAAGGCGTTGGGCCAAAGCTTCGCAACTGGCTGTGTTCACATCGAACAAACTGATGGTCGCGACGCCCGCGCCTGCCAGTGAAGCCGCAATGGCACAGCCTACCCCACCGGTGCCAACAACGAGCACGCGCTTGTCTGTGAGCGCAAAGCCCTTGCGCTGCACACCACGTACAAAGCCAGCGCCATCGAACATGTCACCCACCAAGCGGCCATCAGGCAAACGCTTGACGGCGTTGCAAGCGCCTGCGACCCGCACGGTCGCCGTCACTTCGTCCAGCAACCCCACCGTAGCGACTTTGTGCGGCATCGTGATCAGAGCACCCCGGATGTTCTCCAAGGTGAACACCGCCTTGAGGAAGTTCGGGTATTGCTCGCTCTTGCAAGCCATGGGGACCACCACCGCGTTGATGCCCGCCTCTTCAAAGTACGGGTTGTAAATCATCGGCGACTTGAAAGTGTGCGTCGGATAGCCGATGTGGGCGATGATTTCCGTGTTGCCATTGATCATTTTCAAAAATCAATCACTCAAATTCACGCCGCTTGAGCGACCGAAACACCTGCACGCAGCGCCAGCAAATAGCTGTCAGCACCGAAACCGCAAATTTGACCCTTGACGATCTCGGCAAACACCGACTTGTGACGGAATTCCTCGCGAGCATGAATGTTGGACATGTGCAACTCCACCACAGGGCAGGTCAACACGGCCAATGCATCGCGAATGGCATAGCTGTAATGGGTCCAGGCACCGGCGTTGATCAGTACAGCGTCGACTTTGTCAAAGTACGCCTGGTGAATGCGCTCGCACATATCACCTTCATGGTTGGTTTGATAGCACTCCACCTCGGCACCCAGCTCCTTGCCCAACTTGTGCAGGCTGGCATTGATTTCATCAAGGCTGATGGTGCCATATTGCTTGGGGTCGCGTTTGCCAAACATGTTGTGGTTCACGCCGTGCAGCATCAAAACTTTCATGAAAATTCCTTTCAATCCATCTATGGAGCTTCGCCGCACACGCAGCGAAGCTTCCCATCGGCAAATTACTTGCCCGACTTCTTGGCTGGCGCGGCAGCAGCAGAGCGGACTTTGTCGATTTCCGCTTGCAACTCTTTGACCAGGTCTTGACCCACGGTCACGCCATACTTGGCGGTCACAGGGCGCATCTTGTCGCGCAGCTTGGCCATTTCGGCTTCTGGCAACTGCGACACTTGCATGCCGTTCTTCTTCAGGTTGTCCAGAATGCTGGCTTCCAAGGCGCGGGCTTTGTCACGCTGGAATTTGGCAGACTCGGTCGCGGCTTCGGCCACGATCTTTTTCTCGGCAGCCGACAACTTGTCCCAGAACTTCTTGCTGATGATGACCGACTGAGGGTTGTATTGATGACTCGTCAAAGCCAAGTGCTTTTGCACTTCGTACAGCTTGGCACCGTTGATGGTGGCGACAGGGTTTTCTTGTCCGTCAACAGCTTTTTGCTCCAACGCGGCATACAACTCAGGAAATGGCAGCGGTGTGGGGTTGGCACCCAAAGCCTTGACCCAGTCCACGTTGATCGGGTTGGGGATCACGCGAAGCTTCAGGCCTTCGAGGTCTTCGACCTTGTTGATGGCGCGCTTGCTGTTGGTGATGTTGCGAAAACCCAGCTCGTAGTAGCCCAGACCGATGATGCCCTTGTCTTCCAGCTTAGCGTGCAATTTCTTGCCGAAAGCACCGTCTACAGCCGCGTCGGCTTCTTTACCCGTCGCAAACATGAAGGGGAAGTCAAAGATAGCGAATTCCTTGACCTGCGAAGCGAAGATGCCGGAGTTCATTGAAGCCATCTCCAAAGTGCCGCCTTGGATGGCCGACACGTTGGCTTGGTCACTGCCCAAGGCGCCGCCCGGAAACACGTTGACCTTGATCTTGCCGCCCGAATTTTTTTCGACAATTTCCTTGAACTTTTCCATGCCCAGCACGATGGGGTGACCCGCTGCATTCTGGTTGGCGAACTTGATGGTTTTGTCTTGTGCAGATGCCACGCCAGCCGCGGCCAAGGCAACGCTTGCAATCAGGGTCTTGATAAATACACGTTTCATGAGTTGTCTCCAAGAAGAAATAAAGGACGTACGCTCTGCATCAAGAGGCAGGTCGTCAGGCGTACCCGATCAGACGACCCCACCGGGAATCAATAGAACCAACGCGCGGGCACCATCACCAAAGCTGGGAACGCGACCATGGCAAACATGATGGTGAACTGGGCCACCATGAACGGCATTACGCCGCGAGTCACTTCGTCCATGCTGATTTTGCCCACACCGGCGACCGCATTGAGTACGGTGCCCACTGGCGGTGTGATCAGGCCAATCGCATTGTTGATGATGAACAGCACCCCAAAATAAACCGGATCAATGCCTGCAGCCTTGACCACGGGCATCAGCACCGGTGTCAGCAGCAAGATGGTAGGCGTCATGTCCAGTGCTGTCCCCACCACCATGGTGATAACCATGATGGTCAACATGAGCAAACGGGGGCTGTCCAGCAAAGGTTGTAGCAACTCGATCAACTGCGCAGGCAAGTTGGCCACGGTGATGAGCCAGGCCGAGACCATGGCTGCGGCCACCAAGAACATCACGATTGCACTGGTTTTGGCCGAATTCACAAACAATGGATACAGATCTTTCAGACCCAGTTCGCGGTAAATCAATGTGGAGATGAGCAAAGCGTAAACCGCGGCCACTACCGCCGCCTCCGTGGGCGTGAAGACGCCAAACTTGAGGCCGAACACCACAATCAGAGGCAGCACCAAGGCCCAAGTGGCCTCACGCATGGCCACCATGATCTCGCCCATGGATTTGCGGGGAGGCACCTGCACCACCTCACGTCGAGCAAGCCACCACCAAGTCATCCAAAGAGAGGCCCCCAGCATGATGCCCGGTACGATCCCGGCCATGAACAGTTTGGAGATGGACACATTACCCGCCACGCCAAAGATCACAAAACCGATGCTGGGCGGTATCACCGGGGCGATGATGCCAGCCGATGCAATCAGTCCCGCCGAGCGGGCCCGGTCGTGGCCTGCTGCGACCATCATGGGCAAAAGCAAGGCCGACAATGCCGCCGCATCGGCTACTGCAGAGCCCGACAAGGCGGCCATGATCACCGCTGCCATGATGGTCACATAACCCAAACCACCTTTGATGTGACCTACGCAAGCCATCGCAAAGTTCACGATGCGTCGCGACAACCCACCCGCGTTCATGATTTCTCCGGCCAACATGAAAAACGGCACCGCCAGCAAGGGGAAGCTGTTGGAGCCCTCCAGCAGATTCTGCGCAAGGATCTGGGCATCGAACATGTCCATGTGCCACATCAAGGCCACGCCGCAGATCAACAAAGAAAACGCGATCGGGATGCCAATGGCCATCGCACCGACCAATGAAAAAACGAAAATGGCAATTGTCATGGCTGTCTTTCGCGCGCTCAGGCTTTGTTTGCGCCATGCGGCGACTCTTCTGATTCTTGGATCATCACCAGGTCTTCATCGCTCATTTGCCCCGTCAGCAAACGAAACAGATCAGACAGCAAGATCAAGCCACCCAACACCGCAAACACCACACCGGGTGCATAAAGCCAGGCCATGGACACCTCCATCACGGCACTGGTGCTGTCTAGGTTGATCATGGCTTGCTGGTAAGCACCGCTGAACAGCAGCCAGCAGATGAACAACATGGCCAAGTAGGACAAGGCCAAACAAACTTTTTTAGCTGTTGAACCAAGTTTGCCCACCAGCATGTCGGTGCCCAGATGGCCATGGTCTTTAAGGGCGATGATCGCCCCCATGAACGTCATCCAAACGAACAACCAACGTGACAATTCTTCGGACAGGGTGATACCCGAGTTAAAGCCATAGCGCATGACCACGTTGCCGAACACCAGCACCACCATCACGGCCAGGCTGATGGCGATGACTCCATTGAGCAACCTGCAATAGCCATCGATGATTTTTTTCACCACTTGTATCTCCTGAATCGAACTGCTATTAATGTACGAACTGGTTAGTTTTCTTGAATGAGCAATTACCCTCATACCCAAATCTCAGAAAACGCTAGCTGTTATGCCGAAATTGAATGACTGACAAATCTCAAGATCAACTCCACGACATGTTCTCGCTTGAGGGTGTCCGCTTTGTCGTTACTGGAACGGTCCTGAAAAATCACCCCAAAGGTGTGGCGGTTAGAGACATTGAAAAATGTGAATGCGGAGATCGCCGAGTGGATGTCCACCGGGTCCAGCCCTGACCTGAAAACCCCCTGCGCCACACCCCGGTCATAGACCGCTTGTACGGATCGGATGGCGTTTGAATTCAGTTGCTGGATGCTGCTGCTTTGGCGCAGGTAGTCGCCACGCTGGATGTTCTCGTTCATCACCAAGCGGATAAAGTCTTCGTTGTCACGGTGATGGTCGTAGGTGAACTCGACCAAGTGCTTCAACGCCTGCACAGGCGGCAAATCATCCAAATGCAGATCCGACTCGATGGCCCGCATCCGGCGGTAGGCCTCTTCGAGCACCGCCAGGTACAGCCCGTCCTTGCTGCCGAAGTAGTAATAGATCATGCGCTTGCTGGTGCGCGTGGCGGCAGCGATTTCGTCAATGCGAGCACCGCTCAGGCCTTTGTCGGCAAACTCATGCGTGGCGACCGCGAGGATCTCGGCCATGGTCCGAGCGGGGTCGTTCGTGCGGCCGGGTTCTTTGAGCCCTTCGGGCATTGACGGCACCGATTTTGCAAAATGTACCATTTGGTTCATTCGCAAAGTATAGAGCTCCGTCTGTCGCGTTCTTATCAGTACATGCCCGCATAGGTCCTGTTCAGTGGTTATATTGGCCATCAAGACATTTCACCCTTCGGAGCATCCATGAAAACAATCGGCATGATCGGCATCGGCATGATGGGCCACGGCATCGCAAGCAATTTGCTCAAGCACGGGCACAGCCTGATGGTTTTGGAACACCCCGGCAACCAGCCGCTCGACGCCTTGCTGGCTGCCGGTGCACGCACCGCCAACACGCCCCAAGCGCTGGCCGCGCAGTCCGAGGTCATCATTTTGTGTGTGACCGGCACACCACAGGTCGAGGCCGTTTTGCTGGGCGATGATGGCGTCTTGAAAGGCCTGCGCCCGGGCACCATCGTCATCGACTGCTCCACCGCCGTGCCCGCCTCTACCGAAAAAGTCGCCGCGATGGTGATCGCCCAAGGCGGTCAATTTCTCGATTCGCCCATGACCCGCACACCCAAAGAAGCGGCCGAAGGCCGTTTGAACTTGCTGGTGGGGGGCGATGAGGCACTGTTTGAAAGCTGCAAACCCATCTTGGCCTGCTTTGCCGAAAACATCGTGCACACCGGCCCGATTGGTTCAGGTCACCGCATGAAGCTCTTGCACAACTACGTGTCACTGGGCACCGTGACCTTGCTGGCCGAAGCGGCAGCGTGTGCGCAACTGTCAGGCGTGAATGCACAAACCTTTGTGGACGTGCTGGCCATGGGTGGCGGCTGGGGTGCAGCGCTCGAACGCCTCAAACCCACGCTGGCCACAGGCGACACGTCGGGCCTGCGTTTTTCAATGAGCAATGCGCTCAAAGACCTGAGCTACTACAACCAGATGGCCATCGACACGCATGCCGACCACACCGTGGCACAGGCTGTGAAAACCACACTGGAGGCCGCCTGCCAAGAAGGCGACCCCAACGCGCTGGTGCCTGAGTTGATTGAACGGCTGGTCAAGCGTCAGAACCGTTGAGCCCTGAACAAAGGCCTTCAGGCCTTGGGCAAAATTTCCAGCACCTTCTCTATAGGTCGGCACACACGCACCCCAAAAGGGGTTGCCACGATGGGACGTTCGATCAGCACCGGGTGTTGTGCGATGAAGTCCAGCAGCTGCGCGTCGCTCCAATGAGAAGCGGCGAGGCCGAGTTCACTGTAAGGCGGCGCTTTGGTGCGCAGCAGATCGCGCACACCACCTCCCATGCGTTGAGCCAAAGACACCAATGTGTCCCGATCCGGCGGATGCTTGAGGTACTCAATCACCACCGGCTCAACCCCACTGTCGACGATCATGGCCAACGCCTTGCGCGAAGTGCTGCATGCGGGGTTGTGATAGATGGTGATGTCGCTCATGGGCATGGGATAGAAAGGTCCAAATCAGCGCAAAGGCACGGTCAGTTGTGCGATCACGCCAGCGGTTCCGGGGCGCACGCCACGCCACCAGGCAAAGGCCTCAGCAGCCTGCTCTGCCAACATGCCCACGCCATCGGCCAAGCGTGACACCCCCGCCTGACTGGCCAGTTGCAGGAATGGCGTCAGACCTTTGCCGTACGTGAGGTCGTAAGCCAGGCAAGACGGTGCGAATGCTGACAAAGGCAGGGGTGGCAACTCGGCGCTCAGGCTTGCAGATGTGGCGTTGAGCACCACATCAAAGCCCCCCTTCACGTCGGCGTACGCGACACCAGACACGGGCACACTCCCCGTTTGGTGTTGACGCGCCAAGTCGGCAAGCTCCTGGGCTTTGACAACCGTACGATTGACGATCACCACCTCGGCTGGCCCTTGGGCCAGCAAGGGCAACAAGGCCCCCCGAGTGGCTCCGCCAGCCCCCAAAATCAAGACCCGCTGGCCAGACAAGACACAGCCCAAGTTGTGAATCAGATCACGCACCAGGCCAATGCCGTCAAAATTTTCGGCATAGACCTTGTCGCCCTCAAACTTCATGGCATTCACGGCACCGGCCATCCTTGCGCTAGGGGCCAAATCGGTGGCATAAGCAAACGCATCCAGCTTGAAAGGCGCGGTCACGTTCATGCCCCGACCACCTGTCAACCTGAAGGCGTCAACCGCTTGCGCAAAACCACCCAAGGGCCCCAAGACCTTGGTGTATTCCATGTCTTGCCCGGTCACTTGCGCAAAAGTGGAATGGATGAGAGGCGACTTACTCTGCTCGATGGGGTTGCCAATCACGGCGTAACGGTCTGTCATGAGAAATTCCAGCAAACAATGCACCGATCTTATCGCCTCGGCATGCTGAAAAGAAGATCGCAAAGACGTCCACGCTTGTGTACCAGCCTCACGCAGGACGGAGGTCTCGCCGACAAGGCCCATGCATCAGTGCCGCCCGACCAACCTGTTCACAAAATAGCCCAACAGGACGACACCCACCGCCGCCAGGCTCAGGGTGTAAGGCAACCAGTTGCGGTCCACACTTTCGGCCATGAGCAGCACACCGGTGGATTGCCCAAAGAACAGCAAACATGCAAAAAGGGTGACCGCTGTGCCGCGTGAAGCGGGTGCCATTTGGGTGGCCTGCACCTGCAGCGTGTTGTGCAGCATGTAAAAACCAAAACCGGTGGCAAAGCAGCCCAACATGCCCAACACCGGCAGATGGGCCCAAGCCAGCATCAGCAGCCCCACCACAATGCAGGCGACGCCGGTCTTCACCAGTCCACGCTCACCGCCGAGCCACCCCAGCCAGCGGCGTGCGAACTGGCTGTAGAGCAAGCCGCCCACGCCATAGAGCATCATGACCGAGCCCGCCAAGACCACGCTCATGTCAAATTGCTGGTGCAAATGGGTTGGAATAAAGGCCATGGCACCAAAGACCAAAGCGCCTTCTATTGCCGTGACGATCAGCACCTGACGCACACGTGCCACGCGCAACATCTCGAAGGTGTTGGCAAAGTAAGCGGTAAAGCTGGTGCCCTGGGCTGCAGGCGATGCGGTCGACAGACTGCGCAACTTGCGCCACAAAAGCAAGGCGACGAAAGCAAACAGTACAGACACCAATACAAACGCAGTGCGCCAGCCCAGATTTTCTGCAGCAAAACCGCCAAACCACAAGCCGACCATCATGCCGCTGACGGTGTAGCCCATCAATTTGGCGAGGGTTTCCTGCCTTCGGTCATACGCGATCTGATCACCGATCCAGGCCATGGACAAAGGAATGATGCCTGCCGCCGCCGCCCCCATGAAACCACGCATGACCACCAGCAGCGTCAGGTCTGACGTCATGCTGGTGATGGCGCTAAAGACGGCGCAGGCCAGCACAGCCAAGAAAATAACGCGCAATTTGCCAAAGCGATCGCCCAGTGGCCCGTAAAACAACTGCAGCACGCCATAAGCAACAGCAAAGGCAGACACCACGCGTGAAGCCTCTCCGGTCGTCACCTGGAACTCTTGGCCCAGGACCAACAGCATCGGATCGCACAGCCGCATGGAAGCCATGCTCGCGAAACCCGCCAGCCCCATCACGCGCAAGCTGTTGCGCTCAGCGTGCAAAGTGCTCATGCATCAACCATGCAGTTGCTGCTCCAGGTCGTGCAGCACCTGATAGCAAGGCAACACTTGCGCAATCGAGCTGTTGGGCTCACGGCCCTCTTTGATCGCTGAGAAAAACTCACGGTCTTGCAACTCAATGCCATTCATGGACACGGCCACTTTCGACACATCGATTTGCTCTTCCTTGCCGGTGTACAGGTCGTCGTATCGCGCCAGATAAGTGCCGGTGTCCCCGATGTAGCGGAAGTAAGTACCCAAGGGACCGTCGTTGTTGAAGCTCAAGCTCAGCGTGCAGATCGCACCATTGGCGGCTTGGAGCTGGATGCTCATGTCCATGGCGATGCCCAGCGTGGGGTGGATCGGGCCTTGCACGGCATTGGCTTTGACGATGGGGCTGCCGCACTGGTAGGCAAACAGGTCCACCGTGTGGGCCGCGTGGTGCCACAGCAGGTGGTCGGTCCAACTGCGGGCCTGGCCCAAAGCGTTCATGTTGGTGCGGCGGAAAAAGTAGGTCTGCACATCCATTTGCTGGATGTTGAACTCACCAGCCTTGATCTTGTGGTTAACCCACTGGTGGCTGGGGTTGAAGCGCCGTGTGTGGCCCACCATGGCCACCAGGTCGGTTTCCTTTTGCACGCGGAGCACTTCTTGGCCTTCTTTGTAGACATCGCACAGCGGAATTTCGACCTGCACATGTTTGCCCTCCTTCAGACAAGCCAGGGTTTGGCTGGCGTGCATCTGCGTGGGAGTGCACAGGATCACGGCATCGACTTCTTTCAAAGCCAAGGACTCGTTCAGATCGGTGGTGACGTGACCAATACCGTATTTTTCTGCAACCTCTTTGGTTTTGGCAAACTCGCGTCCGATCAACGAGACGACTTCCACGCCGTCGATATTCTTGATGCCGTCCAGGTGTTTGATGCCAAAGGCACCCGCACCTGCCAAGGCGACTTTGATGGTTTTGCTCATGGGTATTCCTCTTAAACGTTTTCCAGAATGACGTGGCCCACTGCCGTGTTGCTGGCGGGCACATGGTAGAAGCGGTGACGCAGCTGGGGGGCGGGGCCTGTGGCTTTGCCGTCCTTGATGTCGCTCATCGCGCCACGGGCGATCAGCCACATGACCAGCTCAATGCCTTCACTGCCCGCTTCACGCACGTAGTCGATGTGCGGGGTTTGGGCGCAGGCCACCGGGTCGTTGATCAGCTGGTCGAGCCAGGCGTTGTCCCACTCGCGGTTGATCAGGCCCGCACGCGCACCCTGCAGCTGGTGGCTCATACCACCTGTGCCCCAGATGTGGACGTTGAGGTCTTCGTCGTAGCTCTCGACCGCCTTGCGAATGGCCTGACCCAAATTGAAGCATCGCTGGCCGCTGGGCACGGGGTACTGCACCACGTTGACCGCAAACGGAATCACGGGGCAAGGCCAGGCGTCTTTCACTGGGTCCAGTTCACCGCACATCAACGACAGCGGCACCGTCAGGCCGTGGTCCACGTCCATCTTGTTGACGATGGTCAGGTCAAAGTCTTGCTGAATGACCGACTGCGCGGTGTGGCTGGCCAGTTCGGGGTGACCTTTGACCACAGGCACAGGACGGGGGCCCCAGCCTTCGTCGGCGGGGGTGAATTGTGCTGCGGTGCCGATGGCAAAGGTGGGGATCATGTCCAGGCTGAAAGCCGTGGCGTGGTCGTTGTAGACCAAGAAAATCACGTCGGGTTTGTTGTCCTTCATCCATTGTTTGGAGAAGTCATAACCTGCGAACAGGGGTTTCCAATAGTCTTCTTTGGTTTTTCCCAAGTCCATGGCCGCGCCAATGGCAGGCACATGCGATGTGAAAACGGATGCGGTGATTTTGGCCATGCTCAAGCTGCCTTTTTGGGGGCCGCGCACTGTGGTTGGTTCTGCGCTTGCGCATCGCCGTTTTCGCCGATGTAGCGGTTGCCTTCCACGCTGCGGCCGCCCTTGATCATCATGTTGCGGTATTCCTCTTCAGTCATGCCGGTCATGGAGCCCGCCATTTGCTGGAAGCTCTTGCCGTCGGTCGCGCCGATTTTGGCGAGGAAATAAATGTTGCCGCCGGTGCGCATGCACCAGTTCAGATCACGCGCCAGCACTGCCTGCTTTTGCTCTTCGGTCATGGCCCACTCGTCCAGGTAGGCACGCTCATCGGCTTTGAAGCGCTCGCGGTTTTCCGCCTTCATGAGCGACATGCAAAACTGGTTGATCCAGTAGCCTTTGCGCGATTGTTCGGCATCGAAAATGATGGTGCCTGGCACGTCGGTGTAGGGTTTATCGAGTGCCATCAGTTTGTCTCCTCGGGCCAGTACAGGCGCATCGGGTTGTCCACCAGCAGTTTCTTCTGCAGCTCGGCGGTGGGCGCGATGTGCGGGATGAAGTCCACCAGCAAGCCGTCATCGGGCATGTGGTCTTTCAGGTTAGGGTGCGGCCAATCGGTGCCCCACAGCACGCGGTCGGGGAACTCCTCGACGATGCGTTGGGCAAAGGGGATCACATCGGCGTAGGCGTTTTGCTCGCCATTCAAAGCCTTGGGGCCAGTGATCGACAAACGCTCAGGACACGACACCTTGCTCCACACGTTGCTGTGCTCACGCATGAACTTTTGGAACAGCGCAAACTGTGGTCCATCGGCGGGCAGCGACACATCAGGGCGGCCCATGTGGTCCACCACCACAGTGGTGGGCAGCGCAGTGAAAAAGTCCCACAACTCGGGCAAATCGACCGCTTCGAAATAAATCACGACATGCCAGCCCCATTGGGCGATGCGGCTCGCAATCTCCATCAGCTCATCTTTAGGCGTGAAGTCCACCAAGCGCTTGACGAAGTTGAAGCGCACACCGCGCACACCGGCATCGTGCATGGCCTGGATTTCTTCATCGGTCACACTGCGTTTGACGGTGGCCACGCCACGCGCTTTGCCACCGGAGTTGACCAAGGCATCGACCATGGCACGGTTGTCGGCGCCGTGGCAAGTGGCCTGCACCACCACATTGCGCGCAAAACCCAAGTGGTCGCGCAGCGCATAAAGCTGATGCTTGGACGCATCACAAGGCGTGTACTTGCGCTCGGGCGCATACGGAAACTCTGCGCCGGGGCCGAAAACATGGCAATGCGCGTCGACCGCGCCTGCGGGCAGTTGGAATCGGGGTTGGCTGGGGCCGGTGTACCAGTCCATCCAGCCTGCGGTTTTGGTGAAATCACCTGTTGTGGGTTTGCTCATGTCAGCAGCTCAGTCGATGTATTTGAGACCTGCAGCGGCCAACGGCTCGCGCATCTTGTACATGTCCAGACCCAGCACGCCAGAAGCGAGCTTGGCGCGTTTTTCGCCTTCAAAGCTCTCGCGCTTTTGAGCCGCGTCCAGGGTTTGCACGGCACGGGCAGCGGGCACACACACCACACCGTCGTCATCGGCCACGATCACGTCGCCAGGTGTCACGATCATGCCCGCGCACACCACGGGAATGTTCACCGAACCGATGGTGCCTTTGATGCAGCCCTTGCTGCTGATGGCTTTGCTCCACACCGGGAAGTTCATTTTTTGGAGCTCTTTCACATCGCGCACACCGGCGTCGATGATCAATGCGCGTGCACCACGGGCCTGAAACGACATGGCCAGCAGGTCACCAAAATAGCCGTCAGTGCAATCGGCCGTGATGGCAGCGACCACGATGTCGCCAGGCTGAATCTGCTCTGCGGCCACATGCAGCATCCAGTTGTCACCCGGATGCAGCAAGACCGTGACGGCCGTGCCCGACACCTGAGCGCCCGGATAGATGGGGCGCATGTAAGGCTTCATGAGGCCGACGCGGCCCATGGCTTCGTGCACGGTGGCCGAGCCGAGTGCGCCCAGGCCATCTGCAGCTGCGCGGTCCGCGCGGTTGATGTTGCGGTAAACAACGCCAAGTTCGTACATGGTTTTCTCCTGAATTTCTTGAAGTGACTTACAGGTCTTTGGCCTTGAGCTGGTCGTCCAAGCGCTTGAACACGCGACGCGCATTGCCTTCGTAGACCATGTAACGCTCTTCGTCGTTCAGGTTGGCCGTGGCTTGGACATAGCGCTTGGTGTCGTCAAAGTAGTGGCCGGTTTCGGGGTCGATGCCGCGCACCGCGCCGATCATCTCGGAGGCGAACAAGATGTTCTTGACCGGAATGACTTTGGTCAGCAGGTCAATGCCGGGCTGGTGGTACACGCAGGTATCAAAGAAGATGTTGTTCAGCAGGTGCTCGGACAACAAAGGCTTCTTGAGCTCCTGCGCCAGGCCACGGAATCGACCCCAGTGATAAGGCACAGCACCGCCGCCG
>JACCDW010365518.1_pt1 | contig 22193 bp, 20 predicted proteins | sample 7449781 | NCBI WGS metagenome assembly JACCDW01 (sample SAMN15323449, study PRJNA562643) | freshwater metagenome | isolation source: river surface water | place: USA:Blue River Watershed | collected 2017-08-18
CTAAATCCAAACTACGCCTAATCCATTGGCTGTCAAACCGTAATTCCGAATCTCCTAGCAATTACGCAGAAAGCTGCCACCTCATAGCCAGCTTGTTGACAGGCCCGCTTGAGCTCTCTGAGGGTCGCACCGGTAGTCACAACATCATCGACTAACAGGACACGACCCTTGCCCGGCCTAACCTGAAATGCGCCTACCAAATTTTGCTGTCTTTGTAAGAAAGACAGCTTTCTCTGGTCCGCTAGCTTTCGATTCGCACCTACCGATAGACGAGGAAAATTGTCTAATGATGTTCGTCGCACTAGGCGCTGCAGGGGATCGAATCCCCTTCTTCTGTAGTTGGGCAAATTCTTTGGCGGAATTGCGTAGCAGTCAAAATTCCGAAGGGCTGCCTGCAGAATTGAGGACTCAAGCAACTCCCCCAAAGGCCGCTCTAACACCAGACGCGACTTGTCTTTGTAGTGCTTAATCAATGTTTCGCATTCACCTTCGAGCTCGGCAGAAAAGAAAAGCTGCCCTCCCGCAAGACTCTCGCGACCATTTATGGGGCTTGGCCAACACTGCTGACAAAGTGGCTTTGGCAATTTCCCGCAGATTACGCAGGGAGCTGGGAGCAGAAAGTCAATGAGCACGAGGGCATTGTGGAACTAAATAGAAACTTTGGGCTAGTCGCCGATGGATCTGTGGATAAGCCTCAGCGCGCTGTTGAGATATCTGCTACCTCAGTCTGAAGTCTTTGCCAAGTGTTCCCGGAGAGCATCCAAACCTCGCCGGTTTCAGAAAGTAAGTAACTGTCGATTGCAGCAAAGCCCGCCTCAATTACGGAGCCCGTGATTAGTGGCGCTGTGCGCTGCTTTCTAGGACCGCTAATTGGATAGTCATAAATGCTTCCGGTGCCACTGGATGTTTTAGACAGAATCCTTAATACGGTGGAGCTTTGCCAGGTGAGAGAGCTGACCCCAACGGCCTCCGGTTCCGCTACAAGATTTCCGGTCAAGCGAAGCGGAGAACCTTGTTGATTTCGAACAATTCCGAACAGCTCAACCGTCTGTCCTGAATCGGAAATGACGACTGCTAATCGTGAACCCTCGGGGGAAATAGCGGCGCTCAATATGTTTCCCGAAAACGGCAAAACCACCTCTGAGGATTCACCATTGGACCCAATGATTTCAATAGTTCCTGTATTAGTTGACCTAAATAGCCAAGTGTTCCCAAAAGAATCAACTTGAACATCGGAGATTAGAGAAGAATTTGAAACTCTGCGTGCGGTAAATGTTCCATTTTCCTCAGCAACCCGATATGCACCTGAAGATGAAACTAGAACGAAATCCGATCCGCCCGGTCCAACTGCCAGAAGGTTGCCAGACAATGATTCAGCGACAGCCTCGGTTCCTACGACTGGTCCAGCTTCAGAGCCGCTTAGTCGCAATATTCCAGAATCCGTAAGCGCGTAGGCAGTAGAAGCTGGAATAGCAGGAATCTCTGCGGCAGAAATGTTTTGCTCAGCCCCGGCAATTAAAACAGCCACATCAACAACGCCTGGTAATTGTAAAAGCGTGCTGCGAAGCTGCGTCAATAACAACCCCCGCTGGCGTGTATCAGCAGCCAGAGCAGTTGAATCTAGATCCACCAAAGCCTTACCCTCTTGCACTAGCACAGCATTTACTTGCAACTGAGTACCCGCTGGAATTGCTGAGAGAACAGATTCACTCAACCACTGTGCTGGCCCATTTAGAAGGGCTGTCACCAATTGAGTTGGTGTCGATGAACGCTTAGGGAACCACCGGACATCTGGAACTAACTGAGAAGCGGTGGAGTCAAGAAAATAAATTGGGAATTGCGAGAAGACGACTTCAAATACAGGCACTGTGACCACAGTTAAATTTGGGGCACTGGAAATTCTCCATTCTCCATTTTCTTCAGTTAGCCTGAAACGAAGATTGGTTGTGGTCGGCGTAATGTTGTCGAATGAGCCATCCGCATTGACCCGGGCTCCCACCATGACACTGACAATTTGCACCTCATCGCTTGCCGACTGCAGATCGTAAGCACCTACTCGAATCAATGTCTGCTCACCCGGTCTCCAGCGGGTTGAGAAGCCTTCAGTCAAATACTCTCGAGCAACCTCGTAGTCATTTTGTGGACCGGTTCCTGCAGAGAGGAATCCCGAGACAATCTCACTGGGGGTTGCGCCAGGCAATGGGGATGCCGGCGAGTAGAAAGAAAGCTCCTGCTGCTCAGGTGCCGATAGTTCAGGCCCAATCTCGACATTGATTCCACTGGGCAAACTCGCACAGCCTGCCAATAACAAGACTGAAAGACCTAATGAGATTTTGCGCATCATGCTTCCAGTCCTCTCGGAGGAAGTGGCAGCGGCGAATTTGCGATTACTGCATCCTTTGACTTTGGCAGAGTCAAACGAAAACTGGTTCCCAACTTTGGCTTTGACCATACCTGCAACCAACCTCGGTGCAGTGAGGCGTCCTCTTTTGAAATAGCAAGGCCAAGGCCCGTTCCGCCCACTGAACGCTGCCTAGCTGGATCCGCTCGCCAGAATCGATCAAAGACGCGCTCTAGTTCTTGGCGAGACATTCCAACGCCTCGATCAGTTACGCAAATTGCAACGGCCTGGGAGTTCTCCCCTACCTCAACCTTTATATCCTTGCCGCCGCCATGCTCGATTGCATTTGACAGAAGATTTCTAAGCAGTCGCTCTATTCTTCGCGCATCTATCTCTGCGCGTACAGGCTCATCCGGTGCTTCTAGCTGCAGACTGGTGTTGCGATCTTTGGCTAATGGCTCGATTGACTTAATTGCCGCCGTGGCCACCGCTCTGACATCGTGGAATTCAAACTCGGGGACAATCGCTCCGGCGTCGTACCTTGAAATTTCGAGGAGGTCGCTGAGCAGGCGGTCAAACCTCTCAATCTGATCCTGCAGCAATTCTGCTGACCTGGACAGGGCGGGCTCTAGCTTTGAGCGGTTACTGAATAGAACTTCTCCGGCCAATTTGATGGTGGTCATTGGGGTTCTTAGTTCGTGCGAAACATCTGAAACAAATCGTCTTTGCATCCGCGAAAGTGCATCGAGTCTTTCAATCTGTGTTTGAAGGCTTGTAGCCATCTTGTTGAACGAACTCGCGAGGGTTGCCAATATGTCTTGCCCCGCTTCAGGAAGACGCTTGTCTAGCTTTCCTTCCGAAATCTCTCTTGCTGCTTCGGCAGCTTCTTCAACGGGTGCAACCAGTCTTCTTGTAACAAGGAAGCTGGCACCAGCGATCAACGCAAGAAGGAAGAATCCTCCGATTGCAAGGGCATTCTGGACTAGCTCGAGCGCCTGCTGCTCAGCGGCAAGGTTATAAACAAGATAAAGCTCGAAACTGCCAGCAATTGGAATTGCAATTGGTGTTCCAACCGTAATTCCTGGGACATCTCCATCCTCGCTCCGTAAAGATACGGGAGTGTAAGTGAGGCGACCTGGCGCCTCTCTTACCTCACTGCGCAATTCATCTGGAATTGAGCGAAGATCAAGATTTTGTGAAATAGGTGACTGAAATAACTGCAATTGTCCCTGTCCTGGTGAGCGCAGTAAGGCCACTTGGCGAGGAGCTGATCCACCCGTGATTTCAAGTGATGGCACAACCGAGTTCAGAAGAGTTTGCAGTGCAGTCTCATCTGACAGCGAGCTGGCCGCGATGGTGGTTTGTACGGAGTCGACAGCTCGCTCAGTCTCAGTCAAGACTTGGCTAAGTCGATTTTGATAAAAGCTATTGGCAAGCGAGTAGGAAAGAAAGCTTCGGATAATTGCCACAGAAATCCCACCAAGAATCACGGTGGTTAGAACTGCTCTTGCGGTAAGAGACTTGCGAAATAGTGAAATCACTGAGTTTCAGAGCCAGCTCGATACCCATGACCGCGAACGGTCATAACAATCTTTGGATTCTCCGGGTCTTCCTCAATCTTGGAGCGCAGTCGCTGGACGTGAACGTTTACCAATCTGGTGTCAGCTTTGTACTGATAGCCCCAGACCTGCTCCAGAAGCATCTCGCGACTAAACACCTGTTGTGGTTTAGCTGCAAGCGTGTGAAGAAGTTTGAATTCAAGGGGAGTAAGAGAAAGATTGAGTGATCCGCGCTTGACTTCAAAAGTTTTTGGATCAAGCGACAATGGACCAATTTGTACGGTTCCGGCGTCATCGGAAATCGGACGCAACCTGGCTCGGATTCTCGCGACGAGTTCTGCACCGTTGTGGGGTTTGACCACATAATCATCTGCGCCGGCCTCAAGACCCGCGACAACATCATCAGTGTCACCCTTAGCAGTCAACATGACGATTGGAACGCCAGAGAAAGCCCTGATTGATTTACAAACTTCAATTCCACTTTGCCCTGGCAGCATGATGTCAAGTAAAACCAAATCAGGATTTTGTGCTTTGAAGACATCAACGGCAGACAAACCATCGCTGGCAAAGACAGGTGAGTAGCCACTAGCCGAGAGAACTAATCCGACCATCTCCCGCAGGGCATCATCATCATCGACCACAAGAATCCTGTGTGTCATGACACCCTCCTGAAAGGCATTTGCCTAACAACCAATTTAGCTGTTTCGAATTGCTTGGATAGCCCGGTCTGTAATTTCCCTCATTAGGGCTTCATTGCTGGACTCCACATTCAGGCGCAAAAGAGGCTCAGTATTGGAGGGCCTGATATTCGCCCACCACCAGCCAGACTCAGAAGAGCCAAAAAAGGTTGTTCCGTCAAACTCTTCCTCGCGCTCAGCTGCAATAACTGCGCGAACCCTCGCTAGTGCTGCCTGGCGGTCTGTGACGGTCGAGTTAATTTCTCCGGATGAGAAGTAAGGGGTGGTTCTGGCTGCCAGCTTCGACATTGGTAGATCGCCGGTTCCAAGCTCACTTATAACGTGCATCGCGGCCAGCATTCCGTTGTCCGCTCCCCAGAAGTCACGGAAGTAATAGTGAGCCGAGTGCTCACCACCAAAAACAGCTCCGGTTTCAGCCATCTTGTCTTTAATTAGCGAGTGGCCAACCTTAGTTTTTACTGCCCGTGCACCATTGCGCTCGATTTCTTCGCTGACGAACTTGGAAGTAAGAAGATTGTGCAGGACCACAATTTTTTCCTCGCCAAGCTTTCGAACGCGGTCAATTTCGCGCTTTGAAACTATTGCAGCGACCGCAGAGGGGTTGACAGCATTTCCCTGTTCGTCAACAACAAAGCAACGATCGGCATCTCCATCAAAAGCGAGACCAAGGTCTGCACCTACCTCAAGAACCTTCTTTTGCAGATCAACCAAATTCTTAGGCTCCAATGGGTTTGCCTCGTGGTTAGGAAAGGTTCCGTCTAGTTCAAAATAGAGATCAACAATTTCAATATTTGGATTGTGTCCGAGCACCGATGGAACGGTAAGCCCGCCCATGCCATTGGCAGCATCCACCACAATCTTCAGTTTTCGGATGGCACTTAGATCTACAAGCTCGTTTAGGTAATCCGAGTATTGCGACAGGACATTCAGCTCGCGCACGGAACCGAGCGAGTTAGCACTGGTAATCCCTGACGAGAGATATTTCTCTGCCCGATCTCGAATGTGAGCAAGGCCGGTGTCAAGGCTGATACCTCTTGCGCCCGCCCTTGAAAACTTAATTCCGTTGTAGCTCGCAGGATTGTGTGAAGCGGTAAACATGGCAGCTGGCAGGTTTAGGCGTCCTGAGGCGAAGTAACTCATGTCTGTTGAGCAAAGTCCAATCATCACAACACTGCCGCCGCGCAGAGTCGCGCCTTTTGCAAAAGCAGCCGCGAATAAGGGTGAGGAGTCGCGCATGTCGTGCCCGACCACTAGCTCTTTGCCATCCAACTGCAACTCGTCAACAAAAGCAGCCCCGAAGCAAGCAATTACATCTTCGGTTAGTTCACTGCCAACCAAACCACGAACGTCGTAGGTTTTTACGAACTTGTTGAAATCGACCAAAAACACCCTCAATGCAGTTGAGTTCTAAGAATACAATGCCCCTATGGGCACTATTAGTCGCGACCGCCATGGGCGGGGTATGCGCAGGCCATTGCCCTCTAAATTGTTCAGACCCGGGACCCGAACCGAGCTGTTTAACCTGGTGGTTGAGCAGACTTGCGAATACCTAAAATCTTCCTTTCCGGAGTTGGCTGAGTTAAATTGGCGAATCGATGAGGTTCCCAACCTCGCTAAGGGTGAGCACCTGACTCGCTACAGCATCCGAAAAGACACAATGGGCATCACTCTGTATCGAATTCCAATTGAGCGACTATCTTTTCGAGGCGCAGACCTAAGGGCACAAATTGAACAGACAGTCTTATCGGCAGCCGCGGAGCTCATCGACAAAGATCCGTGGGAACTGATTCATCCCGCCTAGCGAACAAAAACACTCAGTGACTGACCGGGGTTTGAGTTCTCACTCGGATTAATGACCGCATAACCACTCGGGCTTATCAGCTGCAGCGCTGCAATAAATTCTCCGCTTGAATCAATTGAAACACTGCGACCCGAGACAGGAAGAAGTCCAATTTCGTTGGGCGCTAGTTCAAGCGTGCTGATTTGGTTTCCCTCAGCTGCTGCAGCCTCCACAGTGACAGTTATCCGAGAATCGGTTGGATTGACCAAAGCTAATTCGGTATCGATTGATGGAACAGGTAGGGATAGAGAAGTGAATCGCTCAGAGGGAGATATCCACTGGTAATCTAGTGGCCTTAGGGATGGATTCAAGATGCTTGCCAACACTGGCTCACTGCTCTCAATTTCAATCGCATAGGTTCCAGGTGGCAACTGCGGCTCAATCTCATACAGCTCCCCGGAATCAAGTGCAAACTCCACCAACTGGGTTTGAGTGGAGCGCGAGTGATAAGTGATGGTCAAATCTGCTGCAGCGGTTGGTGCAAATAGGCGGAGTCTGGGTCGTTCGTATCCATCGGCCAAGATGCTCACTGGCGCAATCCAAAGATTTGTCTCGGCTTGCCTAACTGCAGTATCGAGCGAAACTCCCAGTGAGTTCAGACCATCGCTATAACGATGCTGAATAGCTGCCACCAATCCCCCGCCACCGGACTCGAAATAAACCGCATAGCTTGGCTCTACCCCAACTACTGCAGCCAAGCTGATGAGCTTCTCGCTGACTGGACCAATCACGTAACGCTCGGTGATGACCTTTCCGGCAAAGTGAATCTCCAGCAGTAGCTGTGTATCAACTGGATTGGGGTTAGCGACAACTAGGACAGATTCTTTTCCAGCTCCCCCATCACCAGAAACAAACCAACCATTCGTAACAGGTTGCTCGCAGTAGCCCGCAATGAGTCCACTAGCGCGAGGACGATCAACAACCTGATATTCAATGGCGCTAAGGAGACGAGTCGATTGCTCATCTCCTTCGACGCTGAAAGTGATAAAAGACTCTATTCGGCTCGGAGTCTCGATTTGGTTTTGCGATTGAGCCCTGACGCTGGCGCTATCAACGCGTTCGATTTTTCCAACCTCAACGCCGCTTCGTCCGGCCACCTCCACCATCGAACCAGGACAGACAATTGAAAGTGGCAGAGGATTGACATCAATCGCATACTCACTGGCCGGACTAGACGAAATCTGATCCGAGGTTGGAATTAGATAAGAAGTGGCAACAGCTGCCAGTGAAAGTCCAACTACCGCTAATCTCGCCAATGGTTTCATCGCGCTACCCTTCTGCGATAGCCACGAATCGTGGCAGGGGTTGGAACGCTCAGCAGTAAGAACAGAGCAAGGGCTGCTAGCTGCCAGTTGCGGTTGTCAGCTGGAATCTCAGTGGTTGGCTGCTCAACCGCAGTTGTAACCCTGAACAGGGAACCAAAGGCACTATCTCCAGAGATCTGGAAAAACTCCATGCCGGCGATAGAGGCCCTTGTTGCGAGGGCAGTTGAATCATTTCCTTGCACCAGTACAAAATCAATTCCCAACTCTGATAGCAGTTGACCGACCCTGGCAGGATTGGCTGCAATCAATTGCGCAGTCAGGTCGGCTATTGACTGCTCGATTTGAGAGCTGGCACCTAGAGTCGAATAAAGCACGCTGCGCTCATCCGCACTGCGGCCGTCTCCCCAGACCAAATCCGCGTGAATCTCTTGATCAAAGCTAATTACAAGCGTCCTAGTCGCACCCTCAGCATCGGCCTGAGCAACCACCAAAGCAGGCGCTGATAGATCTTCGACTTGCAACGGACGCTGGGCCATGAAACCAAATGAAACAGCACTCACTGCTAGTGAAACTGAAACCACCGCAGCAGTTGCAACCTTGACCTCTCGAGAGGCGAAGTCAACAAAAAGCAGCAGAAGTAGTAGAACACCCAGGCTCAATAGCGCCGACAGCTCAGAGAACCCAAAGCCCAAAATTCGATCTGCAGAAACCAGTGCGCATAGGGAAAAGGCTGTTGCGAGGATCGGAAGAGGTCGATTCGCGAAACCAGCGAGCACGAGCGCAACCGCCAGGGTAATAACGTGCCAAATGACTTGATCACCAGTATCAGTTCGGCTGGAACTCGTTAGGAAGATGAGGGCGGGATTTGTATTCGCAGTCGCCATCAGCCAAGGCAGCAAAAGACTAATTGCCGGTGTGGCACTAACTGCCAGATAGAACTTTCGTGGATTTTGCAAAACCAATGCCGACACAAAAACAATCAAAAGCAAAAAGACCACAGGATTGGCAATCGCAACCAGTGCCATGCTCAAACCGGCTAGCGCAATCCAACGGAGAGTCCGGGCGGAATTGAAGGCTGATTTGGCTTTCATCAGAAGGTAGATGGATAGAGGTGTAAAAACAGAAACTACGAGCTCAACCACTGCACCTGCGCTCTGAAGTTGCAACAGAGCTGGACTGAGCGCGTAACCCACAGCTACGAGGTTGCGCAGCCAAGCTCGTTCAGTGAATTGGCCGAATAGCAGCCAGGCAGAAATAAAGGCAAATGTCCCCGCCAAAAAGACAAACCAATTCAGGGTCACTGAAGGTGCAGTTGGAACCAAAGCGAGCAGTGCGAAGAACCAATTGAAGGGATCAGATGGATAATCAACACCAGCCAAAAACTGAACTCGATCAACACCGGTTGATAGCCAGATGCTCTCAAAAGATCTTCCAATGGGCGACGCCGCATTTGACATCGCCGCTAAAGGGAAGCCGCCGAGAGAAACCAGTGGTAATAAAAGGGAAATGTAGAAAGCACCTGATGCGAAGAATCCCCTGCGACCAGAGCGAGCCTCCTCCGGCGGAAACTCCATTTGCTTGCTTCGCTTTTGTCTGATTTGTTTCGGAGTTGCATAAAGGCTTCTTGCTCCCGCTAGTGAGCCAAGGGCTCGCACTCTTTTTCTTGCCGCCCAACGAGAGGGAAAACTAAACCAACCAAATAGCCAACTCACCAGCTGGCCCGCTGCTCTGCCAGGTCTTCGATTGAAAACGTTGAGCGGAATTTGAGCTATCGCTAAAGCAGGCAAAATCAAATTGATTAGAAGTGCGATGGGGCCGGGGGCGGTCAAAGTGAATAGATGTAGATGCGCTCTCTCAATTGCGAACCGATAGCCGCCGCCAAGCCAGCTTCGCTTTCGCATTCCCCGCATCGAAAGTCCGGCATGCAAAACTTTGGCGGTTGGTTCGACTACAACCCGGTAGCCAGCAGCTCTTGCTTTGAGAGAGAACTCGATGTCCTGAGCCAGCACAGGCGTTGAATCATCGAAACCGCCAAGTTTTTCCCAAAGCTCAATGCTCACTAACATGCCGGCGGTCGAAACTGCCAACGTGTCACTTCGCACATCGAATTGCCCCTGGTCGTATTCGCTTTCAACCAATAAAAATGGACGACCAGTTTTTGTAATGGTGAGCCCAAGCTGCTGAATTTCAACCGGTAGATCCCACCGCAGAAGCTTTGGTCCTACAATCGCCACCGACTCAGAAATCTCAGCAGTCTTTGTTAGTTGAGAAAGAGCGTTTGGCTCAGGAGCAGAGTCATCATGCAAAATCCAAAGCCACTGCGGTCTAGCGGAGAGTGACTTGAGGCCAACTTTAACCGCTGCACCAAGAGGCAGATCGCCGGGTTGAATTAGTGAAAAACCAAACCTAGAAACGACTTGCGCTGTTTCATTGCTGGTTGCGGTGTCAACCACAACCACTTCCGAGATTGGATAGAGCTGTTTAGAAAGTTGACTGAGGGTTTCTGAAAGGTAAACGTCAGCTGAATTTGCTACGACAATTGCCGCTACCGTAACGGTCACGATTGTTTATGCGCGTCGACGCAGACGACGACGCTCGCGCTCTGAAAGACCACCCCAGATTCCAAATCGCTCATCGTTCTTCAGCGCATACTCCAAACACTCTGCACGAACTGTGCACTGCGCACAGATTCTCTTTGCATCGCGAGTTGAGCCACCCTTTTCAGGGAAAAATGCTTCGGGATCGGTCTGAGCACAAAGTGCATCTTCTTGCCAAGCCAGTGGATCGCCATCGATCTCACTTCCGTAAGCTTTGGCTACCCCCAGCTTCAGAACATCTACAAACCAATTAGCAGGCACCTGGTTTCTCTCCACGCTGCTTCCCTCCAGTTGAATAACGCTGCTGTAATTACAGCGGTGTAAGTATGGTCCTGTCAAGTTGAGTTTTGGCCGCCAGTTACCAAACTGTGAGGAAAGGCTCAAGGTAGCCTTTAGGCATGAAACTGTTGATTACCGGTGGTGCGGGCTACATCGGCTCCCATATCGTCTGGCAGGCCCAGCTGGCAGGCCATGACTGCGTGGTAATTGACAACCTTTCAACCGGTCTCCCCTCGAGGCTTGATTGTGAAGTGGTTCAAATCGATCTTGCGGCTGAGTCAGCTATCCCCGAGTTAGAGGAGCTGCTTTCCCGAGGATTTGATGCCGTCATCCACCTCGCTGCTCGCAAACAAGTTGGCGAGTCTGTGGAAAAACCAGAGGAGTACTTCAAAGACAACATCGGAGGACTGGCGAACCTTCTGTTCGCCATGCGCACTACCTCCACTTATAAATTGGTCTTCTCTTCATCAGCTGCCACCTACGGAATGCCCAACCTAGATTTGATAACCGAGGATGCAGATGCAAGGCCAATCAATCCCTACGGCCAGACCAAGCTCGTCGGTGAGTGGATGGTTTCCAATGCCAAGCAGTGGGGACTAAGGCCGGTCAGTCTTCGCTATTTCAACGTTGCCGGAACTGGCAAGTCGGGCCTTGGCGATACAGCAGCGCTCAACCTAATTCCGATTGCCATCGGGCAATTGCGAGCCGGTAAGTCTCCGGTTGTTTTTGGTAACGACTACCCAACCCCAGACGGCAGCTGCATCAGAGACTATGTTCACGTCACTGATCTTGCTGTCGCTCACCTGGCAGCTGTTGATTACCTAAACAAGGACTCAAGGCCCTTCGATGTCTTCAACATTGGCACCGGCGAAGGCGCATCTGTGATTGAGGTGTTGGAAGAACTAAAGAGCGTAAGCCGCATCGACTTCAGTTATGAAATCAGCGAGCGCCGGGCCGGCGATCCACCAAGACTGGTTGCGAATGTTGATCGCATGGAAAAGGTGCTTGGAATCAAGGCAAAGCACGGGCTGAGAGAGATTATTGAATCAGCCTGGAATCTTTAGAACCTGACCAACCCGAATACTGTTGGAATTCGTTATCCCATTCAAACTCGATAGCGCTGAAACTGGGACGCTGAATCGTCGGGCAATGCCAATCAAAGTGTCACCGGACTTGACTGTATAGGTGCGCTGAGTTGGTGTTGGGCTCGGGGTTGCCGAGCTACCGGAACTTGGAATCCTTAGGACTTGGCCCACTCGAATAGTGGTTGAGGTTCCCATGTTATTTAGCTGCTGAATGCTACTCACGCTCACACCAAATGAAGATGCGATCCTCAGCAGAGTGTCCCCAGACTTCACGGTGTAGGTACTAGCAGTAGGTGTTGGAGAAGGCGTGGGCGACGGACTCGGCGTTGGACTTTGAGTTGGAGCCGGTGTCGGCGAGGGTGTCGGAGAAGAAGTCGAAGGGATCTGCAGAACCTGACCAACTCGGATGGTGGTTGAGCTTCCCATGTTATTCAGCTGCTGGATACTGCTCACGCTTACACCAAATCTTCTGGCTATGCCGGAAAGCGTGTCACCAGAAACAACTCGATAGGTTGCTGGGTTAGCGCTCTGAGTTGGATTAGGAGAAGGAGTTGGAGTAGGCGTAGCAGTTTGGGTTGGAGTTGGTGTTGGTGTACCAGTCTGAGTTGGGCTCGGGGTTGGTGTCGGTGTTGGTATCACTCCTCCAAATACCAAGTCACCAAACTCGCCGCTTGGAACCGTTCCACCTGTTGGCAATGTCACAGACTGCGGAGCAGTTGCACCGGCAGGAATCTTGCTGGCAAAGTACGCAGAGGTTTCGATGTGGCCAGGTCCATCGCCGCGAAGTTTTGCTAGGTGCGCCCAGTTAGAAACTCTGCGCTTTTTGCCATCTTCGATGTAGAACAAAAGGCCTCGGTTATCGCGAATGAATGGCCCAACCTCGCGATCAGCTAACTGGAAAGAGCTGCAAGTGCTAGTTGCTAGCGGGTAAGCGGTACCCGGGAATTCGGCAATCGAGGAACTGGATATTCGATGCAAGGTTCCCTTGTCTAGCAGATACTCTCCCCCAGCGCACTGGACTTTCAAAGAATTCAGTCTTGGACGGACCTGGAAACTTGTCAGATCGGCTGACTGGAATGTGAACACCTTAGAGCTCGAGACGCTTTGAGCATGGGAAAGAGATTCGAGGCGAACGAGATTGCCAATTCCATCAGCCAAGAAGTGGCTGGTTCCTTGCTTCACAATCGAGCCAGGAGCGATTGCAATGCCTGCATTGAGCAAACTATTGATTGCCACCTGCGGAATCATTACGACCTTGTCCTGTTTCAAAACCGAAAGGAAGCGATTAGTCATATCAGTTGAGGTCGATGACCGGCGAGCATTGCCATTTATGAAGTAGCTCAGCTTGTTTCCTGGCGATGAAACCATTACTGGAGTTGAAAGCTCACCTTGGACAGTTGGAATTGCATTCAAAAGACTGTCTGGCACCACCACAAACGAACTGGTCCAGTTAGCCGGATCCTTGATTGGGAGTTTGCCATCTGGCGTAATGACGAAGGCACCGCCCGATGCTGAGGCAACAAAACCTCTAATCAGTTCTGGGTGAAGACTTGGTGCAATAACGGCAGCCTCAACTGTTGCACCAGTTGCGGTGAACCAGCGCTGCAGGTTAGTTGTGCTAGCGAGCGAGGAAACAAATCTATAGGTCTTACCGCCACTAGCGACTAGGACATCCTTCGAGCCTGCCAAGGCAAAGGTTGCTAGCTCTGAGGCAAGGGGCGCCCCAGGAGTGAGGGTGGCAACCTGCTCAACACTTAGATCTATTTGACGCTCTGCTTGACCACCCACCGTGTTCAAAGCGAGTGGGTCAACGACCAGTCGGTATTTACCGTCCTCCACCCAGTACTGCGCTCCCCCAACGGCGGTTAGTCGGCTGAGCTGACCGCCGGATGGAAAGTTATCAAGCTGCAAGGGCAATAGAGAAATTGCAGCATTGCAATCCAGGCCGTATTCGGCAGCTATCGAGCACTCGGTGACCTCATACTTCTTTGAGCCAGCCAGGACATAGCGGGTATTGGAAGCCGAATCGACCACCATGTGTCCCATCGTTCCGGCCTCTTGGAAGCTATCCAGATAGGCCTGTGAAATCTCGCCCAGTGGCCCTAGTGGGTCAAGCGATGCCAACAGCTTCGGATCAGTCACGAGATAGCGCTGGTTATTCACAATCAGATAGTTGCCGGAAGTCTCTGACTTCAACAGATAGCCTCCGCCGATTGGCGAACCAAACCAGTCGTGGTAAAAGCGCCAGAAGTTTCTGTTTCCATAGGCCGAGCAGCTGTCGCCGGTTCCATATAAATTGCGCAGTGCAGCGTCATTTGGCGTATAAGGGGTGTAGTAGTAGAGGTTTGCAGTAGCTTGGTTTTTCAGCAAAAAGCTCTTGCTTCCGCAAGATGCTCTTGGATTGAAGCGCATGCTAATTACTCGACCAGGCTTCCAGTAGGTGAAGGATCCCTCTGGGTTTCCATACCAGCGGAACTGCTTAGCAGCCCTATACATCTGATTGAAAAGACCGACATAGACCTTGCCGCAGATACCAGGATCTGAGTCGGGACAGCCAAAGCCCATAGCCGCTCGATACATGTATTCGGTTGGCTTGGTTGAAGTAACGAGCCCCTGCTCTTTTTGAAGCGTGACAATCAAAACTCTGGGGTTAATGCCACAGGCAGTTGCAATCGCATGAATAACTTGAGCGGCTGAAGCCTGCGGGTTTGCCGGAATCGCGGCGCAGGGCCCCACCTCGGTTGGTCCGGTAGCTGGAGTTTCAGGAATCTCGAACTTGGCATTCTTCAAACAGTCAATCGCCGGGTCGGTTGCCCTGCAATCCGAAACCCTTGAGTCTAAAAATCTTTGAATCTCTGCGACAGTCATCGTTCCAAAATCAAAGAAGACGCTGTCACTAATGATTAACCCAGGATCAAATGCACTGCCCGGTGGAGCAGCTTGCGCTGGCTGATGAAGCAGAACCAATCCTGAAGCTATGAGCGCACCTGACACCAAAGTGCTAAGGATCTTTTTCATCAGGGAATGACCACCGATGTCGCAGCAGATTCTCCGATGTGGAGCTCGGACTCGTAACTTACAGTCACCACCCCATTACCACTGGGCAAATCAGCTAATGGAATTTCAATTGGAAAGCACTGGGTGTAATCAGAAGAAGGCTCAGCTGCAACCTGCAAACTTTTTTCAACACTTCCACCTAAGAAACGCACTGTGCACTTGCCATCAGATTCACTGACACGCGGAATTTGTGCGACAACTGTCAAAACACCAATTTCTGGTTCAACAACTGCCATGAGGACTTCAACACCAACCTGAATCTTTGGCTTAGCTGTCTCAGTCGGTGTCTCAGTTGGTTCCGCTGACTGGGTTTCGGTTGGGGTCTCCTCCGGAGTTGGAGATTCGGAGGTCATTTCTTCTTCTGGCAGACCTTCGGCTCCCCAGTTCGGGTAAAAGACAGAACAGCCGGTGAGCAGGGTAAGGGTGGCTGCCGCAGTCAAAAAAGTACGAAATCTCGGCATGGCTCACCTCCAGCTACCTTCAACCCTAAGTTGAGATTCTTAAAAAACCCTGATGAGATGGGCGATTTTGGAGATTTAGCGCTCGTTAGAGGCTTGATTTGAGATTTTGATTTTTTTCTTCTACAAGTTTCTGAAGGTCCGCTCGGTAATTGTCGAGTTTTTTCTGGATTGCTGGATCGGAGATTCCCAAAATCTTTAGCGCAAGCAGTCCCGCATTCTTAGCTCCATCAATTGAAACGGTTGCAACCGGAACACCGGCTGGCATCTGAACAATTGAAAGTAGGGAATCCATTCCGTCGAGATTGTTTAGGGAGACTGGAACTCCAATCACAGGAAGCGAACTAACCGATGCGAGCATTCCAGGTAGATGAGCAGCGCCACCAGCTCCAGCAATAATTATCTTGATGCCTTTTGCAGCAGCTTCTTTACCCCAGCTGATCATTTTTTCTGGTGTGCGATGAGCGCTCAAAACTTCCACTTCGGATTCGACGCCAAACTCGGTCAATACCTGCTGGGTCTGCTGCATGACTTTCCAGTCAGAGTCAGAACCCATCACAATCGCAACGCTTGCCATGAGCTAAGTCTAGACACCCCCTCGATAAAGCTCATCACGAGCTCTTGAAGCTTCTTCGACGAGCTGTTTCCAGTCGGATCCGATTGCGGTGAGGTGGCCCATTTTTCTACCCTGCCTTGGTGCCTTCTCATAGGAGTGAAACTTGACGCTGGGGTGATTGGACATCACCTTCGAGTAGTGCTCAACAAAACCATTGGTGTCACTAACGCCGAGCAGGTTCACCATTACCGCATGTTCACTCTTCATTGCAGTTGAGCCGAGTGGCAAATCAGCAACGGCACGCAAGTGCTGCTCGAATTGCGAGGTAATCGATCCTTCAATCGAAAAGTGTCCTGAGTTATGAGGTCGCATGGCAAGTTCATTGATCAGGTAATTGCCTGATTCATCTTCAAACATCTCGACAGCTAAAACTCCAGTCACTCCCAGACCTTCAGCGATGGTTTGCGCAATCTTGCTGGCGTCTTGTTGCCTAATTGAACCTGGGGCGGGTGCGATAACTTCTGAACAAACACCGTTTTTCTGAATGGTTTGAACAAGTGGCCAGGTCGTAAAATCACCGGAAGGGTTTCGTGCACTTAACTGGGAAAGTTCGCGGGTGAAGTTAACTTTCTGCTCAGCCAATAGGCTGCCGCCGAACTGCTCTATGTTTTCAAGCCAGTCTGAAACCTGCTCAACCGCTGAAATTACTCGAACTCCCTTGCCGTCATAACCGCCGATCGGCGTTTTAACTACAGCTTCTTTGTGGTGCGCTAGAAAATCGGCCAAGTCTTTCTCTGCCTTGATTTCCTGCCAACCAGGTTGCGGAAGGTTTAGCCGTTCCATGGCCTGACGCATGATCAACTTATTCTGAGCGTGAATAAGCGCAGCGCTACCCGGGCGAACCAAAACACCTGCGTCCTCTAATTGCTTTAGGTGTGCAACTGGAACGTGTTCATGGTCGAATGTAATGACATCGACAGTCTTGGCAAATCTCTTCAGGGTTTCAAGATTGTTGTAATCACCAACCATTGTGACTGCTAGATGAGCCGATGAGTTTTCGTTCTCTGCCAAGACCTGCAAGTTCAAACCCAGTGCAATTGCTGCAGGTTGCATCATGCGAGCGAGTTGGCCACCTCCAATCACTCCAATTCTCACCATGGATTTCCCCTACTTACGCAAATGCCAAACATCGGCGGCTGCCAAGACATGCTCTCTATCCGCCCAGATTACTAGTTGCCCATCGTCTTGAATATCAACCGCTTTACCAACGATCTCATCGCCCGTTACCAGTTGAGCGCGAACTGTCATGCCCAAAGTTGAACAGTTGTCGCGAACGTATTGCAAAAGCCAATCAACCGGCTCATCAGATTGGAATCTGCTCCAGTTCTGCTTGAGCCTCGAAAGTGTCGACGCTAAGACGCTGTCAAAATCTGAGGTTGCCAGCTCATCCAATGCGATTGCAGTGTCTGGGGTGGACTGAGTCGAGAGATTTATCCCTATTCCAACCACCACACTCCCATCAGGGTTCGCCCCTGCCAGAATGCCTGCCAACTTTCGCTCACCCACCAGCAAATCATTAGGCCACTTGATAGAAAGCAGGTCTGATTCGATGAGTTTCACTAAGGCTTGGTGGGCACTGGCTGCCATTAGAAAAGTAATCAGCGAAGAGCGCTGCGGAAAATTGGGCCTCAATAAAACAGAAAGAGATATAGAGGCGCCTGGCTCAGATACCCAGCTTCTTCCAGACCGGCCCTGACCTGCTGTTTGAGAAGCTGCGACCAAAACCGAAAAATCCTGTAGCTCTTGATGCTCGCGAATTAGCTGCTGATTGGTTGAATCCACTGACTGCACAAAACGCAGGTCCGGGACAACAGCTCTGGATTTTGGCAGTTCCATAGGAAAACCCTATTCCAGCCCTGCTGCTTGTAGCTTTCCGCAACGAATTTTGAATCTCTTTGTGGCAACCGTGCAATTTAACCCCTTAATCGAGCAATAAAGTAGGAGAGCTAGTGAGGAGACCATGAGCGATAAACCAGATTTGAGCACCACTGCCGGCAAGCTCGAGGACCTCAAACACCGCTACCACGAAGCAGTTCACGCGGCTGGTGAAGCCGCAATCGAAAAACAGCACGCCAAGGGGAAGAAAACTGCTCGCGAAAGAATTGCGATGCTGCTTGATCCTGGTTCCTTTGTTGAGATTGATGAATTTGTTCGTCACCGAGCAAATGCATTCGGTATGGATGCCAAAAGACCTTATGGTGACTCGGTTGTCACGGGCTTTGGCACCATTCACGGTCGCCAGGTAGCGGTCTACTCCCAGGACTTCACAATCTTTGGCGGCTCCTTGGGTGAAGCTGCGGGAAACAAAATCATCAAGATCATGGAGCATGCAATAAAGAATGGTGTTCCACTGATCGGAATCCTGGATTCTGGTGGTGCACGAATTCAAGAAGGCGTCATCGCGCTTGGAAAATATGGAGAAATCTTCCGTCTAAATACTCATGCCTCTGGAGTGATTCCACAGATTTCAATCATCATGGGTCCAGCTGCTGGTGGTGCTGTTTACTCACCGGCTCTTACCGACTTTGTGATCATGGTCGATAAAACCTCAAACATGTTTGTAACGGGACCGGATGTAATCAAAACCGTGACCGGTGAAGACGTTGGAATGGAAGAGTTGGGTGGAGCACGAGCTCACAACGAAACATCAGGTGTCGCGCATTACCTCGCTTCTGACGAGGAAGATGCAATTGATTTTGTTCAGGCCCTAGTTGGCTATTTGCCAGAAAACAATTTGTCAGACCCAATTCGGTTCCAGAGTGATTCAGAGATGGAGATTACGGAATCAGACCTAAAACTAAACACTTTGATTCCAGATAGCCCGAACCAGCCGTATGACATGCACACGGTCATTGAGACGGTGGTAGACGATGGAGAATTCCTAGAGATACAGCCGCTATTTGCGCCAAACATCATTATCGGGTTTGCTCGCATTGATGGACAATCGGTTGGAATCGTGGCAAGCCAGCCTCTGCAGATGGCTGGAACCCTCAACATTGACGCCGGAGAAAAGGCAGCCAGGTTTGTTAGGTTCTGTGACGCTTTTTCTATTCCAATCATCACCTTGGTAGATGTCCCTGGTTATCTACCCGGAACCGATCAGGAGTGGGCAGGAGTGATTCGCCGAGGGGCCAAGTTGCTCTACGCGTATGCCGAGGCAACCGTTCCACTGATTACGGTCATCACACGCAAGGCATACGGCGGCGCATACATCGTTATGGGTTCCAAGCAGCTTGGTGCTGACATTAACCTGGCCTGGCCGACGGCAGAAATTGCAGTCATGGGTGGTCAGGGTGCTGTAAATATTTTGTTTAGGGATCAAATCAGGCAGGCAGAAGAAAAGGGTGAAGACATTGCCAAGGTTAGGGATCAGCTTGCCCGCGAATACACCTATAACGTAGCCAGTCCTTTTCTTGCCGCTGAGCGAGGCGAGCTGGACGGGATTATCGAACCCGCCGCAACGAGAACCGAGATTGCTAAGTCCCTCAGGGCGCTGAAATCCAAGCGCGCTAATTTGCCACCGAAGAAGCACGGAAACATTCCGCTTTGATGAAGAAACTTTCTGTAGAAGAGCTAGCTGAGCTAGTAAAGATCTCGGGTGCAAATGCCGAAGAGGAAGCTGCGGCACTGGCCGTAATTCACTCAGTTTTGAACAGTCGCGAAAGAGCGGAAATTCAAAAGAAATCAGCCTGGCAGCGCGGCCGGAAGGGCCTCAGAGGGCAACTTGGGACTGAATGGGAAGGTGAGCTCAGGCGTTAGCTTGTCCCCTAAATAGCTGAATAGGGAAATTGATAAAAACATCAGATTCTTGGCACCAAAGTGGTTTGCTTAAGAAAAGGTTCAAAACGCGAAGAAGGGTTGCGGAATCTTTCGGGGAATAAGGCGGCTTCGGTCGCCTTTGTTTATAGCCTGATAAACAAATCTGGTCGATCAGCATCTTTCTGAATTGCTGCCATGGTGACTCTCCAACTCTCACCAATTGACGCCCTAATCACAACTTTCCCGGCCTTCACATTCCGCAAATGTTCGGTGATTTGAGAAAGATACTTTTCCCTATCGTCATCACTTAGATCATCAAGTCCGCCGTCATCAAGAAGCTGTACTTCGACCCCGCGAATTCGAGCCTCCTGTGTAGCTTTGATTACATCGGGATTAAGAAGTAGTCGACCGCGAATCTGATCTCGCAATTGGGCTTCAAGCAACACTGCCTCCGCTCGATCACTTGGATTTAAGTCGCCCGACTGACGCCGAATCTTCTCCAGCAGAGGCATTGCTGAACTCAGCGTCTGCTGCAGACGCTGCATTTTCTCGGCTCTCGCCGCCGATGCGGCAGTCACAGCGGTATCGATTTCAATCGCACGCATTCGAAATTCAACTGCACTATTGGCACTCGAAACGATTGCCCAAAATGCAGCTTGACCCACGGCAACTAAAAGCAGACCACCAACCAAGCCGCTATTAAATGCCACTTGCAATCCACCCCAAGCGAGTGCCTGTGCGGAGATCAAAACGAAACCGAACCAGGCCAGGGCTGGATACTGTCGAATTGCAACAATTCCTAGCAGTGTGCTCAGTGCTCCTATGTGCCAAGTTGCATAGCTCCCTTCGGTTACGCGAGGAAGTGCGGCGTAAATCAATTGCGAAACAACTACTGTATTTACAAGAACGATAAGCGCAGAGATGATTGACATTCGAATGCCTGCTTTATCGAATACCACGAATGAAAGGGTGAAAAAGTAAATGCCAATGGCAGTTATTGCCAGCCCTGGATTCGAGTACTCCGCAAGACTAAAGATTCCGAGCAATCCGTGATAGGTGCCAAATGCAAATGCGATCAGCGCCAGTAAGTACCGGTTCAGCCTAATCATTTGGCCACCCCAGGATTACTTTTGCCCCTTTGCCAGGTTCACTGGTTATCTCAGCAAATCCACCGATTGAGCTCATGCGAAATCGGATTGATGTGTTGATTCCTATGCGATCCCTAGAGACTCGTTCTGGTCTAAAACCAACGCCGTTGTCTTCAACGATAAATCTGACACCGGACTTATCTGAAGTTAGCTCTAGTCGAATCTCACTGGCCCTTGAGTGCTGAATTGAATTATCCAATGCTTGCAACGTGGCCTCTGTCATGGCCTGCGCTATTTCTGGCCTCAGTGCCGCCGAACTTGCACCAGAAATCTCCACCGACACTCTCGTGTCAAGTTTGAGAGCAGCATCTTCAATTGCTCGGAACAGGCCAGCAGTCGTTACGACTTCGCTTTTGTCTTGATCGCTTTTTGCCCGCTCGAGCGAAGCTATGGCCTGTGAAGCGGACTCAGCCGCAGCTGCTTTTTCATCGGGGGCTTGGGCTCGGGCTGCGAGTAGAAGTGTATGAAGCACCTGATCATGAACTAGAGCATCTACACGCTGCCTTTCTCGACCAACTGCTTCCGCTCGAGCCTGCTGTAAAGCACTACTTATCGCCTCACCGTTTGCAACGTCGACTTCCTTCGCTCCATCACGAACCAAAGAAACTAAGGCCATGACAGCAACGCAATAGACCACAACATATGCTGAATCGAGAGTTGCCTGGGAAATTCTCTGCTCACCAAAGATAACTAACTCCATTGCAAACCAGCTGGCACTCAATACGGCTAGATATGTCACCCAGAGCCAAGTTTTGGTGTGAACCGCAAACAAGATCGCAGCAAAACCTATTGCCCACCAAATCCAAGGTCTTCCATTGGCTCCAAAGTCAAAATCTTGGATGTTGGATATTGGACTTAACAAAACAATCATCAGCACTGTGGACGAGTATGCGAGTGGAATGACCTTGCCTCTTCCAAACCAAAGAGACAAAAGCGTAAGACTTGCAATGGCTAGGTAAAAAATGAGTAGATAGTTGCCAAAGTCATTCGTTTCACTTATCTGATTAAAACCATTTACTGAAACCTCGATAACAACCAGTAAATGAACGCACCCACTAATTCTTCGAATTAGTTCTTCAAGCCGGCTGGCGGCAATCGATGCTAGCTGCACTAGAGCAGCTCCCCCGAGATGATTCCGTCTTCCACCGCCCGCTTGAACAAGTCGACTTTGGTCGCAGCCTGGCGACCAAGTTTGGCGTACTTAACCCTGACTCGATCTATGTGCTCTTTAGCGGAGCTTTGCTTTATTTCGAGCTGAAACGCAACCTGCTTGAGGCTCATACCCGAAGCGTAGAGAGAAAGAACCTCTCGCTCTCTAGTTGATAGAGAGGCCTCCTTAAACGATGAGTCTGAATCAATGGTTGCCGTGGTTTCGGCATTGTTGATGATTGCGCCTTGGCTGGCCAGCTCTATTGCCTGGAAAAGTGATTCCATTGGCTGGCTCTTCGGAACAATTGCGGTTGCCCCGGCTCTCACGGCAGCTCTCATCAG
>JACCDW011305613.1_pt1 | contig 22193 bp, 20 predicted proteins | sample 7449781 | NCBI WGS metagenome assembly JACCDW01 (sample SAMN15323449, study PRJNA562643) | freshwater metagenome | isolation source: river surface water | place: USA:Blue River Watershed | collected 2017-08-18
CCTATTACCGCGTTCGAGTCTGCGTCCTGAGAGTATTCCGAATCGTAGAATACGTCTCCGGAAGTGAACGTGAACGGCGTTCCTGGCGCGCCTGTGTTGTTGTGCGTTATGCTCCAAGAGAATCTTCCTCCATAAGGGAATAGAGTCGCAACATCTATAGTTCCGTAAGCCTTTGCCTTGAACCTGTCGTTGTCTGGCCCGAAGTTGGTTATCGTGAATGATATTCCGGCAGGCGAGCTGGCATGCGTCGCGTTGGCGTTTATAGTGGCGGTAACGGTCCTAAGCACGCTTCCGTCCGCAGCGTAGAGAGTGAACGTCATCGTGGTAGAGCTTGACTGGCACGCGAAGAAAGAAGTTCCTGTCGTGAACGCTGTAAGCGATGCGTTGGTCATCTTGACGGATTTGGTGGTTCCTGCCGCGAAGAGCGTGTCTATATTCCAAGTTCCTATGCCATATTCTCCGTTGGCTGCTCCCGATATCGTGTTGGTAGTTGGCCTCATCACGTATCTGTTTGCGTCTCCTGCAGCCAATGAAGGCGAGAAGTAGTTCACGTAGTTCGGCGCAGGTATCCATACCATGACGGATCCAGGAGTCACTGGCTCGTCTTCTGTGACGAGAACGCCTGTGGCGGTAAGTCCGCCCGGAGTCACGACCACGTTGTTTCCTCTGAATATTATGTTGTTGATGTTTCCGTATGTGGCGCCAGTCAAATAGTCTTCTACCGTAAGGGAGAATGTTCCGCCTGCTCCGCCCCCAAGGTTCTCTACCCACTCTACGTCATAGTCGGAGTCGGTCTTCTTGGCCAATATCCAGCTTGCCGTTCCTCCTGCAGGTATTCCAATGCCTGAGGTTCCTGATGAGCCGGATGTTCCGGATGTTCCTTCTGTTCCGCTAGTTCCGGAAGTGCCTGATGTTCCTGCAGTGCCGCTGGTTCCGGATGTTCCGGATGTTCCTGAAGATCCATCTCCTCCAGATGCGCCGTCGAGGTTGACTACCCAAGGAGAAAGCGTTCCTGTCAGGGTTGCAGTGACGACAGGAGTGTCTATGACTAGCGCGCCGGTAGACGAATCGTATGATACCACATTCGCGTTTATGTAGTTCGAGTTATCATATGATATTATTATGCTCTGACCAGGACTATATGCCAGTCCGGTTCCTATGGTTATGGAAGTAGGAAAGGCGTTTATGTCTTGTCCTGTAGAATAGTCATATCTATATCTGTCTCCAGCGTACCCGGATGTTCCTGAGGTTCCGTCTTGTCCTGAAGTTCCCGATGTTCCGGTTGTTCCTGATGTTCCTGATGTTCCTTCCGTTCCGCTGGTGCCTGATGTTCCGTCTTGTCCGGATGTTCCTGATGTTCCGTCTTGTCCGGATGTTCCCGATGTTCCGTCTTGTCCTGAGGTTCCGGATGTTCCCGATGTTCCCGATGTTCCTTCTGTTCCGCTGGTGCCTGAGGTTCCGTCTTGTCCTGAAGTTCCCGATGTTCCTTCTTGTCCTGAAGTTCCCGATGTTCCGGAAGATCCGTCTCCTCCGGCGGCGCCGTTTAGGTTGAACCACCATCCGTTGTACGAACCGCTTCCGACGGTAGTCGTTATGTCGACCGTTATGTCTCCTGTTCCGGAATTATAGGAAGATACGGTTCCTATTATGTAGTTGGTCGTATTGTATGCTATTATGACAGACTGCGCAGTAGAATATCCCAATCCTGGATCTAGAGTCCATGTCTCGGTAGTTCCTACCGTAGAAGCATCGATAATGCTATCGTCATAGTAGAACCTGTATTTGTCTCCTGCGTATCCTGAAGTACCGCTCGTTCCTGCAGGACCTGTGGCCCCGGTCGCGCCCATCGGACCTGTCGCTCCTGTGGCGCCAGACGCGAATGTGTCGAGAGTCTGTCCAACGTATTGAAAGGCGAGTCCTCGTATACCTCCTGTATTTCCCTTTATGTAGTTTATAGCTGCTATTTGTCCAGAAGCGGCCGCTGCTTCGAAAGCAGTCTTGTTCATAGTATATCCGAGTCCATTGCTGGAAGTAGGATCTACAGGAGTCCTAGATGCCTGGAATCTGAATATTCCAGAAAAGTAGTCTACCTCGTAGTATGCGTTCTGATAGCTGATGAAGTTGAATTTTCCTGTGCTGGTAGGAGAATATAGTATCGTGGAGTATCCGTTTGATGGCGCGCCGGCCTCGTTAGGCACATCGCTTATGTTTATAAGCGGCTTTACCCACTCATCTGAAGGATAGAACTGTCCGAATGCCACCAAGCTAGGAGTTCCTGTATCCAAGAACCAAGACTGGTATTCGGTATTGTGAAGAGGATATAAATAGCCAAGGCTTCCCGTGAGGTTCGTTCCGGTTCCGTCTATGGAGCTCACGGTTCCTACTTTCCTTATGACGCCAGGAAACTGGTCGGAATAGGAGGATGCTGAAGCAAGAGTAGGAGCATATGGTATGTCGTCCATCCAAACCTCGTTAGACCTGACGTTGTGCGAGCTTTTGTAGTTCTCGCTTGCAATGTTGTTTCCGTCCTTGGTGTTTACTTTGCCCAGCCAGTGGAAAAAAGCCCCGTCACGTCTTGAATTATCGCTAGTTATTGGCATACTTCATTCTATTTTTATGTCTTATATATTAAATCTCGCCATTCAAAATCAGGCAGCCGTAAACAATATGTCTGATAATATCAGAGCTTTTCCTGTCGTGGTTCCGGATTTGTAACCTATGAAAAGCCAGCACTTCTTGATAGACGAGGAAATAGATCCTTTTGTCCATTGAATGGTGTTGGTGGTTCCGGTTCCGGTCAGGTTAGCGCCTGTTCCGTTTGTCCTTCCGCCATAAACTCCGGAATCTCCGGAAAGGAAGAAGAATTTGTCAGGAGTGAGGTTGGCGCCAGAAGAGTCGTATCCTACCAATATGGCGAGGTCTCCGTTTCCTGTCGTTCCAGCCACTCCGTTAGGGCAGTCTAGGTCTGCCTCGGTCCAGTTGCATTCGAAGCTGAACAATCCTCCGTTGAAGGAAGAAAGGTCTGATTTCTGATATGCGCTGACGAACCATCTATATGGATTTATAGTCGCCGGCGTTGTGACTCCCGATCCAGAAGATACTCCGGTAAGAGTCACTGCGTTGAATGTCTTGGATATTCCAGTAAGCGAAGTATAGTCGCACCCGGCAACGAAGTTCACGTAAGGCATGTATGTCGAGAAGTCGTGCTGAGGGAATATTATCCTTCCGAATATGTACTGCAGCTCTCCTAGGTTTGGCGCGGATCCGAGCTTCACGTTCGAATCGAAAGTCGCGGATCCGTCTGAGAATACCTGGTCGAAAGAAAGCCTTCCTGTCTCGCTATCTATAGGATTGCTCACTATCGAAGCAGAGCTTGGCACGTCAGTATCTATAAGCGTCTTCTTGGTAGGAGACGTAAGAGTGACGTCAGGATTTCCGTAGTCGAAAAGCCTTACCGTAACGCTCGATACCTTAGTCGAGTTCAATGTGTTTGTCGTGTGCGGAAGGAATCCCGGTATGTAGACTCCCGCGAGGTTGTTGAAAGATGTAGTTCCTGGAACCCATAGAGTGCCGTTGTTTACCATCACGTCGTTTATGGTTCCTGTCCTCGAAAAAGTAAGGCCGCTCTTGTTCCATTGTATTCCCCAACCTGTTATCGCGTTTCCGACTCCGGACTTGGTTCCGTCTGCATGTCCGTTGAGCGAGTTGGCTCCCGTGTTTGGCGCCACCTCGTTGGTTATGGCCAAGTTGTTAGGGACAAAGTCTATCTGCTTAGTGGTAGGAAATGTTATCTCGTTTAGGAGGTTTATGTTCGAGGCGGTAAGAGCGAACGTAGATCCGGATCCGTAGTATCCGATTCCTGAAAATTTCCTGACGACTGCCACTTTTTCGTCGAATATGACAGAGCCGACATTCGCGCTGGTGACTGCCAGGTCGTTGTCGAAGAAGAATGTAGAAGTATTGAATACAAAAGTTCCGTCTACGCCGTTGTCATGAGTTATCCTGCATTTGAACCTTCCGCCGTTAGGAAGAACCGTCTGCATGTTGAGAGTGGCAGTCAAGCTGGCCACTTTGAACTTGTCCTGGTCTGCGGTCAGCGCGCCAAGCGCGAGAGAAGCTCCGGCGAGGCTGGAATCGTCAAGCGTATGAGTTGTCGCGCAGTTTGCGGAATTTAGAGTCTTCGTTATCGTCCTTATGGCGGTCGTCTCGTCTTCTTTGAAGACTTCGAACTTTATCGTGGTAGAAGAGTTGTTGTTTATAGAAAACGCGCTAGACTGAACGAAAGGGTTGAAAGAAACTACGTTCTTAGTAAGCCTTGTAGTTCCTACGGCAGCGCCGTTTGCCTGGAAGTCCGCCAATGGCGTCCAAGATCCTACTCCGAAGTTTCCTGGAAGAGCAGCAGAAGTGTATGAGTTCGTGTCTGGAAGAGACGCGTATCTAGCAAGCCCGCTGTTGTCTATTGTAGGATTTAGGTAGTTTACGTAGTTAGGGGCAGGTATCCAGACGACGACCTGCTTAGGGACTTCCTGAGTCACGAGAACGCCGGTAGCCGTAAGTCCTGGAGGAGATGGCTGCTGGTTCACGACCACCGTGTTGCCCCTGAATATTATCTTGTCTATGTCAGAGAAGGAATCTCCCGTTAGGTAGTCCTGCACCGTGAGCGAGAACGTGCCGCCGCTTCCGCCGCTTCCGCCTCCGCCTGATACCAGAGTCGTGGTCCCACCGGTTCCGTTGCTAGGATCCATATATTCGTCATAGTCGACGCCGCTCTGGAAAAGGACGTTGTCCATAGACCATTCTGTATAGGAAGCGCTGGCACCGCCTATCATCCTGAACCTTACTCCTTTGATAGACTCTACCTTAGTTCCGAACTTCATCGTAGGGACTACTATGTGCTGCCATGTTCCGACAAGGTCTCTCTCGAGCCCGTATGCCATGAGGTTTATAGTGCTGCTTGACGCTGTTCCCGTGCTGGAAGTTCCGTATATGCTGACGCTCAAAAACCTGTCGTTCTGAGGCGCGTCATCAAACCTTACCCTCATGGAAAGAGACGCGTATTCGTATCTCTTTATGTTTCCGACAGGCATCTCGAACTGAACGCCAGACCTGTAGTCTGAGCTCATCTTCAAGCAAGTCGTGAATATGTATGGATCGTCTGTCGAAGCGTCGTCTAGCGTGCTTCCGGAGCCGTCTCCGGATATGCTGTATTTTGAAGTGGTCCATTGAGATCCAGACCTTTCGTATACGACTTGATTTGTTCCTATCTTGTCTTTGTTCGGGTCTGTGAACTTCAGAACCTTCGCGTATTGTATGAGAACCTCGTCTTCTTCGATCACAGGCCTCTTCGGGTCGGCCGCCGGAGTTCCTTCTTTGATTATTATCTCGCCGTCTTCGTTTATGACTATGGCGTCTATCCTGTCCATAGAAGGATGAGATGTGCCGACCGATACCCCAGGCATGCTGGCGGTCTTGAATAGTATCTCGTCTCCGAAGGTATATGCCAGGTCCGTTAGGCTGAAAGTCAGAGATGTCGCTCCAGATCCTGCAGACCACTCGGCGCCACCGTAATATAGCCTCTTGACTGGCTTTACAAGCGAGTTTGAATAGTACTTGTCTATGATGGAATACTTCGAAAATGTTCCGGTGTAGTTGACGTTGTACTGTATCGGCGACTTGAACGGATATAATAGATATTCGCTCGTTATGTCAGTATAGCCGTATCTTGATTGCTGCATCTCTTTTATCTTAATTTTTTAGAATCCTTCCATGTCGAATCTGTCATCGTATATGAATCCGCTTGGCGCGAAGAGGTCTTCTACCACGTCGGAGTTGTCTTTGTTGCATCTCGTGTTGTGTATTCCTACAGAAACGGTCGCCGCGCAGTATATGAAGTTTCCTGATGCCGTTCCAGGGCTGTATGCAAGCGAGTTGTATATCCTGAAGGCAGAATGCGTAGTGGACATCACTATGATTCCAGAATCCTGAACAGAGTTGTATATCCTAGAGTTGTGTATGTGCAGGCTGGACATAGTTCCGGAATTCACGTTTATCGCGTAAGGAACCGTTCCTGAGCCATCAGTCTTGAGAAGAGAGTCAGATACCCTCATCGCTATTCCGTTGCTGCTGTTTATCACAGATTCTCTGCTGCTTATGATGTTTCCTATCACCGAGAAAGTTCCCACGGTTCCTTCTACAACCGCGCCTGGGCAGTTTCCGCCATCTATGTTTCCTACAATCTTCAGATCGCATTCCGATACGTATACCGCTGCGTTGTTTCCGCCTGTGAAGGCAGAGGTCCTTTCATAGAGGTCTCCTCTTACAGACACGCTGGCGCTGGCGCTTCTTATCGCGAGAACGTGCTGCGCGTTTGACTGAGGCCCGGTAAGCGCGTTTATGTCGGCGTCGCAGTATATCGAAGGGCATTTTATGTCTACGGATCCAGAGAATCTAGGCCTTACGTCTACTACGTCGTATGCGCCGGTTATGCTTTCTCTGATGTCGATGGATATGTTGGATGAAACGTCGGATGTTCCTGCTTGGTTTCCTATCAGCATTCCTCTTCCAAGCCTCGACTCGGTCCTTATCCTGTCTCCTTTTATCTTTATGTTGGAAGTTCCTGTAGAGTTTGTGACTTTAAAGGCAGTCATGAGATTTTCTATTGTCCCGAACTCGAAAGTCACGTTAGACGCTCTCGTTATGTCCAATGGAACAAGGTTCGTGCTGGAGCTGCTTATGAAGTCGGCATATCCCATCACGCTGCTGTTTACTGTCGATCCCAGGTCTGTGAATCCGTTTCCTGTGAAAAGAACGCCAGGCTCGCAATAGTAGTTTATGTTGTCGACCATAGTTATTCCAGCGGAATAAAGTCCTTTCTTCAGATGGACCAATCCTTTATCTGCAGAGGTAAAGACATACGAAGAGGTCAATCCCGAAGTTGCCTTGGCCACCGTCTGGTATGGCTTGTCTACTCTGTTTACAAGCCCAGTGACGTCGCTGCCGTTCGCGGGATCCACGTATGCAATCTTGTATGTCGAGAATACGCTGTTAGCGATGGAATCCACATACTGCTTGGTAACTAGAGAGTTATTTACGAACGTCGCAGAATAGTCCGCTGCGTATACAAGTCCTTTAAGGTCTCCTATCTCGACCGTTCCGGAAGTCGCTCCTATCGAAACGACGCCTTCGGTGAGCTGGACATATGATTTCTGCTTAAGCGGACCATCGCTAGATATTAGTATGGAGTTCTGAGCGGAATGGTCAAGCAATACCTGAGATCCGCCATTGGCGCTTCTTATCGAAGTTCCGGTACCCATCACGATAGAATAGGATTCAGAATTATTTCCCACAGATAGAACATCGCTTAGCGGAGGATTCGCGCCCGAAGAAGCAGGAGACCAAGAAACCTGGCCTGCTCCGTCCGTCATCAAGACCTGTCCGCTGCTTCCGTCTGTATTAGGAAGCGTATATTGGTTGTTTATGTTTACGCTGTTTCCGAGATACACGGTGTCGCTTGCAGAGGATACAAGGTTTTGGCCGCCTATTATGACCGAATTCTTGACGCCCGGCAGAGTGCTTGCGTTCTTCGAGTTTATGTGGACATAAGCCTTGTTGTCTATAAGGTCATTGTCGTATGAGCTTCCTATGTTCAGGACGCTCACTATGGAGTTACCTGCATGTGAGTCAGTATGGTATATGTCTATAGACTTGTTTGTCTGCTTGAACGACACCGACTGAGTGGCGGAATATGCGTTTAGCGAGTAGGAAGCTCCATTGAAGTCCGCTTCTGAAGATCCCAATGATGTGTGGCTTCTGAGCGTGGACATTCCGCTTGTCAAAGTCAGCGAGGATGTAGATCCGGACGCGGTCGCGTATATTAGTATCCCGTTGTTGTGATCAAGCAATATATAGCTTTTGGCGCCACCGCTTCTTATTGAAGTCGCTGTTCCCATTACTATCGAATATGCGCCGGAATCGTTTCCTAGCTGCAGCGTCTGCGCGAGGTTCTCGCTGGATCCGCCACCGACGAGCGGCGTAACGTTTCCTGCAGAATCCTTCTGCTTTATCACTCCGTCTAGGTCGTATCCTACAGTGTATCCGCCGACCGAAGGAGTGGCGGCCAAAAACATGTTGATCCTGTTGTTAAATATGACTTGACTCATTAGAACAATTATTTTATTATTCTATATATAAAATCCGCAAACCTTTTATAGGCATCTTTGCATAAAGAAGAAATAGAGATGGAAGAACTACCGGAAAAATGCGAGAAATTGCTTGCCTCGATAGCGAGGATGGCAGTAGAATATCAGAGATACGAAATAGCCGTTTGGTGCAGGGATGTCAAGAAAGAGCTCGCATACGGAGTTGTCTTCAATGAAGATCTGACGATAGAAGAATTCTTGGGAAAATGCGCGAACAAGATGAAGAATCTTGGAAAGAAAGATCAAGATCTCATAGCTCCCATGCTAAGAGAATTCAAGCTGAATATCCTCAATATCTAGGAGGAATAGGCATATCGCTGGTTATCTGAATCTTGAATCCATATCCGCTGTCCTCGTCGGATCCGTATCGAGTCTCTGTGTGATATCCGTTTCGTCCGTCGAACGATATAGGCTTAGGCCCGTTCATCTGCTGCCTCTTGCGTGCTTCTTCATCTCTTCTCCTGGCCTCGTCTCTAGCCACCATCTCTTCGAAAGTAAGTCCCTGATTCGGATCAATCGGAGCCGGCGCGCTTGCTGGCTGTCCGGAAGGATATCCATACTTCCTGAGCAACTGCTCTGCTTCCCAGCTGTCTACGCTAGGATTCTCATTGATCTCGACCTGCTGGTCCTGAATGAGCCTCACTTCTGGCCTCTGCATGCTATTTAATTTCTTTTGTCAGGCTTATCCTGTTAACGTCACAAGACATCCTGTAGCCTTCTACCGGATTCGCGGACATATATCGTACATATAGCCTTGTCCTTTTGGTCGGAGAGAATTCCTTCTCGCCTTCCTTCGCCAGCCCCTCTATCCTTATCAGCCTTACCCAAGGCTTTTCTTCCAAGAAGGACGGCAGCGCTTTGCCGAATACTGCATCGGTTATCTTGAATATGTCGGAGTTGACCACTTTGGCGTTGCTCCAGCATTCTTCTTCTCTGTCCCATACGAAATACGCCAGCTCGTAAGAGCTTCCTAGCCTAGACTTTCCCGGTCCCACCGCGTCGTTCTTGAACTGAATGACGAACTTGTTTCCAATCTTGTCTTCGAATCCGTACTTCACCGAGAATCCATCGTCTTCGATCTTCTTTGGCAAATACATATCTAACCTAATACCATTTATATATTAAAAATACAAAATATGATTGAGAAAGTTCTTAAAAAATCGCATGCGAAACAGCTATGTCGATATATAAGAAATGGAATACAACATAGTAGCATTAGACCCTTCCCTGATATCGACCGCGCTCGTGGTAAGCTCGGGAAGCACTTTCAAGATGGTGAACTACTGCCGAGAAAGCTCGGCGAGCGGAAAGACCGGGCTCAAGAAGTGGTTCAAGATGGCGGAGCAATACGTCAGCTATAGGTATATCGAATACCGAGAGTTCAAGGACTATTCGGAAGGAGAGATAACGAAGCTGAAGGACTACGACAAGATAACAGACGGAATAATAGAAGACATATTGGCAGAGATCGATCCTAAGAAGCCGACCAAGATTGGAATAGAAGGATATTCGTTTTCCAGCACCGCCGGCGACATAATCGACCTGGTGACTTTCTCGACTCTTCTAAGGAAGAAGCTCTTCGACAGGGTATCTAAAGACATAACCGTGCTATCGCCTTCGACTCTTAAGCTAGAGTCATGCAAGCTCACATACGCCCCGATAGTCACCGAGACTGGAAAGAAGAAGAAGACCCAGAAGATAGAATACAGGAACGGACTGGGAATATCTGGCGGAAAGTTCACGAAGACCGACATGTTCATGGCGATAGTGGAGAATTCCGAGATGGACGACTACTGGACAAAGCACTGCAAGCTTTCCAAATCAGACATACTGGGAGTCGCGACGATACCGAAGCCATACGAAGACGTCAATGACGCGTTCTTGATATACTGCGTTCTAAAAAAAGAAAGCCAGCGATGATCGCTGGCTTCTTCATTTATTTCAAATGCCATTTCTTGTTTTCTGGAAGCTCGTCCCAATCTTTCTTCTCGAATTTGCTTATCAGAGGCATCAGATATTCCGCGGCTTCTTTCCTTGCGGATTCGTTCATCTTTCTGCTGTGTCCTAGCCAAGTATAGGCGGCGACGAATCCTACGGTGGCTCCGTTTTCTACTACGTAGTCTATCACTTCAGTCCTTCCGTATTCTATCGCCCATTTGAGTATCATATACCTTCCTCTCTTGTCTGTCAGGCTGGCTCCGTATTCGAGAAGCAGCTTGATCGCCTCGAAGTATGACGTTCCTATGTCGTCTGTGCTCTTCCAGCTTCCTTTGCATGACCTCCTTACAGGAAGAGAGTCGTCGAAGCTTGGGTCGAGTCCGTTGTCGAGGCAGAATTTCACGGCCTCCAAGTCGTGGCATATGTTGTCGTATACCTGCGCGGTAAGCTCGGATCCGTTCTTGACGAGAAGCTTTATCATGTCTAGAGACTTCGCGAAGTTTATTATTCCTTGCTTGCTCGGCCTTAGGTTAGGAGATCCTCCGAGGCTGAGTATGACCTGCGCCTTCTCGAGGTCGTTTTCCTTGACGGCCCATTCTAGCGCCGCGCATTCTCCTCTGTTTATGTCCGCGCCGTCTACGGTCACGTATTGCTTGATCTGCTCTGCGGAAACGCCTTGCTTGACGATCTCGATGTTCGCGGCTCTCGCCTTTCTCCTTTTCTCGAGGTCTTCGCTTGTAACTGGCCTGAGAAGCGCGAAAAGGCCTCCGTATTTGGATATCTGCGCTTCAGTGGCGCCAAGCTGCTTGGCCTTTTCTTTGGCGTCGTTCTCTACGTCGTATTCCAATCCCCAGTTCTTCAATATGCTTATCACGTTGCTCGCGACGTTTCCGTCGATCTTGTTGTGGGCTGCCCTGATGTGGTTGTAGTTGTCTTCAGGCTCTATCGTTATCCCTATCGTGAAAAGAGGATTCGACTGCATGAGGTTGAAGTTGTATACGTAGTATTGCTTGTTTTCTTCTACCTGCCTTCTGTTTCTGTCGCTGTTTACGTAGTAGTCCCATTGTCCGAGAGAATCCTTGATGCAGTGGTTGGTGTGCGCGTTCAGTATCCTGTTCGCTCCGAAAGACTTAACTTCTATGACGAATATTCCGTTTTCGTTGAATATCTCTTCCGCTCCCATCGCGCCGAACTTTATCGTGCAGTCTTGGAATTTGGTGTAGAAAGAGTTGAATCCGTCGTTGTCCGTGGCCTTCGCGTATCCGAGCGCTTTTTCTATCAGGTCCCTGATGTTCTTGTATCTGGCGACCGGGCTCCTGAATACTATCTGTCCTCTCGTCTTGGAATCTGCCCTGTCGTCGAGCATCATCCTTCCCCAGAATCCTTTGTATAGGTCGTCATGCTTCGCCTTGTCGCCTCCGCCAAGAGCCTCGAACGCCAAAGCGACTTCCATGAACTGGTCTTTTATTATCTGAGGCGATTCCTTCAAATCCCTCTTCAGATGCGGCGGAAGGTCAGCCTCCATCTTCTTGTATAGCCTGAGGTTCTCAAGCTTGTTCAATCCGTCTATCAGAAGCTCCGCGTTGTTAGGAACCTTCATGTTTATGAAGTTCGCGTCGAATGCCTTCTTCGCTGCCTTTCCGTCGGTCACTATCTCTAGGTTCGCCAATATGTCCTTGTTGATCAAAAGCTTAGAGTATAGATTACTCAAATCCGCGATAGAGATGTTCTCGTAGTAGTAGAAGTAGACGAAGTTGGCAAGCCATCCTATGGTGTCTCTGTCAAGCACGTATTCCTTCTCTCCGGTAGGAGTAGGAACCGTCGCGGAAATCTCTCTTATGGCCTTGAACTCGTTTGTCGTTATGAGCTGCCTCAGCTGCTCTTCGCTGACGCTTATGCCTCTCATCGTCTCGCCGAGCTTCTTCCTGTCTTCTGCGTCGATCTTCATGAAGTCCAGAGGAGTGACGGTCCTCTTGTTGCCCTGCTCTATCTCGTATTTGGTCTCATCGTCGATGAGGTCTAGCTGCTTTGCGGCGGTAGAGAGAACGTACATGTCCTTCATGTACTTCTTCGCCTTGTCTAGGTTCTCGTTTATCGAGACGCCATCAATGAAGTCTGAATATTTCCTGAAAATCATCGGTTGTTTCTTATTTTTGTCTTTTCGTTTATCCTTTCTATCTCTCTGAGATATATCTCTGCTCCTTCTTTGAGGAAGGCGCTAAGCCTCCTGACTTCTTCGAAGTCTCCTTCGTCAAGCGCCGCGTCGATAAGCTCCTGAAGCTCTCTCTTGCTAAGCTGGCTTTCGTCTCTCTCTGCTTCTCTCTCCGCGGACTGCCTTATCAGCTTGTCTATTTCAGACTGGGATTCTTCTCCTGGCTCGGCATGCTCTCCTTCTTCCTTCTCGGGTTCTTGTGTTCCGAATCTCTGTTCCATCTCCCATCTGTTAAGAGCTTCTCTGTATTCGTCTTCTGCCTTGACTATGCCGGCTATTATCTTCTCGATTTCGGACTTTGCCTTTGACTGCGCGAATTTCTGATCGTCTAGGACGAATACGGTCTTGCCATCTCTTATTTCGGAATCGAAAGAAGAGAACATGCTCTTAGTTATCTCGAGGAACTCCTCGTCTGTATAAGATCCGCCTCTTTCCTTGTCTATCGCCAAGAATGCGTATACCCTGGCACGCATCTGAGGATACTTCTGAGAGTCCTTGCATTTGTTGATGAAGTCTCTGAACATGGCCTGAGCCGGAACTCCGTATTTGAAGTCTTGAGACTCGTCTTTGAATGAGGAAGTCGCTCTCTTTATCTCTTGAGCGAGCTCTTTGTCTTTCTTGATGGCGCTTGACTGAAGAAGCATGTAGATTCCTTTTACCGATTCGTGTATAAGCATAGGAAAGTCTATTCCGAATGCCCTTATGACGATCTTGTTGAATTCGGTATCTTCCGTAAGAAGATGCATCTGGTATCTGTCGCTGGAAAGGCTTTCCCAGGTCACGTCTACCGCGCCGGCCAATCCGCCTGGAGCGTCTTTCATCATAGAGGCCTTCCTGTCGTCTTTTACCGACCAGTCAAGCTTGTGCGCCAGGTCTGATGTCTGTGACCAGACGTCTAGCAGCACTCTGTAAGAATCTCCCATGATTTCCCTTAGCCCGCTTTCGACTACTTCGGAATACTTTATTATGTCCTTAGTCGCCTTTCCTTCGCCTTGAGTAAGCATGTTGAGTATCTTCTTCTTGTCTATGGCCATAGCCACGTCTCTGTTGGTGACTTCTATTTCTTCTACCTCTTCAGGATTCTCTTCTTCCTGGTCGGAATAGTCAGTGTCGTCGTCGAAGAAGCTGAAGAAGTCGTCTTCTTCCGCGGATTCTTCAGATTGGCCCTCTGGCTGCGACTGCGGCTGTCCTTGCGGCTCTTCCGGCTGCGCCTGTTCTTCTTCTGAGTATTCAGGCCTTTCTTCTGCAGACGCAGGAACGTTCATAAGGCTTGGAAGCTGCTGCAGTATGCTCTCGCTTGGCCTTATAAGCCTTATCATAAGCTCTACCGGCTTCTCGGACGATTCTATTATGTCGCCATATTCGTCCATTATTACCCTCTTGGCGAGAGATTCTAGCTTCTTGTATCTTTCTTCTATCTGCGCGGCGTTGAGGCCGTTTGTCAGAAGATATGTAGACCTGGCCATAAGAGATCCTATGTCTCCGAATCTGCCGCCGGCTTCTACTTCCATTGCTAGGTTTCTGGCGGCCTGCTCTTTGGACTTGCTCATGAAGTCTTCAGGAACTCCTTTGTTTCCCTTCAGGTCTGCCTCTTCATTTAGGAATTGCGAAAAGTTCTTCATGTTATTCAAAGTATGAGTTTATTTTGTTCTTCTCTTCGGCAGAAAGTCCTTTGTATATCCTGGAAAGCCTGTCGACGACATCCGATTCGGTCCTTTCTTCTCCTTCATGCCTAAGTGTCATCGATCCTGAAGAAAGCACTGACTTTGCGACTGCCGGCTCTGCGACCGTCTCGAAAAACTTGATGTATTTCTTGATGTATTTCATGCCATGTGTTTTTTTATTACGTTATATATTAAAATACCATCTCGAAAATCGACCAGTTCGCCAAAAATGGAAGGCGGATTTAATATATAAGAAATGAGGATATCAGGATTCGAGAGATTCATAAACGAAAAGACGGGAGTAAGCCTTCCGTCGCTGCAATATTCAGACGCCATATGCGAGGCCGCGCTGAAGGAATTCTACTCGTTTCTAAGAAACGGAAAGAGATCCGAAAGCAAGAACATAGAAGTTCCTAAAGAAGCCATAAAATTCGACGGAAGAAAAGAAGACTTCAAGGCATTTCCTGTAGTAAACATAAGGCTTGAGCTGATATTCTCGAAAGGGATGTCGGAAGAAGAATTCGAGCAATTCGGAAACGGCAAGAAGCACGCGGTAGGAGGCGCCGCATACAGGTTCGGGCACAAGAACTGGAAGGCATATTCCAGGAGGGCAAAGACCGACATGAAAGACCTCAATTTCGGAATAGACCTGCTTATGGGATTGGAGATATTCGTGCCGACAGGATACAAGCCAGAAGAAGACAGGGAAGAGCTTAGGGACAGCGTCATGGAAGCGATATACCACGAGATGAACCATCTCTACGAATTCTATATGAGGCTTCAGAACCAGAAAGGCATTCCTCTTTGGAAGAGGTCTCCTAGCATATCCGTAACGCATTCGGACATGAATACCTGGAAGATACCGAGGGCCATATACGACTTCTGGGCGCAGGACTTCACATACTATCTATACCTCTCGGAGCCGCATGAAGTAAGGGCGCAGTCTCAGGAGGCAGCCTATCAGGTAATGAAATACGGATTCGAAAGAGTGTTCAACACCACGGCATGGAAATACGCAAAAGAAATGGAATCTTTCAGCGCAGACGAATTCCTCAAGAAGCTAGACGCGGAGATAGAGGCATATTCAAGAGAGAGAGGGCCGGAAAAGACTGCTCTATATTCCGGAATGCTGTCTCTTCCGCTCAAGGAAAGGCTAAAGCAGATGTGGCTCAGCGAATATGCGAAGGCGATAAACGCGGACAAGGACAGGCCTATATTCGACATAGAAAAGATGAAGAGGAAAGGCTGCGAATACTTCGTAAGGCACATGGAGAAGAGGATAAACTCCGCTGGATCGAAGCTTAAGAGAAACCTAGGAAGGCTTTTCGATTTATCGGATCCGAAAGATAATATATAATACACAAAACAAAAAAACAAATCATTGAGATGAAGAAATTTTCAGAACTGAAAAAGACAAGAAGGATCTTCGAGCAAGAAGAAGTTCCTGCAGGAAACCTTCCGGCAAACCTTCCAGGCGCTCAAGCACAAGCACAGCCTGAGCCTGAGGCGAACGTGACGGAAACAGGAGACTTGAATCCAGTCGCTCTTTTCTCCAAGCTATTCGAAAGCAGGGAAATGGCGCATATATACCACCTTCAGGTAAGAGGCGAAGAAGGATCTTTCGCCAAGCACGAAGCATTGGGAAAATACTATGAAGGAATATTGGACTTCATCGACGACGTTATAGAGATCTATCAAGGCCAATACGGAGTAGTAGACGGATATGACGTTATCGACACCAAAGACACCGCGACAAAAGACGCGATAGCATACTTCGAGGATCTTGCAGGATACATCAAGAACGCGAGGAAATGCATAAGCGAAGAAGACACTCACCTTCACAACATAATCGACGAGATCGTGGCGCTTATCTACAAGACGCTATACAGGCTTAAATTCAACAAGTAATAGAGACTATATAGACGAAGAGCCTGCTAATCAGCAGGCTCTTCTATTTTGTATATCTTTTCTATTCTTGACTTTCTTCTCCAGTTCTTCATCCAGAAATCCATTGTAAATCCGTGACCAACTGTCGCTGTTGAATATCTACTTTTCATAGTCATTTTTGGATTGAAACTACTACTATCGACTATCGCAGGCTTCGCGTCAACCATTATATAGGGTGCATAGACTATTCCCGGGCTATTTCCTTTCTTTCCAATCAACATTGAATATCTGTTCTATTTTAAGCATCCTCAGGAAGTTGATGAACTCATCTCCGAACTTCCTTTTCTTCTTTGCTTCCATATATCTTCTCTATAGAATTCTTTCTTATTTTGGCCTTTATCCGGACAGATAGCATATTCCACCCATCGATCTGGCTTTTGGGCCCGCCCATCACTACCAGGCTAGGATCCGGCGCGCAGAACATTGTCGATCTTTTTCTTTCGCTTATTCTTTCTCATTAATACCTTGAGAGCCTTGTTTATCATCTTCCTCATCGGCTCTGGCTGATTGCTCCATATTGCCATGTTTTCATCATCTTTTGTATAGACTCCTTCCTGACCGCGTTCTTCTTTCGCAGAAGGTGGTCCCATGCGGAATTCCATTTAGGATTCCCCGGGCCGATCATCGTTCCGTCTGGGTGTCTTATGAACATATCTTAGAATGCATTGCTGCCCGAAGGCTCTTCGATGCCGAATATCCTCTTTATCTTCTGCATTCGGAAGACAGCCATTATCTCGTTATCATCAAATATTCGCCTAAGGTCCATGCTTATTCTATCGGATATATCCTATTTGTTTTCGCTGTATAGGTATTTCCTGCCTTCTTCTCCATAGCTTTCGAGGTTTCCTATGGCAGTGTCCGTCTTGTCAGCGGAAGTCTCTAGGTCTTTGGATATAACCTGAAGCGCGGCTATGGTGTCGTCTATCTGGTCGTTTCCTCTGTCAGACTTGTTCTTGTAGGCGTCAAGCTCGCTTATTAGCGAGTCCGCCAGCTTCTTCTTCTCTCCGAGAGTCGCGACAAGGTCTTTCAGGTCGTCTATTATCTCGGCAGTCCTTTCAGGCGATATGTCTATCTGCTCGCTCTCGTTGAATCTCATTATTCTTTTCATATTTGCGATATGAGGTTTTAATATATATATTAACTATGAAAAGGAGAAACAAGCTAATACTCGAATTCACGGAATTCAACCTGCAGAGGATGAATCCGGATTCAGTCCAGGCATCGATGCACGTCGACGATCCTCAGCTTTCGACCAACGCTTTCGACAAGCATCAGGATGCCATAAGGGCGGCGATGTCCAGGGTAAACGACATCCTGAACAGCCTTTCCGGATCTGACGCATACAAGAGCCTAAGAGGCAGGCTCGCGCTGGAAGACCAGGACATAACGAGCATGAAGATACTCAGGATCGTAAAGGCGAACAGCATAAACTACGACGTATACGTCTCTTTCGTTATCGCGGAAGAAGAATATTGGGGAGTAATAGACAACATACTCACTCCTGATGCCGACCTCACTTCGGAAGTATTCAAGGACTATGACCTCTATCAGGCCAAAGAATGGGTAATAAAGATAAAGGGACTGATAATAAAGACCGTCAGGAAGTGGCTAAAGCCTGAGCCAGGAATATACAAGCTTCTAAACGACGAGATAATATGCTATTCCACAGAGACGGGCAAGCAGCTCAGGATGGAAAAGGGAATCGAGATAGAGCTCGTGAGGGCATATGACAACAAGATAAACATAAGAGTCGACAGCGACACTTACAGCCTCGTAGGAGACAACTACATATACTTCAACTGGTGGTTCGAGAAGATAGAAGAATAAAAAAATCCCGCTTTTGCGGGATTTTTTATTACTATCTAGATTCTAGCTGCTTTACTTTTTCCGAAAGCTCCTGAACCGCCTTTATCAATACCGGTATCAATCCGTTGTAGTCCAGCGCTTTTATCTCTCTTTCTCCATCCATCGAAGTATTGACGAGCTCGCCTATTACTTCTTCCACCTCTTGCGCGATGAATCCTAGAGACTTCTTCTGATTCGTCGATCCGATCCATGTGTGGCTAACTGGCCTTAGCCTGTTTAGAGATTCGAGTCCGTAGGTTATAGACTCCACGTTTTCTTTCTGTCTAGCGTCGGAAAGCCTGTAGTATGTTCCGTCTGGCCATATATATGCTTTGGCGGCCTTTGTTCCTCCGATGTCTGAATAGAAGTGGCATATGGCGAATCCTCCGTTGGTCGTAGGCCTGTATATCTCAAGACTGTTTGTCCTTGTAGTTCCTTCTATCCTAGTGCTGTCTCCGAATATGAAGGCGAGGCTGGCAACTTTAGGAAGCCTTATCTCCGTGTCTGAAATGCTGAGCACTTTCTTGTTTCCGGCGACTATTCCAATCGTCTTGTTTGACTCTAAATATATTCCGGTATTGAATCCTAGAGATTTGTCGCTGTCGAAGCATATAGAAGGAGCGTCAACTGCTCCAGACATTATCTGAAGTCCTCTGTCCGTGAAATATGCGATTGTCTTGTTTCCGTTGTCGAACCTGGCCGCCACGGTAGAAGGCCCGCCTCCTGACCTGACTATGAGTCCATGTCCGAGAGAAGTATTGACGTTCTTTATCTCGCACCCATATGCCCCGTTAGGAAATGTCGAATTCGAAGTAGTTACCGGAGAACCAGTATCGTATTTTGTTATAGTAGAACCTACGTTGGTGCTTATGAGAGTCTGTCCGTATACGTTCAGGTTTATGGCGTGCCTTTCTCTCGCCGCAGCGGAAGGCTGTGCCGCGTCGAAATGGTTGTTCGTCAGCGGATATGTCCTTGCCGCCTGTCCTGCCAGGTTTTCTATTATAAGGTCGTATAGAGGAGCTCCTCCGTTCCAAAGGCCTGGGAATCCTATCGTGGCGCTAAGCCTGGAATCGCCGTTCGTTCCGTAGAATCCCAAGAACGGCCTTCCTCCCGTGTTAAGAACTTTGAGAGTAGCATCTGCTATGAGGCTTGTCTTCACCAATACTCCTTGGTCGTTTACCCTGATCTTCTCTTTTCCGGCTATGGACACTCCAAGCTGGTTGAATGCTGCCCTATAGATTCCGGTATTGACATTCGTCGAGAAAGCGACCGATGGGTTGGCCTCGCTTCCGTTAGGCACGAGAAGCTGAGCGCCTTCTGTAGTTCCGACTCTAGGAACGAATTTAAGCGAATCTCCGCCAGTAGTCTTGTAATATCTGTATGATCCGCCAGCCGCCGCACCAAATACTGGGAAAAGCTCTGTAGAAGGGCCGGTAGATATATCAAGAGAAATAGAAGGGCTCGGAAGTGACGAAGCGGGGATAGAGCTCAGTAGCTTCCATTCCGGAGAAGATGTGGCGCCCGAAAGAACATATACCTGTCCGGAAACCGGCACAGGATTCAATATCATCGAAGGATTTATAGTTCCGACTATCTGTGCGGCAGGAACGTTGGTCAGTCCATTTCCAGATCCTATGAACTGGGTTGCCTTTACGTTGCCAGAGACCTCAAGCTTGAAAGTCGGCTGCGTTCCAGACCCTGCCAATATCTTGATGCCATTAGATGTCTCCTGTATTATGCTGTTTGTTATCTGAGAAACCGCTCCGAATTTAGGAATATATCCTGCAGTAGTCGTTCCGGTTATGGTAACAGAGCTGGCGTTTTCGCTAACCCAAGCAGTGCCGTTCCATACATATGGCTGCATGGCTACGATATCATAGACTCTCAGCCCTGAATATTTAAAGGTTATGGCATTCCTAGATGCCGTTCCGGACGTGACTATCCTGTCGTCGATAGGCAGCGCCGCGTTGAGCTGAAATCCGTCTATTATCTGTGTCATATGCTATATATAAATTTTATCAGTATATCAATTCGTAGTTTTCAGACGGCGGGCCTATCTGCGGAACTCCGTTTAGCTGGTATATCCTGTACTGCTTAGACGCCCAAAGTCCCGTAGGTGAAGAAAGAATCTTTACGCTGGCAGAGAAGGATCCTATTATGTTGTTGTTCTGAGGGTCCAATATCTGCGAAAGAGGTCCGTAGTCATAGTCGTAAGCGAAGAATAGATTTCCGCTTCCAGTGACGTCGTAAACTTTGTCTCCCTTTGGTTCAACTGCCTTATTCATGGACGAGAGAGCGGCCACGCCAAGAGTGTTGGAAGAAGTGAACCCGTAGAAGTAAGGGTATATTCCGCTTACAGAAGCGGTAGCTATAGTAGATCCTTGTCCGTCAGATGCCTTTATCGTGAACAAAGAAGAAGTGGCCATAAGCGGAGTTATCACGACTCCTCTCGCCGTTCCTGAAATGACTATTTGACCAGGCGCGGTTATGGCCGGATATGTGCTCGGTATCATGTTTATGAGCTTGGTTGGCTTAGTCGATTCAGATCGCTTTGTTATGGTGTAGGAAAGAGATATATTAGGATAAGTTCCTACTTCCAGATATTGATTCTGTCCAGGAGAAAGGCTGAGCGCGCACATAGGCGGAAGGTATGGATATACTATCTTGCGTATAACGTCCGATATTGACATAGAGTCGAATGTGGATCCAATCTGTATGTCTCCTATGGCAGAAGTAACGTATCTTGTGTCAGTGAATTCAAGAGGCATTCCGTTTAGGCTGACAGGATCTCCGTATATGTTCAGATTGCTGCCGGTTATTCCTATATGGTCGGTCTGCGGAAACTCTATCTTTTCCCAAAAAAGCTCCCCATCTCTGTATATGAGGTTCTTTTTGTCCAGGCCGCCAGAGACGTTGGATGAGCTACCGAAAGTAGGAAAGGTTATGCCGTTCATCGAAACAGTGCCGCCGTCTTGCGTGTCGTTTCCAAAGATGTCCTTTCCTCTGGACAGAATGTGTATGTCCCCTATAGGAGCAATGATGTCCATGGTCGATGATTGAGTGCCGCCTGGAACGGTAACTATCTGCGACTGAAGATATGGAGAAAAGGAATGAAGATTCGGATTTGTACCGGCAAGCATTCTTACGCGAGTCCTCTGCTGAGAGGCAATGTCTGGCTTAGTATTGTAGAAATAAAGGTCTATGTCGGTTTGAATAAGCGACGAAGTCATTATGTCGGCAGAAGCAGTATATGACTGAGTTCCCGTAAAAGACCTCTTTCCTATCAATATCTTGTTTACTTCCAAGTCTCTGTTCGGCTTGACGTTCAAGTCGTCTGCCTGTCCAGAGTCTATTCCTATATATGATATGCTGGACCCGCTGGCAGTAGTCTCTTTGAACGGTATGGAATCCCAAGTAGAGATTATCATGTCCCTAAGATACTTAGGAACTATATAAGCCTCTTCGTTGTCCTTCAGGTCTTCGAGCAGCGAGTTGTTCGTGAATGCGAAAGAATATGTTCCGCTATCAGTGGCCGCTATCAGCGGGCTGCTGGTCGATTGCCAAGGCTGTCCTGTATATTTGTCGTATATGGCCATTTCTTAGAATATGAATTGAAAGCTGTCGTCTCCGTAGTACGAGCAAGGAATTTTGGTCCTATAAACATGATATTGAGAAATAGTAGAATACGTGAATGCGCTGGAAGAAGGAGCGGACGAGTTGTGAACGACGAAGCCGTTCGTGTCCTTTATCATCTTCAGAGATCCAAGCGTAGTGTTTCCTCCTATTCCGTTCTGAACAGGATATGCGAAGTATAGGTAGCCTACGCCGCCTGTCTTTACATACATAGACGCGGTCGGTCCTGGATAAGGCTTTATTATTTTGGACAGGTTCGACGAAAATGGATTGAGCATATCGCCTACCGTAGATATGGCGTTGAATCCATAGTATATCGGCTTTATGAAATTTATGGTGCCAGACACGCTGTAGCTCCACCCTATGTTGATAAAGGACGGAGATGTCGGATATCCTCCGACCGTCGTTCCAGGAACATTTGATATCGCCATCGTAAATATGTACCTTCCACCAGAGACGCCGCCTAAGCTGCTTATCGTAAAAGGAAGAGTTGCCGAAAAAGTCTTTCCAGGAAGGCCCGAAAAGGAAAGCCCAGAATATGGCGTCGACTGGGTTGGCGTTATGGTGCTCGCGTATTTCTGGTTCGTCACCACGAAGTAGTTGCTCACATACTCGTCTGCGGTCCTTGGATATATCGTCAAGTCGTATTTGAGAGCGACGTTTATTGAAGCGCCTGCTTCCGCGTACGTAGTTCCATATGCAAGAGATGTCGGATCGTTATTGTAAACGCTAAGCTCCAGCTTAGGCTCTACATAA
>JACCDW010540724.1_pt1 | contig 22186 bp, 18 predicted proteins | sample 7449781 | NCBI WGS metagenome assembly JACCDW01 (sample SAMN15323449, study PRJNA562643) | freshwater metagenome | isolation source: river surface water | place: USA:Blue River Watershed | collected 2017-08-18
CCTTGGAAGAGTAGCCCGCCATCCAGGTGTGAATGCGGTTGTCTGTGGTTCCGGTCTTACCAGCAAGTGGAGTGCCATCATTTGGGTTGGCTGCAGTACCGGTACCGCCAGTCATTACAGCTCGCAGACCATGGGTCATAGCCGCAGCGATATCTGGCGTCACAGCTTGCGAGCAAGCAGTTTGCGGAATTGGAATTGATTCACCCGTTTTGCGCAGCACCACCTTATCGATGCCGACCGGGGAGCAGTAGATACCGTTGTTACCCAGTGCTGCGTAGGCGGCCGCCATGGTGAGTGGTGCAATTTCGTTGGTGCCAAGAATTGTGGATGGGTAATACAGAAGCTCGGTTCCATCTGCGCGGTGAACGCCAAAGGCCATCGCGGTGTCGCGGATAGCACAGAGGTCAACTTTGGATGCCATGGCGGCAAAGGCTGTGTTCTGTGAGGTGACAATGGCTCGAGCCACCGTAATTTCATTTACGGTCTTGTCGCCCGAGTTGTTTACCTCCCAGAAGCCGCCCACGCTTCCGCAGCTCGCTCGGAACTCGTTGGCTACATCCCAGATCTTGACCTTGTCGACCTCTCCATTTTGATCTACGTCTTCGCCATTGAAGATTCGACCGTCGACTCGGTCGCCAAGTGAGTTGCCGTTCTTGAGCCACTCGGCAATTGTGAAGATCTTGTAGGTGGATCCCGGCTGGAAACCAGATGAACCACCGAATGGTTTGTCGGTGTTGAAGTTCACGCTGGTGCGGCCTGGTGCCGGGGCATCACTTTGGTCAAAGTATCTGTTCTGCGCCATTGCGATGATTCGACCGGTGCCGGTTTCAATCGAGACAGATGCGGTTCCAAATGCCCACTCGTTCTCCGGCGGCAGTAGCTCCATGGTTGCGTCAAAGGCAGCCTGTTGCAAGTCGAGATCCAAGGTGGTGTAAATCTCCAGACCACCGCGGCGGAGTAGTAGTTCACGATCCTCAGAGGTGACGCCGAACTCATTTGAGTTTCTAATAGTCCAAACCGTGAAGTCACAGAAGAACGCAGTGGTCTGGTTAGCTTCGCAGCCCTGCTTTGACTTAGTGATCTTGGTTTGGACTGGGGCGTTCTTGTAGGAATCGGCCTGCTCCTGAGAGATGTAACCCTCATCGGCCATAGCCTGAATCACGTAGTTTCTTCTTCCAATGCCGCGCTCGATGTTGTCAGCCTCGTCAGGCTTGTAGTCGTTTGGTGACTTCAGCATCGCTGCTAGGTACGCGGCCTGGGGGACAGTAAGGTTTTTGGCACTGGTGCCGAAGTAGTACTGTGACGCGGTTTCAACACCATTGATTTGGTTACCCAAGAAGACCAGGTTCAGATATCCAGCGAGGATGTCTTTTTTCGATACCTGGTTTTCAAGAGCGATCGCTAGTCGAATCTCCTTCAGCTTTCGCTCCACGGTCACCTCGGTGGCTGCTGCGATTGCCTCGGCATCGCCAGATAGATTCGCTGCTTCAACCTGTGACTGTCTCACGTACTGCATGGTGATCGTTGATGCACCAGGACCCTCACCAAAGGTGGCGAGGTTGGTCAAAGTAGCTCTGAAAAGCGAGATGATGTCAACGCCGCCGTGCTGATAAAACCTTGGGTCTTCAACAGCAATTACGGCGTTGATTAGGTTTGGTGAAATCTCCTCGAATGGCACCTCAACACGGTTCTCGTGGAAGAAGGTGGCAATCTTCTCCGGCTTACCATCGCGCAGGGCATAGATGTTCGAGGCTTGGGATGCATTTACCGGTTTGATGTATGCGGGAAGCGATTCAAACGCACTTACTCCGGCCGTGCCGACCGCTCCAGCAACTGCAATCGCCGGGGCCAGAATTGCAACTGAAAGCACGCCCGCAATTGCGCTCAGTAGGCCAAACTTAAAAAAGTTAGCTGCAGAAGAGGGGCGCTTGGCGGACATAGACTCTAGGTTACCTTTTGCTGTCTGAAATGGAGCTGAAAATGACCAAGTGGGAATACATAACCACACCGCTGCTACTGCACAAAGAGACCCAGATTCTCAACACCTGGGGAGCGCAGGGTTGGGAGTTGGTTCAGGTAACCACCGGTCCTCAGGGTGGCCTCATAGCATTCTTCAAGCGAGAGGTTGCCTAAATGTCAATCGAGCAGAGAATTTCGGATCTCGGACTCTCACTGCCTCCGGTGGCAACCCCGGCCGGTGCGTATGTGCCAGCCGTTGTCTCAGGCAACCTGGTCTTCACCGCAGGTCAGATTCCGCTGGTTGATGGTCAGTTGATGGCAACCGGCAAGGTTGGAGCAGAAATTTCACCTGACTACGCCAAGGAGATTGCTGCCCGCTGCGCACTCAATGCACTTGCAGCTGTCAAGAGCGTTATCGGCGATCTTGACCGAGTAACACGAGTGGTGAAGGTGGTTGGATTTGTGGCATCAACTGTTGACTTCACTGGACAGCCAGGCGTATTGAATGGGGCATCAGAGCTTTTGGGTCAGGTTTTTGGCGATGCCGGAAAGCACGCCAGATCTGCGGTTGGTGTTGCATCCCTGCCACTTGATGCACCGGTCGAGGTTGAGCTGGTAGTGGAATTCAAATAGCTATGAATGACAAAACCGCCGACCAGTTGGTCGGCGGTTTTGCTTTTCACTACTTAGTCGTTAGCACCTGCATTGATGCGACCGGTGATGGTGTCCATCACGGAGGTGTCTGCCAAGGTTGTGACATCACCGATTGGGCGATCCTCGGCCACGTCTCTTAGCAGGCGACGCATGATCTTCCCTGAGCGGGTCTTCGGTAGCTCACTCACCACAAAGATCGTTCTGGGCTTAGCGATCGGTCCAATCTCCTTTGCGACGTGGTCGCGCAGAATCTTGGAGGTGTCGGCATCGCTGCCGACTTCATCGGCACTGCTGCGACGCAAGATTACGAAGGCAACAACCGCTTGACCAGTTGTCTCATCCTTGGCTCCAACCACTGCAGCCTCAGCTACGTAGGGGTGTGATACCAACGCGGATTCAATCTCAGCGGTGGAGAGTCGGTGACCGGAGACGTTCATTACGTCGTCGACGCGGCCCAGGAGCCAGAGATCGTCATCCTCGTCGAGTTTGGCGCCATCGCCCGCGAAGTACTTACCCTCAAAACGTGACCAATAGGTCTCTTGGTAGCGCTCTGGGTCACCCCAGATGCCGCGCAGCATCGAAGGCCATGGCTCGGTGATGGTGAGGTAGCCACCGTGGCCAGCCCCTACCTTCTTGCCATCGTCGTCGATCACTGCCATCTCGATACCGGGCAATGGAACCTGAGCACTACCTGGTTTGGTTGCGGTCACACCGGGGAGCGGTGAAATCATGATGGCGCCGGTCTCGGTCTGCCACCAGGTGTCAACAATCGGAGCCTTGTTCGAGCCGATTACCTCGCGGTACCACATCCAGGCCTCAGGGTTGATTGGCTCACCAACGCTACCCAAGACTCGAATTGAGCTCAGGTCGTAGTGGGTGGTTACCGAGCGGCCGATCTTCATGAAGCTTCGGATTGCAGTTGGTGCAGTGTAGAGAATCGAGACGTGGTACTTCTGAACAATGTCCCACCATCTGCCCCAGTCTGGTGAGTCCGGGGTGCCCTCGTAAATCACCTGGGTGGCACCGTTCGCCAGTGGTCCATAAGCAACGTATGAGTGACCGGTGATCCAACCGACGTCAGCGGTGCACCAGTAGATGTCTTGACCTGGGTGCAGATCAAAAACGTTCCTGTGGGTATAGCTCGCCTGAGTTAGGTAACCACCCGAGGTGTGCAGGATGCCCTTTGGCTTTCCAGTAGTTCCAGAGGTGTAGAGGATGAAAAGTGGGTGCTCAGCGTTGAAACCCTGAGCGACGTGCTCGGTGTCAACCACATTGAGCTCTTCTTCCCACCAAAGGTCGCGACCCTGAGTCCAGTCGACATCGTTGCCGGTGCGCTTTACCACGAGCACGTGCTCAACGCTCTGGCACTTGCCACCTGAGAGCGCTTCGTCAACGGCTGGCTTGAGTGGAGAGGCCTTGCCCTTTCGGAAACCACCGTCGGCAGTGATAACCAGCTTTGCTTCCGCATCCTCAATTCGAGCCGCGAGTGAGTCGGCTGAGAAGCCACCGAATACCACCGAGTGGACGGCACCGATGCGAGCCACAGCCTGCATCGCGATGATTGCCTCTGGAATCATCGGCATGTAGATCGCGACCCGATCTCCAGCCTGAATCCCAAGTTTGGTCAGAACATTGGCGGCCTTCTTGACTTCGATCAGCAGGTCTAGGTAAGTGTAAACCTTTTGGTCCCCCGGCTCGCCTTCAAAAAACAGCGCTACGCGCTTTCCCCAGCCAGCCTCAACATGCCGATCGAGACAGTTGTAGCTGACGTTTAGTTCACCGTCATGAAACCACTTTGCAAATGGTGCATTGGACCAGTCCAATACTTGGGTGAATGGTTTGTGCCAGTGCAGTTCATTGGCTTGGTCTGCCCAAAACTGGAGCCGATCAGTTTTGGCTTTCTCGTAAAGCTCTGGCTTTGCAATCGCATTCGCCATGAACTCTGAACTTGGTGCGAAACGCCTTGTTTCGTGCAGCAAATTCTCTATTTCAGGTGCAACAGACATCATTGTCCTCCAGGTGTTGACTCGTTCATAATGCCAGAAATTCGAATCTGGACCCAATAAAGAACCCGAGTCTCAAATCAGCAAGATTTATCGAATTCCCCAAAAGGGGGACAAAACCTACGTTTTTCCGCATAGAATCGGGGGGCTGGCTAGTTCAGCTCGCGGTGCAACGTCCCCCCATGTTTGCACCGCCCGGCGGCAGGTTTCCCCCAAACCTGCCGCCCCTTTTCTTTTCCACAGTTTTCTCTCTGGTTCTAATTCGTTGCTGTTTCGCAAACACCATTGGATGCATGCAGCTGCCAGCAGAACTTGAATCCCTCTTCACCCAAGGGGTGACCGAGGTAATGTTTGTCGGCGCTCACAACTGCTACTTGGATAAAAGTGGCGTCCTTAGTGCGGTTCATTCTCCGCTTTCAGATGACTCGGAATTCGGCGAATTGCTGATTGAGCTGGCGCTTGAGGCAGGCGCGCGACTCGACATCGCCAAGCCCCTTGCCGATTTCAGGGTCGCGAATTACCGGCTGAGCGCTCAGCTAAAAAGCGCCGTGGCAGATCGGCCATGCCTGACAATTCGCAAGCATCCAAAGACAGCAATCACCCTGGACCATCTCATGGCTGCAGGTTTTCTCACTCGAGAGCAAGCTGTTTTTTTGGTTGAGGTTTTGCGACAAGGTAGAACGCTATTGATCTCCGGTCCAACCTCGGCTGGGAAAACTACGTTACTTGGGGCGCTGATTCGAGCGAGTGAACAGCGTGTTGTGCTTGTTGAGCAAACTCCCGAGCTCGTGCTTGACCCACCTTCGATTCGACTAACAGAGCGGCCCAACAACCAGCAGGGCGTTGGGCTGATTTCGCAATCTGAACTGCTCACCGCCGCCTTGAGAATGCGACCTGACCGTCTGGCTATCGGAGAGGTGAGAGGGGCAGAGTTTGTAGCTCTGCTGCAAGCTGTAAACAATGGTCACCCGGCGCTTGCCACCATTCACTCGCGGACCATCGAAGACTTAGCCTCCAGACTCATCCTGCTTGGTCAATTGGCTTCCATTTCTGCTGAATTGGTGGCAACACTTTGCCAAGCCATTGACTTTGTGATTCAGGTAGAGAACCTCTCCGGTCATCGCAAATTGTCGAAGATCGGAAAGTTAATATCAGAGCCCGACTTTGGGGTGGTTGAAATTGAAGTTTGACCAGTTCGAGAGTTTGCTCAAGGCCGGTGTGGATACCAAAACAGCCATAGCTCTGCTGGATCTTGAATCCGAGGAGCAGTACGAGCTGATCAAGTTTGCAATCTCCTGCGGGGCTGGTCTGGTCGAGACAGCACAGATTCTGGCTGAACTTGAACAGATCGATGAGCAGACAAAAGCCGAGGTGACCCAAGCGCAACAGATTCCGCAGTCCACCAGGCAATTGATGCTGTGGCTTCCTTGGCTTGGACTCGGCCTAGCCGAAATAGCGGGGCTTGGTGCTCTGAAAGCGGTTCTTTCTCCGATGGGACTTCTGTTCCTGCTCGGCGCTGCTGCTCTCAGTTATCTGGGATCTTGGCTCACAAAGCGGATGACCGCGAGCGCTCTGGGTGCTATGGCCAGACCTAAGCAACCTTTGCTGCGACTAGCAGTGGCAATTGAGGCTGGGGTAGCGCTAAGCGATGCACTCTCACTTGCCGGTCTCACAAACGATGAGAAGGTTATTGACTTTGCCAAAGCGACCGGGGTCAGCCTCAGAGAGTTGATTCGAGTTCAGCTAAGGATGGACCTCCTGAACTGGCGCTCGCATTGCTTGAGGACGGCAAAGATCCTCTCCGTGAAGTTGATGGTTCCGCTCGGACTCACAACCCTTCCCGCGTTTTTGCTACTCACCGTTGCACCAGTTTTGCTTGGGGCACTATCAAAAGGAGAAACATGAACATATATAAAGAGGATGGGGCGATCACCGCGGAATACGCAATTGCCACTTTGGCTGGAGTTGCCTTTGCGGGCCTGATGCTGCTGGTGCTCAGAAGCGAAGAGGTAAGGGCAATGCTCTTCAAGTTGGTGGGCAGGGCCCTTGGACTGGAAATCTGATCGCGGAGCGGTGACCGCCGAGTTGATGGCGCTAATCCCAACGGTGCTACTTGGTCTCACGGCCCTGGGCTGGCTGCTGTCTCTGATGGGGCAGCAGCTGGCTCTTGAGCAAGATCTGGCAAGCCTGCTGAGATTGCATTTGATCGGCCGTGAACTAGATGTTGCAGATGGCTTAGAGCTTCGGCCGTTCACTAAAGGAAGATTGAGCTGCCTCGTGCTGGAGCGTCCTGGATTGGTAACACTCAGGAGTGAGCAATGCGGAATTCCGATCGCTTAGAAAGCGGCGCGGTGACCGCGACTTTTGCCATCGTGCTGACTGGCTTGGCTGGGCTTTCGGTTGCTATGTCTTTGGGAGCGGCCGCTGTGATTCAAGATCGAAAACTGCAGGCCGCCACAGACATTGCAGCATTGGTTGCGGCTGACACACACAGGGGGCTAGTCTCTGGAATCGTTTGTGAGAATGCCCTGCAAATTCTTGAAAGTGTTGGCTTCGGTTTGCAGCAATGTCGTATTGTCAGAGACGGCGTGGAGATTCGAGGCCATAGCATGGTGTCGTTTTTTCGCTTAGAGAGTTACGCAGTCGCTGGTGCTCCTGACCAGTAGATATAAGGAGAAGTTGTGGCAAAAAAGCTTGTGATTGTTGAGTCGCCTGCGAAGGCGAAGACAATCGCCAAGTACCTCGGATCGGATTTCGAGGTGCTTGCATCGGTTGGCCACATTCGCGACCTTGCTGAACCAAAAGAACTGCCTGCAGAGAAGAAGAAGGGTTCACTGGCGAAGTTTTCCATCGATGTTGAGAATGACTTCCAGCCTTACTACGTCGTGTCTCCTGGTAAATCCAAGACGGTTTCTGAGCTGAAGTCGGCAATGAAAAATGCCGAGGAGCTCTATCTCGCCACTGATGAAGACCGCGAAGGCGAGGCGATTGCCTGGCACCTACTCGAAGTCTTGAAGCCAAAGATTCCAGTTCGTCGAATGGTGTTCAACGAGATCACCAAAGAGGCAATTGCTGATGCTGCCAAAAACACGCGTTCCCTCAATGAAGATTTGGTTCAGGCTCAGGAGACCAGGCGTGTTGTAGACCGTTTGGTGGGATATGAAATCTCGCCGGTGCTGTGGCGAAAGATTAACCGCGGCCTTTCCGCAGGCCGAGTTCAATCACCTGCCATGCGAATGCTTGTGGAGCGTGAGCGCGAGCGAATGGCTTTTGTTCCAGCCAGCTATGGGTCTGTAACCGTTTCGCTAACAAAGGACGGCACTTCTTTCGAGGCGAAGCTTTTGGAGCAAAATCAAAAGCGAATTGCGACTGGCAAGAGCTTTGACGCAAATGGAAAGCTCACACAAGATGCAGTCGTCCTATCGCCCGATGTGGCTAAGCAGATTTCTGAAGGTCTTCAAGGTTTGAGTCTGAAGGTGGCATCGGTGGAGGCAAAGCCTTCTACCAGAAAACCGTATGCACCTTTCACCACTTCTACTCTGCAGCAGGAGGCATCTCGCAAGCTTGGCATGAGCGCCAAGCAGGCGATGGACACCGCTCAGCAGCTTTATCAAGACGGTCACATTACATATATGCGTACCGACTCCCCATCGCTATCTGCCCAGGCGACGGAGGCAGCTAGATCCGCGGCGAGCAAACTCTTTGGTTCTGATTTGGTGCCAGCGGCAGCGCGCGTGTACGGAGCTAAGTCGAAAAATGCCCAAGAGGCGCACGAGGCAATCCGCCCATCTGGTGAGAGCTTCAAGCATCCGGATGAGCTCAGGTCAGTCCTTTCGGGCAAGAGCCTCGCGCTCTATGAACTCATCTGGAGACGAACGGTTGCATCGCAGATGGCCGATGCAAAACTCTCTACCACCTCGGTGAGATTGACAGCCGCGCTGGGGTCTGACCAGCTGGTGTTTAGCGCCAGCGGAACTGTCGTCACTTACAAGGGTTTCTTGGCTGTCTATGACGAAACTCGTGAGGACGAGGATGAGGATGATGCAAAGCTGCCAAACCTCGCGGAGGGTGATTCCCTAGAGGTCCAAAGCTCTGAGTCAAAGCTACATTCGACTCAACCACCTGCCCGCTATACCGAGGCCTCACTCGTGAAGGCGCTGGAAGAGCAGGGCATCGGTAGGCCATCTACCTATGCCGCCATCATCTCGACAATCCTGTCCAAGGGGTATGCAGTGAAGCAGGGTAGCGCCCTTGTTCCAGAGTGGATTTCCTTTACCGTCACTCGCTTCTTGGAGGAGAACTTTGGTGACCTTGTGAACTACGAGTTCACCGCCAAGATGGAAGAGGATCTAGACCGAATCGCAATCGGAGAGCTAGACAGAACCGGCTGGCTCAAGGACTTCTACTTCGGCGAGCACGGTCTGAAGGAAACCGTTGAGTCGCTGGGAGAATCTGACCCCAGAGCCATCAACAGTTTTGAGATTAGTCCAGGGGTTTTGCTTCGCACCGGTAAGTACGGTCCATACATCGAGCTCGAGGAAGCTGGCGAGCGCAGAATCGTGAACATCCCCGAGGGGCTCGCTCCAGACGCCCTTACAGCGGACAAGGCAGCCGAATTGATTGCGGCCCCTCCCGCATCAGATCGCATCCTAGGCAAAGACCCAGAAACCGGTTTGGAAATTGCGGTCAAGGACGGTCGCTACGGGCCCTTCGTGACATTGGTCGACGAAGGTAATCCAAAGCCGAAAACCGCATCGCTTTTCAAGGACATGTCGGTTTCAACCGTGACTCTCGAGGATGCAATTCGCCTACTCTCGCTTCCTCGTGAGGTTGGTATAGATCCAGAGTCGGGCCAGCTGATCACAGCTCAGAACGGTAAGTACGGTCCGTACCTAAAGCGCGGTGTCGACTCGCGATCACTAACCAGTGAGTCCGAGATCTTCAGCATCACCCTTGAGCAGGCGATAGAGATTTACAGGCAGCCGAAGTACGGCGCTCGCCGAACTGCTTCAACTCCACTTCGCGAATTCGGCGAAGACCCAGCCTCCGGCAAGCCGGTCGTTGCTAAGACGGGGCAGTTCGGAAACTACGTAACCGACGGTGTGATCAACGCCACAGTGCCAAAGGATGAACCGCTTGATGAACTATCCAGCGACCGCGCCTTTGAACTTCTGGCTATTCGACGTGAGAAGCTTGGAGTTGAGCCAGGTGAGGCTCCGAAGACCCAGAAGAAGACCACTCGAAAAAAGCGCTGATGTTTATCTCATTTGAAGGCATAGACGGGGTTGGAAAGTCGACCCAACTCGAGATGCTGCAGGCCTATCTGACCGATAAGGGTCACACCGTGCTTCGCACCCTAGAGCCTGGTGGAACCGAATTGGGTCAAGAGATCAGGCACCTGCTGCTTCACCGCAAAGGGGATGTTGCTCCTCGCGCCGAAGCTCTGCTCTACGCCGCCGATCGGGCGCACCACGTAGCAACCAAGATTCGCCCGGCACTTGCACGCGGTGAGATTGTGCTAACAGACAGATTCTTTGACTCCTCTGTTGCATACCAGGGGGCCGCTCGAGACTTAGACGTAAACCAGGTTCGAGACATCTCGTTATGGGCGGTAGATAACCTGATTCCAGATTTGACAATCCTGTTGGACTTGCCCGCTGACGACGCCATGTCTCGTAGATCTAAAACTGGAACCGAGCCAGATCGACTGGAGCAGGAGAAAGTCGACTTCTTCGAGCGAGCGAGGCAAATGTATCTAGAGCTCGCAAAGGAACCCCGCTTCCTAGTGGTGGATGCTCGCAAGTCAGTGGATGAGATTCAAAGTGAGATTCGTGCCCGACTCGCTCAGCTAGGAATTTCTTGAGTGGCAAAGTCTGGGATGATTTGCTCGGACAGCCAGAGGCCATCGAGCAACTAACCCGCGTAGTATCCAAAAAGAGTGGAGGTGTACATCACGCGTGGCTTTTCACCGGACCTCACGGTTCGGGCAGATCGAACCTCGCAATCAGTTTTGCTGCGGCACTGCAGTGTGAAAACGATGGTTGTGGTGAATGTCAGAGCTGTCGATTGGTGATGGCCTCTGCTCACCCAGATGTCACATTCTTTTCGACGGATCGAGTGCAAATCAGCATCGATGAGGTTCGAGAACTCGTAAACAAAGCTTCACTCTCATCAAGTATGGGTAAGTATCGAGTGCTGATCATCGAAGATTCAGATCGCATGACTGAGCGCACTTCGAACGTGCTGCTGAAGGAGCTGGAGGAGCCGAGCGAAAACACAATCTGGATTCTCTGTGCACCGTCGGTTTCTGATCTACTTCCCACAATCAGATCGCGCACCCGGAATCTGAACCTTAGGTTGCCCTCGACCGAGGAAGTGGCTCAGCTCCTAAACCAAAGAGACGGCATCAATCTGGAGCAGGCAAGGGTCGCGGCGCGACAGGCCCAGAATCATGTGGGGATGGCTAAGCGTTTAGCGCTGAGCACCGATGCTAGAAATCGAAGAAACGACACAATCTCGTTGGCTTTGGGAATCAATAATCTCTCCAGTGCCATGATGGCGGCAGATCGATTTCTGCTGTTAGCCAAGAAGGACGCCGAGCAAGTTTCAGAACAAAAAGACCAAGAAGAGAAGCAAGCCCTCCTGACTGCTTACGGATTCTCAGAGAGTGACAAGCTTCCCCCATCGGTCAGAGCTTCATTCAAGGACCTCGAGGAAAATCAGAAACGTCGTCAAACCAGGTTGCTGCGCGATGGTCTGGATCGAATTTTGACCGATCTCGAGTCGATCTATCGAGATGTGTTGGCAATTCAGCTGGGCACCGGCACGGATTTGTATAACCCGGAGAATTTGTCGGAGATCACGGCGCGCGCAGAATCGGGGACTGCGGAAATGACAATCGCAGTATTGGATGGTATTTCCAATGCGCGCTCGAGACTGGCCAGTAACGTTAGAGACCTGTTGGTTTTGGAGGCGCTCTGCGTGAAGTTGATTTTTAGGAGGCAAAGTGCGAACTAGGGCTTTGTTGCTGTCCACTGCCTTGCTCCTAGCAGGTTGCTCACCTGTAGTAAGCGATCTCTCTTCAGTTGACTCCATCGAAGAGGTTTTGAGTCAAGAGGTGGTTTGGACTCCGTGCGAAGGCAGCTTCGAGTGCGCCGAAATCGCTGCGCCGCTAGATTGGCTGAACCCAACTGACAAATTCATCACTCTGGCAATGATGCGCGACACTGCAGCTAGTTCCAAGCCAGCCATTTTTGTGAACCCGGGCGGACCTGGCGTATCTGCAATCAAATGGATGCGCGAGGGTTATGACTCAATCGGATCTGCGGACCTGAGGTCGAGCTTCCAGCTCGTGGCCTTCGATCCACGTGGCGTGGGGGAGTCCTCTGCCGTGAGCTGCAGCTCGGTGGAGAAAAAAGACGAGGTCTACTACGGGCAGTCTCCTTATCCCTTCGGCTCTGAGGAAGACATCGCGTATTCCAGAAAAGTCCTGAGTGAGTTTGCTCTCAGCTGTCAGGAAACAGGCTTCGATGTTGCTTACTTCAATACCCAACAGGCGGCGCGCGACCTTGAGCTGATGCGAGAGCTTGTAGGGGGCGAGAAGCTCGATTACCTGGGATTTAGCTATGGGACCTTGTTGGGTTCGACCTATGCGGCCTTGTTCCCAGACAAGGTTGGCCACCTGGTGCTTGACGGCGCAATCGATCCCCTAATGTCCGAGACTGAAATGCTGCTGGATCAAGTTTCAGGTTTTGACAAGGCATTTAGGGCATACCTAGATGATTGCATTGGAAGAGATGAGTGCCCTTTCAAGGGCACTGTCGACCAGGCGTTAGTTGTGGTTGCGGACTTTCTCAAGAAGCTCGAAACCACCCCTGTGCAAACCCAGGTTGATAGAAAGTTGACCATCACATCCGCCCTGTCAGGCATCTTCGCAGCGTTGTATTCGAAAGACTCTTGGCAATACCTGACCCAGGCATTTCAGGAGGCATTGGCCGGCGATGGCACAACCATGTTGCTATTGGCCGATTACTACAACGACCGTGATGTCACCGACGGCTACATGTCGAATCTCAACGAGGCCAACCTTGCCATTTCTTGCGCCGACTCCAGAATCAGCGATCAAGAAGCCCTCGGCCTAAACGATGATTTCTTGGTGGCAAGTGAGGTGTTTGGAAAGTACTTTGCCTACCCGTCTCTGAGTTGTGAATCATGGCCTGAAGGTAAGTCAATGGTCAAACTCGACTTCACTCAAAAGCTCGCATCAGCACCGTTGGTGATAGGCACCACGGGAGATCCTGCGACCCCATATGAGCAAGCTGTTGCGCTTTCGGAACTTCTGGATGGCGCTGTGTTGCTCACCTTTGAGGGTGAGGGTCACACCGCTTATGGCTCTAATGTCTGCGTTGATGCAATCGTCGAGGCCTACTTCCGTGGTGAAGATATCGGTACCGGGAATAAAACCTGCGCAGGTTGAGTTAGACGCAATCTTTTTCGCTAGAGTCTGAGAAGCAGCAATGCTTCGGTCGGTGTTGACCGGCCGAATGAACAAAGGAGTTCAATGTCGGATCAGCAGCATGGAGTTTGGGAAAAGACTCAGTCCAGCCCCGAATTCGCCCAGCTGAGAAAGAGCTTCAGGGGATTTGCATTCCCTCTGACAGCTGCGTTTCTCTCCTGGTATTTCGTCTACATCCTGCTCACGGCTTTCGCCCGTGACTTTGTAGTAACCCCAGTTATTGGAAACATCAACATCGCCTTCATTCTTGGCGTGCTCCAGTTTGTGTCTACGTTCGTGATTATGTGGCTCTACGAACGTCACTCCTCGCACGTCCTGGATGGCGCCAGCGACAAGCTGCGCGATGAGGTGGAGAAGGAGCTAGCCAAGTGAATCTAGACCACACAACAGTCTCGAGCGCACTGTTCCTTCTATTTGTTTTGGTAACTCTCTTCGTGGTGTTCCGCGCTTCACGCCAGAACACCAAGGCAACCGACTTTTACAACGGTGGAGGCAACTTCTCGGGTTTCCAGAATGGTCTTGCTATCGCCGGTGACTACATGTCGGCCGCTTCCTTCCTCGGTATCGCAGGAACCATCGCCCTTTTCGGTTATGACGGATTCTTGTACTCGATCGGATTCTTGGTTGCTTGGTTGGTAGCGCTTTTGCTAGTTGCCGAGCCGCTTAGAAACTCCGGTCGGTTCACAATGGGTGACGTATTGGCATTCCGAATGCAGCAGCGTCCGGTTCGCACCGCAGCGGCAACCTCAACCGTTGTCGTTTCGGTTTTCTACCTGCTCGCGCAGATGGTTGGTGCCGGTGCGCTGGTTTCCCTGCTGCTTGGCTTCACCGATCCAAGTTCAAAGAACTTGGTAATCGTTGGCGTTGGCGTTTTGATGATCATCTACGTGACCGTTGGCGGTATGCGTGGAACCACTTACGTGCAGATTATCAAGGCATTTTTGCTGATGACCGGTGCGGCAGTGATGACCATCATGGTTCTGGTGCACTTCCAGTTCAACATCTCAGAGATGCTGGGCGCCGCACAGGCAGCCTCTGGTAATCCGAGCTTCCTCGAGCCGGGTCAGAAGTTTGGAAAAGACATCTTCGATGAGGCAGGAAACCTTGATGCCCTCAAGACTTTGTTCTCCAAGCTGGATCTAATCTCGCTTGCGCTAGCGCTGATCTTGGGTACCGCTGGTCTACCTCACATCCTGATTCGTTTCTACACCGTGCCAACCTCTAAGGACGCCCGAAAGAGCGTGAACTGGGCCATTGGTCACATCGGTACCTTCTACCTAATGACCATCGCCCTTGGCTTTGGTGCTGCAGCGTTGGTTGGTGCCGAAGCGATTACCGAAAAGGACAAGGCGGGTAACGTTGCCGCTCCTATGCTGGCCGAGTACCTCGGTGGTGGAGCCGGAACCGTTGGTGGTGCAGTCATGCTGGCCGTAGTTGGTGCGATCGCATTCGCAACCATCTTGGCTGTGGTGGCAGGTCTAACCCTGGCTTCATCGTCATCGCTTGCTCACGACCTCTACGCGAACGTAATCAAGAAGGGCAATGCAACCCCTGAGGAAGAAGTAAAGGTTGCCCGTATTGCTGCGTTTGTGATCGGCGGCCTAGCGATTGTGCTTGCAATTGCGGCCCAGGGTCTAAACGTTGCATTCTTGGTGGCTCTAGCCTTTGCAATTGCTGCCAGTGGCAACCTACCTGCGGTGCTGTTGTCGCTGTTCTGGAAGGAGTTCAACACCCGCGGTGCGGTATGGGCCATCTACGGTGGTCTGTTCTCCGCTGTCGGCCTGTTGATCTTCAGCCCAGTGGTTTCAGGTGCGGCAACCAGTTTGATTCCGCTAGACAGCGGAATCGTATTCAACTGGTTCCCACTGGCTAACCCAGGAATCGTCTCAATTCCATTCGGCTTCTTCATGGGCTGGCTTGGAACAAAGACCTCCAACGAGCGCAACTACGCAAAGTATGCCGAGCTCGAGGTTCGCTCCCTAACCGGTGCGGGCATCGCCAAGGCAGTGCAGCACTAGCTCAACAAGAGTCAAAACCCCGAGGCTAATGCCTCGGGTTTTTGCTTTAGCTAGAGATACAGTCCAGCCAAGATGAACCCAAAAATAGCCACAAAGATCGCTGGGGTCACAAACTTCACAACCTCAAGCCAAGGTCTGAAAGAAATCACTCGCGTTCTAAGCGCCGAGCTGCCTGGAAGAATCTTTAGGTCATCAATAGCTGCCTGAGCCTGGGCTGCTGCAGAGTATTCGGCCAATGCACCCAAGATTCCAGAGGCCAGCAAAATCAAAGCAAACGCATGTTTCACAGACTCATCACTGGCGGCTATCGCCGGAGTTGTCAGGGCCGCAAAAGCAAGTAGGCCGGTTGGCGCGAGTTGAGCCAGGATGATGTGTAGTCGGTTTTTCTGAAACTCTTGGATTAGTTCTTGCTCAGTCATGGTTCTCCAGTAGGTAGTTTTCAAAGATTAGGTTCTAATTGCCCAACAATCGGTTACAAGAAAACCTTTCAAAAAGGTTTCGAAAGTTGCTATCTGGTGACCCACAGGGCATACCGCCGTGGTTGCCAATCGTGGCGGAGGGTGATGAACCAGGTTTGTTTTTACCAACTGATGCACCTTGGATAGTGCACGCAGATTTCGCAACGCTAGTCGGCGGGATCCGGGCACTCCTGATGCAGGCGCTGCATCCGGGCTCATTGGCTGGCGTGGCTCAACATTCGCGATACGAGCAGGACCCGTTGGGCCGACTATCCGGAACCATCCGCTGGCTCACCATCACCACCTTCGGTTCAAAAACTGCGATTCAGAACGAAGCTGGTCGAGTTAACCGCATGCACACCAGAGTGGTCGGCGAGTATGAGTCTGCCGATGGCGAGAGGTTGAACTACCGCGCGGCAGACCCGCACCTACTGCTCTGGGTGCACATTGCGTTCATGGAGAGTTTCTTGAGGGCGCATCAGAACTACTCCAAACGACCCATCCCTGGAGGAGCGGATGAATATGTGAGGCTGTGGGCACGGTCTGTTGAACCTCTTGGCTTGGAAAGAGCCCCGCTGTCTGAGTCAGAACTTCTAGAGACTCTCGAGAGCTACAGGCCCGAGCTGGTCGTGACTGAGAAGACCTCAGCGGTTATCAATTGGATCAGGCGAGCACCTCTGCCGCCGCTGGCAAAGCCTGTTTACGCACTGCTGTTCCAATCGGCTCTTGCTAGCTTGCCAAAGGAGTACCGAGACCTGATCGGACTCAAAGGAGCGCCACTGTGGCTAACCCGACCAGTGACCACCTCCCTGCTTAGGGTTATGCGCTTTGCAATCGGCCCAGAATCTCCAATTGAAGATGCTGCACGGGAGCGCCTAGTTCGTGCAGGTGTTTGGAATAAAGACGAGCGGCAGAGTCTTTAACTAGTTGATTTCAAAGCTCCCAGCAGTGAATCCCAAAAGTTTTTGCTGCTGGTGATAAACCCTGATTTGTTCAGGGCCTCCTATAAAAGGGGCACCACGGCAATGGTGCCCCTTTTGCTTTTGGTAGTCTTTTCAACGCGCCACCCTAGCTCAGTCGGTAGAGCAGCTCCCTCGTAAAGAGCAGGTCAGGAGTTCGATTCTCCTGGGTGGCTCCAATTGGGATTATCGGCTCTCAAGTTTTTGTTTCAACAAAAAAGAGGGGGATTCCGTGGCCACAAACTTCAAAGCTCTCAAGCCCTCCTTTTTCGCAATCCCCATCATTTCTCTGATTTTGCTCGCCTTGACCTGGGAGCGAAACTTGAGCGCTCCAATCCTTCTTGCACTTGGAGTGGTTCTGGTTCTTTCTGTCTTTGTGGCAGTGCACCATGCTGAGGTAGTAGCGCTCCGGGTTGGTGAACCATTCGGGTCCCTGATTCTTGCGGTGGCGGTAACCGTTATTGAAGTTGGCATGATCATTGTCTTGATCCTTGACGATCCGGCTGCCGCGAGAGACCTGCCAAGAGACACTGTCTTTGCTGCGGTCATGATTACAACCACGGGAATTGTCGGCGCGTCACTTCTGGTCAAGACGCTCAAGAACAAAGTGGCGACCTTCAACGCTGAGGGCGTTGGGGGTGCGGTAGGAGCACTTGCTGCCCTTAGCGTTCTTAGCTTGGTGCTGCCAAGCGTTACAACGTCATCGCCGGGCCCTACATTTACCCCATTTCAGTTGGCGTTTGCGGCAGTTGCGTCGCTCGCCATGTACCTAACATTCGTCGGTGTTCAAACGGTCCGACACCGCGACTATTTCTTGCCTCCAATCAAACCCAACGTGACGCAGTCTGAAAACTCCCACGTAACTCCGCCCAGTGCAAAACTCGCTTGGTGGAGTTTGGTTGCTTTGTTCGGATCACTAGTGGCAGTTGTAGGTTTAGCGAAAGTCACAAGCCCATTGATTACTTCGGTGGTTGCAGACTTCGGGTTACCTCAGATGGTTGTTGCAGTGAGCATCGCCGTTGTTGTCCTCTTACCGGAGTCGGTGTCAGCAATCAAGGCAGCTTACTCAGGTCGAACCCAAACGAGTTTGAATCTCGCCTACGGCTCCGCTCTTGCTTCTATTGGTTTGACCATTCCGGTGATAGCGGTGCTGTCCATAGTCTTCGAATACAAAGTAAACCTTGGCCTGAATCCAAGTGAGATCACGCTTTTGTTCCTGACACTGATTGTCTCTACCTTGACCGTGGTTCAAGGAAGGGCGACGCTTCTACAGGCTGCAGTGCATCTGGGGATCTTTGGGTCATTCATGATGGTTGTTTTTGCTCCCTAGCTCTGAGAGTATGTCTGGGCATTCTGGGAAGAGGGAAGATGTCAGACGAAAATTCGAAGAGCATTTTCACTGAAGAAGAAAAAGCAGCCATGCGCGAGCGTGCCCGTGAGGCACGTGAATTCAAAAAGCTCTCGGGCGAGGAGCAGGTTCAGCGCAAGATTGCCGAGATGGATGCCCATGATCAAGAAATGGCACAGCGAATTCACAAATTGATCCTCGGAATTTCTGACAAGCTCAGCACCAAGACCTGGTATGGCATGCCCGCTTACTACCTGGGTGACAAAATCATCTGCTTCTATCAGTCAGCCAGCAAGTTCAAGGTGCGCTACTCAACATTTGGATTCCAAGAGGCTGCAAACCTCGATGAGGGAACCTTTTGGCCAACCAGCTACGCACTGACCAAGCTAACCAAAGAGGTTGAGGGTCAAATCGTTGAGTTGGTAAAGAGAGCCATCAACTCTTAGGTTTCAGCTCGCATGCTGGAGTTCCTCCCGGCAGGCGGTGCCTGTTCTTTGCTATGAGCAAATAAACGAGTTCTGCAAAGCTCAAGATCACTGGGGTCTTGATGAACCAACCCGCAATTGACCACGGGGTCTTTGCTGATGCAAGCGCTTCTCCAATGGCTCGAGCGCCTGAGTAGCGCTCACCTCTGTCAAGGAACTGAACTGCATTTTGGGCATCCTCGAGCCTGATGCCAACAGCGTCTAGATCAAGATGTTGGTATGGCTGAATGTTGAGCTTTTGATGAGTCAGCCGATCTAAGAGTCGAGCGGATGACGAGCAAAATGAGCAGTCTCCATCGAATACAAATAGCGGTTTGCTCACACTGAATAGAACCAGAAATTCCAGTGGTGAATTTCTCTTTATCTCAAGGTCAGTTGGACTACACCATCAAGCGATTTCGTGTTGGTCAACAGAGTGGAGATTTCAACGGTTAGTTCTGGCTTTGTCGCCGAGGCGAACCCGCACGCATTTTTCGCTCTAGTCATTGCAGTGGCGACGGATGTCCCCTTGAGTCTGTATGCCTTGCAGGAGATCGTCGTTGCCCCTTCACTGCCTGCCAATGCGCGCTCGATGGAACTCATTTGAGCCTGGCTCAGCTTAGAAACTTTGCCCGAAAACTTAGGTAGGTTCAAGGACTTTGCTTTGAACTGAGTCAGCTCGACCTTGATGTTTTTCTCCGAGAAGGTGAAGCCATAGGCTGCCAAGTTAAGCCAGCCGTTTTTCTCATTCACCACGGTTGAGGCGACAACTGCCTCTCCGTTCTCGGTTAGCACTTGAATCTTGGCTGACACTGGAGCTGATGAGAAACCGTATAGACAGCGCGCAACATCAGATCTCATAACCAAGTCATAGGTGCCGAGGTTCAATGTCTTGCCATCTGGTGCGTAGTGCAATCCGGCGACTTTGTAGGTGAGTTGCCCATTTGAAAAGCCAGGAGCGGTTCCGTCATAAGCGGTTGCGTTTGTGGAGACAATACCGATAAGCCCCTCCGCCTTCGCGAAGCATGGCTGGTTACCCAAAGGAATGCTCTCTATTGACCAGAGGGTAGAGGTGCCGGCAGCAGTGTCTTTCACAGCTTCACGCATTCCGTCAAGGACGTCATAGGTCTTCTGGCCACCTGTTGCGAAGACTTGTTTGACACTGTTTCCCTCGAATAGTTCAAGCCCGGTGCCACCAACACCTCTCGGAAAGAGTTCTTGCACATTTTTAGGAGTGTTTTGAGCGTCGGCGTAAACGTGGAAGCGCGGTACAGTCACCGGTTTTCCTGAGATAACAATGCGATTTGCTTTGTCGCTGAATTTAGTGATTGAGATATTCGTTTCGGAGATGCGACCTCTGAACCAGCCCGAAAGCTCATTCGAGGCGCGAATGGCTAGCTCGAGAGTCACCCCTTCACCAAAGTCCGCAGCCTTGCCGCACTTACCAGTGTCTGACCAAGTACAGCCCTGTGGTGCTCCACCAAATACCTTGGTGAGTCCATTCACATCTTTACCCTCAACGAGAGTCGGTGGTTGATAGTTTCCAATGACTTCTAGATAAGGGGTAACGGAAAGATCGAGCGATATTGAACGAAAACGCTTTAACCCCAAATCGTAAATCTGCCGTGAACGCACGGTGACTGCGTAGGTCTCGACATTTGCGGAATTCGTAAAGCCAGACGCTTTCCAAAGAGAAACATTTGAGGCCGGCTCTAGGCCAAGTGTGGGAATCGGTTCGTATGTTGTGCCTCCCGCATAGCCAAGAAAGACGGCCTGAGAGCTCGCACTTGGCGAACTCAGTCGAAGCGATTCTATGCAGTAGTTGTCTGTCGGCCCTGAGCAGATTGGCAACAGGTTCGACCCATTAAAGCTGTGATTGGGTTGCGAGAAATCGCACGGAGCGGTTTTGTTGAGGATTTTCTCGTTGTCACATAGATAGCGATTGGAGTTGGTGTAGTCCCACGTTGAGCTGGGTGATACTAGGACATCGCGTGTTGAGTTCCAGTTGCCATTAGCCAACTCCCATATGGTTAGGATGCTCTGGCCCACTCGAGCTGTTTGACTTTCGGGAACCTCATAAGTAAAGGTGTTGGCAGCCGCCGGGCTTGCGATCAGAAGCAGTCCGATAAGGAATGAAATAGCTCTTTTCATAGTCCCCTCCACTTCTCATCAAACTAGTTGATTTCTGCCCCCAAGAAATTGGTCAAAAAAGGGGACAGAGAATAACCAGCTAATTAGTTGTTTCTGGGTCAGTCAGCTAGTAGACATAAGTGAATTCCATTACTAGGGGGAAACTATGCGTTCACCGCTAAAGAGACTTGCAGCAGGACTTGCCACGGCCGCACTTCTTGCAACTGGATTGGTGGCATCGTCGCTACCAGCATCCGCAGAGGACATCAATGTCCCGAAGGTCACCTGGCCAGCCTGTGATGATTTCCGCACCGACTTCTGTATTGAGTCTGTAAAGGTTCAGCCACTTGGCACCAAGACCGCGCTTGAGCTGAAGTATGAGCGCACCAAGGTCGCTGCCGCTCCAGCAGCCCCAGCTTCAGACTCCGCTGCAGTATCAGGTTCCGCTCCAGTGACCCCAGCACCCACCATCGAGCGCGTGGCTGGTAACTCAGTTGCTGGTGTTTGGACTCACCCTGACTGGGAGACTTATGGTCTAAACGGTGCCGGCTACGACGGTCTGACCATCGATATGAAGGCCGCCAACCAGTTCACCAACAACATCTTCTTTACCGCTTACCCTGGCATGTTTGACTCAGCCGGCAAGCCATTTATCGCTCTAAAGGCCGATGGTTCCCGTCTTGCCCTAAACATGGACATCGACACCAAGATCACCATCACCGCTCGCATTGGTGCCGTGAAGACTGGTGTTTCAATCGGTGTCGCCAACAACCTGACCAAGACTTCAGAACTTGGCACTGAGGCCAACCCAGGCAAGATGATCATGACTGGTACTCCGGTGCCAGTGCCTCAGATCACCAACGTTCGCCAGTGTGAGGGTGAAGCGGGTGTCGCTTCCGCTGTTGTCACCACCATGCAGGGATTCGTTGTGGTTGAGACCGAGACCAGCGGTTTTGGTGTCGACGGTCTATCGGGCCGCATGGCGATCTCCTCTAACGGTGTCTCCTGCGGCATCTCTACCCCGGTTTGGGATGAGGCCTCAGAGACTCTGACCTGGCAGGCGGGTGCACCGCACTTCGCTCCAGATGGAACCACTCCAAACCTTGGTTTTTACAAGGCAGTTATTCCAGCAAACGATGCGCTTCTACTTTGGGGTCTATCCGACCCAACCAAGGTTGTCTCCGCACTTGAGGTAAACGTGATTTCTGAAGCCGGTGGCTCAGCAAGAGTCTCTGCGAAGAACATCTCGTACCTGAAGGGCAACATCATCATCGAGGCAACTGGATTCGAGTACTCGAAGCCAAAGATTCAGATCAAGAAGATCTCCTCCTACAAGGGCTTTGCCAAGCCAAAGACACTAACCTGTGTTGACCCACTGACCAAGAAGAAGGTTGTGTTCAAGGACGCCTACGGCTGCCCCAAGGCCCCTTCGAAGCCAGTGCAGAACTTTGTGACCAGCGCATTTGCTGCCACCAAGTCAACGATTACTGCTGCTCACCGAACCAACGTCAATGGGTACCTCAAGAACTTCCCTGAGGCGACTGTGTTCGTTTGCACCGGCGTTCACCGAGTCAACGCTTCAGCTTCTGACCGACTAATCGCTCAGAAGCGTGCTGACGCAGTTTGTGCCTACGCGAAGAGCCAGGACAAGAGCCTGACCTACACCTCCACCACTGAG
>JACCDW011261216.1_pt1 | contig 22186 bp, 17 predicted proteins | sample 7449781 | NCBI WGS metagenome assembly JACCDW01 (sample SAMN15323449, study PRJNA562643) | freshwater metagenome | isolation source: river surface water | place: USA:Blue River Watershed | collected 2017-08-18
ACTAACTGCAAACGACGAACGTTTCGCACTCGCCGCTTAATCCGGTGAGCCTTGCAACAGTTGGCCGATAGGCTGGGCAAGGGGGTCGCAAGACTTCCAGGCTGCAAGGGAATTCATATCGGCTGGCATCAACCCGGGTACCTTGGGCTGGTGTGAGATTCAAGGGTACTGGCCGGTTGCGTAGCGTGTCGCTGCGCGGCGCAGCTGGCGAGACTCAAATCAGACGACTACACATGTAGAACTGCGCGAAGAAGGCTTGTGGACGGGGGTTCAAATCCCCCCAGCTCCACCATATGCAAGTTTAAAGGCCGCTAGGAATGACCACCTGGCGGCCTTTTTCATTGGGAAATCAATGGGTTATTGTGCAGGGATGGACAATAAAAACCATTGACAGCTAAGGCGTAATCGGGGAACACTCCGGGGAACAAAAGCTGATTTACCCCGGAGACCGGGGAACAAATTGACCGGAATGTCGGGGTAAACAGGCTGAAAACGTCCCTAAGCGGGGAACAAAAACGGGGAACGCCTATGCTGATTGATGCCCAGTGCCGAAACGCCACATGCCCACCAGACAAGAAACGGGCACGCCTGACTGATTCCGGGGGGCTGTACCTGGAAGTCTCTCCGGCGGGCTCCAAACGCTGGTTTCTGAAGATATATCGGGGTGGCAAGGAAACTCGGCTGGCACTGGGTAGTTACCCGGCAGTGGGGCTGACCGCTGCAAGGCGGGCGCGGGATGCCGCTAAGCTACAAAAGGCTGACGGGACCGATCCCATTCAAGCCAAAAAGATAAAAAAGCTCAAGGCAACAAACCCAGCGGGCGACTCCTTCAAAGTGGTAGCCCTGGAGTGGTATGACAAGCAAGAACCCCAATGGAGTGAAGCCCATGCAGTTCGGGCCAAGCGGCAATTGGAGCGTGATCTATTCCCTTGGCTGGGGACGCGGCGACTGTGCGAAATCGAGCCGGTGGAATTGCTGGCGACCTTGCGCAAGGTGGAAGAGCGCGGCGCTGTTGAAACGGCAAACCGGGGACTGGATTTATCGAGACAAGTGTGGCGCTACGGGGTTGCCACGGGCCGGGTGAGTCGAGACATTACGGCAGACCTGAAGGGCGCATTGCAACCCTACCGGGGCAAACACTTTGCCGCAATCACCGACCCGGTGAGGCTGGGTGAACTGTTGCGAGCGATCAAGGGCTACAAGGGCGGGCCAATTGTGCGGGCGGCGCTGCAACTGGCCCCCATGCTGTTTCAGCGACCCGGCGAGCTGCGAGGAGCGACGTGGGCCGAAGTCGACCTGAAGGCTGCATTGTGGACAATTCCGGCCGCACGGATGAAGCGCAGCAAGGACGGCAAGGAAAACGGGCAGCCCCACCTTGTGCCCCTACCCACCCAGGCGGTGCGAATTCTGGAAATTCTGAAGCCCTACACCGAATCGACGGGGCTGGTGTTTCCAGGTGAGCGTCAGCGGGACAAGCCCATTTCTGAAAACAGCGTGCGCACGGCGTTGATCGCAATGGGCTACACCCCAGACATTCAGACATGGCACGGATTCCGTGCCACAGCGCGAACCATGCTGGCCGAACGGCTGGAATTTGACCCGCTACTGATCGAGGCGCAACTGGCCCACGCGGTGCGCGATGCCAACGGACGGGCGTACAACCGAACCACCTACCTGACACAACGGCAAGACATGATGCAGAGGTGGGTGGACTATTTGGACAAGCTTGCCACTGGTGCCGATGTGATCGAGTTGAAGCGGGCTTGATTGTTTGACGCCAAGCCTAGCCCCCTTCTGATCCCAGGGGGTGAAAACCGGGATACCTTGACTCGGCGGCCCTGGCTACTGTTCGGGGTGTGACAGGGAATGTTGATGATTGAGCGAGATTTTTACCCGCTACCCATGTTGGCCGAACGCTGGTCTTGCACGATTCACGACCTGCTCCACCTCGGCATTCAAGACCGTGCGCAGGTGTGCGTAAATATCTACGGGCTGGCAAGCGGTAGCAGACGGACCCGAATGGAAACTGATTTTCCTGATTCGACACTAGACGACGAGCTGTTGACCGATGAAGAACGGCGCGAGGCTGAAGCCTGCGATGCCGCATTCGAGCGTTGGAAAAACCGGACCACGAAGGACATGCCGCATGGTGTATTTGAACTGATGCGCGACGACCTGCGGTTCTTGGACATGCCCGATGCCGGAGCGTATGAACTGTACGAAGCGCGGAAATTCGATGGTGGCTGGTGGGATTGCGATTTCGATCCGCCAGTGTCAATCACGCTTGACCACCTATGCATGCGCCATGAGGAGGTGCGGCGTCTTGATCGCGAGGTCTTCGGCGCTGGGATGCAGGCGAGCCAAACGCCGGCAGTGCGTGCACCTCTTCAGCGGCGTGCCGAAACTACCTACCTGAACATCATCGGCGGCCTGTTGGAGCTGATGTTGAGCACTACGCCGGGAGGGCAAAAGGGATCGGTCTACACGTCTCAAGCATCAATTATTTCGGCGTTGTTGGCGGACCACCGTGGTAAACCGGGCATTGCAGATTCGACCCTCGAACAGAAGTTTGCCGAAGCAAAACGCAGTATCAAAGCGATGTGACGACATACCCCAGCTAGGGTAAGCCACACCCTAGCTAGGGTGCTTTCATTGCCAACGAAAGCGAACATCGGCCCCGTAATAACGGCAAACAAAGCCGATTGAAAGGGGCTAAAGATGGCTATCTGGCGAATTGAAACCTGCAAAGCGGAAGCAGGCTACCGCTCCAACGCATCCATTTACAACCTGATCCGCGAGGGGCTTTGGACTAAGCCTGTGCCCATCGGGCAGCGATCCGTCGGCTGGCCTGATGATGAAGTCCGTGCCCTGTGCGCGGCGCGAATCGCGGGCAAGGTGGACAGCGAAATTCGCGAACTGGTGAACAGGCTGCACACGCGGCGGACCGAATTGCTGCAAGCAGTTTGAGGGGGTGGCCATGACGATCAACACCACCCCAAAAGTAATGCCCACCGGGGGCTGCAATCCCACGGCAGGCGCGATCAACGATCTGGATTTTCCCATCGTCCAGCGACCCGGAAAAGCATTTGAAACGCTCCGGGCTGCATTTGCCCTGCGCGGTCACACCCTGCACCGGAGCGATCCGGCAGACGGGCAGGTGACCTATTGGGCAGAACGATGGGGCGTGGGGCGTTACTTGCCCACCCTTCACGATGTGGCGCTGTTCCTGGCGCAGATCGGGGGGCGGCTGTGATGATCGTAGCGGCAGACCCTATCGAACAATTCCGCGATGCCATTGCTGGCGCTGGTCTGATCCCGCCGGATGAAATCCACAGTGATGGCAAGCTGCGTCGCTTCAGCACCAGTGGCAAACCCCGCGACGATTCCGGTTGGTATGTCCTGCACGGTGATGGCATTGCCGCCGGTTCCTTTGGCTGCTGGCGCGAGGGCTTGAAGCAACAGTGGTGCTGCAAGTCCACCATCGACATGACCCAAGCGGAGCGCGACGCCCACCGGCAGCGTGTGGAGGCCATGCGCCAGCAACGTGAAGCCGATGCGGCTCAGCGCCAGCAACAAGCGGCAAAGACAGCGGCGCAACGCTGGCAGGCATCCACCCCAGCAATCGAGCACCCTTACCTGACTGCCAAGGGCGTGCAGGCTCATGGTGTGAAGGCTGAGGGCGATGTTCTGCTGATTCCCATGCGGGACACTGAGGGTAACTTTCACAGCCTGCAAGCGATCGACCCTGAGGGTGGCAAACGCTTTCATCCTGGTGGACGAGTCAAGGGCTGTTTTCATTCCATTGGTGAGCCTGACAGTGCACTGGTCGTGTGCGAGGGCTATGCCACAGGCGCAAGCATCCATGAGGCTACGGGCCACGCGGTGGCGGTGGCTTTCAATGCGGGCAACCTGTTGGAGGTAGCCCAAGCCCTGCACAAGAAATACCCGGCACTGCGCCTGATCCTGGCGGCTGACGATGATTGGCAAACAGAGGGCAATCCAGGCATTACCAAAGCGACTGACGCAGCGCGAGCGGTGGCGGGTTATCTGGCTGTGCCCACGTTCCCGTCTGATCGACCCGACAAGGCGACGGACTTCAACGACCTGCACGCCCTGGCAGGATTTGATGCTGTCAAAGCGGGTATCAATGCGGCGATGGCCGTGCCTTCTACTTCGGGAAGGGACGCCAGGCTCATAAGCGGCGATTCCCAGGCCCATGACTACGGCGGCGGGCGCTTCGAGGTCTCGCCCCGTGGTGTTTTCTTCATCGGTACAGACAAGGACGGTAACGAGCTATCCCCGCGTTGGATATGTTCGCCCTTGTCCGTGGTGGCGATGACGCGGGACGCAAAAAGTGGCGAATGGGGGCGGCTACTGGAATGGCTGGATGATGACCAGGTGCGGCACCAATGGGCAATGCCCTTGGAACTACTGCAAGGGGATGGCTCAGATGTGCGGCGCGAACTAGCCCGGTTGGGCTTGTCCATTGCTCCTAGCAAAGCGGCGCGTGATCTGCTGGCTTCCTTCCTGCAAGTTTGGCCGGTACAGGCGCGGGCGCGATGCGTGGAGCGGCTTGGCTGGCATGGGGTGGTGTATGTGACCCCGGCGGAATCTATTGGGCAGGATGATGAAATCGTGGTGTTCCAGAATGCACACGCCCTTGAACCGGCCTTTGCCGTAGCTGGCACGGCGGAGGAATGGCGCGATTCCCTGGCGGCGCTGGCTTCTGGCAATTCCCGGCTGGTGTTTGCCCTGTCCGTGGCCTTCGCTGGGGCGCTGGCCGATGTAGTGGGAGAGGACTCTGGGGGCTTCCATCTGCGGGGCGGATCATCTTCCGGCAAAAGCACTGCATTGAAGGCTGCGGCTTCCGTGTGGGGCGATCCTTCCACCTATCCCCGACTGTGGCGGGCGACGGCCAACGGACTGGAAGGGCTGGCGGCGCTGCATAACGATGGCCTGCTGATTCTGGATGAACTGAGCCAGATAGACCCCAAGGAAGCAGGGGAAGCGGCCTACCTGCTGGCGAACGGGCAGGGGAAGGCACGGGCATCCCGTACCGGTGCAGCCCGGCAGTCGGCCCGTTGGCGGCTGCTGTTCCTGTCCGCCGGGGAGGAATCGCTCACTGCTCTGATGGCACGGGCAGGTAGGAAGGCGAACGCCGGGCAGGAAATTCGCCTTGCCGACATTGAAGCTGATGCAGGGGCGGGCATGGGTGTATTCGAGGCGCTGCACGATCAACCCAGCCCGGCAGCGCTGGCTTTGGCTGTGAAGGATGCAGCAATCCGCTATCACGGGGCGGCAGGTTTGGCCTGGCTGCGATGCATCGTGGCCGATCGTGCCAGGCTGGCGGACTTCATCGCGGACGGTATCCGGCAATTCGTGGAGGAATGCGTCCCCAGCGATGCTGATGGACAGGCGTTTCGGGTGGCTAGGCGCTTTGCCTTGGTGGCGGTGGCGGGCGAGCTGGCAACCCATTACGGACTGACTGGTTGGCCGGAAGATGAGGCAATCAACGCGGCCCGCAAATGCTTTGCCGTGTGGCTGGAATCCTTTGGAGGCACCGGTAACCGGGAGGAGCGCTCCATGCTGGCTCAGGTTCGGGCTTTCTTTGAGGCACACGGGGCAAGCCGTTTCGAGGATGTGACTGCGACCACGGATCAACGCATCCCCAACCGGGCGGGCTTCTATCGCACCAATGCCAACGGGGCACGGGAATTCATGGTGCTGCCCGAAGCCTTCAAGCGGGACGTGTGCCAAGGGTTTGACACGAAGGCTGCAACGCTGGCGCTGATCAAAGCCGGCTGGCTGATACCTGGCAAAGACGGCAAGACTGCGCAGAAACCACGCATCCCCGGTCTTGGCCCAACGCGCTGCTACGTTTTCACTGGGTGCATGTGGGAGGGAGAGTAATGCGGCTGAATTTCACCGCGCTATCCGGCCCCATGCAAAAAACGGTGGGACACAGTGGGACAGGTGGGACGCCCAGTATTCATGCGGGTTTGGACTGTCCCACCTGTGTTGAAAAGTCGTGGGACACGCTGGGACAATCGCCCGCCTCCAGCGTCAGCACACCTGCAGACAACCTCAGTTTGTCCCACCTGTCCCATTCCCCGCAAAACGAGGTGGGACACGGCGAACCCTGTGTTTATGCGGCTGTCCCACTGGTCCCACCTGTCCCACCCGAAAAGTGCATGAACGAGATTACCCACGAAGTCTTTGAGGAACGGGCTGCGATCATGGAATACGACGGCGGCATGGAGCGCACTCAGGCTGAACGGCTGGCGCTGCTGCACACCCGTTACCTGTTGCATCACTGGGGTTGCAAGACCTGTTGCGCGGCTGGGCAGGTTCGTGGACAGCGCTGCTCGACTGGAGCTGCACTTTGGCAGGCGTATGACCTGGGGGCTGCGTCATGAACAAATGACCAGTAGAAGACGAATTTTCCAAATGATTTCGACAAAATCGGAGCGTAAAAATGGGTGGAATTGGAAGTGGGCGGCGATATCAGTACGGGAAAGACACCACCAGCAACATGCGAGCACTTGACGTGCGACAGCTACAGCGAGGTGGTTTTCTGGCGCCAGGTCGGGCTTTCAACTGGCAATGGTCAATCAATGGCGAAAGAGTCGCCGACGTCAATATCCGCACCGAAGCAAATCGAGTGATGCTCAATTACCGAAGCCGAAGCCACGGTGGCGAATGGCAAGCAATGAAGTACCCAGTCTATTTAGAGTGGACGAGCCTGCATTTAGGTGGGCGGCGGGTATGGTTTCGGTGTCCAGCACGAGGATGTGGGCGGCGCGTGGCAATCCTTTTTGGCGGTGAAATTTTTGCTTGTCGCCACTGTCATGAACTGGCTTATCAGTGCCAACGGGAAAAGGGCGATGTTCGAGCCTCACGGCGAGCCAATACGATCCGGCGGCGGCTTGAATGGGAGGCTGGGATAGCAAATCCAGAAGGTGGAAAGCCCAAGGGGATGCACTGGCGCACCTTTGAACGGCTGAAATCCGAGCATGATATGTTTGCGCATGCGTCATGGGTAGGCATAGCCGAGCGACTTGGACTGATGAATCGACGGCTGGCAGGCTTGGGCCTTGAACCGCTTGAGGGGGTGGATCGGTATAGCTGAATCTGTTTGGCAAAATCGGGTATCCGAGGCATAGGTCTGACCGCTGGACGAAATCACCGCAGTCGATTTCAAGTCAGGGTAAGCTGCCTCCCATCTCTTGACAAAGGGCACGCGCAGTGTGCTTTTTTGTTGTTGGCTGACAGCAACCCAGTAGATCAGATTTCCAATGAACATCGCACAAGTAGAAGAAAAAGTTAAAGCACTTGCAGGAAGCGTCAAACAGGCTGAGTTCCTGTATGACTTGCTTGAGTGCTACGGCAAGCCCAAGGCTTCTATCACCCGACTCAAAATGGTTGGAAAGGGCAGCTACAACCTTTCCAAGGATGCCGACGAAGTTCTTTGGAAGAAACAGGTCTACTTCAAGGCAACGAACAGCGACAAGCTGCTGACGATCATCGATGGGATGAAGCATGCTGACGTGGTCGCCAAGCACCAGCCACGCTTCATTATTGCCATCAATGCCACTCACCTTCTGGCGATTGATACCAAAACCGAAGACACCCTAGACATCCCTTTGGCTGAACTGAACAAGAAGTTCGATTTCTTCCTTCCGTGGGCTGGCTTGGAGAAGACTCAGGCCCAAGGTGAGAATCCCGCTGATGTCAAAGCCGCCGAAAAAATGGCAAAGCTGTTTGACCTTCTGCGTGATAACAACCCCGCAACCACGGCTCAGGAAATTCACTGGCAGAACGTGTTTCTGTCCAGGATCTTGTTCTGCTACTTCGCTGAAGACACCGGCATCTTCCCAGTCAAGCTCTTCACCAACCACATCGGCTCCCACACGGCTGAAGACGGTGGCGACCTGGACGGCTATCTGAGTCGTGCCTTTGATGTCATGAACCAGGAAAGCCGCAAAGGTGTTCCTGAGTATCTGGCTGACTTTCCCTATGTGAATGGTGGCTTGTTCGCTGACAAGCTACCTGTGCCGAAATTCAATCGGAAATCACGTGCCATGCTCATTGAGTGTGGTGCAGATCTGAACTGGTCAGAGATTAATCCCGACATCTTCGGCTCGATGATTCAGGCCGTGGTTGACCCCAGCCAACGGGGCAACATGGGCATGCACTACACGTCTGTGCCCAACATCATGAAGGTCATCGAGCCACTGTTCCTGAACGAGTTGAAGGAAGAATTTGAGAAGCACTCGGATAGCAAAACCAAGCTGGAGCAGCTTCTTCTTCGCCTGGAACACCTAAAGATTTTTGATCCGGCTTGCGGATCTGGAAACTTTCTGATCATCGCCTACAAAGAGCTTCGTGAGCTTGAAATGGAAATCTTCAAGCGACTGAAAGAGCTGTCCAAAGAGGGTCTGATGCCGCTGTCCCGCATCAAGCTTTCCCAGTTCTACGGCATCGAGCTAGACGACTTCGCACATGAGATTGCCATCCTCTCACTGTGGCTCAAAGAACATCAGATGAACCTGAAGTTCAAGGCTCTGTTCGGGCATGCCAATCCTGCCCTGCCTTTGAAAAGCAGTGGGAATGTAGTTTGCAGAAATGCCACTCGCGCCAATTGGGAAGAAATTTGTCCTTCTAAACACGGGGAAATCTTTATCCTTGGAAATCCCCCTTATCTTGGGGCAATGCGACAAAGTGATGAACAGACTGAAGACCTGAAGATTGCTCTATCCGATCATTATGCAAGCATCGACTACATCTTCGCGTGGTTCTATAAAGCCGCACGATACATCTTGGGAAAAAATGCTCAATGCGCATTCGTTGCCACAAACTCCATTTGCCAAGGTGAGCAAGTAGCCTTGGGATGGCCATTTCTTTTAAGTAATGGTCTTGAAATCGGCTTCTGCCACACAGGCTTTAAGTGGAATAATAATGCCAAGAATCAAGCCACCGTTGAAGTGATTGTTGCCAGCCTACGAAACACATCAGACGCACCCAAGCTCAAGATATCTGATGGCTACACAACCACCGCAAAGAACATTAATGCGTATCTGGCGGATGCCGATAATGTTTATGTTCATTCGCGCTCAAAGCCACTTTCCGCAGTCAAGGAAATGTGCTTTGGAAATATGCCTGCTGACGGCGGTCAATTACTTCTCGCAGATAGCGAAAAGGCTGATCTTCTTGCATCCGATCCAGGTGCTGCACCATTTGTCAAAGAACTCTTGTCCGCTAAAGAGTTCCTGAGCGGACAGAAGCGTTGGTGCATTTGGCTAGACGGAGTAAGCGAAGCCAGTTTCAAGAAGCATCCTGCAATTCTTGATCGGGTCAACAAGCTTCGCGTGATTCGTCAAAAATCATCAAGGCCGCAACTCGCAGAAATCCCACATCTGTTTGCACAAATCACGCAACCACGAAACAAGGACTTCATCCTAATTCCTTGCCATTCTTCTGAGAACAGAAGCTATATCCCGATGGGCTTCTTTTCAGCGAACCATGTTTCGCACAATAGCTGCTTGATCATCCCAGAGGGTGACATTGTTCTATTTGGGGTGCTTTCGTCGTCTATGCATATGTCGTGGGTTCGAGCGGTATGCGGGAGACTTGAGAGCCGCTATCGTTATTCGAAAGATGTGGTTTACAACAATTACCCCTTTCCAGACATCTCAGAAAAATTCAGAGAAATCATTGGCGGTGCTGCGTTGGAGGTTTTGGCATGCAGAGAAAACCATCCCGAAACCTCTCTTGGCAACCTATACAACCCAGGAAAGATGCCTGCTGACCTCATGGCAGCCCATCAAAATCTTGATCTTGTCGTAGATCAGGTATATCGCGCAAAACCTTTCGCTGATGACACTGAACGCTTGAGTTTCCTCTTCAACCTTTATCAAAAGCGCAAAGGAATCTGACATGCCTAATATCGTTGATGTCACCTATGCCCAGACTGGCAAGAGCACTAGTACTAACCAGTACGGCATGCGCGAAATGCAGGAGCGAGCCTTTGAAGCTCGCAATGCTCAATACCTTCTGCTGAAAGCACCTCCAGCTTCGGGGAAGTCTCGTGCCCTCATGTTCATCGCCTTGGACAAGCTCATCAATCAAGGCCTGTCCAAGGCAATCATTGCCGTCCCTGAACGATCCATTGGCGGTTCGTTTGACTCCGTCGAGTTGAGCAAGTTTGGCTTCTTCTCTGACTGGACCGTAGAGCCGAAAAACAACCTCTGCACGCCTGGTGGGGACAAAAGCAAGGTTCAGGCTTTCGTGGAATTTCTGAAGGGTGATGCCAAGATTCTGATCTGCACCCACGCCACACTTCGATTTGCCTTTGAGGCCTTGGAAGAAGCGGACTTTGACAATGTGCTGCTTGCAATTGACGAGTTCCACCATGTCTCTGCCGATGGTGAGAACCGCCTTGGGGAGTTGCTGCGATCGGTGATGGCCAAGTCGGATGCTCACATCGTGGCAATGACTGGTTCCTACTTCCGTGGCGACAGTGTGCCGGTCCTGTTGCCTGAAGACGAAGCCCAGTTCACCAAGGTCACGTACAACTACTACGAGCAGCTAAACGGCTACACCTTCCTCAAGTCATTGGGTATCGGCTACCACTTCTATCAAGGCAAGTACACCTCTGCCATTGATGAGATTTTGAACACCGATCAGAAGACCATTCTTCACATACCCAATGTGCAGTCAGGCGAGTCCACCAAGGACAAGTACGACGAAGTGGATCGCATCCTGGATCTCATTGGCGCCGTCACCCACCGCGACCCGGAAACCTGCGTCATTCACGTTAAGCGGCATGGTGATGGCAAGGATTTGAAGGTTGCCGATCTCGTTCATGACGAACCCAAGGCGCGCGAACGCATCGTTGAATACCTGCGCAAAATTCAGAAGCCCGAAGACATGGATCTGATCATCGCCTTGGGCATGGCCAAGGAAGGCTTTGACTGGAAATTCTGCGAGCACGCCTTGACCGTGGGCTATCGCGGATCGCTCACCGAAATCATCCAGATTATTGGTCGTTGCACCCGCGATAGCGACAACAAGAGCCACGCACAGTTCACCAACCTCATTGCACAGCCTGATGCCACTGACGAGCTTGTGAAGCTCTCCGTGAACAACATGCTCAAAGCCATCACTTGTTCCCTTCTTATGGAGCAGGTGCTTGCACCCAACTTCAAGTTCAAGACCAAGGTCAGTGATGACGACAAGAGCACCGACACCGAAATCAAAGTTCGCGGTCTGAAGGAGCCCACTTCCAAGCGGGTCAAGGACATTATCGAATCCGACCTGAACGACCTGAAGGCGGCGATCCTATCGGACGACAAGCTTGTGAAGGCTTTGCCTGGCAATGTTGATCCCGAAGTGATCAACAAGGTCATGATCCCGAAAATCATCAAGATCAAATATCCCGAACTGAGCGACGAAGAGGTTGAAGAAGTTCGTCAGCACGTCGTGGTGGATTCGGTCATCAAGAATGGTGAGATCAAGCAGGAAGGCGACAAGCGATTCGTTCGCATGGCAGATAAGTTCATCAACATCGATGATTTGCACATTGACCTGATCGACCGGGTGAATCCGTTCCAGAAGGCATTTGAAATTTTGTCCAAGTCGCTGACCACGAAAATATTCAAGGTGATTCAGGACACCATTGAAGCCACACGTGTGCAGATGAGTGACGAGGAAGCCATCCTGCTCTGGCCCAAGATCAAGGAGTTCGTGAAGGCCCACGGCAAGGAGCCAAACATTGCTTCGCTCGATCCGCTGGAACGTCGCATGGCTGATGCAGTGGTCTACCTGAAAGCCCAGCGACGTCAGCAAGGGGTCTGATCGTGGAGAAGGACGACCTTCTAAAAATCCTGCAAGACGATGACATGGGCTTGCTCAATGTGAAGCCCAAACGTGCCGCTATCAGCGTGGATGAACGGCTGCTGGCCTCGTTCCAGCAGATCAACGATTTCTACCGTCAGCATGGGAAGGAGCCCGAGTCCAACCCATCCAACATTCTTGAGTTCCAACTGTTCAACAGGCTCAAGGGGCTTCGCGCTAGCAAGGAGAAATGCGAAGCCTTGCAGGAGGTGGATGAGTTCAAGCTGCTGACTTTCGTTGAGCCACCCAAGCCCATCACCTCAGTGGCAGACATCTTCAACGATGACTCGTTGGGCCTGCTGGACGACGAAGCTGCCAGCATCTTCCAACTCAAGCATGTGCCTTTGGTGAAGGAGATGCCCGACAAGATCGCCCAGCGCAAACGCTGCCCAGACTTTGAGCAGTTCGAACCGCTGTTCAAGCAGTGCCATGCAGAGCTCGCCGCCGGCGTTCGTGAGGCACGTGGCTTCACTGGTGAGCAGCAGATTCAGCCAGGTCACTTCTTCATCCTCCACGGCATCACTGCCTATGTGGCTGAAGTGGGTGAAAAGGAAGTGAAGAACGGCAAGGTCAATGCTCGGCTTCGATGCATCTTTGAGAATGGAACCGAGTCCAACATGCTGCTTCGCTCCCTTGCCACGGAGCTCTACAAGGATGAAACGGGCCGCCGCATCCTGGAACCGCATGAGAAGGCCCTTGAAGCTCTGGAACAGATCCAAGCAGGCGATGAGAAGTCGGGCTACCTCTATGTGCTCCAGTCCCTCAGTACTGTGCCTGAGATCGCTGGAGCAAAGAACCTGTTCAAGATTGGCTACTCCACCGTGCCAGTGCCAGAACGGATCAAGAATGCGGTTGAGGAACCTACCTACCTCATGGCACCTGTGAAGGTGGTGGAGGTGTTTGAGTGCTACAACCTCAACCCTCAGAAATTTGAGCTGCTGCTGCATACCTTCTTCGGCAAGGCGTGCTTGAACGTGGATGTCTATGACAAACAGGGTAAACGATTCTCACCGCGTGAATGGTTCATCGCTCCACTTCACATCATTGAAGCAGCGGCCAACATGCTGATCAATGGAGAGATCGTGAACTACCGATATGACCTTGCAGCACAAAGCATAAAAGAACGCTAGCCGAGAGTAATACGGCTAGCACTCATCACATCCGGTAGCGCATCGGGACTGTGGTCCTTTGATTGATGAGTCGTTTGATCAGTGGGGCGGTGACTGGATTTTCTTTCTCGTTTGTCGCCTGGATCATCTCCAGCGCTTCCTCAAACCGTCCTTGTTCACGGTACAACTCCGCAAGTTCCAATTTGTGGCCTTCATGCCCAGCTTGATCCCAGTTATGCAACATTTGACTCAGGCGACTCATGTTCAGTATCTGTTCTGACGTTGGTTCAAAAGCTGGGTAGGTAAATGGGCTATCCGCAGGTTTTCTGTACTCAAGGGGCTTGCGTCTGCGAAACTTATCCCACCAGTTCCGCCTGTCTGGATGATCGGCATGCCATCGGTTTTTTGTTTCCGCATCTTCTGCGTCTCGATGCTTGCGATAGATTTCTCGATAGGCGTGATTGAGATGAAGCCAGTAACTGCGTCGTGCGGCAACTTCCATTTTTTCATCGCTGGCGTGGGCAATGCACTGGGGAAGGAGGCCGTTCTTGACATGCTGCATGGAAGGTAAGTTGCTGTCTTCGGCACTCCCTAACTGGAGCATTTCAGCGACCCTTATGAACCTTCCGCATTGGCAATGACGTAAACCTTCATCATTGGGCATCAATGACCCTTCTCGCCAGCCATCGGTCCAATATTCGAAAGCCGAGAAATTAAGTGATACGTACCGTGGAAATACATATCGCTGTCCGCAACAAGGTGCCTCTAGGATGTGAACGCCGCGAACAATGGTCATGGCCGATAGTACCTCCACATTGCGCTAAACCTGTGACCGTCCGCTACCTTGAATATCCGGTAAAGGCTAATTCTGTTGAAAAACTCGGAAACGCTCATGGCGACTATGCCATCTAAAAAATCGACCTCTCAGATCGCTCCAGAATCGACGATCTCACACGCGGGAAGGGGTGAGGCACCCCTGAAAACATCATCTACGACGAAGGCGCAGAGTTTTTCAACAGAATTGGCTGAACCCAGTCGCTGGCTTCGTCGGACTTGGAGGTCCGCTGCGGCGGATAGCTGCCATTGGCGGCAGCCCGATTCGACCGGCGGCTTAAAAACCCAACCAGAGCCTCATAAGGCTCTTGGCCCTCTAAACTCTCCGCCATGGGCTCATACGATCGATACAGAAACTCCATCCTCGACACCGCCAACATGCTTCGGCGGCTAGAAGAAGACAAGTGCAACTACGATCTTCTGCTCGCGTTGCAGCGGAGGGTGGTACGCCTAATCTGTCGCACAGAGAGGCGAATAGTCCGATTGAAGAAGCTACGCGCGGCGTTGAGTTCCACGAAACGTCGAGGCCGACACGCGAAAGCAAAAGCGGCAGCCATCAAGACTCGAGCAACGCGGATATCAGCATCCATAGAGACCGCCAAACACATGCTTTTCATCTGGCGTTGTTTCGGGGACGGAATCGCGTTCCTCTACATCGACAAGTACGCGCTCAAACACATGCTTTACGACAGCAAGGACTACACGGTCAAGCAGCAGGCCGGTGCGCTATCGGGAAAAATCGGCTTTCGATTGGAATGGAGGCTGCTACGGACAGCCCTTCAACACCGGGTCCCTGCCATGCTGTGCGATATCTCCAATACACTGCGACATGGTGATGTCTGCATTCTTCTCGGACCTGATCCGTTTCCCATTGAGGTGAAGTCCAGCAATAATCGGAATGCTCGAGTAGATCGACAGGTCGATGGACTAAAGCAGCTTCACAGTTTTCTGGCTGCCGACGAAGCAACGAACTTCCGCGGACTCAAGCACGTTAAGCGCATGGAAGCTCCTGTCAGCTCGGTCAGCCATGGCGCCGTCATGAATGATTGCATCGATCGTGCGCAGAAAGTCGGCGCCGGACAAGCCTCACCAGAGGATGGGCTCACCTATTTTTGCATCCGCGATCCCGAATACATGGATCAACTCGTCTTCAATACTGGAGTGGGGACGATACTGACCATCTTGAACGAGCCCAAGACCGAGGGCAACTGGATGCCCTACTACCCCTTCACGCTGTCGTTACGAAGTGCAGAGTCACTCTACGATTTCATCAGCGGGCAAATATCCCTTGCGGTACTGCTGGACACTAAGGTACTTCTTCGGATGTTCTCTGACCAGGGACTCCACGCTCAGTTCGTGGAAGACCGAGACCACATAGTTGTGGTGCAGAAGCTCGATGCTGACCCAGCATCCAGTGTTAAGTCTGTGATTTCGAGGGCATTTTTTGCGCGCATTTTTTTTGAATTCGAATCACTGTCATGGCTACCTCAACGAGAGGCTTGGTTCCTCGAAAAATTGGAGGACGAAAGCCAAATTCAAGACCAGAACATCGCGAGTGGTGAATTGAGTTTGAATGATCTGATGACTTATCCAGTACCTAACTTTCGCTCTTTGAAGTGGCCCAACTCTCTTCGGGACGTTGAGCCTCAGAAGCATAAGTGACTTCCGACGGCATGATGATGACTCAGGGCGCGTTCACGCCGTCGCGAATAACCGATGTGATCGTTGCTCATGGTGAAAATGGTGGCTCAAGGCTTATTTAAATCACTGGGTTCAGCGGTCGCAATTAATGCATCCATCTTAAGATAAGGTGCTTCCTTCGCGAAAGGTGGTTGACGAATGAAAAAATTGAACTTGGCCCTCGAAAATTGCTATGGCATCCGCAAGCTCGAAACGAGCCTGGACTACAGCAAGTCGCAGACCGTCTCGATTTATGCGCCGAACGGTGCGATGAAGAGTTCATTAGCCAATACGTTTCAAGACATCGCCGACGGCAAGGCGTCGAAGGATCGGGTGTTCCAAGAGCGGGTCACAATGCGCGGCGTTACAGATGAGGCCGGTACTGAGCTGCCAGCTGATTGCATCCTAGTGCTGCGCCCGTACGAGGAAGCGCCCGGTCAGAACGAAGAGACGGCCACGCTACTGGTGAACCAGACCTTACGCAAGGAATATGAGGCGCTTCATGCTGACATCAATGACGCCCGAAATGCATTCCTCAAAGCAGTTAAGGCTCAGTCCAAGTCGAAACGCGATGTTGACAAAGAGATCTCTGCAACTTTTACGGCAGGAAGTGATCAGTTCTACGTCGCGCTCAACCGTATCAAGGATGAGTTGGCCGAGCAGCCGGACGCCCCCTTTGCTTCTGTGCCCTACGAGGTAGTTATGGACGAGAAAGTCCAGGCATTCCTTGCGAATGGCGACTTCAAAACGGCGATCGACGACTACGTCAAGAAATATAACGAATTGCTCGCCGCGTCGAAATACTTCAAAAAAGGAACGTTCAACTACTACAACGCTGCCATGGTGGCACGGCAGCTGAAGGAGAACGGATTCTTTGAGGCCAAGCACACTGTGAGTCTCAATGGTGAGGATCGCGTCGAGATCACCTCTGAAGAACAGCTAGAAGAGCTGATTAAACATGAGAAGGCGAAGATCACGAACGATGCGAGCTTGCGCAAGAAGTTTGATGCGCTGGAAAAGCAGATTCAGAAGAACGTGACGCTTCGAGACTTCGAGGCATACGTGCAGCAGCACGAGGAGTTGCTGCCCGAGCTGGTTAACCTGCCGGTGTTCAAAGAGAAGCTCTGGAAGTCGTATATCAAGGCCAACTATGAGTTGTACCTGAGCCTCATCACCAAGGTCCAGGCAGCGGCATCGCGGAGTAAGGAGATCCAAGAGCAAGCTGCGCGGGAAGGCACGCAGTGGCAGGCGGTTATCGATATGTTCAATGATCGTTTCGTGGTGCCATTCCGTCTTGTGGCAATCAACAAAGTCGAGGTCATGTTAGGCCAGGAAGCAGTGCTGCGCTTGGGCTTCATGTTCAAAGATGGTGACCAGGAAATTCAGGTCGGCCGCGATGCGCTGCTACAAACGCTGAGCACGGGAGAGAAGAAGGCCTTCTATGTGCTCAATATGCTGTTCGACATTGAGGTTCGGAAGCAGAGCGGCATGGAAACGCTGGTTGTCGTTGACGACATAGCGGACTCGTTTGACTACAAGAACAAATACGCCATCGTTCAGTACTTGGCTGACCTCGCTGAGGATTCCCACTTCAAGCTGCTCATCCTGACCCATAACTTTGACTTCTACCGCACCATCCAGAGCCGTGGACTGGTCCAGCGGAGCAATTGCTTCATGGTGTCCAAGACCGCCGAAGGGGTAACGCTGCAGGAGGCTGTAGGCATCAAGAATGTGTTCGTCAACCTCTGGAAGCCAAACTTCCATGCGGATCGTCGAAAGAAGATCGGCTGCATCCCCTTCATGCGAAATCTGATCGAGTACACGAAGGGCGATGGGGACCCTGACTACAGTCTCCTGACTTCGTTGCTTCACTGGAAAGCCTGTTCTGATCAGATCACGGTCGCCGACTTGGATGGTGTTTACGCTCGTCTGTTCGGCGCAGCCGCACAGTCGCCCGACCAGACGGAAAGCATGCTACAAATGATCGACGCAGAAGCCAGAGCATGCCTGCAAGCAGACGATGGCATCAACTTTGAAAACAAGGTAGTGATGTCGATTGCTACGCGCTTACAGGCCGAGCGGTTCATGGCCACCAAGATCAACGATGACGCTTGGCTTGCGACGGTCAACGAGAACCAGACCCCGGCGCTTCTGAAGCGCTACCGCGACTCGTTCTCGGGCGAAGCTGGAAATCTTCGTGTCCTCCAGCGCGTGATGCTCATGACTCCTGAAAACATCCATCTCAACTCGTTCATGTACGAGCCCATCCTCGATATGTCAGATCAGCACCTTCGCCTTCTGTACCAGGATGTGCTCCGGATGGCCTAGATATGGGAATTAAGGCGCAGTCAAGTTGACACTCTCTACCAACTCATGGCCGGTATTGGGTGGTCGCCATAGACGTTATAAAACGGCAATTCGCGCCGGTGCCTAGTCGCCATCACCAACGACTGCTTAGTGATGGTCAGCGTAAGTAGTGCCTGCCGAAGACTAAGGGCCGCAATCGCTGCATAGCTGCCCTCACACGCACGCTATTACCTAGAGAGAAGCCAGTTCACCAAAGTCACGCGCACGATGCGCCACATCGCTTGGCGGTCTTCCCATTCATCAAGGCTTTTCCCTGTCATGCCACCCATCCAACCAGTACGATCCGAGTGCAGAAGTGATCCACCATGGGAGAGCGCGGAGCGCAATGAGTACAGCTTCCGCCGATCGCTGTTGGATACAACGGGATCAGGAGCAAAGCGGCTCACGAAATCTACAAACTGCGCGGTGGGGCCCTTACCAAGCGAGCGATTGCAGGAGATGCATTTCTCCATTCCATCCGGTGGCGGCATCATCGCCTCGATCGCACTCACTAAGGCAGTAAACGAAGCGGAGCGGGAGATGTTGGTCACATGTTGCGCATGCGCGAACCAGTAACTCGCACGAAGGAAACGATCGCGGTCCTCTCGCGAACAGGCGTAGAAATGATCGAGCAGCGCTGCAAAGTCGTTGGGGAGATCGAGCTCCTGGCCGACCGTGATCCCAAGCCGGTTGTAGTACTCGTTGGTCGCGGTCAGCATGAGCGACGGAATATCCATCGTGTCCGAGAACTTCTCGACCTTCCCGTTGGCACCCTTGTACGTATATCCCTCCTGCAAAAATTCGCTATGCCAATCCTGCGGATCGTCGCCGCCTGTCATAACCCAGTGATGACGGACGACGCTGCTGATGCTGCCCCAGATCGAAGTCGTAAGCGCAACGCACAAAAGTTCAATTTCCCTTCCGATGCGGCTACGGCGGATCAAACTGGTCTGGAAGTCTTCGCTCTCCGGGACGGCGAACTGCACTAGTAGAGGGTGGTCGCCGAGCACGAAGCGCGGCCGTGGCGCCTCAGCCGGCATGGGAAGAAGCTGGAAGCGATCTTTGTATCGGAAGTGACCGGTGGTGGGTACGTGAGCGAAGAGCACTATCTGCCCGACGCTTTCGGCGGAGGTCTTGAGGAGAAAGCGATTTACCTTCTCCTCAAGCTGAACCACGTCGTCATGTTGCAGTGCAGGTCCTGGTTCAAGGCTTAAAAGCTCGCCGTCACTGTCGTAACGGACGATAAGGGTGACGTCATCTTGCTGCGCGCGCAGATAGTGGATCTCCCTGGGACTGACCCCGGTCGACCGATTGAAGTGGGCGAGCAGCAGTTGCTCAATTTCTGACTGATCGACGTCAGCCACACGGAGACGTTTAAACAGATCATCGTATGCCATCCTTTAGTCTAAGCGCAGAACACTGCCAACGACGGCTTTGGCCCCTTATCTGGTTGTGCGCTCTGGTGCAGGGCGGCCCGCTATCGCTGCAATGCATTCGTTGCCTTAATCAAGCGGAGTCCGAATGGGTTGTGTGCATTCGCTCGACGAGCAACTGCCGACATTCGCTTCTTACCTGTGCATAGAGCGCAGCATGTGGGCTGCATTCTTGTTCCATTGCTCGAGAAGTCGGGGAACAAATCGGGGAACATTCGCAATAACTGCATTGATGTATTTCATATAAATCAATGTGTTATGCGAATGATTCAGTAGACCCCAGCCCAATACGAATTGTCCCTCTTGAGTACGAAAAGAGGGACACTGTCCCCCTCTAGATGGAGACATCAGAGGGGGATTTTCTTTTTTGTTGGCACTTAATGGTTAATTCGAGAGGCGTTTTCTCGAATAACTCAAATCCAAGCCCGTTGTTGCTATTTCTAGTTCTGTCGGAGCTGTGCCCGTGAATCTGAAGGCATGCCGACGGAGCCATTTCACCTCAATCCAAAAAAACTTATTTGATATCAAGGGCTTAAGGTTTTTCCTGCTTGGACTCGAAACAACCCGAAAGAGCAACAATCAGCTTGAATCTGTTTTGTCTGGTTGCACGTGCTCGCGGCCCAGTTCAGTAGGCTTGTTGTCTTGGTTTTGCAGGGTTTGAGGGAAGACCATCGACTGCTGTTCGTATGCCTGTATGTCTTCAATTCGATAGAGCACACGGCCAAGCATCTTCAGATAGGGCAGCCCTTGATCAGTGGAGCGCCAATATTGAAGCCGAGATGTTGAGCAGTGCCATCTGGCGGCAAGCATCTGGTCCGTAAACAGGGCTGAATCGGTCGTAATGCCAGTTGGAGGTAACTTCGGGGCTTTCTTCTTTCTGGGCTTGGTGACCCAACGCTGATTTCGTTCAATCAGTGTTTCCAGTGCTTGCACCTCACGGCTGTACAGCGGGAAACGAGTGGTCAACTTGTCGCCAACAAACTTGGTAACGGTCTCTTCCCGGATATGCGTTTTGATTTCTTCAAGACGTTTTTGAGCATCCTTGACTCGTTGAATCCGTTCTTTCTCGCGCTCTCGCATATTGCCTCTGTTTGTTGTGAAAGGGAGGCATTGTCGAGTCTAGGCTGGTTGGCGCCATTCGATCTTAGCAATTCAAAGTGCAGCCCTGGACCCATAGCTGACATCCAAGTTTGCTGAGTTTGTGAGCCTTTTATTCGTAGTCCCATTAGCTAGGCGGAAACGAAAAAGACTGATATAAAAACAGGTGCTATGAGCAAATCACGCTGGGAAACTTGATGCGCCACCCCCTTTTTATGCAGACTGGTTTGACGTCTACGCAAGTTAGGTGTCACACATGACCCCTCTGCGCACGTTGGTCCCAGAAGCCCCCGCGGTTGTTGGGATGCTGATCTCCGATTTGGCGGGATACATCCTTGAGGTGCTGATGTCTGCAGGACCTACGGAGCGTGGCGTCTGGAATCGCCGTAACTTTTGCATGCAAACTTCCCGCGACTACGCCCCGCCTGGTCAGAGTGGCGATGAGAGCGTCGGTGTAGCCTGTTCCTCGGCCTGGTCTTGGCTAGAAGCAAATGGGTTTATCGCTCGGCACCCAGAACAAGACAACGAGTGGTATCTGCCAACGCGTAGAGGTGAAGCACTACGAAATCATCAGGAACTACACCAGTTCATGACGAGCGAGCGTTTACCTGAGTCGTTTCTTCAGCCCGAGTTGCTTCAGAACGTTCGGCCACTGTTCTTTCAGGCGAGATTCGAGACCGCGGTATTCGAAGCGTTCAAGACTTTGGAAGTCGCCATCCGAACTGCGGCTGGGCTTGGGCATGATCTTGTCGGGGTTCAACTGGCCAGTCGAGCGTTCAACCCTGAAGACGGTCCTCTCACCGACACGGGCGCAGAGAAAGGTGAAAGGGTAGCACTTATGAATCTGATGACCGGAGCGCTAGGTAGCTACAAGAATCCGGCTTCACACCGGCGAATTGAGATTGAGGCCAGCGAGGCGCGCGACATGATCATCCTTGCCTCACATTTGCTCAAAATCGTCGAATCGCGCTGCCCGAAATGACGCCCAAATCCTCGCTAAATTTAACCCGCTAATGAAGGCGGGCCGGTTAGCTTGAACGTTAGCTCTTACCAAGGAAGATTTATGTCTCTTGATTTCTACGACAAATCTGGCAATCCATATGCTTACTCTGACGATGGACAAACAATCTATACATTCGATGGTGCACCGATTGCTTTTCTCGATGGCGATTCAATTTACGGCTTTGATGGGCGCCATGTTGGCTATTTCCACAACAATGCAATTCTTGATCCCAGCGGAAATACTTTGTTGTTCACAGATGGTGCAATCGGCGGACCGATGAAGCCCATGAAACAGATGAAGCCAATGAAAGGCATGAAGCAAATGCTACCCATGAAAGGCATGAAACAAATGAAGCCTATGAAGCCAATGTTTTCTATGGGCTGGTCCCAACTTACACCAAATGCAGTTTTCGGTTCGTAAAGGGTTGGTTTCCTGTGGGCCGTAGCTCCTTACCTCCCACGTTAACTTGCTGCTATTCCTGGTGTGGAGTGACCGCTTCAGCTGCGCTAACTATCAAAATCACCGCCGCTTTCATTTTTGATGGTCTAACAAAGGCTGAGGTCAGACAACTGCGGTGAGTCAACTGAATGTTAGTAACTGGTCCAAAAACAGACTCGCGTCCAGTCGGCGGCGTTGCGATAGAACAAAACAGGTGTACCACTTGAAGCCTCCTCGAATTCCTGAACCAGTCAGAAGTAGAGGTTGGGGAATTGTTTCACACGGTACTCAACCGGCGGGATGCGGCCCAACGACTCATGGGGCCGCTGGTGGTTGTAGCGGTGCAGCCA
>JACCDW011422821.1_pt1 | contig 22181 bp, 34 predicted proteins | sample 7449781 | NCBI WGS metagenome assembly JACCDW01 (sample SAMN15323449, study PRJNA562643) | freshwater metagenome | isolation source: river surface water | place: USA:Blue River Watershed | collected 2017-08-18
CATGATTGAAACGCCGATGGAGATGATCCGCGCCATCTTGCTCAAGCACGAGCAAGCGGTCATTGAGGTGATGAAGGAATTATCTGAGGAGCGTGATCGTGCAGCCGCAGCCGAGCGCGAGGCGTGTTCTGACATTGCCGAGGAGTACTCAAGCGACGGCGACCCTGATGCGGGCACCATCATCGCGCAGCGCATCCGCGCAAGGGGGAACACATGACGCACAACCTTAACGCGACAATTTTTGTGTATCGCAATCGAGATACAAAAGAGATCCGGGCTGAGTACATCAACGGGGCCATGGTCATGACAAGTGAATGGGAGCACTTGGCTACCCTAGACCCCCGCCTTTGGATTCAGGCTCATTGGGATGATCAGGAGAAGGAGCGCGAGGCGTGTGCGAAGTTCATTGAAGACGACTATGTGCGGCAGTTTGAGGAGCCTTGGAGGCAAAACCTCGCCGCCGCCATCCGCGCAAGAGGAGAAACATGAAGTGCCCTCACTGCCAATTTGAACTGCGCTCCATGGTTCTGGAAACACGCCGGTATCAGGATGCCGTGTACCGAAAACGATGTTGCCCTAACTGTTCCAAGTCTGTGATCACCATTGAGACCGTTTCCCCCGGAACCAAGCTGCCCCGCGAACCACGCGAGGACAAGCGAACAAAAGACAAGATTGATGAAGGCCCGAAAGTCACTAGCCTAGATGCCCTCAAGGTCTGGCGATAAGGAGAACCAGTGAAGAAATTAATCTGTATAGCCGCCGTGTTCTGCAACATGGCCCACGCCGAGTTCTTGGATGGCAATCAGTTGCTAAACGATTTGCGAGGCGACTCACACGACCGAATGTTTGCGATGGGCTATATCGTGGGCATAGCCGACGCGATTCGTAGCGTCAGCTTTTGCCCGCCGTCGAACGTCAATGCAGGCCAATTGCGTGACATGGTGCGCAACTACTTGGATAACACCCCGGCGATCCGGCACCTCACCGGTGACGCGATTGTGTCGCACGTGCTCAAAAGCACTTGGCCCTGCCGCAATAACCGTGGAGGGCAACCGCTATGACCCGCGACGACATCATCAAGCTCGCGCGGGAGGCGGGGCTGCTTCGCACTGGTGATGGATGGACAGAGCCTTACCGATGGGGCGCTTCTGAGCTTGAACGCTTCGCCGCCCTAGTCGCCGCAGCCGAGCGTGAGAAATCACTGCGGCTTTGGATGCTGCTGGACGACGTAGACACTGCTGACGATATTGCGAAGGCCGATGACGCCATCTACCGCAGTCTGTGCCGACAAGCTCACGCAAAACGTTGGAGCGTGCTGACCGGCGATGAAGTAGACACCGCTATCCGAGCAAAGGAAAACACATGACCGACAACGTAAAACCTTTTATTAAAGCCACGACACCTGATAACGGAGACGCTATTGCGATGCTTGAGCAGTGGCTGGAAGACGCCAAAAATGGAAAGATTGTCACTGTCGCCTTGGTGGGTAAGCTCATCGGCGGTGAATGGCAGACCGGCATGAGTAGTTCGCAAAACAGTCTTGAGGATGCAGCCATGCTGATCGAACTTGGAATCCGGCGTCTTGGTTTTAAACAGAGGTGAAAAATGAACCGCGACGAAATCATCAAGCTGGCGCGGGAGGTTAAGGGCGCCGCCCGCACATCCGCAACAGACGGGTCGTTATGGCTACTTTCTGAGTCGCATCTTGAACGCTTCGCCGCCTTAGTCGCCGAGGCCGAGCGAGAGGCGTGTATTGATTTGGTCGCTTTCTATGGTAGCCCGGTTGATCTTGAAGCCGCCATCCGCGCAAGGGGGAACACATGACTCGGAAAAACAAAGCGGCTCTGTATGTGTTCATCCTGCCATTTGTCATATCGGCTTCAGTGGAGTTTCTGCCGGCATGGCTGTACTGGCCCATCTGCATCCTTGCCGGGATGTCGTGGTTCGGGTCGTGCCTGATTCTTGGCGAGAAGGAGCAAGCATGACTGAAGACGAAGATTTCTTTAAAAAAGATTGGAGCGCACACAACGTGGCGGTGCTGGAGGACGCCATGGAAGCGCTTTACTCCACCGTTGTATTTGAAAGCGTCAACGCCGAATTGCGCGGGGATGCGATTCAAGCCATTGAGCAGATGATTCTCAACTACGGCGGGAGTAGTGCGGTACAAAAAATCACGGCTGCGCCATTTAGCGCCAGACTTCGCGCCAGTTCACACGAAACGTTGCGTCGTTTTGGGGCGCAAATACGCAAGATTTTTGGGAGCAAGCATGACTGACCAACAAGAAATTGGCCCGTGGGCATCTGGTTCTGCTTGGTGCCTTAACTGTCCGCATGAGTGGGTTGCTGTCTGGCCTCTGGGGGCTGATTCTCTGGAATGCCCGGTATGCGGCAGCACAGATACAGATAGAGACCAAGAAGGCCGCATGAAAGGAACAGCAAATGAGTAACTGGTTTCCTATTCCGAGACACGCAGAATCTGCAACCGTTATCCCGCGAAGTCGGCTTGTGGCGCTTGAAAAAGAAGAGCAGATCGCGGCCCATGCTAAACGTCTTGCGCTGGAGTTGGAGAATATTCTTCTTGCAACTCACGACACCGAGGCGGCAACGACTTGGTGGCAATCAGCGTATCAAGCAATCCATAACTATCAAGATGACGTTGATCGGCTGTACCCGCAAGATCACGTTAGCCCGTTAGGAAAGGATTGAGCATGAGCATCGACGCAATGAAGGCCGCTCTGGAGGCGCTGACCTACATACACACCGAAACCACGAAGGACGAGGACGAGCTGATCCATGCCGCCATCACCACCCTTCGCCTCGCCATTGAGCAGGCCGAGAAGCAGGAGCCGGTGGCGTGGCAAGGCGTCCATGACAAGACCGACCTCTACTGGCGCAAGCCGCCGCAGGCTGATGTCAGGCCCCTCTACACCGCCCCGCCCCAGCGCCAGCCGCTGACAGAGGAGGAGAGGCTGCCGATCATTGAGCGTTTCATGACCGACATCCCGCTTGGCGAATGTTTTGTCCGCGCCGTCGAGCGTAAGCATGGAATAGGAGATAAAGATGCACCCTGACTACGAACGCAGTTGGTGGTGGGCTTCGGCCACAAACTACCTTGCCATGGCCCACTTTTGTTTTGATCGTAATGAAAACAGCGATTACGTCTGGTACATGCTGTTGGGCTGGGCCGAGTGTGTGGATGAACTAACAGGAGAAGACAAATGACCGCCTTCTTCATCATCTGTCTGTTCCTGGCCGTCGCAGCGTTTGGCGCCCTGGTGCTCCTGGCCCTGGTGCTACACGCCTATGATCCAGACCCCTGCAATCAGTGCAACTACAACTGCAACCACGGGCACGCATGCCCATTTAGAAAATGACCTACTGGAACGGCACCAACATCCCTAAAAGCACCGATAACGCATTCACCGCCTGGAAGAAGCCAGGAGAGAGCGTGGTCAAAAAAGATAAGAGCTTCGAAAAAGCCTACGCCGGACAGCAGGCCATGCGCGACGCCAAGAAACGACACATCGTCTACTCAACTAAGCAGCGCTGACCAACGACCCGTCCTTAGTGACGGGTTTTCTATTCCCAAACTTTGCTGCGGCGCACCAACCAAATCGCCAAAGGTTCCCCAAGGGTGATAGCCTAGGCTGTTCACTCCCTGCCCGAAGGGCCACTTGTCTGTGACTCTCCCAGCAAACCCATGAGGCAGCGATTCGTCGTCGGAGTGTTTGTCTCACCACTTGCCACTGCGACTTGCCCAGTCCCTCGCTGACAGGCTGGACGGCTTTTAGTCTGGGGGTGTACCAGTGCCGGTGTTTACTTCCGCGCAGCCCATGCAGGCCCTTGCTATCGTGCGGAGTACGGCTGGAGTTGGACGAAAAAAAACCGTTAGGTCTAGCCCCGAGTGAGACGGGCAAGCAGTCCTGGGACTGCTGGCCAACCCCTTACGGGGCCGGAGCTAGATCTAACGGTTCTTTGTTGGCGTCTCACTTCCAACGGGCGAATTATAAACACAGCGTGTCACACCGTGTCAAGCCCCTTTTTTTGTCAAGGTCCCCAAATGGGGGTATTTGGGGTCCAAATGCGACACGGTGTCGCATTTGACGGGGACAAGAAAAAATCCCCCCACGTCTAAGGTGGGGGGAGTAACCACTAGGAGAGCCAATGAAGCGACAACTGCACTGCCGCCAGACCACTCTAGGCGCAGGCCTTCAGAATGTCAAGCGCCTTCTCCAGATTGAGGCTCAAGTAAACCGTCATCCTCAATTACTCCGCCTCGGGCAAATTTGATGCCGTCAAACTGCCCTTGCGCAAACCGAGCGGCCTCTTCGGTGGTATAGATCAAGTAGACCGGACCTCCCGCCCACGTCTCAAGCCACTTCTTTTGAACCTTGTTTAGCCCGCGCCGACCATATCCAGTCTTCGGGTTTTTGATATCAAACAAGTGCCAAGCGTTGTTGATCCAAGCCACCCCGTCCGGCAAACCCATGCCAGCCGTGCTCATGTCATAGACGGCGCAATATTTTCGCATCTCACCCATCACTTCATTGTGATTGGCGTCTTTTTTAGGTCCGTATTTCAATCTAGCCTCCGCCGCAGCAATCCCCGCCTTAAACGCCCCGCCATTGTCTAAATGGCACTGGTAAGAACAATACAACCGATTCTGGGATGGGTAGTACCTGAACTCTGTACCGCACTTGACGCACGGCTTAGTCCTATGCGCCTTTTCTCGCTGCTTAACGCGACATTTTTCGGAGCAAGTGCTTTTTTTCTGAGACAAAGAAGACTTGTATTGCGCCCCACAGTACAGGCATGTCTTGGTATGCGGCTTGCGAACCGTACAACCTTTCGTGGATTTTTTTGGTTTGCTATCCACGTAACACTGCAAAGAACAAAACTTCCGCTTCTTGTTATAGCTTTCGTATTCGTTCTGGCAGTATGAGCAAAGTTTTTTGGCGGCGCTGCAATAGTTTGGGTTTGCCGCCCCCGTAAGCATCGTTTTGTACGCCTTTGCCATGCACTCCCGCGAACAATCCTTCTGCCTCCGCTGATGCGCTGTGGCCTTCTTTTCGATGCCACATGTACGGCACCGCCAAAGTTTTGGGACATACGATTCTTGCTCCATCGCCACAGTGTACCAGCAGGTCTGGTACACCCGTCAACTCGCGTCCACCCGCGATGCTCGCCTCATTAGGGTTTGTCCTTAGCAGAAAACATATTGCATCCATCCTATCAGGTGTTGACATGTCTGCGAATCTACCTGTTATAATCGTCTCCACCTTACACATAGGAGAGCCAATGACACCCAATCAGCAGAGTGCCGCAGAGGGCATAGCGGAGGCCAAGCAAATTGCGCAAGAGGTTGGAATTGCTGTGACCGAGTTGACCGACAACTCAAGGGTGGCGATCTATGCGACAGCAATTTCATACGCCAGTTTTTGTGCCATCCATGATGTCAGCGAAGACCTCGCCATTGAACTGCTCGTGAGTGTCTATCGACAAATCAGCAAGAGCCAGACCGATGAAACTCACTAACAAGTTCAACTTGCCGGACACGTTTGTCAACGTGATCTCTCGCCCGCAGTACACCAAGGGCGACAGCCAGATCAGTGCAACCGAGATCCTCAATAGCCCGCGCATTGTTCAACTCAAGCGCCAGCATTGGGAGGAACTTGAAGAAGACGCAAGCGACATGGTCTGGTCGCTGTTCGGCTCTGCCGTACACAACATCCTGGAGCACGGCAAGGACGATCACCATATCGTGGAGGAGCGCATCTTCACAAAGTTTGAGGGCTGGACTATCAGCGGGCAGATCGACCTGCAGGAAGTCTATGACGACGGCATCGTTCTGAGCGACTACAAGGTGACCGGCGCCTGGGCGGTGATGAACGAAAAGAACGATTGGCACAACCAGCTAAACATCTATGCGTGGTTAGTCGAGCGCGCCAAGCAGAAGAAGATCAAGGCGCTGCAGATCGTGGCCATCATCCGCGACTGGTCTCGCCGCGATGCCCAGAACAAAGAGGGCTACCCCAAGTCCCCGGTTACCATCATCAACATCCCGATGTGGACGTTTGCTCAACGTGAAGCATACGTCTCAATCAGGCTGAAGATGCATAACGACGCATTCTTCGCCATCCATGCCGGCGACGAAATGCCGGCGTGTACGGCAGAAGATATGTGGGAGAAGCCGACTACCTTTGCGGTGATGAAGGAGGGCGGCAAGCGAGCCAAGAGTGTGCATGAGACACGCGAGGCAGCAGAGAAGGCTCTCCCTGAGAAGGGCCATTTCATCGAGGTGCGGGAAGGAGGCCGGACACGATGCGAATCGTTCTGTCAGGTCGCCCCATTCTGCTCTCAGTATCAAACTTACCTGAAAGGAAATGAATCATGAAAAAAGCACTCATCGGCGCATGGCTGGCTGTAACGGCCTCGATGGTCTGGGCATCTTGCACCACCCATACTTACTTTGCTAACGGACGAACGATTATTTGTACGACCTGCTGCCACGGATCCAACTGTACAACCAACTGCTTCTAAAACACCAAGGAGAGTTTAATGAACAACTATCACTTGTCTTTTGTAGAAACCGACATCCCGTACATCATCGAGGCAATCGGCCTGCGTTCCATCATGCTGCAAGAGTCCATCCGGATGCAGGTTAAGAACATTGAAGAGACGAGGCGCCGCGATGCTGATGCCGAGCGCCGCGCCGCACTGCCCGATCCGTTTGATGCAAAAGAGCCAATCACGATCAAGGCTTCTGAGCCCCAGCAAGAAGAAAAGAAAAGCCGCAAGCAAAAGCGTGCAGCCCTGATGCGTGTCCTCAACAGCAAAGCATCAGCAGAACTATCCACCGCCGAGATTGCCCGCCGCGCAGGCGTGTCCTATGTCACCGCCATGAAGGCACGAGCCGCCTTAACTCCAAAGAAAGGGCGCAAATGAAGAAGTTCAAGATCGTCCCGCAGAAGCTATGCACGCCCGTTGTCCCCGGAAGTTTGTTTGACCCGAGATTCGTCTACATGAAAGGATCGGACGTTCAGGCAACGTGGCGCAAGTACGGGTGGACTCCGCCTACGGAGTACAGAAACGACTTTGAATTCAAGAAAAACCGAGAAGGCAAGATCGCATGAATCATTTTTCTCAGCTCGCGCAGATCGATGTCAGCCGGATGGTGGAGAAGAAACAGAACCTCTCCTACCTAAGCTGGCCACACGCCGTCAACGCCCTGATGGAGCACGACCCCGCAGCCAATTGGGTCTTCCATGAGCCCAAGATGTTCGGTGAAACCATGATGGTGTCCTGCACCGTGACGGCTTTCGGCAAGCCGATTACCATGCACCTTCCTGTCATGGACCACCGCAATCAGGCCGTCAAGAATCCTGATGCCGTCATCGTCAACAAGAACATGATGCGCTGTCTGGTCAAAGCAATCGCTTGCCACGGATTGGGCTTGTCAGTCTATGCCGGAGAGGATTTGCCCTCTTTCCCTGACCCGGAAACCGGAGAGGTTCTCGCTCCCCCTCCCGCCCCCAAAGCCAAGCCGCCTAAGAAGATCGAGGGCAAGGAAGGCCCATGGCAACTGAAGGTGGAGACCGACCCCGCAGAGGGATCGGAAGAGGATTGGCTGGCAATCATTGTGGATGCCACCAAGCTAGCGCTGGAGCAGGCCTCCTCTGAGAACGACGTGATGTCCATTTTCAGAAACAACAAGAACATCTTTGACCGCGTCAAGGCCGTGCCGGGCAGCAAGACCTACGACGATCTGCTGGCCATGTTCAAGCAAGCCAAGACTAAATTTGCACAAACGGAGAACGAATGAATTCCATCACTATTGCTGGCACTCTTGGTCGAGATGCCGAACTGAAGTACCTGAGTAACGGGGATGCCCTTTGCAGCTTTTCGGTGGCCGACGGCCAGGGCAGAGACAAGCCCACCATCTGGTGGAACTGCGCCCTGTACGGCAAACGCGCCGAAGCTTTGAGCAAGTATCTGAACAAAGGTCAGGCCGTGACCGTGTCCGGTCAAATTACCGAGCGCGAGTTCACCGACAAAAACGGCAACCAGCGCAAGTCAATGGACGTTCGCGTTAACGAGCTAGCCCTCCAGGGTGGCCGCAAAGAGCAGGACGCCAAACCCGCTCAGCAAGCGCCGGCTGAGACCGAACAACAAGACGACATCCCTTTTTAGGAGAGCACCCATGGTTAGGATTTTTAAAGATGACAACACGGGCGACTTTGTCCTCCAGACAACAGCCATCGACACAGATTCTTTTATGGCAGAGCTTGCCGAGGCTATTGATATGGCCATCAAGGCCAGCAATGACGATGGCGTTAGCGCTCTAGGGATTTTGAAGAATGCCATGCCCATCGCCTACAAGCTTTCGGGATACAAGGCAGAAAACGTGCAGGAGCAGCGCACGCTAGTTTGCGGAAACATCTCGCCCAACGCATGTCAGGTGGTGGCAAGTGCAGGTCGGTGAACTTTGGTGGGCAGGGAAAGAAGATGCCCTGTCTACCAAGCTAGACAAAATGGCGCCTGCCTGCCTGTCAGTTGACGACATTCTTAACAACGCATTTGTCAAGACATCGTCGGTTCGGGAGGGTTTTGCTTTTAGGGTTGGTGACCTTAGAAACGATCCCGTAGAACTTCAAATGTCTTTGTACTCACAATGGAAACTAGGTATGGAAGCATCAATTGCAGCATCAGAGTCCACCCAAAGAGCCCAATCCTCGGTGGAAAAACTCAAATCTTGCTTAGTCGACTTCCGTGGAACGATCAAGAACGATTTAAGTTCCATGAAGGCAGCAAGTGAACGGGTTCAAAACGAAGTCCTGCAAATGCGCGACAGGTACAAGCAAGCGCAAGATTTGCTGACAAGTCCCGAGTTTGTGAAGGCAATTGAGAATGCCGAGCGCATGGCAACTGCCCTGGAGTCTATTCAGAAACTTACTGAAACCAAAATCAGCGTAGCCGTTTTTGGCGGCGGGAAGCAATGAAGACGCTGCAATTTGAGGGCGTCAAGATCGCGCTTAAGCAGGACAAGACGGGCTACGTGCTCACTCTTAACGTCCATCCGGACGACGTGCCCATCGACCTGCTGCGCGACTTTGTAGGCGCCCGCTATCAGGTCGTTATGGTCCGACTAAATGGGGAAGACAAACCCATGGACCGCAACACAGAGTATTCCCGTGACCCGGTGCGGGCTGCGGGGATCTTGTGCCGCGAGGAAGCCTTTGGCGCGTGGCTGGTCGAGCGAGGAGAGATCCTCGAAGCCAGCGAAAGGGAGATTGTTGGCTGGCTCAAAAACCGATTAGGCGTCACCTCCCGAGCAGAACTACGAGACAACCCGGACGCGGCCAATCGGCTATGGTCTGTTGAACAGGAGTACAAAATATGGAAAAGCGTTTGATCCCTTACTCGGTCCACCTGCCGGAGGAGATCTATAAGAAACTCAAAGCGGCCGCAGGAGAGCGCAAGGCATCAGCCCTGGTGCGCGATGCCATCACCCTAATCATCGAGGGCGACGACACTTTCAACGGCGGCTACAACAAGGCAGTGCGGGATGTAATCACGACCTTGCATGATGACGCGTGGTGCAAAGCCATCGGTCTGGAGGGGCAAACCTTGGCTAACTACCTGCAAGATTTGATTGAGCCAATGATTGTTCCGCAGCACATCAAGGGGAATGGCCGTGGCAAGAAAAAAGACTGAGGCGGGCGTTGCCGCCCTGGTCGACGAGCCCGAGCAGGTGAGCATTCAAGATATTAGGATGCTGGACTGGTACGCCGCGTTTGCCTTGATGGATCTGCCTATCCGCGAGGAAGGGCAAGAGGCTCTTCAAGCCAAGAAAGCTTTTGATATGGCTACGGCCATGATGAAAGAAAGAGAGAAGTACATATGAACACCCAGCCCCCCATCAATGACTGGTCGGAGCACATGCTCTGGGCCGAAACAAACTTCAAGAAGCTTGAGCGCGGCCTCATCAACAAGGACGACGACAAGCTAGACCATTACATCCTCAATACCATTGACGCCCTGCAAAAGGTGCGGGTTTGGATTGAGGAGCATCGTGCTAAATAAGCTGAGTCAGAAGGACAGGGAGCACCTTCGCCGGGTCAAAGAGCTGCCCTGCTCCGTCTGCGATGCCGCCGGCCCATCAGACGCCCATCACGTTAAACAGGGCCTGCAATACACCTGCATAGCCTTGTGCAAAGACTGCCACCAGGGCCCCATGATGGGGTGGCACGGCCAGAAGCGAGCCTGGGCCATCCGCAAGATGGAAGAACTCGACGCCCTCAACATCACCATTCAACGACTACTTAGTGCTGAATGGTGATGTGAGAAACTAATACTTCTAGGACAGACAATCGAAACGTTTCGATTGTTTTACTTTCTTTCCTTGCCTTCAACGGTCAAGCCTTCGCGCAGAAGCTGCTTCTTTTCCTTAAGTTTTGTCCGCTCAATTTCGCCAGCCTCTTCGCTAATTGCCCCCTTGCGCTCCAGCCTATTGAGGCGACTGATCTCAAGCTCAATCTCCCGGATCATTTGATCCTGCTTGGACTTCTCAATTGCCTCGGACACCTCCAGGTCATACGGCCGCACCTTGATGCCCATGGTTTGCATGGCCGCATATTTGGGCTGAACGGGCAGCCCGTCTTTGCCAATGCCCGTATAGCTCACCACCCCCATGGGGCCGGCATCAACCGTGATCGGCGTCTGGCTAACGTTGGCCATCACGTTTGCAGCCCGATCAAAGTGGTAGTTCCCCACAGAGATGGCGGGCGTCCACTGCTTCCACATCCACGCCGCACGCTTCTGTGCTTTTTCCGCGTCCGTGTCGGTAGCCTTAACAACCTCTTTGCCAAAGAACATATCCTTGTTGGCAAACATGGCAACCAAACTGGTCAGCACCGGGTTACTCGGCATCAGCGGCTGCAGGATTGCAACGCCACCAGCATTGTTTTCCGCATCAAACAAATCACCGCCAGGGAAGATGCGGCTCATATCCAAGAACAGCGGGGCCTCAGTTACTTCATCCATTCCAAGGCGAATAGCCTTTTCCGTACCAAGAGCGGTCCTGCCCTTCATCCAAGGCGGAAGCTTCTTGCGCTCCTCCTCTTCAAATTCTTTGACCTTCTTGCGGAACTCGGGATCGGTGACGTATTTGTAAAGAGTCTTGGCCCACCAGTCATCATCCCCGCCACCCATGCCGGCAGCAACAGAGTACATCGCAGCATTGACCGCATACGCAACCGTCGCTGGGGCGGCAAACCGCCACGGGTACTCCATCGCCGTCCTGGCTATCACCGGGACAACCTTGTACGTATACGCAAAGAATGGCATTCCAAAGTCACGCACAACGCGGGCACCTTTGGGCAGATCGTCATACGTGAAGATGAATTGCTGGCTGTACTCGCGAGCATCTTCAGGCTCCATGCCACGCTTGCGGGCATCGCGGTAGATCAGATAGCGGAAGAACAGGTCTTCGTTCTCATACATCCACTGCATGACCGGGCGTGCGCCGTACTTCTTGCCGCCGTAACTAACCGTGAAGGCCAGCGTATCCCACAACCGCTCACCAATCTTGGAAGCCTGGGACTCGGTCATGTTTGCCAACGCCCGCAGTTGCGGCGGCATGGACTCCACAAGCTCCGACTGCTTGAACGTTCCAAGGAAAAGGCCAACGTCCTTTGCCTCTTGGAGCATGTCGTCATTCGTAACGATGTCTTTGATGGCGCCAACGTATTTTTGGCCGTCCCAATAAGACACGCCGGCAAAGTGAGCCATCGTCAAGTTGCTCAGCACGTTGTTCGCGTGAGAAACCGGATTCAGAACAGTCTTGCCCTCTTTCCACTTTGAAAGAGCGGAGCGGTACAGCTTCAGCACCCCTTCGGCAACGCTCTCATCATTGTGCGCAAGGTGATCCATGATCTCGCGGGGCACATACAGACCGGCCAGCTTGCCATAGCGCGACGCCATCGTGCCGGGCACCTTCGTATCGGGCACCTGCACATAACCTTCCATGGGAGACTTACTGGAATAGTTTTCTGCCAGGTTCTCATACAGCCGGCCCAGTGCCACATCCCGTTGGCTAGAGTTGTAGCCCATGACAAACCGGAACATGGCATCCCGAATCTCGCCCATGTTCTCCCGCTCCTCGCGGGTGTAGTCACGCCACACCACCGTGGTTTCGCTCTTGTCAGGATCAAAATTGGGATCACGCTGCTCCCACCCGGCGTCTATCCATTCCTGCAATTGGTCTGTGTAGATCGTCTCAAAGAGACCGCGAGCCTTCAGGCCATCGCCTTTGATGCCGCGCATCATGGGCTGCCTGCTCATCAAACGTTTCGCAGCTTTTGCCCAGGCGCGGATATCGTCGCGCAGCTTGTTCATGTAGAAGCGCGGCAGATATTTGTTTTCCCAGCGAGCGGCAGCCTTGGGGCTCAGCATGCCAAGGCGCACCAACTCCTCGGACTGCCGGTTCATGATCTCGCGCATCGACGCAGCGATGTTCAGGATGTGCTGCGGCGGATGAACGCCGGCCTTGAGTTCTCCCTCAATCACATCACTGATCATCTCCCGCTCTTGCGGAGACAGCTTCTCAAGCTCCTTAGCCACCCCAACAATCTGGTTCTGAACCTTGTTGACTTCCGCCTTCATGTTGCGAATTGACCTGCTTAGCTCATTGCTAATAGGCTTCATCGCAACCTTATCCAGAACCGCATTGGAAATCCGCGCAACAGTATCGTAGGCTTTTGCGCCAGGGCCGAAACTAAGCCGACCGACTTCGTCTCGCGCAACCATCCAGCTATCGCGCATGCGCTTAACGCCCGTCTGGGGCTGGCTAACCGCCGGACCAGACGGCCTCCTTGGCTCCACGCTAAGGAAATCAGTTCCCTTTTGCTCCAGCATCTCTGAGGTAACAAACTTGCCGTCGCTCTTAGCCAAGCTGTCCAGAGCCTTGATCAAGGGCGCCTCAGAGCGCAGGCCAAATACTCCCTTGATCTTCTGCCCAAGCTCGCGCAGCCAATTCTTGAGGCGAGCCAACAGGCCGCCCTTGATTGCATTGAACCTGCCGCGAACGATGTCGGAACCATTGACCGCCCAGAACTCGGACGGGCTGGCGTACTGGTAGTTGTTAATCGGTAGCAAACCATTACGCAGCATCTCGGTCGCAAGCTGGTAGCTGCTGATGTTTGCATCCTCAATGACTCCGCGATTCACCAAGTCTTTGATGATTTGCCCGGCTTCAGCCATGTCAATATCCGCCGCCCGACCAGAACCAAGGTGGTGATTCATGAGCGCGGCAAAGAAAAGCTTTTGCTGCGGTGTCTTGGCCTTCTTCTGCGCCTTGAGCAGCGAAGCCATCCACTCCTTGCGGATAGCCGACCGAATCTCGGCAGGCATCATCCGTTCAAGGTGGTGCAGGATCTCGTGAATAACGGTGTTGTCACTGCCAGACCGCTTCATCATCACCATGATTCGCGCCATGGTGTTGTAAAAACCGCCAGTTCCACCCTGCTTAGGCGTCTTGATGGCGATGCCTAGATCACTAACCAGCGCTTCGTTTTGGCGAATAAACCACTCAGCCAGATCGACCGCCTCGGTAGACAGGTCGCCACGGCGCTTGGCCTCTAGCAGACGCTGACGAATGTAGTCGGCACCACGGGTGCGGCCCGGCACTTTCCCAGCAAAGCGAGCTTCTTCATCGGCATCAATAGCATCATTGACTTGCTCAATGAATTGCTGATCAGTGATCTCGCCCCGGTCGCGGCGGCGGCTCAGGGTTTTGATCGTGCGCTTGAGCGACGGAGAGCGAACATCGTTTGCCACCGACTGCCCAACAGTCTCAAGAGCATCAATATTTTCAAGAATATTGGGGCCTTCAAACGTGCCAACATTGCTAACCGCAGATTTAATCTGATTGGGTTCAAGCAAAATATAGCTATCCCCGCCACCCTCAAATTCGTTTTTATAAACGATGCTGTCGTAACCAAGCTGCTTGATAAACAATTTCAGCAAATCGCTACGCTCACCCGACTTGAAATCAAATTGATCCGACCAAACGCGCTCCGCTCTGTCCGGATCGTAGTTAGCATCCCCCGGTTCGGGCGCAAGGCCAAGCCACCGGTCGATGTCAAACTCATCATTCATGTAGGCATCGACATCATCTTGGGAAATAGCATCAATTTCCCCGTTCTCTGCCTTGTCCATGATGGCCCGCATGATGTCATCAACACCCCATCGACCGGCGCGGTTTTCATCTAGGCGCAAAGGCCTCTCAGCCCTGATGTACACAGGCATGACGTTGGCGCCTGCATTACCGCTTCGCTCTCGATTAGCGGCATCTTCTGCGGCCTTGATCTCAAGTCGGCTTTGCGCAGCCTCAAGAGATCCAACATGCGCGCCAAATCGACGGTATTCATCTTCACCAAAATTCGTTGTAAATTGTTTTACATCCGAGTAGGTAGAGTGATACATGCGCTCCGGGTTGCCACTTTCGTCCACGGCAACGCTTTCACTAAACCATTTCTTGAAGCTTGGTGAATCTGTATCAACTGGCTTGTAAGGCGTAACGCTCTCAAACGTCGGGGATTGCTGACGATCAAGCTTAAGCAGTTCATCGGGGGCAAACGGTCCAGCCTTGCGCTGGCCACCGCTGAAATAGCGGATCTCCACAGGCAGCGTCGGATCACCCTTCTCACGGGCTACCATAATTCGATGGTTTCCTTCGCTGACCCAGGCCTGTCCAAACGGATCTACCTCAACGTAGACCGGCTCATTCTTGACCTCATCCCAGTTCTCTCGGATGTATTTGAGCGAATCTTCCCGAACATTCTGCTGCTCACCGCGCTCACCTTTGAGCGTACCAAGCAGGTACGTCGGCAAATTGAGAACCCTGCTAAATGATCCGGTAACAGATCCCATACGGCGCGGCACACCAAACTGATTGCGACCACCAAGCTCGGCGTCCTCTACCTTTTCAGCCAGCCAATTCTCATAGGGGATGTCTTCGCGGAACGTTGCGCGCTCCCTAGATATGGGCTCAATGCTGAAGAAGTCTTCCTGACCACGGGCGGCAGCCTCGTCGGCAGCACGGTCACTACCCGTCAGGACAAACTCCTCCGGCTTAGGCGCAGCAGCGCGGCGCTCTTCCTCGCGGCGAGTTTCCTTTTCGCGCTTCTGGGCAGCCTCGCGCTCTCGCTCTCTAGCGGCTAGCTCTGCTTCTGTTTGCGGCTTAAGGAAGCCTTCTTCTTCTCTAGCGCCCGGCTCAGCAACTCGATCCTCTTCTGCGGGGGCAAGCTCCTCAGCAGCTTGATCAAGCTCTCTTTGTTCATCTGCCGCATACTGAAGCTCCTTGTTAATGTCATTGATCGTCAGCAATTGCTGAATCTGCCGCTCAATGCTCTGCATCTCCGCATCAGCGAGATCAATTGCTAGCTTGGTTTCATAGGTAAAGTAGTCACCATTACGAAGCTTTTCGCGCAGGTACTCCGCAGCCTCGCCGCTGTCAAATGTTTCATCGCTGCGCCGCATGCCGGGCGGCAGAAATAGATCCAGCTTGCCGCTATCGGCCATGTCCTCCATGGAGGAGCCACGCCTGCCCTTTGGCGCCTTTAGGGCAATAAACGGGTTTTTCTTTGCGTCACGGGCTTTGCCAGCAAGCTCAGAAATCTCTCCATCGTTTAGCGTATTACTAAGAACCTTATAAAGGCTAGTTCCAGCGGTGCGCTTTTCCAGCGGCCTTAGCTGCTTAGCAAGCGCCTTCTGATCGGCGGTCAGCTTTTCAACTTCCTCGCTGACGGGGGCGGGCTCTCCCACAATCTCTTCGGCGGGAATAAAAGGCGGCGGCTCTTGTCCTGAAACGCCAACAGGAGCGCGCTCTTCCGCAACCCCCTTATCCGTCAAATAATCATTGATCCGCTGATATCCAGATGGACGAAGGCCGCCTTTCGTAAGCCCATCAATTCGATTAATAATTTGTTGACGTGTTTCCCCGGCCGCAAGTCCCTTTGTAACAATGTCAACAATCATTGACCGAAGCAGGCCCGCCTCATCTGCGGAAATGACTTCATTTGCTCCATTTTCCTTGGCCGGTCCTTCAATTGGACCTATCAAGGAGCGAAGATCTTGTTCGCCTACTGCTGCGGGGGCGGGTGCTTCTTGTCCTTGCGCTTCTGCTTGCTGGGTTTGAGCGGTTTCAGTGCCAACGATTTCTCCGGTAGTTGACGGTTTCGCGGGAGCCAAACCCGCCACAGATTCAAGCCTCCTTAAAGAAGCAAGAATCCCTTCTAGTGTTTGATTTTCCGAAACCGGCGCAGCTTGTCCCGCTTGTGCGGCAGCTTTGGGCTCTTCTTGTGCTGTTGGCTGCGTGGGCGCGCCAACGGGAGCAATGCCAGTTTTTGCTCTTTGCTCCTCTTGCGCGGCCGCCTCTTCTAACCTTGCGCGACGAACATCTCTCGCAGCCTGACGAGTCTGTGAATAGACCTCTGCGGGCGCCGTTCCAAACTCTCCCACCATCTCCGCAATAACTTCGCCGGGCTTGGTAATCTTGCCCTCTGTGGCCACCTGAGCCAGGGCCTCAAAGCCACCTCCGCCAACAGCCTGAGCGCCCATTTGCGCGCTCATGTTGAAAACGTTCTTTGCAATTGGGCCGGTAATTCGCTTAGGCACCAGCGTCTTGCTGGCAAGTCCGGCCAACAGCATGTCTCCAGCAGCCACAATACCAGCGCGCTGACCAGCCTTATTCACACCTTCGCGCAGCAGAGCCTTGTCGCTAAAGAACCTAGAAACGTCTTCTTTGTTGGTGAGATCAAAACCCTTTTCGCCAGCAAACTCCAACAAGCTGCCGCCAAATTCAACGCCAAAAGAACTGCCACCCATGGCGGCTGTGCCCAAAGCGGGGTTCACAACGCCAAGGATAAAGGCGGGGATCATTGCCGGCAGGGATGCCGCCGAGATATTAGCGATGATGTTGAGCGGATCTTTGGCAAAAGACTTGAAGCCCTCTTCAAAGCTCTTTGCTTGGCTCAGCTCACGAACGCCCTTGTAGGCCGGCACGCCGCTCAAGTCAATTTGCTTTTCGGCAAGATTCTTAAAGTACGTTTCCTGCCGATTGGCGTAGTGGCTAAGAACCCTTTGCAGAGCCCTGGCTTCCGCCGAGTCGCCACGACCCTGAGCCTCAAGCGCCTTAATCTTGTCTGCCGTCTCTTGGATCTTTGCCTGTTGTGCAACAACATTCAGGCCCATCATCCCCGCTTCGGCCTGGGGGATACCAATATCAACAAAGGATCTGTAGATGTTTGCTAGTGCACCGCGTTCGTTTTCAGCCCGCTCTCTGAGCGCTGCCGCCGACGTGTCTGCCGCATACACCCCACGCGCGGCCTCATCTTGAGACAGTCTGCGCGCGATTCGTTCTTTCTCAGGAAGTTGATCCAAAATATCGCCCATGGTCGGCGCGACATCAGGAAACTCAACACGCCCCTGACCCGTGCCGGATGCGGGCTTCTTGGGTGCCTTGGCAATAAGATCAATCAGCCTCTCACGACCAAAGTTCTCCGCCTTGCGCGCCTGATCTTCACGCAAAACATCTGCCAAAATTTGCTGAGCAGCCTTGGCTTTAAAGTCTGTTCCTTTTGCAAGCTCTTGCAGCGCGGCGCGGCGCTTCTCTTCAGGAATGTTGGAAAATGATTGGCGGATTTCCTCAACATACTCAGGACGCGGACCAAATGCAATCGGCTCGACAGGCGCTTTTGGTTTTTCGGATGCTGCCTGCATGATGGCAGACCCAAAGTCCTCACCCATTGGCGCGCCAAGACTTGGGCGCTCTTCCGCCGGAGCCTTCTTGGCGGGCGCAAACAGTTCCGCGCTCAAGTCCCTGCCAGCAGTCGGCTGGTTTTTCTGCAGCCGCGCAATTTCTCTTGCGTTTACTGCGGCAAGCTCAATATTCCCGGCCGCCAGATTCTTTTTGCGCTCGGCTTCAATAATTGCAACGGCATCCTGATCACGCCGCGCCTGCACTTCAGGCGGTATGCGCATAGATTGCGCTGGCGCAAACAACTCTTGACTGAAATCCCTGCCGGCCGTTTCTGGCGCAGAAGAAGATCCAAACAACTCCGCGCTCAAATCGCGTCCGCTCATAGTGACCCTTACTGAATTGTGTAACCAGCAGCCTTAGCCGCTTGTCTGACTTCCTCTTCAGTTTTGCCGCTCTTTTTTGCCGTCATAGCAACATCTGCTTGCGTCATGATTTTAGCGCCGGCTGGTGCTGCGGCGCTAGAAGCAGGCGCAGCAGGTGCCGCAGCAGCAGGAGACTCGCCACTCAAGCGAATAGTTGCGCGGCGGCGCTTTTCTTCCTCAGGCAGTTTGCCAAACTTTGGTTCAAGCTTTTCCATATCGCCAATGATCTTGGCCAATCTCGCGTTGTAGTCGCCAGCCTTGATTCCTAGCGGGCGAGTCGAGCCGTCAGACATGATGGCAATAACATTCCCACTTTGGTCTGTCTTAGTGCTGCGAACGTAAGGACCACCCTGGCCACGAGCGGCAGCACGGGTAGCCGCAATTTCAGCAGCCTCAACCCGAGCTTCTCCGCTAACCTGACGGCCAAGAACGCTGCCTGCCGCTGAAATCTGACCGCGCAGCAAATTAGTAGCAGAAACGTTGTAGTCCTTAAGAATCTTCTGAAACTCTTGCTTAGCTTTAATCTCGCCTTGCAGATCACCTTCTTCGCGGGCGCGCTTGATGTCATCTAGCTTATTCATTGCCTCGGTGCGAGCCTGTTGCAACTCAATCTCACGCATCCGCAAACCCTGCTCTTGCTTGACAGCATCAGCCTCAGTTTTGCTGGAAATGTCAGAGTACCCGCCCAGAATTGACGCAAGCGCGCCACGGCCTTGCTGGCCACGGCTAGCCATAGCCGCCTGACCAAGCTGCTGGAGAATGCCCGGCCGCATGCGAGCCGCTTCTTCCCGCTGCTTTTCAATTTCAGCACGACGCAAAGCCTGAATCCCCTCCAACCTTTGCATGGCCGCCTGCCCTTCTGGCTCCCGTAAAGCGGCAAACTTTTCGGGATACTGTTTCATCAAGGCTTCGCGCTCCGCAAGGGGAGAAACATAGGTAGGCTTGTTCTTTTTGAACGCCTCGGCCTCTTCATTCAGCCTGCGATATGCAGAACGAACTTCGTCTTCGTCCTCTTCCAGCGAAGCTGCCTGTGTTTCTGCGGCATCCGTGGCTTCATTAAGAATGTCTGCCGCCGATCCAACGGTCTGATCTTTTGTTCCTTCGCGAAACGCAATGATGCCGCCCGAGTTGTATCGGCGCTCGCGATCAGACAGCAGCGACAACAATCCGCCACCTGCCGCTTGTACGGTCTGCGGTTGCGGCTGTGGGATGCCTGCAGGAATACCAGCCGGAGCCATCGAGCCCATGCGCACAGCATTCTGCATCGCCTGTTGTTGCCGGCCCTGTTGCAGCGCCATCACGCCAGCTTGCTGCTCAACTTGATCCTTGACAGTGCCTTGCGAACTCTGCGCCTGCGCCTGCATTTGTTCAGCCTGCGACTTCTCCAGAATCTGCTTGCGGCGGTTCAGCTCACCCAAAGCCAAATACGGGGGCACCTGCGGGTTGGCTCCGTTGGCATAAGCCATCAAAGCCTGCATCGTCTGCGGGCTGCTCGGCAAATCTTTTAGCCGCTCTTGAATTTGGATCAGATTCACAATCAACCCCCAAGATTGAATCCAAGGTTGTTAAGCAAGTCGCCTAAGCTTCCCTGTCCGGTGTCTTTTAGCAGCCTGTCAATACCGCCAACCGCGCCGATCAACTGCGCAATCCCCGATAGCTGCGCAGGCGTGTTCGTCACCGAGCCAATCGGCAGACCAGAAATCATGTCGCGCTGAAACTGAACCTGCTTGTACGGGAACTCGCGCTGTGCGTTGAACTCGGCCAGATCGGCAGCAATACCCTGCGCGTCAATGTCTCTCTGCGTAGCGCCAGCCGCAATCTGCTGAGCAAGATTAAGTCGCTGCGCCTCACCAGCCATCGTACCAAGTCGACCCTGCAACTCGGTGGCTTGAAGCTGCTTAGCCAGCGACTCAAGACCATAGTTGGAACCAAACTGAGCCTCTTGAATCTTGCGGCGCTGGTCTTCGTTAAACTGCGCCATCGCCCTGTCGTACGCATTTGCGTATTGCTCGCCAGTTGTTCGGGCAATCTGGCTCATCAGGTTGCGCTGATTTTCAGACTCAACCAAGCCTTGACGCGATCCGCCAAACGCACCGGCCCCTGCAAACTTGGCGGCGTTGCCCATCTGAGTGATCTGCGCCTGCCTACGAAGCTCGTTTAACTGAGGCGTCAGCGCTTGCTCAAGATACGGGTTCATGTACCGCCCGGCTACGCCCGCATCAGTAAACGCCCCGCCAACCGTCTTGTATTCGCCGGGCGCATCAGTTGCCAGCGTGCCTGCGCGAGCACCCGCCTGCGTAATGTCAGTCGGCACCGTCAGAGCGCCGACACCTTGAAAGGCTTTTGTTTGCAGATCAGACGGCCCGGCCGTTAGCGGACCCTGGTACGCCTCATAGGGCTTGGCTGCCAAGGCTTGCGTCTGCCCCAGATAGCCGGTGATGTACGGCGCGGCCCAATCGGCGAGCCCCGCAGTAGACGTGCCGCCGGCAGCGCCAAGCGAGCTGCCAGAAGTTCCGTAAGCACCAGTAGTTCCGTTTGCCATATCAGCTCCTTATGCGGGCAACGCTTTGTAGGCCTTGGAGTCTTGACCAACCTTAGCCTTCTTGCGCTTTGAATGCACGCGTTTACGCATCTCGTCCAGTCGCTCTGCTCCTGCGTCAGTAGAGCCGTTGCCCAATTCTGCTACCGTTCGCGCATCAACGACATACTCGCCACGCGCCAAGCGCGCAGGCTGATCGCTGCCAATCATTGCCGGGATGGAATCAGATACTCCATCACCCTCTCCCTGCAGCAGTCGGCCACGGGCTAAGTCAGTGATGCCGCCAGACGCCATGCGAGGGGCGTACTGAACCGGGTTGAAGTAGGTGATTCCACCTTGCCCCGGACGATACCCGGGTGCCTGCTGAATCTGGGTGTAGGGCGTCTGCTTTTGGGTTGCCGTCAGCGAAGGGATGACGGCACTAGATTTGCCACCAGCGCCGCCTTTTTCCCGCATCGCCATCATCATGAGGAACAGGGGGAGGAGACTGCCAAGCAGATTGCCCTGTCCGCTTGCGCCACTAAGCAAGTTGCGCAATGCCGCGCTTAGATTCCCGCCACCAGAAATGCCGCCAACATTCCCAGACGTAGTGCCAATGCCACCCTTAACGTTTTCAGCAGTACCTACAACTGCGCCAGTATCGGGGTTTATGACTTTGCCGCTCGGCATCAACGTGCCGGTTGTGCCATTCTTTAGAGTGACTGGCGTACCCCCTCCAGGAGCAACTTCAGATCCTCCGGTTGCGCCAAAGTAGCCAGATTTGGCGGTATTTATTGCATTGCCACGAATCAAGTTTGCAACTTGCTGTTCGCTAAGCTTGTATGTTTCGCCATTCTCATTGATGCCTATGGCGGTTCCATCGTCACGCACCATGATGCGTTCGCCGTTTGGGCCAGTTTGATAGCCACTGGTAAAGCCACCACGGTTTTCCATGATGTCTTGCATAGTGTCTTGATACGACGCCATGTTCTCAGGACTAATTCCAAGATCTTGGTTGTACTGAGATAACTCGCGCAATAGGTCTTGGTTTACGCCGGAATCGACATTAGGCAGCGGCATGCCTTGGTCGTAGAACATACTCAAAAGATCGCCCTCAGACGGACCTTGAAAGTCGCGGGGATCTAAACCGGCAAGGTCTGAACCGCCCAGCAAATCACCAAGTGCGGCCATATCTTCAGAGCCAAGATTGGCTCCTTCAAGCGCAGCAAACAGATCGCTGTCTAAATTAAATTGGCTGTAATCCAATCCGCCGTCGCCATCAAAATAATAATCGTCATTCATCGTGTTGCTCCTGTGGGCTTTGCAAGGCTGCCCAAAGTATTGATTGCATTGATCGGATTGATTTTTTGGCCTAGCAGCGAAGGTATGACAATTCCTGTAGCCAAGTTTACTTGTGCCGGGGTCAAATTCATAGCTTCAAACGCGGGACTTAGGGCGTAATTCGCCGCTCCACTCAAGA
>JACCDW011873349.1_pt1 | contig 22177 bp, 19 predicted proteins | sample 7449781 | NCBI WGS metagenome assembly JACCDW01 (sample SAMN15323449, study PRJNA562643) | freshwater metagenome | isolation source: river surface water | place: USA:Blue River Watershed | collected 2017-08-18
AAATCTTTTCCTTTTTGGTGGAAAATCACCTTTTCTATTTCCGTGATACAATTTTTCAGAAATAGATTCAAACAATTTATAAGTTTTTAAATGCTTCATAAAATTCTCGTGTAGTTTTAAGTATTTCATTTAATATCAATTATTTTTACCAATATCCAGGATAAGTTTTACCACCCCAAAGATGTCCATATCTGTTAGCTCTACAGGCCCAATAACCTGGCTTAGTTTTATCTTTTTTCAAATGACATTGATGACGAGCTGCAAAAGATTTTCTCGCTTTTGGATCTGAAACTTTAGCACTCAATCCACCAGAAACATCTCCAAAGTGAACCACTTTGACTTTACCAGTTTTTGGATTTCTAACATATACTTTATATTTTTTTGGACCGGAACTTCTGGTTGGGTAATTCAATTCTACTTCACGACCGTGATATTCTGCTTCGTTAATTTCCTCTATTATTTCAAGTGGTAGATCTAAAGGTACTAACTCACCTTCGAACATTTCAAATCTTCCAATATCTGAACTTTCAAAGAGTTCTTTATCATGTCCAGATAATTCTATTTTACCATTATCAAATAACTCTCTAGATTCTTTTAATAGATTATAGTAAGATTCAGATCCATATCTAAATATATTTTCAGTGACCGATATATTATTATCAATATGGTATTGTAAATGTTCGGACACTAACTCCTCATTAAACTTTTTGATGTATTTCATAAAGAAAATCAATTTTTATTATATATTAACCCTCCACCAAGAATTAAAGTTTTTATATATATTCAAAATGCTATTTGAATTTAGATGCAAAATTTGATATTCTTTGATAAAGAGGGAAATCCACTAAACTTTTACTATAATGAGTCTATTGAGAGGTATGAAGGTGATATACTTTTTCCTGAAAATTCAAGTGATACTTTTAAAACACAGGCACTCTATTTATTTGAGAAGATTAAATCATTCGAGTATGAAAATCAATCAAATTTATCTTTAAGAAGATTTCAGCTATTTAATGAGTACGGATTTCACTTTTATCAAGGTGTTGGAACTTTTTCAGTTACAAAAATTGAACCTGTTAATCAAGAATCAAATTATTACTCAAAATGGATCTATGGTAAAAATATAGAATCCAAATTTAAATTAGGTACTTTTGTTAGATTCAGTAGAACCATTTTTGAATTCACCGATCTAAATAGAGTATATTGTGTCGTTGGGTCAAAAAAGAATGCCATATTAATAGTATCTCAATTAAATAATGAAATTTTTGAAGCTAATTATAGTGGTGTTTATGGGTTGACATCTAGTTATGATAATTTAAATATATCTGGTGTTGATATAATTGGAATTTATAATTACATAACCCCAGCTTTAAAAGACACATTGTCATTATGGAACGAGCCAACATTTTATGATAGAATTTATCAATATAGAAAATTAAACTTAGTCAATACCGAGAAGAATGACACATATAGAATAACTGGAAGATTTGATGATGTTGATGTCGTTACAGTTAAAAATGAGAATGTTCCAGATATAATTCACTTTGAATATGACTTATTTAAAAATAATTTACCACCGGGTAGTAGTTTAATTATAGAGGTAGTAAATAGAACAGATTTACCAAGAGTGTATAGAGGACCGATCGCTTTTGACTCGTCTTCAAGTACCTTGCAATTTGCTGATCCAGTTCCTGATATATTATGGCCAGGAATAGAGTTTAAGGTTCCTAATTCTTCTTTAAATCAACATTTCTATAAAGTTGGATCTATAAATACTTTTGAGGGTGCTAATAGACTTTCATATTTTGCAACGGGTAGTCAAGTTATTTATCAAAATCAAATATATCAATGTATACAGTCATATACATGGTCTGGTAGTGCTACAAATTCTATAGAACCTACAGGTGAGTCAATATCAACATTATACTGGGGACCACCTACCTATTTACCTATAATTCCATCTTCTAGTACTGGTACTATTACTAATGAAGGACTTGCTTTGGGTGAGATATATTTAACATCTGATCACATATACTTTACACAGTCTTATACACAATCAGCTGAGATGACATTAGCAATGGCAGCTGAAAGATATAAATCAGAATTAAAGTTATTTAATATAGATCTTTATTATGAGGACTATAAGTTAAAGGCAGATCTTATCTACCCATCTTTATATGCAGTTGTTAATTATTATTACAATGAGATAGGTCCAAGTTACAGCATAGGTGAGAAGGTATATGTTTATGAGAAGTGTATAGAAACTTATGAGAGGCTTAGTAAAGAATTTAACTATAATTATTCAAGTAATTGGGAATATAATATAGTTTTTACTGATATTGACGAGTTTGGAATTATTGTTAAAATAAATAAGATGGTTTATGGTGAGAGAGTTGCTTGGATATATTCATCTGGAATAGTTGATATGCAAAGAACAATAGACAGAACTCTTAGAAATTGGTTAACGAGACATTTTGTTGCTTTAAATAAACTAGGTATTTTACCCACATTGATAACAGTTGGTTATTCTTCAGTCTATTATAATTCTATAAAATTAAGCACGGATTTTCCAAATGTTCCAATAGAGTTTACAGTTCAGGTTGGAAGCACGGGAGATTTTTATATTGAACACAGTATAATATCATTTAATGATATGGGTAAGTTTTTATCAATGACCATTAATGGTAGAGTATATGAGGAATTATTTGATACTGATATACAAACAACTCTTGCCAACTGGGTTGATAGTTGGTCAGAAACAGTTAATGACTTCGGTATCTATATCACTAATTCTGCAAATGCTTTGAAGTTGAATGTTAAGAAACAAAAGCAAAGAGTAAATCTAAATATAAATGTTGGTAAATCTTCTTTACCTGGTATTGAAAACTATAGAATAATAAAAAAGTATAGCGGTAACTTTGGTGCGTTAATAGCCTCTAATGAGATTACATTAGCAACTGCCAGTGGTGTTTCTTTAGAGGAATCTGGTTTTGCTACAGGACAAGTTATCGGTATTAATAAGACATATTATCCACTGCAAAATATAGAATTTAATTCTCTTTATTTAAACCCAGATGTAATAAATTTAAGTTATGAGGGACCATTTTGGGGATTAACTGACTCGTTATGCAATAGTTCGGCATTTACAACTGTTGCTTTTACTATTGGATTTGGACAAACCGGTTGTCCACCTTCTTTTGCACCTAGTCTATTACAGGGTATGTATGATAAGGAAGCATTTGATTCTGCTTTTAGTATAGAATATATTTTTACTAATAATTATTTACCATATATTTTTGAGGGAGTTGATGGAATGGTTGACTTAGTTTATGTCGAACCTGTTAATTCTATATATGTACTTGGTGATAAAATAAGAGTTTATGATTCAACATATGGATTAACAATACAGGATATTGAACCAGGACTTACTAATAGTATTGGTATTATATTTAATAATGTTACTAATTATTTATATGCATTAACAAAAAATGCACTTTACAAGATAGATCCTTATATTAATTTAACTATCTCTTCATACTCATTTGCTTCAAATGCTCATTCTCTGCAATTAAACAGTGACAATGGTGATGTTTATGTATCTTTTGAAAATTCTACTAATTTATATATTTATGATACATCAAACTCATTAACTACCTTGAGTATTACTCCTTATAATAGTTATCAGATGGCGTTTAATGATTTCGAATCAAAAATGTATGTTGCTACTGATGGTCCTATTTATAGAATTAATGGAAATTCTAGAACAATTGATACTACTTTTGGTATCACAGTATTTACCAATTCTATAGCCTATGATCCTGAAAATGAATCTATTTATGCTTTTGAAAATGGAACAAATTTGAAGAAAATAGATAATGATTCAATAATAAATATTTCTACCGTTTCTTCAGGAACATTTAACAGCTTATTATTTAATAATTTTAATAGTAGTATGAATTCATCTACTACTGTACAATTCACATCTATATTTGTTGATGATGATTCAGAAATATGGTCAAGTAATCCAATTGATCACGGAAATTTAGCTTTAAATCAATTTGATGGTGATATGTACATAGCATCAGACTCTCAAATTATTACAATAGATACTACATCTGGACTAACAAAAAATCTCGAGCCATTTCCTGGTGGTAGACTAACTAAAATAATTTATAACCCTGATAGAAGAAGTATTTGGTCCATTCAACCAGATACTAAACAAGTTGTTGAAGTTCAAGTTACCTTAGGTAGTTACTTTAATTTAGAAAGTCTATCAGCAAGTTCGAGTAATGATAATTTTTATGGCACACTAGACCCAGGGTATATCGATAGAGATTACTTATGGTTACATGTTAGAGAGTATATTAGAAAACCTCGTGAAAACTTCAATGGTGGTCCCACTGTTAGTTTATTTTGGAAATGGTTTTCAGATAATGTTCCTCAATTTTTTATGTATGATTTTTCAGGTAGTCAATTGCCGACTACTGGTGTTCTGGCTTATAATGGTATCAAGCCACTACCTACAGTTATTTTAAATAAGACAGCAAATAGAGATATTAAAAAAATATCAAATCCTGAGTTTCAACAAACCGTTTTCGATTATATAATTCATAAGTTAGAGTATATTGATGATAATGAAGATATTAGTGTTGTTCCTGAGCCTATACAATTATTTTTAGGTTATAATTCTGTTGATGAGGGTGCTCTTAGAAGTATTTTACAACTATATAAAAAAGAAGAAGTTGATTTTACTATAACCACAAATTCTACTAATGATGATCTATTAACATTTGAAACAATATTAGATGAGTTTACTGGTGATAGATATGGTAAAATATCTTTAAAAGAAGATTCTTCTAGCTATTTTACAACAGATTCTTCTGGTATTACAAGGGGATTAAAAGTTGGTCAACATTTAGCTATTTTTATAAAAGATGTTACAAATACTAAAAAGCAATATATTTCCGAAAATAATGGATATCTATTAAAGATAAGAGGTGTTTTTGCAAGAGAAATTACTGTTGATTATTTTAAAGAGGTAGATGCTTTAACTTTTGAAAAAAGTATAGTTTCTAATTTTCCAAAGAGTGGATTAACCACATATCTATCCTGTAGATTTAAAGTCTGGGATAAAGAAATCGGTAGATTTAATGTATTAGGACAGACAGAAATTGAGGATGTTAGATTTAAAGTAGAGCTTGGTAATATCGGTAAATTAGTTTCATCAGATGATGTTTATATTTTTAAAGAATATGATATAAAAGAGGAAGGTATAGATTGGAACTATCTTAATATGAAGAGAAAGGAAATGTTAATGATGAAAAATCTTATTTATCCATATATTGGTAGTTATAAGTCAATTATAAATGCTATTAATTATTTTGGATATAATGATTTGGAATTTTATGAATATTATAGAAATATAGATGAAAAATCTGAAAATTATGGTAAGCTTAAAAAGGTAGAGATTCCTGATATTTTTGATAATACAGTTGAGGGATGGACTGATAATGACTTTATTAAACATACATTTCCAAACACTAACTTTGAAGATACTAACTTATTTAACCTAACTTTTAGAATAACTGATAGAGAGGGAACTAATGTATTATACTATACATTGGAAGAGGTTCAAAAAAAGTTACAAGGATTAAAATATTGGCTTCATAAGAATATTATACCTATAACTCATAAAATATTAGATATTACTGGAAGAGCTGACTTTGTTGGTGGAACTACTGTTGTTCATCAGTCCTTTGATGCTCAAATATTCAATATAAAGCAAAATTTCACACCAATTATTTTTGACTTAAATGAAGCCTATCTTTTACCAGTTAATAGTGGGTCTAGTGTTTATAATTGTGTTTTAGACTTTTATATAGAAGGATCTCCAACATCTAGCTTATTACCTGATTATTATACAATTGATATTAGAACCTATGAGATTTATAGAGAGTGGTATGCTTTTAGGAATTATCAAATTGGAGAAAGAATTGTTTATTATGATAAGTTGTATGAGTCTGTTATTTCGAATAATAAAACAAATAATCCTAGGAAATTTGAAAATGCAGAAGAGTGGATTTATGGATCGGCTTATAAAATAGGAGACATTGTTAAATATAACAGATTACTATACGTATTTACTCAGCAAAATGGTGCTACTCAGTCGATTGTTTCTCCAATTTTAGATGAGGGAGTTGGATATAACTGGTTAGATATAACTGAATGGAAGGAAATTGATTTAGTCCCTGTGGATAAGATAACAGAGTTTAGACACATTTCTAATTTAAATCCATTTAATTTTACAATAGACTCAAATATAACTCCCTATTTATTAGTTGAAGTTACATCTGAAAATGGATATGGTGCTGTTTATAGAGACAGAAAGAATTTTGAAATAAAAGGAATACTTGATATTCAAGAAATTGAGGCATTTACAAATTTAACTACTAAACAATATAGAGATGCGACTTTACCACTTGTTTACGCTGATGTATCTAAAGTTCCAGATTTAACAATAGCTGCTTCTTCATTTAAAAAGGGATTCCTTGATAAATATGGTAACTACACAGATAGACCTTATACTACATCTTCTAGACGAATGATATTTCCACATATTCAACATGGATTTCCGTACGTTGTTACAAATAATTCCACATTTGTTGCAACAAATATTAAAATTGAACTAAGTGGATATTTTCCGTATCTTCAAAATGCTTATGTTTTGACCAGTTTAGGATCTGCTAATGTGATGTCTAATGAATTAAATTGGTCCGGAAATTTACAACCGGGAGCTACTGTTTCTATTGAAATAAGAGCTGATGTTACATCTGGTGGTAAGTCAAATTGGAGAGATCCTATAAATTCTTCTAATAATCAGGCATATGTTCCTCTAAATTATTATATTGAGGCTAAATTATCCACTGGTATAAACTATGGTGTTACAGTTTCTACTATTGCAAATTTAACACCAGTTTATAGATATGTCTATACAAAGACACAAAATCTGGCTACACTTCCTGCTTCATCTACACAATCATTTGGAGTTGGTGGATTTGCTGCAGCATTCCCTGGTGGTACTAAATTCAATTGGGCTACCTTCTCTGCTGGTGGTAACTATATTATAAAGACATCTGACCAAGCTCAATATGATACAAACTTTGCAAGTGTTAGTACAGGATTTAATCAGGAATTAGGAGATTTTGGATATGTTTATTACCAAGGGAGATCTGGAGCCACTACCTGGATTTCTAGGATATTATATACTACCTATTATGTTGATACAGTTGCTTCTAATGATTCAATATTATATAGAAAATTGTCTACTGGAACTATTGTTGAGACAGATAGTGTTGTTGATGATTTGGGTGCATTTAATTTGGGTACAAACTCTACATCAGGTGGTATAACAATAGATCACTATTATTATCCATAAATTTTATTAGAAGAATTATCTTCAATGCAAATTTTAGGAAATAAGTGCAAGCACTTCATAATCTGCGAGAGTGAAATCTATTTGTAATACATCTTGATAGTTTTCCGGATCTTCAAAGAATGAAGTTTCTAATTGAAAGTTTGTTGTTGACAACTCGGGGATATATTTCTCTATTTGCTGGTAGATTAATTTTTTAACACCCTCTGCTGATACTTTAGTTTGAAATAAAAGTCTTGGTAGATCACATCCAAAATCAGGATCTCCTAAAAGTTCACCCTTATTTGTAAATAGTAGCATTTCATATTTTTGAATTATGACTCTTATAACATCTTCCTCTACTATTTTATTAATTATAAATCTAGGATGTCCTTTGTATCCTATATAATGATCTTTAAAATCAAATTCTGCCATTAACTATATATTATATAATTTATAACTCTAATAGAATATCTCTAAACTTACCAACTACTGTCATTCCTAGAATTATTGGGTCCGTATTTGATTCTAATTTTGATGAGTAATCTGCAATTATATAATTTAACTTAAATAGATTATTAATATTTTCTTTTTTTTCACTAATGCTCCAATTTATAAACTCTCTACCTAGTAGTTTAAATAGTGAGTCAATTTTTTCATTTCCAAAATTTGAATTTATAAAATGATAAATAAATTCATAATCTATTTCTTTATTATAAAGAATCTGATATACTTCATTTTTTAATTTATTTGATACATTTGAACTTTCAATTTGAATAATACCAGTTTCTTTAAAATTTTGAATCTCTACTAAGATACTTCTAAAGTCTGGAAATTTTTTGTTAATTATTTGCACTAATTGTTCCTTAGGAATTGATATTTCTTCATTTTTTGAAATATCATTAGTAATTTTTTTATAAATTTCCTGTTTTAATATTTTTTCCTCAGATTGATCTAAACAATCAAAGTTTAATGATGTGAATCTAGATTTTATTCCTTCTGAAATTTTACTATAGTGATTTGTTGTTAGAATGAATCTAACATTTTTATGATATTGTTCAATAAATGCTTTTAGAGCATCTTGATATTGTGATGATACTCTTTCAAACTCATCAAGGAAGACATATTTCATAGGATCTTCTGTTTCCATCATTGGCTGAGTTTTGCAAAATTTTTCAATATCACTTCTAAGTGTATCTATTGATGTGTATAAGGAACTATTAATTTCTAAAAATGCTTTATCTTTAGAATACTTTCCAATTAGAATTCTGGCTAGTGATGTTTTCCCTGTTCCATAATGACCGTGAAAAATATAGTTTTTAGTAACTCCATTTATAAAGTTATCTTTAATTCTTGGTAATAGTATGATGTCTTCTATACTTTTTGGTCTATATTTTTCCCAAAGTAATAAATTTTTAATTGACATAGGAATTTTAATGTTTTTATATATACATTTATGATAGGACAAAAGTTTAATTTTGATGAAGTTTTCTTTCGAGATTTAACAATTTGTGTTTTAGACACATTGGAGGGAAGATTAAATTGGATTAATAGATTCTCTTCTGGTGATATAAGTGTTCAAGTTCCAATATATTACTCACTATCTGGTGATGAGAGATTTTTATTAGATTCTTTTCAAGATGATATTGTTTCTGAAAATAGATATGTTGAGCTAAATACAGATCAAATTCCAAGAGGTCATTTAACACTTAATAATTTTAATATAAGAAGTGATGAGTTTAGAAATCCAAATGTTTGGCTAAGAGCAGTTGTTGAGGATAACTTAGAAGTTAGAAAGTTATTAAAACAAGTAAGAGCTATTCCAATAACTGTCACTTATGATCTTTCAGTTTTATTAAAAACAGAAGTTGATGTTTTTAAGTGTGCTCAAGAAATAATGAATACTTTATGGTTGTATAGATTTATGTATTTTGAGCATAATTATATGAATATTGATGCTGTTATGACTATTCCTGATTCTGAAAATATTGAAATTAATAGGGAGAAAAATTTAAAAAGTGATAATACTATAAAGTTAACTTTATCACTTGAGGTTCAGACTTATTATCCAGCTTTTTCTTCAGCAAAAGATTGTAAGATTTACACAACTGCAACATCTCAAAGTGGTTCTACCACTTTAAAAGTTGGTCCTGTATTTTTTAAGAATTGTTCTAATCTTGGTGGGTTGTCCACTGGAAATAGACAATCAAGTGATGTTACAACATTTGGTTCTGGTTCAAGAGAGCGTTCTCCAAATAATGTTGTTTCAAATTTTTCAGAAATATCTTTAGGTAGTCAAGTAATAGGTAATGGAATTCCAAATGGAACAATTGTTAAGTCAGTAAATCCTCAAACTTTTGAAATAACAGTTAATAGAGTTATTTCAACTGATTTAACAAATTTAGAAGTAACATTTTTACAAGATCCATCGGCTAATGTTCAGCCTTATAGAACAAGATGGTTCAATAATTTACAACCATTATTAATTAATTCAATGAAAGATAATAATCCTAATGCGAATAATAATATTTCTTAATCAAAAATGATAAAAAAAGACTTTTTAATTGTAATATATAGTTTATATAAAAAAATAAAATACAAAAAGTATGAAGAATCTTAAACTCGAGTTGTTTAACTTCAAAAGGTCGTTGTCTTATGAGCAATCTGACATTGAATATGTAATAGAAGGACATTTAAATCCTATAAATGAATTATCTGATAAACAAATCATTCTGTCTTTAAATGAAAAGTTGAAGCCATTTGCTTATGATAAGCAAGTAAAGCTTTTTATTGAGAGCCTAAATGATGATATGAAAAACTATGAACTCTTATATGAGCTTAAAAATTTATACAATGTACTAAATTCAAAAAATCAAGGAGAGCTTTATAGACAACCTATTAATGTTTTATTACAGACCATTAATTTAGAGACTGATCAAGATAGAATGTCTAAAATTTTAAATGAATTAGCAGTTTATGATTGGGTTCCAGAAATTAAATTATTTGTACATAATTTATCAAAATCTCCAGAACAAAGAAGTAATCTTCTAAGTGGTGGTAAATCTGAGTCTATTTATACAATTGTTGAACAAGTAGAAGAAGGTCATTTATCTTTTGTTAGAGATTCTTGGTTTTTATTAACAGAAAATTCTATTGAAAAGACATTACTCGAAAATCATATAAATGATGATGAAAGATTGAGAACATTGAGACAACTACAGACAGCTATGCAATTTTGTACAATAAATGAGAGTAGAATTGATTTTAGAATTTCTGAATATTTGACTATTGGATTATCAGTTTCATCCAAAGGCGGTATATTTATTAATGATGATGAGTTAAATGAAGATACTACACTAGAGAGTCTTTTTTCTTCTCCAGTAGTTCCAATTGTTAACAAAAATTTTTATCCACTTTTAGTTGAAGTTTCAAAAAATATTGATTCTTTTGTTGAATTAGATGTTGTTAAGAAGATCAGTAATTTAATTAATCCAACTTTAGAGGTTTTCGCTTTTAATTACAAAAATAATATCTTTGTTTACAGATGTGACGAGAGATATGGTAATTCATTTTTCAAATATGAATCCGCTCTTGAATTAGTAAATGAAGTAAGAAACGAGTTAAACTATGATTTAACTTATTTCTATGAAAATAAATTATCTAAGGAGCTAGTATCTAAGAAAAAACTTGAAGACAAAGAAAGAGAAATTACTCTAAAACTCGAAGATGTTAATTTTAATATTTCTAAAGTTCAAGGTTCTATTAAAATGATAGGTGAGACAGAAGTTCTTGTTGAGGCTTTAAATAACTTAAAAAAGAGATCAGAAAATCTTTCTGCAGAATTACAGGCAGTTAAAGAACTTCAATATAATGAAAGAGTTAAACTTTAATATTTAGTTTTAAAATATAAATAGAAAAAGACGAAGACATTGTTTTCGTCTTTTTTTATTTTTTCACTATAATAAATATTGAAGCATTACAGAGTTATGTACTCTAAAAAAATAAATGCTTAATAATGTATCTTAATAATAAAGATTTGTATGTAGAGATGATTGTTTCTAAGGCCCAAGGAAGATTAACCAGAAAAGCTGAAAAAATGCTTGAATTACTTGCTAAAGAAACTATAAAAAAAATGAGATATTGGTCAAATGATGATAAGATGGACTGTTATCAGTCAGGACTTTTAGATATGTTCCAGAACTGGTACAATTTTAATGAAGAAAAGTCTGTTAATGCATTTGCGTACTTTACAGAAGTCTTTAAAAGAGGCATCGCTAAGGGATTTAATGAGTTATATAAGAAAAAAGGAGATAACGATAATTTAATTAAGGTTATCTCCATTGAAGGATCTAATGATGGACAAGGACTACATAGTCTTTAATTATTTAATATCAATAGACTCAATTAATGTGTAAGTAAATGAATTTCCATGAATGTCCCTCGATTTTCTTATAATAGACATAAAAGATTCAAAGTCAGTGGCTTTTTTAAAGACTTGACAACCTTCTGACCAGTTTTCCACGTAAGTTGAATCAGCCCCGGCTTTGTGTATATTTATTCCAAAAACTCCTTCAGCTATTTTATTTTCATCATAGTTCATGTCTTTATTTGCATCTCTATAAACTTTTACTGGTTTAGCTTGTTTTAATGCTTCATATTTTCCCTGATGTAGACCAATTCCGTGTGATCCTCTATATTGACCTTCTACTAGTCTTGCAACACCTGCTGCATTGTGATATTCCATTACTCCTTTTTTACCAGGATCTGTTGTTGCTGGCCAAATATGAAATTTCCATTGACCACCTTCTTTATATGATAGTGTTAAAAAGTCATCGAATACATTTGTGACTTTGTTTCCAGTTGATGAATTTCTTATTCCGACAATGTTAACGTCGAATCCTTTGTTAGCGTTATCATCAAACCAAACATATCCTTTTGATTTAACCGCTTTTTCAATTTGTTCTCTTGTGTAGCTCATTTGTGTGTTTTATTTTTATATATTTTGAAAAAAAAATAAAAAAACAAGTTTATTTTTTTTATTATAATAAGTATGAAAAAAGTTGCTTTAATAACAGGTATTACAGGACAAGATGGTTCTTATTTAGCCCAATTTTTACTTGATAAAAATTATATAGTTCATGGTATAAAAAGAAGAAGTTCATCATTTAACACATCTAGAGTTGATTCGATTTATGAAAATAGAAAATCTGATTTTTTTCTTCATTATGGTGATTTAACAGACTCTACAAATCTAATTAGAATAATACAAGAAGTCCAGCCTGATGAAATTTATAATTTAGCTGCTCAGTCACACGTTAAAGTTTCTTTTGAGACACCGGAATATACTGCTAATGCTGATGCGGTTGGTGCACTTAGAATACTTGAGGCCATAAGAATATTGAAATTGGAGAAAAAGACTAAGTTTTATCAAGCATCTACATCAGAAATGTTTGGTTTGGTCCAGGAGATTCCTCAAAGAGAAACTACTCCTTTTTATCCAAGGAGTCCTTATGGTGTCGCTAAATTATATGCACATTGGATAACTGTAAATTACAGAGAGGCTTATAATATTTTTGCATGTAGTGGAATACTTTTTAATCATGAATCACCACTTAGAGGAGAAACATTCGTTACTAAAAAAATAACACAGGCTGTAGCTAAAATTAAAGCCGGTTTGCAAGATAAGTTATTTTTGGGTAATTTATCTGCTGAAAGAGATTGGGGTCACTCTAAAGATTATGTTGAGGGTATGTGGTTAATGATGCAGCAAGAAACCCCTGATGATTTTGTCTTGTCTACTGGACGAAAAATATCGGTTCGTGATTTTACACAAATGGCTTTCAATCATATAGGTATTGATATAAAATGGATAGGAGAGGGTATTGATGAAAAGGGTATTGATTCAAAAACAGGTGATGTTTTAGTAGAGGTTGATGAGAAGTATTTTAGACCAACTGAGGTTGATTTATTAATAGGTGATTCCACAAAGGCTAAAAATAAATTAGGATGGATACCAAAATATACTGTTGAGGAACTTTGTAAAGAAATGGTTGACTATGATTATAACTTATTAAAAACAATTTGATATTTTTTTATATAAAAAACTCAAAAATATTTTATTATGAATAAATGTTTTATACAACTTTGGGAAGAGTCTGAAAGAAATTGGGGAATAAGACCAGATGGTTGTTCTCTACATTTGGATATTAATGAGTTAAAAAATTTTTTAAACTCAGTATTTTCAAATAGAAAAGAAACCATACCAGATGAATATGAAAGGCCATTAGGTAGAGAATCAGTTTGTTTTATATCAGATGAACTATTTGAAAAACTTGTTATTGATAAAAGTCTAAGACTATTAGAAAATGAAAAAAATAATCTTATCAATATGGGTGAGATAATTTTTAAGCCATATGAAAATATTTAGTATAATTTTTTTAATTAATTTAATTTACTATTTCTTTAACAATAAAAGGCTAAGTTTAAAGCCACATAAGAGGGAGTATAGCAGTTTATTTATTGTTTTTTTTGATTTTAGTTTTTTCCTTGTAGAATTATTCTATTTTTTATGGATTATTTATTTGACATTTTTACAACCTTACTTAGGATTATTATTTATTTTATTAGAAATAGTAAGGTGGTTAATATTAAAAGATAATACAAAATATTATTTATTGATTAAATTATTATTATTAATTACCTACTTATTTATAAGTTAAATTTTTTTAAATGTTCCTCTGTTATTACAATAAATTCCCATCCTTTTTTATTACAATATTTAATCATAGTATTCCACTTATCTCTATTTTTTTGAGCCATTTTTAAATCATATTCAAAATTTTTTAATTTTTTGAGATTTGACTTTTGATCTGGAACTTGTAATCTTTTTTCTTGAAGTGCTATTACCATTTCAAATTCTTTTTTCGGTTTTACCTCAGCAATTACTTTTTTTATAGATCCGTCTTTTAACTGCATTTCATAATAGAAATCTGGATAATAGTTATGACTCTTAACACTAACATCTCCTTTATTAAAGTGAGTCATTTGATAGGGTATTGTTATACATTCTGATCCCCATTTTGTTACTTTCTCACTTTTATCTAACCAGTTCATAATTTTGTACTCCCATGAACTTCTGTAATAAATACCACCTTGTGAATTTAATTTCAATACTTTATCCTTATTAGTTGGAATAAAGTTTCCTTGGTGATAATTACTATTTTTTGGTGCGCTATTTAACATATAATATATATTTCATATGGGTGCTCTACAAGAAAGATTAAATCTAAGTCAAAAAGTCTTTGGTTCTGATATAGTTGATTACTTTAAAAATAATTCAATTTATATGGTTGATAAATATTCAAAAAGTGATGATATGTGTGAGGCAATACCTTTGACTAATATATCTATGGGTAGATTTTACTTTTTTCACTATGAGGATTCTTCTAATTGGATGAGATATTCTCCAGTTTTTACAATTGAAAATAAGGACCTAAAAGGCTTAAAAATAATCCTGGCTTTAAATTTCAATTTTATACCACTTGAAATTAGGTCTAAAATTTTTGATAGATATATTTCTGAAGAAATGTTTGAAAAAAATTCCTCCTTAGCTGTTGATTTTAAAGGTATTTATACTGAGTTAATAAAATATGGATTTGAATATGGTATAGTGGAATATAATGCTATTCAATTAAAATTAGTACATAGAATAAATTTGGAATTGTTGCCAAGATTTTTATATTCCTCACATCCAAAAAATAAATATGACCCTCAAAAATTAGTTGAAATTTGGAAGGCTAAGCTTTCAAACAGAGAAAAAAGACATCAGGAGTTAATAACATCAACACTTATGGATTTTTATGATGCTGAGTCACTTATAAATGATAGATATGACGCACTCTTTGGACATATTAAAAGATTGCAAGAAAGTTTTGATAGATTTAAAAACAAGTGATTTTAAAAAAATATAATTAAAAAAAATAAATTTATATGAAAAGCTTTTTTCTCGAATACATCTGGTTAGATGGTAATACACCTCAAAAGTTAAGATCAAAAACTAAAATTGTTCAAGCTAAAAATGAGGATAAAATTAAACTTTCCAATTGGGGATTTGATGGATCATCTACTAATCAAGCAGAAACATCAAAGTCTGAGATGGTATTAGTTCCTGTTAATAAGTTTAAAGACCCTTTTAGAGAAAATGGCTTTTTGGTTATGTGTGAGGTATATAATACTGATATGACACCACACTCTTCTAATAAGAGGTATAAATTATCTGAGACCTTAAAGATTTCTGATGAAAAGACAATGTATGGGTTCGAGCAGGAATATATTATTTACGATAGAGAAACTAATAAACCACTGGGTTGGCCAAGAGAAGGATATCCTCGTCCTCAGGGTGATTATTACTGTGGTGTTGGTGGTAATAATGTGTCTGGTAGAAGGTTTGTTGATAGACATGCGGATTTATGTTTAGAAGCAGGTTTATCATTTACCGGAATTAATGCTGAAGTTATGTTGGGTCAGTGGGAATATCAAATAGGTCCAGTTTATGCTTTAGATGGATCAGATCAACTTTGGATTTCAAGATGGATTTTAGAAAGAGTTTCTGAGGAATTTAATTATTTTATAGAGCTTCATCCAAAACCATATAGAGGAAATGATTGGAATGGTAGTGGAATGCATGTTAACTTTTCTACTGAATCTATGAGAAATGATCTTGAGAATAAAAAGCAATTGGTAATTGAGGCTTGTGAAAAATTAGGAGATGCTATTGAAGAGCATATAGATGTTTATGGTGTTGATAATGAATTTAGACTAACCGGTGCAAATGAGACATGTTCTATTAAAGAGTTTAAATATGGTATAGGTGATAGAACAGCTTCTATTAGGATTCCATTTTCTATAAATGATGATTATACTCCCGGTTATTTAGAGGATAGAAGACCTGCTTCAAATGTTAATCCTTATGAAATTTGTGATATTATGATAAAAACCATATGTATAGGTGTTGAAGTTGAAAATTAAAAAAAAGTCCGATAGAAATATCGGACTTTTTTCTTTAATATATAATAATAAATTTCTTAGGTAATATGAACTATTTAAAAAGATTTGAGGAGCTAGACTATAAAGAATTATTGGCTCAACAGTCAAAACTGAAACAAGAGTTAGAGAAATCTAGACAAGAAGAAATAGAGAGAAGAAGACAAGACTTAGCTGGTAAGAGATTATCACAATTAGCTCATGAGTCTGAGAAGGAGAGAAAAAAGGAAGATATCTTTAAAGAAAGACAAGATTTAACTCACCAATTAGTTCAGTCTCTTATATACTGTGAATTAAATAAACCTGGATTCGAGGGTTTCAAGGAAGAATTTAAAAACTTTTTAAAAAATTACCCTCTGGAGTCTTTACCTAAAAGTGGAGTTTCAATTTATAGAGATTGAATTTAGGAAACAATCAATTATAAATATATACCTTAAAATTTCAAAAAAAATCGATGGCAACATACAATCCTTTAAATCAGACAAATAGCACAGTAATGAATTCCGCTATTGAAAATAGAGGACTTTTTAGTAGAATATTAAGAAATTTGTCATCGTGGGGCATGAACTATGATGATATGGTCATGCGAAACCAAGTTGGAGTTGGGATAAATGAGGATCCTTATTCTATGCAGGGTAATTCAATGTATGATTTTTTTAGTAGAAAAGCTGTTGCTTCTGTGTTGAATAAAAAGTCCATACCTTATTTAGATAGATCTTATTCTGATAAGAGGAGAATACTTAGAGAATATTCAATTAAAGATGAGATAAGAGACTTTGTATCAACTGTTTGTGATGAGGCTATAGTTTATTCTAATAAAGACTTTTGTATGCCTAAAAACTTATCAAATGACTATTCACAAGATATAAGAGACCGATATGTTGAATATTTTGAAAAAATATATAATAGATATGGATTCTCGGATTCTGTAACTGCTTGGAATTTAATGAAAGACTTTTTAATTGATGGATATGTAGCAATGGAGATTGTCTGGGATGATAAAAAGAAAAATATTATACACTTTAATAGACTACGACCTGAAACTTTAGTTCCTGCTTTTGAACCTTCTATAGGTAATCTTTGGATACAATATCCAGAAGATCCTCAACTTAGAAGAATTTTTTTAGATTCTCAAATAGTTTTTGTTTCTTATTCAACTCAGAATGATTATTCTGAAACATCATATGTTGAAGGATTAATAAAACCTTATAATCAGATGAAGATTATTGAACAGACTAAGATAATGTTTAACATTATTAATGCCACTGTTTATCAGAAGTTTACAATTCCTGTTAAGGGATTATCAAGGCAAAAAGCAGAAGAACAAATAGGTCAGTTAATTAATGACTACTCTGAGGAGGTCGAGTGGGATGATAGCTTAGGGACTTTACAGATTAATGGTACAAAGCACTTACCTTATAATAAACAAATATGGTTTCCAGAAGGTGATGCTGGTACTCCAAATATGGAGTTAGTTTCTCCACAGGGTCATAATTTAAATGAGGATGATATATTAAAATGGTTTTATAATATATTAAAAAGGGCTTCTAAAATACCAGTTCAGAGATTTGAAGGTGATAATGGTGGTGGTAATGTATTTACAGATGCTGCTGAGATGACAAGAGATGAGGCTAAATTTAGCAACTTTATTAATAGACTTAGAGCAAATTTCAAAGAACTTGTTGTGAAGCCTTTAAAATTACAAATGTTGGTTGAGTTTCCTGAGTTAAAAGATGATGATATTATTTTAAATCAAATTGACATTGATTTTGTTTCAAATCAATTATTTGAGGAGTGGAAAAAATTGGGGAATATGTCTAAAAAAATTGAGATACTTGGTAGCTATACTGGTATACAAAAGGCTGATGGTACTCCATATTTTCATATAGATTATCTAATTGATAATGTTTTAAAGCTTACTGCGGAAGAAAAAGAAGAAAATAAGAGATACTGGGTTAGAGATTCCGCTGGTGCTGGTACATCTGAAGCTACTCCGGCTGAGGGTACAGAGACCGGTGTTGAATCAGGTGCTCAGACTACAACAGAGTCGCCTGAAACTCCTGTTCCTGAAACTGGTGGTGAAGCTGGTGGTGAAACAACTGGTGAAGCTGGTGGAGGAGAGTTTGAATTCTAAGCAGCCTTATTATATTCTGTAGATGCATAAAATCCAACTATAAAATTTGATTTTATTATTGGCCTTATTAACAAATCTATTTCAGATTCTAGTAGATTTTTTAATAGTTTACCATTCGTTGTTTCTAATATTTCAATATTGAGTATCAACTCATTTACTTTTAGTTCACCATCTATTATAAATGATATTTCATTTATTCTAAAGGCAACATTTTTAATATTAGTTATAGTGGAGATATTTTCATCAGTAATTCCTAATTCACACAAGAGTGGTGGATTAATTTCAGTTATGTCAAACTGACACTTTCTACCTAAAATAGAGTTTATTTTTATCTCTCTGTATATTGATTTATAGTTTCTATACTTTTCAAGTAAATGTTTAAAACATTCAAGATTATATTTTTCTTTTAGATTAACTTTCGTTATCATTTTTCAACTTTTTCTTTTCAGAGATTGTTAGCTTCATTTTCTTGAAAAGTTTTTTATTTTGAATTGGGTATTCAACACCATAATTCTTTTGCAGTGTTTCTTTTCTTTTGGATTCTGAGCATTTTCTACAATAATAAATTCCCCAAGTATTTCCATATTTAATATAATTCTTATAGATTACATCTTTTTTGACGCCACATTTATCACACTCACATAATATTTTGTGATGAGATCCTTTTGATAGTAATTCTGTCGGTATAATTAGATCATCACCTATAGAAACATCATATCCCAAATTTTCAAAATATGGAAAATTAGATTCATTTATTTTTATTTTTATTTCTCTGGTGAGTATCATAAAAAACCGCTAATTTTTAAAGTATATATCTAATTTATCATGCTCCTATGAAATTTTGACCATTAAGGATATTATTTGGTCTATAAAAAATCCACCTTTAATTTTTTTTGGTTTTTTAATATCATATATAACTAAAATAAACGCTAAATTTCATGAAATCAGTTCTTATTGTTGAAAATTCAACAAACTCTCTCTCTAAGATAAATGAGAGCAATAATAAGTCCAATAATATTCTAGGTGGTATTTTTACGGAGTTCGATATTAAAAATCGTAACGAAAGAATTTATACTGCTGATAGGTTTCTTCCTTGCTTGGATGAAATGAATGAAAGGATTCAAAACATGGGTTCTGTTTACGGTGAGTTCGACCATCCAGATGTATTTGATACATCTTTAGCTAGAGCATCACACCTAGTAACAAAGGCAGAATATGTAAAAGAAAATAATAGAGTCGAAGGAGAAATTAGACTTCTTAATACTCATTGGGGAAAAGAGGCACAGGCATTAGTAAATGATGGTTGTCCAGTTTTTGTATCTTCACGTGCCGCTGGTATTACAGAATCTGATGGTACTGTCACATTAAAAAAATTATTCACCTATGATATTGTCGCTGATCCAGGATTTGCATCGGCTAAAATGAATATTAAAACTCTTAATGAATCCTTTGGATTCTCTAATAAAGCTAACTTTAGGATATATGAAATGTCCGATGAGTCAAAAATAAATGATTTGTTTAATATGAACACTAATGATTTGGTTACTAAACAACAGTTAACTGATTATTCTAAGTATCTTATTAATGAGTTGGCTTCTACTAAGAAAGAAGTTCGCAGCGCCATTAAGAAAGGTAATCTTAATCCTAAGAAATTAGAACAGTTACTCGAGTATTATGAGAACTTAAATGACACAAATTCTCAAATTGTTAAATACCTAGACTATTTAGCAGAAAAGGTACAAGTTGTTGTTAATGAAAATACAACACTTAAAACTACGGCTGAAAAATTAATCAAGCACAATGATTATTTAGCAGAAAATCTTGAAAAGGCAATTAACTACACAGAATATGTGGCTGAGAACCTTGATAAAAACATTGAATATTCTGAGTATTTGGCAGAAAATCTTGACAAGAATATTTCTTATTCAGAATACATCGCTGAGAACCTTGATAAGAATATTTCTTATTCAGAATACTTAGCAGAAAATCTTGATAAGAACATCGCATACTCTGAGTATTTGGCGGAAAATCTTGATAAGAATATCGCATATTCTGAATATATCGCGGAAAATCTTGACAAAAATATTTCTTATTCAGAGTATTTAGCAGAACATCTTGATAATTCTATCGCATACTCAGAATACTTAGCTGAGCATGTTGAAGGAAATATCGCATATTCTGAATACATCGCAGAAAATCTTGATGATAATATTGCATATTCAGAATATATCGCAGAAAATTTGGACAAATCAATATCTTATCAAAGTTTAATAGTTGAAAAATTAAACACTGGTAAAATATTTGAAAGTAATGAAGAAGAAGAAAGATTACCATCATTAAATGTTGTTGGAATCGAATCTTATGAGGAAGAGGCTGATGATAAATATGAAGAGGAAGAAAACTCTTGGAATGACAACTCAGAAGCACCAGCTGCTGATGAAACTCCTGGGGTATCTGAGTCTAATGAAGCTGATGAAACATCTTCTGAAGCTGATGAAACATCTTCTGAAGCTGATGAAACATCTTCTGAAGCTGATGAGACATCTTCTGAAGCTGATGAAACATCTTCTGAATCGGAATATAACGAGTCACCTGCGTATGAAGGTAACTCTGATACTGAATTATCTAAATCTATTGATAAATTGATCGAAGAAGCTAAAAAACGTAAAGCTGTTGAAACATCCGATCTACACTTTTTGAAATTCTTAAACAAATCTCAGGTTGATAGTTACTACTCTTTAACTAATGAAGAGCAAGAAGCTGTTACACTTTACATAAGCGAAAAAAGTTTCTTTACACAAACTGATGTGTTGAGATTAATATCTGAGGCTTTGAGTGCTAAGAATGAAACTCTTGAAGAGAGAGTAATCAGATTGATGCCTGAAAACATCAAGCCAATCTGGAACCAATTAAATGAGAATTCTAGAAAATCTATTTTATCACAAGCTAGATTATATCCAGCTGAGGTAATGAAAAGTGATTCACAAGTTGAGCATTTTTGGATGACTAGAAATCTTAAAAAGAACGAATCTGTTACTAAGAAATTAGTTTCACATGAAAGTATGATCCAAGAAGATAAAATATCTGAAAAGGAGTTAAGTGCTATTATGGAAAGATTCAAAAACCTTTAATCTCAGGATAAAAGAGATAAAATAAAAGAAATTAAAAAATATGTCACAAATTAGAATAGACAAACAAAAAGCGGTTAAGAAGTGGGGTCCAGTTTTGGAAAACATGGGTGTTTCTGGTGACAGAGTTGAGTGGATGTCAGAATATGCTGAGTTTCACTCAATCAACGAGAACGCTTACGCTAACGCTACTACTGCTGGTATGGGTGCTGTTGTTGCAGCAAGTCCTAATGCACTTCCTGGATATTTAGCAACTGGTAACACAATCGGTACTAATGGAGTCGGATCAGGTGATTTAGGTCAGAACCTTCTTCCAGTAGCTATGAAAATTGCAGCTCAAACAATAGGTCTTGACCTTGTTGCTGTTAAACCTTCTCCAGGTCCAAAAATTGATTTACTTTATATTGATTTTCAATATGATGATGTGAACACTGCTGATGCTAATGCTAGACCACAGGTATT
>JACCDW011006784.1_pt1 | contig 22171 bp, 33 predicted proteins | sample 7449781 | NCBI WGS metagenome assembly JACCDW01 (sample SAMN15323449, study PRJNA562643) | freshwater metagenome | isolation source: river surface water | place: USA:Blue River Watershed | collected 2017-08-18
CGCATCGACGGCACTACGGGCAACGTTACCGGTAAGCTCACGATTAGATAAACGCTGAACGACACTAATAAAACCATCCCAAGATAGACCAGAACCGTCCTCATTCTTTTTCTCCGGTATTTGTTTAAGACCAAATGTAACCATAGGGTCCAACGCTAGTCGACACCCTGCAAAAAATTCGTCATTTTTAGCATTCATTTGGACTTCAATAATTGCTTCTTTGTCCAAACGACTATTATGTGTTTCTAGAGCAGAAATAACATTTTGGCAAGGATCGCTCACTATAGACTCCTATTGATAATTAATGCTTTATTTTAGCATCAACTGTTTAATAGGTCAAGTAGTTTGATGTTCGAAATGGTTTGCCAATTTCAGCATTTGGCAATTGTGAAAGGGATTTTCTTTTAATCCGTTTAATAATTGGATGATTATGGTTGTGATCAAATGCTTCCATATATCTGTAGAAGCTGGTCCTTGTGTGTCTTCTATACTTATTTGAATCTAAATATTTGGCTGCGGCACCAAAATCTGAGCCAAATCTGTCGTATAATTCGCAGGCAATATTGTAGCTAAACGCACCAAGTTCGTCAGTATCTCCATAATATTCTTGCTTGCGACGGTCTCGAGCGTAATAGGCAAAGCTTTGATATCCGGGAATAGCTTTGAATTTTCTACTACGATATTGTCTAGTATGGATAATTTCGTGTAACATAGTGTCAGCAAACAACAAACAAAGTCGTTGCCAACGATGGCGGCTTAATTTAAGACGCTGTTGATCTGGATTGTAACTAAAAATTATTTCAATATACCTAGATTTATCAGCTTTATCTTTAGTGCTATCATAGGTACCACCGACGTACACATAGCCTTTATCATTCTTTGAGTCTCGATCTAATCGAACTTTTACTGGTAAGAATTTTTTAATATGTTTTGCTAATACGCTGTGTAGGTCTTCAACAGCTAGATTACGATCAACAACCTTGCTCTGTATGGAATTAAGCAGTCCATACAGGGCATTTCTAGTTAAAAGACTCCAATTAAATGGTTTTCTTTCCATTTCGGCTCCTTAGCAAATATATTTATAGTTTACTATAGGAGCCAATTATATACGTATATTACGAGCGTTTTTCCACAATCTCATCAACCAAGCCAAAATCTAGGGCTTCTTGGGCGCTCATAAAGTTGTCTCGTTCCATAGCTGCATAAAATTGGTCGTAAGTTTTACCTTTAGAATTGTGCTTGACGTAAATTTGAGTTAGATTCTGTTTCATTTTTAGAATCTCTCGTACTTGGATTTCCATGTCTGTAGCTTGTCCGCCAGCACCTCCACTAGGCTGATGAATCATGTGTCTAGCATTTGGAAGCATACGCCTTTTACCTGGAGCACCGGCAGTGGCCAAAAGACTGCCCATAGAGCAGGCCTGTCCTAAAACAATAGTAGCCACGTCTGGTTTGATAAACTGCATTGTATCATAAATTGCCATACCAGCAGTAACAACACCCCCGGGGCTGTTGATAAAAAACTGAATATCTTCGTTACTTTGACTTTCTAGAAATAGTAGCTGTGCTACGATAAGACTGGCGCTGTGTTCGTTAACGTCAGTGTCTAGCATAACAATACGATCTTTAAGTAGACGACTGTAGATGTCGTAGCTACGTTCTCCACGAGCTTCTTGCTCGATTACCATAGGCACTAAATTAGGCATTTTCTTCCTTTACAAATTTGTAGTTATACATTTTATAGTAGTGTAAATCATCAATTCTATCTTCTACTAGTCTTGTGTCAAATATCACTGTTCGGTGTTCTTTAATATAGCTATCAAAGATTGCCAGCAAGGGATTGTCCTGTGTTAGACTAAGACCGTACAGCCAATTGTTGTCATCGTTAAACCAGTAGCGCACAATTTTATTTTTTCTCTGTCCACTGAAAGATGTTCCGAGAAAAGTCAACTGTTTTAAAAATAGTGTTTGACGAGAGTTGCCTAGATCACTAAGTTTAGAAGTATCGAATGTCTTTTTAAATTCATCATAGACTAAGTCTTCTTCATAGAAGTATGGCAGCTTATAGTAGATGCCGCAGTCTTGATCTCGACAACTTCTAATACTATTTTCCAGTAAATTAATCAAACGACGACGATAATCACTTAATGGCCTATTATTACTTAACGCACGCCAAAAGAATTTTTTAGTGTAATATTCTTTGATGTTTTTAGCTAAGGCTCGATCTTGATCCGTAATTTCTGCCACAGTGGTAGTGTCATTCATATCTCTATAGCCTTGGCCTAATTCTAATAGACGTTTGACTACACAGGATAGAACTAAGGGATCTTCTTTATACTCAGTGACACGTTCGGCCATCTGAGAAGGAAGACTTAGTGCATCGATAAATGGATCACTTTGTCTTGCTATAATTTGTGAGATGATATTCATTCGTGTTCAGTTTGAAGTGGTTTGGGAGAAATAAGTCCAGCTACCATTTGAAATTTTTCAAAGGCATGTTTTGCCGCCGGCGAACGTTCTAGCTCGCTGTCGGGCAAGATAGTTTCTAACCAGTAGTAGGGCATACGACGAGGATGAGAGCCAAATTGACGAGGCTGATGTAATTTACCAGACTCCCAAAGCTCAATACTCACTGAACGAAAACGATCCTCGTCTTCGGGAGGATAGTTACGCCATTCTGGATTACTCAATCCATAGCTGTCATGATAACCAGCCCAAATACCTGCCCACTGTTTAGCATCTCGCGGATCAAAATCTGTACGAGAAATAATTACCAATACGTCGTCGATATCTACTTTCCCATCAACGATGTCTCGAACACATCGACTGTAGCTTAGACCAATCTTCATTTTTATCTGCCTTGTTTAAAATTTCTAATTACTGGACCTTCAGAAGTAAAACTCATACGTCCTAGTCTTCCTTCATAGATATTACCGTTCCAGCGCATTTCTAATTTTAACTGTTTTTCCAAACTAACGTTAAGATATTGGTGTTCTTTAAATGAAAGAATATCCGCAACCATTTTACGTCCATTATCCTCGCAGAGGATTTCACAGTCGTCACCGACTACTCGTCTCATAATACGAATCTCACTTGTTTAATTGAGTCCCACCTAAAGCTACGCCAACCTTTGGCTTGTAAATCGTATACCGTGATAGCTTCGTCACTTTTCTTTTTTTCTTTCTTTGGTTCTGAACTTTTATTTTCTACTTCAGGTATTAGTGTTGAATTAGTTGTACATTCCATAATTCGTTCACTACCGTCAACCTTAGTGAAAGTCACAGTTACAGGACCAAATTCTAAATGAGATTTAAGCCATTTTTTAAATAGCTTAAACTCTTTTTCACTCAACTTTGGCCCCTCTGGCTTCAAGTTCATGTTTAAGTCGTTCATTTTCTTTTTCCAATTGTTCAACTCGATTTGCTAATACATGAAATAGTTCGCTCATATTTTGAGCAGTACTACGCAAAATTTCTGGGATATCTGGTTCCATTTAAATCTCCAATACAATGTTAGGGTTCCAACCTGTTTGTTCATAACCGTCATAGCCTCTTGGGTTACAAACGATGCGAGTTTCGCCTATCACATAGTCAAACGGATGATGAGTATGTCCGTGTGTCCACAATTTAATTTGTGGATGATCTAAAATAAAATTACTTAAATCACTACGATAGGCACCATTCATTAAGTGATCATTTTTATAGTTTTCGTGAACACTGAGAAGACTGGGCGAATGATGACCTACAACTACAAATTTGTCGTTAGGCCGATCTGCTATAGTCTGCTCGATAAATTTTAAAGTATCTCTATGACGATAGACAGTATCTGCCGGCTTTAAAGTAGTATACCCTTCGTATTCTTTACGGATTATACGAAAATCGTTCATCATATCTCGTACCGCATGAAGAGTCAACGGATCAGCTTTGTTCATGTCAGTCCATAGTGTTCCGCCTACAAAAATGACATCGTCAATCTTTTTATAGCCATTTTCTAAGAAATAGATATTTGGATATTTGGCACACTCATTGCTAAGAGTAGTTAATGTTTGATGCCACTTACCGTGATAGAATTCATGGTTACCAGCAACGTAAATAACATTTGGAAATTGAAAACTACACCGCTTGAGAAAATCTCTAAAGCGCAGAGCAGTCTGCTGACGCCTCCCAAGGTCTGCAAGATTAACATTGCTGTACATGCTGTAATCCATTTCTGGATGATCATGTAGATCCTGAGCAACCATAATGTCGCCGCTGAGAATTAGGACATCACATCCTTCATCATTTTTGATGTTAATGTCAGCAAACTCTAAATGTAGGTCACTGACTAATTTTATCTTCATCTTTAAATCTTTCTTTATAACGTGCTTGACGTTCTGCTTCGTGTTCGTCGCATAGTGTTTTAATCCAACCACTATCTCGGCTATGACCGGGCTTGCCGCATTCTTCACAACTGCGAGCAGCCCAAGACTCTGCCATACGCACCATACCATCTACAGTATCGTCACCGCCGTCATAGTAGAAGCGCAGTCCGCCGAACTTTTCTTTGATCTGTGCTACAATAACATCTGGACAGCCGTTGCCACGGCCGTACTTTTCTTTTTGCTCTTGCTTCCATTTAACGTGGTGATGAATCTGAGAGCAAAGTGCTTCAATGATTGGCCACCAACCTTGACCTACAGCAAAGCCGCCATAGGGCTTGCTAAACATCTTAGGGTATGCCTTCTCCATCTTTTCAGCAAAGGCATCGTAATCATCTTCGTTATACATTATTGTACCGCTTTCACATAATTAAGACGGGTAACGTCTGTGTCTTTAAATTTCCAATGTTTGGAATGATCTTTAACTTTGGCCTTAACAACTACACAAGCACCAAGATTAAGGTCTGTCTTACTAAACCAAGTGACCATTTTATTATCAATTATAGCAGTTATATTATAAGCGTCAAAGTTATTTGAGTGTTTTGACTCTAAAATTTCGCAGTCTTTGTCAAAAATATTAGTACTAACGTTGGCAACATAGCCAGCATCTACAGTTCGAACACGTTTTTCTATACTGTTTCTAGCCACATCACGTTTTTGAACGCTGGGCAAGCAGGCCACATAGCCTACCTTGTTCATTGCTACCATTTCGGAACTAAGAATAGCATTAACTTCGGTAAGGAAATCATTGTCGCCTTTGACAGCGGCAAACATCAGTCGCTTGTAATACTTGCGAATTTCCGCAGCCTGCTCACGATCTTCGTCAGTGATTTGAAGTTTTACTGGCATCATGCGAGGATCTTGCTCGCTCCCCCAGTTGATAGCACCGAGGCTGTAGAGAATATGCGTCTTGTTGGGCTGTTTCCAAAAACGGATACTACCGTTGTCTTCATAAACCGCAGTCATTTCTTTCAGATAGTCTTTATTCCAGCGCTGGGCCGCACAAGCCAGTTCCAGAACTTCTTGCGTATTAAACTCTTTAGCCACGGTATCCGCTCCGTTAGTGTTTACGATAAGCATATTTTAGCGGAAAATTTGGTTACTGTCAAGTGAATTTAGATGCTTATTAACCTTTTTGGCTAACCGTTTTAAAAGAGGATTGTTGCCAAAATAGTCAACATAGGCTTTTAAATTTGGACTAATAAGATTTCCGTTGATTTTCATTTTACTAAGCAAAGTCATTTTGGTCATATAGCGTTTTGCTCTATCCGCAGGCATGGCACGTAATAGTTCAATGGCTATGCTTAGGCTGTAAGCATCTAATTCGTCTGGATCCGCTAAGTATCTTGAAAATGGTTCGTAAGCATGATCACTATAAGTTTTATAGTTACGTTTTCTGCTTTGCTGTTGATGCCGTAATTCATGTACTACAGCATCAAAAATTTGAATAAGAAATTCTGATATTTGTTGACTATGAAATAAGTCGTTGCTATCAAAAGAATGATGAATAAGAACTTCTATCGGAGTTTCGGAATTACTATCATCCTCCGGATCGTAAAAAGCATTTACATAAAATGCGTTATTCTCTAGATCTTTATCTCTTTTAGTTTTAATTTTTAAGTCTAAGTCAACTTGTTTAAATTCTTTTCTAATTGAATTTATAAGTTTTCGAAATGTAATTGCTTGATCGTTGGTCTTTAGAACGTTGTTACAAACTAGATTTACACGTTCTAAGACCAAATTCATTGTTACATCCTATAAGTTATCCTACCTTTGGTAAGATCGTATGGGCTTATTTCAATTTTTACCGGATCTCCTAAGATCACTTTGATTTTGTTTTGTTTGAGTCTACCGCCCATATAACAAAGTACAACTTGTTCCATATTGTCTACCTTAACTCTAAACGTAGAGTTAGGTAACACTTCAGATACTTTACCTGTAAGTTCTAATAATTCTGAATTTTTAGCCATGTTTCGAAATAACCAATGCCCCTTCTTCGAGTGTAATATTTAGTGTGTCACCTTCTTTCCAACCTACTTGTTCAAGAAGCTCAGGTGGAAACTTTAGCATGACATTGTCCGGATCTCCCGGAATATCCTCAAAAATTTCTTCTGCGTTAAAAATCATTCGATCTGGACGTTCCATTTTATTTCTCCGCGTTTGTAGCAAAAAATTTTCTAACTAATTTTCCTCCCAAGTCAATTTCGCCTGGGTTGAATGCTTGGTTATATTTTGATGTATCGTGATGATGATTGTTATGTAATCCTTCACCACCTAAGTACAAAGCAATAAGTTGATTATTATAAGTTTTATCTGGTGTTTCGAAGCTTCTGTAACTCTTAGGTAATTTCCAGTGACCGAACCAGTTTAGAATCGCGCCGCTAATAATTCCGTGTCCGACCGGTGCTAGTACGAAAAATACACATAGTTTCCAATCTATTAAAAAACTTCCTAAAATTAGTAAAGCCCAAATGTTATAATAATGTTTGTCTACAAATTTAATTGACTCGTCTCTTAATAGATCTTTGGGTATAGTTCTAACTTGTCTTTCAGATAACCACCATTTGGCAGGTTTTATTTGCCATCCCACAGTTGAAAGTAAAATACTTTCATATGGACTATGAATGTCACGTTCCGTTTCTGTATATTTGTGATGATGCCTATGATGGGATGCCCATGTTATTGGACTTCCTTCTCCACCTAAAATAGAAAACCATAACAAAAATTGGTGTTTCACAGGTGTTGTAGTAAAACTTTTGTGAGCAAAGTACCTATGTAATGCTATTTGATTACCTAAAAAACCGACCCAACGGCTCCATAGATATGATGCTAGTAGTAAAAGCCATGCTCCGTATTCAATCGCATAGTAAATAGAAACAATAACCGAAGCTGCTCCTAGAAAATAAAGTATTCTATATTTGTAAATTTGATGGCTGAACTTTTTAAGATCCATAATTAATCCTGGTTGTCATTGTATTTAACAACGAGCCAACCAAGATCGTATAAATCTTTTTCAATTTCATCAGTGACTACACTTTCACTAACAAATTTATCTACAATAGCTAATCTTGCCTTTTGTTCTTCGGTAAATTCTTCGTTTTCCTCGGCAGGTGCAAACACACCAATATCACGAATGCCGCTACAATACCAATCTATATAGTCACCTTCTTGTCGCATATGGGCAATAATGCCCCCGGCATAACGCCAAGAGCATGACCACTTTTGCTCTTTAAGAATGGGCCACATGTCTCTTTTAATGAAATCATTATTACACATTGCTGCATAAAGATTTTGAGCATAGCTTTCACTTTCTCTGACCTTAGCACACATCCAATCGGATGTACGTAGATCCCATTCAAGGTTATCTTTTTGCCATTCTGGATCTGCTTCTTGAGCGTCTTCCTTCTCATCCCAAGATTCATAATACTCAACCATAGCACGAGTATCTTCGTCGTTCTCAGGAGTCTTACCCTTTTCGGCTTGCCGCTCAAGGTATTTTTCCTTTTGGAAAGTGTTTCGTTCGGGGCTTTTAGATAGTGTCATAATGTTATTATATATTTACTTTTTTGGTCTGTCAACAAGCATTGGCTTAAATACAGAGATGAAATTTACAGAAATACCCTTCGAAAAGGTTGTTCGATTTGGACAACGAACAATGTTAGATCGCCCGTTGTTTTCCGTTAGTTGGATACTCGGGCGTTTTTGTAATTATAAGTGTAGCTACTGCTGGCCTTACGCTCGATCTGATACTCCTGATCATAGACCAATTGAAGTATACAAAACTGTAGTTGATAGAATCAAAACACAGGCTAGAGACAACGGATTTAATCAATTTCATTGGAGTTTTAGTGGCGGCGAACCTACTGCTTATCGTGGACTGCTAGACTTGATGAGGCATTTAGATGACGGCGTAGAGACTCCGTATCAAAGTGTACATATGACTACTAATCTTAGTCCGGGAGAAGCATGGTGGCGTAGTTGGTCGTCTACTGTGTCTATGTTTGCTCGTAAAAGTATTACTGCTAGTTTCCATGCAGAACATGCCAGAGAAAAAGATTTTATAGAAAAGATCCACAGGCTTCAGTATAATAGTGTTTATGTTACAGTAAATCAAGTTATGGTTCCAGAAAAGTTTTGGGAATACTACGAAAGATGCGAACGTTTTCATAGGCACGGGATTAATGTAACACTAAAACCTCAAAGTGATCCCACTGCTAGTTACGTAGTCAACGGTTATACAGACGAAATGATAGAAATAATGAGAACTGGATTCCCGCAAGAAGCTAACGGTGAAGAGATTTATCAGATAGCTATGTACGATAAAGAAGGCAGAGAATATTTGTTTGATCAAGCAGAAAGATTTAATGCGTTTGGATTTAATAAATTCAAAGGGTGGATGTGTAATAGTGGTTATCAAAGTGTGATCATTAGGGGTGACGAAGTTAAACGTAGCTATAGTTGTCACGACGCACCCTTAGGAAATCTAGAAAATTTTAATCTATTTAAAGGACCTGTAAGCTGTATGACTCCTAGCTGTGTTAGTAGCGCTGATAGTAAAATACCAAAATGGCTAAACAATTAATATTTGATACAATATTATGAATATAGATCTAGATCATCTACATCACTGGATGTGCGCTATTAGAAGCAGTCACGATCCTATTCGTACACTCGATGCATTTTGGAAAGGTCAAATTGATAGCAAGCTATGGCTTATAAACAATCTTAAACCTTTTATTAAAAGTCCTAGTAGTGTAGAAATACATGGAGGATGGGTAGGAACTCTATCTAGTTTATTGTTTCAAAGTAATTTACCTATTACAAAAATTACTAGCATTGACATCGATCCGAGATGCCAAGTCACTGCGATCGAAATGAATAAAATGGAATATAATCAAAACAAGTTTAATGCTGTTACAAGTAACATGATCGATTATAAGTGTTCTAGTGATATTGTTATTAATACTAGTTGCGAGCATATTTCTCAAGAAGATTATAAAAGATGGCTTGATCAAGTACCAGAAAGCAGTTTGATTGTCCTTCAAAGTAATAATTACAATATAGACGAACACATTCGAATAGCAAATAGTTTAGATGAATTTATAGAACAGTCATATATTAATATTGTTTGGAGCGGAGAATTAAAGTTACCATTATATAACAGATATATGATAGTGGGAAAGAAACACAGTGTATCCTAATAAAGTAACAGACTTACATATAGAACTAACTGATAAATGTCAGGCTAGTTGTCCTATGTGTGCTCGAAATATCAACGGAGGTAAAGAACGTGATTTCGTTGGGCAATACGATGTTACATTAGATATTTTTAAAAAATGGTTTCCAGTTAAATTTTTAAAAAGTTTAAAAAATTTTTATGCTTGCGGCAATTATGGAGATCCAATAATAGCAAAAGACTGTTTAGAAATTTATGATTATATTAATACTGTAAATCCAGAATGCTATCTTGGAATTCATACTAATGGTAGTGCCAGGGACACAGCATGGTGGAAAGATTTAGCTCGAGTATTAGGCAAGCATCATATGTGTACGTTTGGAATTGATGGGTTCGAGTCAAGCCATGTCTTATATAGAAGAGGCACTAGTTGGAAAAAGATAATTGAAAACGCATCAGCATTTATTGATGCTGGCGGGAAAGCAGAGATAGATTGCTTAGTTTTTAAACACAATCAAAATGAACTAGATGATTTTAAAAAACAAATGCTAGATTTAGGATTTAAAAAAATAAATTTTAAGTATACTAGAAGATTTTACGATATGGAACAGTTTCCAGTAGAAGATAAGGACGGAAACATAGAATATTATTTAGAGCCTGCTATTCAAGAATCTGTTGTTCAAATCTTGCCTCTAAAAAAAATTAGTAAAGATATTTCTGTATGGGAAAATATTGTCGAACAATCAGTTATTAATCCTAAGTGTATTGAAAAAAATGAAATTTATGTAGATAGTAGAGGTAATATATTTCCCTGTTGCTGGGTAGGGTTTGATTGGATAGCACAACCCATAGTAGAAAAATTACCTATACAAAAACTTAGAAATTTAGTAGTACAAGATACTAGATCTAAATTTGATATTCTAGGAATTCCAAACCTACATAATGTAAAGATAGACGAAGTATTATGGGATCATTTAGATATAAATCTACAAAAATTAAAACCTTGGACATGTGTGAAGAATTGCAATGGATGAAAATGAAGTTTATTGGATGAAGTCCGAAACTACTAAGTTAGGACTATGGCAAAATAAAATAGCCAATACTAGCGGTAGTAAAACGTTTTGTATTCTGCCATGGATACACTTTGCTACTAGACCAAACGGGGACATGCGTCTTTGCTGCTCTGCGAATGCTAGTGGAGCTGGAAATGATCACACTGTTGGGTTAGTAAAAAACGAAAACGGTATACCAGCTAACTTTGGTAGAGAAACTCCTATGAGTGCTTGGAATAATGATTACATGAAATCTGTAAGAAAAATCATGTTAGAAGGAAATATTCCTAACAGTTGTTCTAAGTGCTTTCAGGAAGAAAGTAACGGTGTTGCTAGTAAACGTGTTTGGGAAACTGGGTCATGGATAGAAGAAGGCATTGATATTCCAGAATTGATATCGCAAACAAACGAAGATGGATCTATACCGGAAAAATTAGTTTATCTAGATTTAAGATTAGGACATACATGTAATCTTAAATGTGTAATGTGTTCTCCGCATGATAGTAGTCAATGGGTAGCGGATCATAAAAAAATGTATCCGTTGTATCAGTCTAAAGAATTAAAAGAGCAGATGCAATGGGATCGAGAAACATTTAACAATTTTTGGCATGAGAATCCAGACTTCTGGAAAGAAATGTATGCCCAGATTCCTAACTTAAAACAGGTATACTTTGCTGGTGGCGAACCTTTAATGATAAGAGAACATAAATGGTTCTTAGAAGAAATTATACGTCAAGGATATGCTGATAAAATTCTTATTAGATATAACACTAATGGTCTATTATTAGACGAAGAAATTATTGACCTATGGACTAAGTTTAAGAAAGTAAAGGTAGGATTTAGCATAGACGGTACCGATCTAAGAAATTATTATATTCGATACCCTAGCGATTGGGCTACTATAGAAAAAAATTTACATAGGTTAGATAATACTCCTAGCAATATACAAGTTAGTATTGCTACCGCAATACAGATATTGAACATAAAACACTTACCAGACTTTGCTCGCTGGAAGGTACAACAAAATTTTAAAAAAATTAATTTTGAAAATGTAACAGGTGGTATACAAGCAGGCGGTGGCATTTTTAATATGCACCTATTGTATATTCCTACTTTCTTAAGTATAAGATGTCTTCCACAAAAAGACAAAGATGAAGTACGTAAGTTGTTTGGAGAACTTGCCACATGGTTACATACAAACTATAGACAAGATGTCGACTATTGGAAAGAAAATCCCTACGGCTGGAAAAGATGGCAAGCGGTATTAGATTTCATGGACGGTGAAGATCATACTCACCTCTTACCAGCATTTAAAGAATATATAAATGTTATGGATGCTGAAAGAAAATTAAACTTTAGCGAAATATTTCCAGAACTAAAACACTTAATTTAAGTTAAGGTCTGTTTAGTAATTGGAATATCTGCCGAACATGTACACCAGTTTCTAGTACAAATAATAGGTTCAGTGGGCATTACAAATGTTCCTTGGTAAATGTTGCCGAGACTTCCGCCTACACGACAGGTAGCACGATGTACTTCTCCGTCCCAATTGATCATTAAACTTTCCAATCCGGCATAACACTGCCAATCTTTGTATTGGTTAAGGTGAAGTTTGATAACATCGTTGCTGTGTATGATTTGATCGTCATCAATAATACAGTTACCTTTAACAGTCGACTCTTGATCTTTGATCCAATTTAAATCATCGGGGTGATATCTTAGATCATCGAAGAGGTCGTGGTCTCCTTCGGTCCATCTAATGCGTCTTACTGTATTTGGAACACCGTCGTGATTTAACACATCTCTAACAATTTTTACATCATCCATATGATCATGATGGGCCATAATTTGTCCTATAACATTCTTATGCGTAGCTGTTTCCATAATTGTATTAACTACACGTTTCCAATCATATTCAAAATGAATACTGAATACAATTTGATCAACTGTTAAAGAATGATAGTATTCTGGCGGTCTAGTTCCATTTGTAGTTACGCTGATCCACTTAATATCTTTGTGTTTAGCATATCTTAGCAGAGTGTCGAACTCTGGATGTACACAGGGTTCGCCTCCAGTGAAACTAATTCGTATAGGCTTATTTAAGTTTGCCAGTTTATCAATTACTGACAATAGCGTTTTAATAGGAGTATGGGGACTGGAATTATCGTGAATAGAGCTAGGGCAATAAGAGCAGTCGTAATTACATCTTTTTCCAAGATTCCATTCAATTTTAATGCTAGATTGGTGTCCCCATCGGCTGGTTACTTTAAACATGATGTACTTATCAAACAGAACACTTGTTTTCAGTTTCGATAGAAAGTTGAGTTTTAATATTAGAAGGCAAGTTAGAGGGCAGACGAATGTTAAATTCTCCTTGGTAGACTTTGCTACCAAATAAATCTATTGTGCCATGTCCGGAACTGTGAAAATCACTATTAAGCTTTTGGCAAGTAGTATATACAACTGTATTTCCGTTCACTACACTTAGTCGAACAGCAGGTTTTTGCTCTTCAAATTTTTTGTACATCATTCTTACAGGAATAACATCGTTAAAAAAGTAGGGCTGTAAGAACCAAGAACTACCTCCACCGAACACAACAGATGCCGCTGGATTATTTCTAGCAGCCTTGCCGTCACTAATTACCTTTACAGTTTCTTCTAGTGCTGTGAAATAATTTTTATTCCAATGAACTGTATATGGAATTCTTAGGTATGGCACTCTTGATGTGTCAATTTTAAATTCAACAGGCAAATTAGAAATGTAAAAAGCATTAGAAGGAAAAATTTCTAGCACGTTTTCTAAAAGTTTATCACCTTTCTGCTTTGAACTAGCATAAGTTCTAAACTGTTCACTGATTCTAGCACTGTCTATATTTTGATCTTTAGGATAAATTGTTAAAATTCTGTTGGCAATCTTGCTAGAACTTATCCAAATATCCATTTCGACTTGAAATTTATTGCCCTGCCTAGTCTCATTGATTACTCTCATTTTGTCTACATAGGCACTGCTATAGACCATAACAGAGTCTTTGACTAGATGATAATCTCGCATTTCCTTATCGCTGACTACAACAGAGCCCATATAAGTTTCCATGGCTTCCCTATAGGCAGCATCTCTAGCTTGTTCGCTAGAATCCCCCACACTGACTACACGAATTGGTGCTGGGGGAGGAACGCAAGTCTGAAGAAGGATACAGAAGGCAAGGCTCCAAAACATTTTAGCCGCCGAATTTTTTACGTAGGACTGCGGCAGCTCGATCGCTGTCTTTGTCCCAGCGCATAGTCACGGAGACCTGTTGAGCACCAGACACTTCTTGTTTTACAACTTTGAATCCTCGCATAATACCCTGAGCATTAGTACGAATAGTTTCTGTAAGCTGATAGGCAGTATCGTTACTGTTTTCTCGAACACTAAAATTAGTGTCTTTTTCAGCATCACTGTCACTCATAGTCACAGCTTCGCCCACAGTAGTTCGGCTCTTCATGCGATCACTGGCCTTTTCTACATTCTTAGCAATAGTAGTCTTAACACGCTCACTCTTGACTTCTTCTTGAATGAAGTGACGCACATTGGCCACTGCGGTCATTTGAGCACGGGTTAGGGCTGTACGCAGATTATTTTCAGAATTTCCATTAGTGGCTGCGGTAGCAGTCACCTCAATGGCTACAATGTCGCAGTCGCTTTTCCAAGGCTTATACCAAGCACAGTCAGTTTCGATCCGAATAGTATCTTTCTTGAAACTTGTGCTAAGTTTCTGATTTCGAATTTGATCAAATTCGCCCTCACCTCGTTTGGTAGTAGAGCAAGCGGCTAGTGCCAATACAATAGGAATAAGAATAAAGCGTTTCATTTTGACATCTCCTTAATAGCGTCCTTAGATTTGTCAACCATCTTATCTCCCATTGAGAAAAGACCAGACAACCCAATTGTCGATATTACAATGCCAAAGATTGTGCCTGCTAAAAATTTAATCATGAAAGCCTCTGTGTGTGGTTGATAACAGTTACAATTTTACTGCCATCAAAAGGCAAAGTCAATTTATTTGGTTAAACAATTGACAGCTTTGACTTGATTGAATTTAAATAGAGTTTCAAAATCTACTTTGTTAACCAAATCTGCTACAGGTATCATTCCCAAATTTAGATTATCAAATTTGAGTTGTTTTGTCTTAATCCAACGATTAACCATTATTTCTCTTAATTTGTGTAAAAGTGGATTACTACTTGGTCCAAACTTAATCATAAAGTCGGCGCTGTAATGTGTTTGTGGACGAATAGCTTCTACTAGATTATCGTCGTCGTTAAAGGCGTCTAATACAGTCTTGCCAACATGGCAGTAATTAATATAGACTGTGCCTCGTTTCCATTTGTAAGTAAAATGTTTAATATCTTCTTCATCTAGTTCATAGCGAGGTCGGTCTTTAAATGTAACCACAACTGTTGGATGTAACTTTTTTACCCGCATTGAAAACTCTAACTGATGAATCAATACGTTGAAGCGCATTACAGCAACTTGTACATGTTCAGGAGCATTATTATACCATGCTGTTCCTTCGGTTACTTCTCCTCGCAAGTCTTCAAAAAATTTATGTAGATAATTTAGATCCTGCTGTGTAATATTTGAACTAACACGCCGATCAACCGTATACTGATATTGATTGATTATATCAATTTGTTTGTTAAGTTCGTTGATATAAGTGTCTTTATTTGTACCCCAATGATCTAATCTATCTGTTTCAAATAATTCATAGCTTTTACAAAGCTCAATATACCATTTGTGAGCAATTTTAGTATTTCTTAGTTTAAAAAATAAGCTAAGATCTTCTTTGCCATTAGTTAGAACTAGTTCAAACATAGGGAGCAAATTCAGGAATAACTTTTTCTAACGGACCTTGATGTCTAGTAGCATCTAATTTTCTATTAAATTCAACAAAGTCTGCCCATAAATTGTGTTGGTCTTTAGCGCGAAGATAATTGATGTTATCTCTAATTTGTTGTAAGGTTATTTTTTCTAATAAAGGATATTTTTGTATGTTGTTAAAAGTGAACAATCGTGAATTTACAGATTCGAGACGCTGTATAGCTAGTTCTTTTAACTCCTGTGGTAGTACCTGGGCACTTAAACAGTTAGGGTAGCTCACTCTATGACTATAAAATACAATATTCATTTCATTGATAAAGTAATCAATACATTCAGCAGCTTGTAATATGTTACCTGCTTGTGCGGTAAACGCACCTACTATTCTTGAGACATTCGGAATAGTTTGTATTTCTTTAATGTTACGCTCAACTTCAGCAAAGTCGCTGTTGCCGCGAATGTAATTGTAAACATCATGAATGCCGTCAATGCTGACATTAACAGCGACTGATTTAAAGTAAGGCCAATAATCGTGAATAGTTCTTCCACCTTTAATCCCCAATGTTGTTGCGTTAGTAGCATACTTGATTTCTATGTTCTTTCCATAAGGCTTTAGCATATCAAGTATTTTATAGTGCTGAGGGTCCATAAGAGGCTCGCCTCCTGCAAACTCAACACGTCTAAAATATGGTAATAATTTTTCAAAGCTTGCCCACCAATTTTCAGTATCGTCAAACGGTCCTATATATTGACCGGGTGTTTTTGTTAATTGTCTAATTGTTGGTACAAGGTAATTATTTTCTTTTTCGTAGAATGATTCTACTTCTTTCCAATCTTGCCAGCTAGTACTATCTAGTGGATTACACATCCTACATTTTAAATTACACAAATTGTTTAATTTAATTTCCATTGTAGGAAATTCAAAAGGCATAATTTCTTCTAGAGGTGTGTTGGGGTATAAGTTAATACGTGCTTCTGGAATAACACCATTAATATGTCGTTGTCTTAAACTTTCTACTCCCTGATCTTCTAGATCAAAACAAGGTTTACAAACTTCTGGTCTTTCGTTATTCAACACCTGTTTTCTAACAAGTTGTATAGTTTCGTTATTCCATGCTTGCTCTAAACTTTCTTTTTGTATCCAGCTAATAGGCTGACTACGACAACAAATTTTAATTGCGCCGTCTTCTCTAGTTGCTAACCCTGTAAAAGGGTGCATACAGAATGTTTTACTTTGCGTTTTCAATTGCCCAAGCTCTTTCTTTACACCAAAAACATTTGTTACATAAAGGAACAAACTGTCCAGGCTTATATGTTTTATAATTAATTTCTTCAAACTCACCTTCGCAACTGCGAGTAAGTTCTAACAAATCTAATATGTTGTTTTTATAATACTGCTGAATAATCCAATCTTTTCTAGTGTATACGAATGGATGACAAATATGTACATCATCATAAACAAAGTAAGGAGGAATGTGACCTTCATCTCTATCTTTTAGAGATCCTGATATTTCAATATCGGGATTTTTTGTAATTCCGCCATACAATGCATCTAGTTTATATTTGTTAGCAATGTATTGATTATGCGATCTTAATATTATCTGATTGCCACTTTTTAGTTTACCGTATTCGTCAATTATATTAGGTCCTTTATCGGCCCATTCTAATTCAGGTGGAATAAGATTTCTATGTACATAGAACTCGTTTGTAAAATTATTTTGAAACCAATCCATTACTTGATTGGCTACATGTTCCTGCCAAGGCCTAGTACGCCATAATCTAATTTGGTTAGTAAAATGTATTTCAGCATCGGTGTTTGAACAAATCAAAAACGCCAATAGAGCACTGTCAGCACCTCCACTAATGCTGATTCCAATACGTTTCCACTCTGGCTTCAGATATAATTCCATCAAAATACTTATGCAGTAAATACAACATGTTAACAAGAACTGAACACAGATTTGATACTACTATTAGATTAGATGATAGTTTTTCACTATTAAAAACTACATTAAATCAACCCACGGGAGATTTTTTTTACGATCCCTGGATTATTAAACCTGAATTTCAAAATACTGTTTTAGATAAGCTTTTGAGATCTTTGCCCTATCCCACTGGTGAAGCAAGAATAATTAATTTAGAACCTGGTACTACTTATATGGCACATGCCGATATTGATGACCGCTGGCACTATACTATTCAAAGTCAAGAAGGATACTTGATCGATCTTTCTAGTAAACAGATGTTTTTATTAGAATCTGATCATTACTGGTATGAAATGGACGCAGGTAAAATTCATGTCGCAGCAAATTTTGGGTCAATTAACAGGCTACAACTAGTTGTTAGAAAATTATTAGTTAAAACGCCCATCACATCTTTGGTAAAAGTAACAATATCCCCTGATAAAGACTTGTATGACTTTCGTTATAGATTTGACAATATTATTAGTCCATGGTTAAATTCTATTAACAAAAAGGGGTTGATGAAAGATTTTATGATTAAAGGAAAATCAGTGTCTTTTAGAGTTGTAGAATCGGAATTAAATACGTTAAACAAAACCGATGATTTTAAAATAGAGATAGAATGAACTGGAACCCTTACTTTAAGCTTGATTATAATGGCCTACCTTGTATGGCTCAACAGACTTACGAACCGTTAGTCAGTGATGATGGAAAAACATTTTGTAAAAATTATAGTTTTCCTAACGATTATCAGTACAGTGATGCTAATGATCGACCTCTTTATACTGAAGAAGTTGTGGAGTGGTTTTGGTATAATGAATTAAAATGGATCGAATACTTTAAAAATAAATCTTATGCTCCTGAAATTATAGATATAGATCATGCTAGTAAAAAGATTTATCTTAAATGGTATAACGAAAGCTGTAATCAAATTATGTATGGTGATAGATCATGGCCTGAGGATCAATGGCGTAAACAGATTAAAGATATAATAATAGATCAGTATCAAGAGGGTGTTTATAAATTAACAATGTATCCACATTGTCATTATATCGACAATGATAACAATATGAGAGCCATCGATTGGTACGGTTGCGTTAAAGTCGATTACCCGTATGTTGAAGAAAGATTCATGCAGGGAATTATACATGATACTGCTAAATTTAGAATTGAAGAAACTGGTACTGTAAATACTGGTTTAATAAATTTAGAAATAATGTTTAAGCGCAGTTTGAGTACACATGTTTTATGGGGTTATCAAAATATGAACTACATATACAAGGAGCTATTCAATGGCTAAATTTGTAGGTTCTACTGAAGGACTAATTGACTGGAATTCTATCATTGAAATATGTAAGTCTAGGAATGATGGCGATTTTAATTCTGTAAAAACTGTTGTTGATAGATCTGAAGGCAGCTGGAAAGATGATCCTGAGTTGCTAGGATCGTATAGAGAAGTTATACAATTGTGGGATAATGCAGGATACGAGTTAGAAAAAATCGAATGGTATGATTACTATCCTGGAATTCATTTTGACATTAATGTACAAAATATATTTTCAAAAATAGTAAATGCTATCCCTCGACGAGTATTTGTCAGTGAGCTTTGGCCAGGACGCTTAGTTCCGTATCACTGGGATGTAGAAGACAACGAAAAAGAATGGCTAGTAGAGGGCGATCTAAAAAGATGGACGGTGTTTATGGACAAGCCTCAAGATGGTCATATATTTTTATTAGAAAATCATGATGCTTTTTATGATGTTCCCCAACATCATGTATGGGAGTGGGATAATTATAAAAACTGGCATGCTGGTGCTAACTGTGGTTACGAACCTTATTATCTTTTTCATTTTTTAGGTACTCCAAGATGATCGAGTATATTGGTAATTGTCTGGACAAAATAAACTGGGATGAAATTATTCTTCAGTGTGCTAACTCTACTCCCGACTATATAGGTCCTAGTCATAAAAAAGAAGACAACATCCCTGGATTAGATAAAGTTGCAAACTTATGGGAAAAAGCTGGATATAAAAATCTCAACGAAGGCGGCACAGTCGGCTGGGGAATGTTTATTCCAGGGAAACAGTTTGATGAAAGATCTGTAGAAAAATTCTGTGAGTTGTTTAAGATTGACAGTTATCATACTGCTTGGATAAGCAAAATTGACGTAGGACATTTTGCTCCCTGGCATTGGGATGTTAATGACCACGAAGTTGAACTTTCTAAGTTGCCGCCAAAGGTTAGATATCATTGTCATATAGGAAAACCTCAGTTTGGACATGTGTTTATTGCCAATGGTAAATGTTTTTATAATCAGCAACAAGGTGCTACTTATAAATGGGGTGATCGCCGTTACTGGCACGCAGGAACTAATTGCGGCTTAGAACCAAAGTACATTTTTAATTTATGGTAAGAATAAAAAAAATTAAAGACTATGTTGATCATGAACAGCTATTAAAGATAGCCGACGATTTAAAATATATCATTCAAGACATAGATTTAAAAAAATATATCGAAGCTAATAAAGAGGTAAACCTCGATAACTTTCATATCGACGAGCCTCTTGAGGTAGTGGATGAATTACCTGCTGGGGCTAAATTTGACACAGAAGTGGCAATAATCTATGATAAGAATAAATGGTTGATTCCAAAAATTTCAAGCAGTACGTTTAATAATATAATTAATAAGTTTGAAAATTTACCTGATGTGTTAAGATCATTTGTGTTAAGAATGGGTCCTAATAGTTTTGTACCAAATCACATCCATCCCTTTAATTTAAAAATGTTTAAAGAACTGTATCGTTCAGAATTGGAATTACCTGACGGTACTGTCTATGAAGAACGCAATTTAGACAATGATCCTCGTTTTTATATTGTAATTATAGGTTTAAACATACCAAGTATAAACACAGAAGAACTGGGAGTTGATATTAGCGGTATTAAATTGAATAATGAAACTCCTATTATAATCGATGTGCGTGTTCCTCATCTTGCTTGGAATAAAACAGATAATGAATGGATCGCAATGTTGACGCTTATAGATTCAAAAGGTATTAAATGAAAATTTATATTACAGGTCATACATCTGGATTAGGAAAAAAACTTTACGATTTTTATGTTGATCAGCAATATGAAGTTGTAGGGTTTAGTAGATCCAACGGGTATGATCTCGAAAAGAATTTTCAAGAAATTATTAATCAGATAGATAGCAATAGCATTTTTATAAACAACTCTTATGCTAACGGAATACAAAAAAGATTTATAGAAGAGTTACATGATAAAATAGATAAGATGATAGTTTGCGGATCTATAGCATCTATTTTTCCAGATCCTAAAATGCCCGAATATAGCAATGATAAAATACAATTAGAAGATGTGTTTTACTGTTATTCAAATAGAAAATCTAAAACACAATATCTACTACTGGATTTAACTAGCTCATCTTATAAAGATTCAGACTTAATTTTAAAAGCAATTCAATTTTGGATTTTAAATCCAAACGTTATAAGAATAGGATTTAATATTGATGAATAAAATAGTCATTACAGGCCATACTAGAGGTATTGGCAAATCAATTTACGATGCTCTGAAACAAAATAGTTGTCGAGAAATAATTGGTATGAGTCGTAGTAATGGATACGACTTAGATAAAGACTTTGACAAGATAGTAACAGAAGCAACAGGGGCTGAAATTTTTATTAATAATGCGTATTGTGAAAGGCAACAAGCAAAGTTGATTTACGCATTAAAAGATAAAGTCTCAATGATGGTTGTTATGGGAAGTGTAAGCAGATTCTACGCAGGTATATTTTATACAAGATATGCAAAAGATAAACGAGAACTAGCAGAAATTTGTAGGAAAATAGGTTTAGATCCTAACGGAATTCCTATATTACATCTAGATCTTACTTTTATAGAAGGGACACCAAAGAACGATCAACCTCATGCGATTTCTAGTGACTTTACTATATCACATCAAGAAATTATAGATACTATAGTTTTTTGGACCAAATATCCAAACATTAGACAAGTTGAGTTTAGATGGAAACTGACTGATCATGTCATGAAAGAACTGAAAAGAATGAATCCTAATTTAGACCCAACGAACATAACGTTCTAAATTTTCTAGAAACTTTGTTGGATTTAATTTCCATATTGTTTGAGTTGTGCCTCGATAATACATTTCTTTTGTTTTAGTAAATTCTCCCTGCTTTTCTAGCAGGGGAAAATATATATTGTGTACCTTACGTTGGCTTCCGCCATCTAGTTGATTACTAGTGGCATACATGTTAGCATCTATGCTACACCATTCTATCATTTTAGGTATATAAAATTGACAAGTAATGTTTTGATGTTGTTGTATATACCATCGTCCTGTTCCTAATCCATGTCCGCTATTAGGAATTACTCCGTCAAGAACACAAGTTCTTGCTAAAATACGATAACTATTAGCTCCCATTTCTGGAAATGTATGTGCGGCTACACTGCCTATTGCTCGATCATTTTTGTACAGTATCCAAACTTGTGATTGTTGTTCATTGCGAAAACAATCAATCATTACCTTTTGACTTGTATTATTAACATGCCCCCTGCGACTGGCTTCAGCATAAAATTCTGTCAAGTCTAAATTTTCATTCCATTCAACTAGTTTGTATATGGATAACATGCTCTTTAGTTCTTTTAAATTCTTGTGTACCACACATGTCAC